>OCVV011223130.1_pt1 | contig 28702 bp, 9 predicted proteins | sample 1539721 | NCBI WGS metagenome assembly OCVV01 (sample SAMN02144230, study PRJEB22623) | gut metagenome | biome: sheep rumen | host: Ovis aries | place: New Zealand | reverse complement strand
TTCATAGTATATATGTATTTAGGATCTATATATAAGTATCCACCTTTATATATTAATAGTTTATCCTTTATTAATTGTTCAACCGGATATAATTCTTGTATATTCTTACCATATTTATCATAAAAATTATTAACATCTATACCTTTAAGTAATCTTAAACCTAACATAATTTCATTGTCAGTTTGATCTTTCATAGTTAGTAATAATTCTTCTTTTCTATATTTGTTATTTATATATTCAGATAAATTCTTAGTATTTGTATATCTTACTCCACCTTTAAATCCGGAAGCCCCTAATCCAAATCCATAATACTCATTATTTAACCAATAAGTAATATTATGTTTAGATTCAAATCCTTCTTTAGCAAAGTTAGATACTTCATAATGAATATATCCATTCTTTTCTAGTGTTTTAACTATATAATCATACATTTTTCTATCTTCATCTTGTGATATATATTGTGTTTTATCATTAGCTAATTTAGTATGTTCTTCAATAATAAGAGAATATGTAGATATATGTGTAGGATTTAATTTAAGTATATTATTAATATCTTTCTTTAATGAAGACATCTTTTGATTAGGTATAGCATACATTAAATCTAAATTAATATTATCTAATCCTCGATTATGTAACATCTCTAATTTAGCTTCCAAATCCTTATAATCAATAGATCTATTCAAGAATGCTAAATTATTCTTATCAAATGATTCAACACCTAAAGATATACGATTTACACCAGCAGCAACTATATCATCTAGTAAATCATCAGTTATATCTTCTGGATTACATTCAAATGTGTATTCAATATCAGGAGCTTTCTTAAAGTTCTCCATAATTCTAAATAACTTAACTCTTTCTTGATGTGTTAGACATGATGGAGTTCCACCACCTATATATATAGTTTTAATAATTTCACCATCATATGTATTAATTATTTCATTTTGAAGTGATTCAAGATAATCATCAACAAATGTTTTAATATGTAATACCTTACAAAAATCACAGTATGAACAAATATGTCTACAAAAAGGTATATGTACATATACTGCATTCATGATTATCACTTCCTTATTATTACTTCTTTATCTTCTTGTTTATCAAATAGTTTTACTATTTCTTTAACGGCTTTATCCATAGGGACAAAGTCTATTTCTTTTTTTATATCTTCATCTAAATATGAATTCATTTTAGTATCTAGCCATCCAAAACAAATAGTATTATAGATTCTATTTGGATACTTCATTTTAAATATTTTACCTAGCATATTTAATGATACCTTAGATAGATCATATTCAACTGTTACTTCATCATATGTATCAATTGCATTTTCTGATGATATATTGATACATGTATTATATTTAATATCTTTCATTAGTTTAAAAGGTACATATGTATTTAATTCATATACTTTAAAGAATGTATCTTTATTTTTATCATCAATACTTGATGTATTTTCAATAGCTGCATTATTGATAAGAATATCTATATTAATATCATAATCATATAGATATTTAACTAATTCATCTATTTCTTCATCTTTAGTTAAATCTATCTGATACATAGTAGCATTACTATACTTAGCATGTAATTCTTCTATAGCATCTTTATTCTTATTATATAACATAATTACATAATAATTATTCTTTAATAAATATTCAGCTAAATGTACTCCTAACCCACCTGATGCACCAGTTAATAATACATATTTCATATTAGTTCTTCTTTCTTTTTAAATATATAGTTATACCTATTGCTATTAAACAAAGTATAATTTCAAAAATATAATTCTTTAATTTGTTATATCTATCTTCAAATCTATCTATATTTTTATCATCAATATGAATACCATCAGTTTTACCTTCACCTGTTAATTTAATAGTTTTAACTAAATCATCTGCTTGAGTTCTTATTGATTGAGATAAGTTTTTGCCATCCTTAGCTTGAATAGTAATAGTAATAAATATTGATTTCCAACTTAAGTAGTATTCTATTAATTCATTCTTATCATTTTTAGATACATAATCAAACTTAATCCATCGATAATCATATGCATCTACATAATTAAATACTTCAGCTCCAATATTACGAGCTATTTGAGATACCTCAGAATTTAAATTTTCTTTATTAGAATAATCAATAATACCAGGATTATCAATTACACGTACATATATAATGTCATTATCATTATCATGTATTTCTAAATATATATTATTTCTATAGAAGTTTTCTAACTTAGATCTATCTTCTCTTGTATATACTGTATATCCTTCAGGAATATCCATTGTTAAGCCTAATTTATCAAGAGTCAAACCATTTACACTAGGTATAAAAATAAATAATCCTATAATTAATATTAATAGTTTTTTCATATCCTCACCCTCATATAAATTATATCATTTATAAGTATTATAAAAAAGAAAAAACTTACGTATGTAAGTTTAAATTTTCTTTCCACAGTTAGGACAATATTTATTATTTTTATCAATTACTTGTCCACATTTTTTACAAGTATCTTCTTTCTTTTCCTCTTTATGAATATCAAAACTACTAGTTTGAATTTCATCAATATATGCATTAGGAGTTAATTCTACATCCTTAATATATTTGAAATCATCATTTAATGCCATAACTGGTAAATATACTATAGGTAAGAATGTTTCTAATATAAAATCTACTAAATGAGAATTCTTACCATTATTTACGATCTTAGTTAAATTATAACTTATTAATGAATGAGTAATCATCATTACAAGATTACATAATAATGATAATCCTGCTCCTGCATCTATAGATAATATAGCAGCAGATGAGAATACTAATATATACCACCAATTAAGATTACATAATCTAATTAGTATAAATATATTATAGAATGGAATAAATGCTTTCCATCCATCTATATTGCACTTCTCAAATAATCTATATAATGAATAGAACATAAATGCTATTAATGGTAATGCAACAGCAGCAAATAATATAGTTAAAAATGCCATTGGCAATGTGTATATCATATTATCACCTATCTTCAATTATAAAATACTTTATATTTTTATACAATTATTTTCTATAAGATAATTGTTTAATGACAAGTCCGTCTTTATCTTTAATAATTAATTCTTCATCTGTTATTATTCCATATGAGTTAACTGTATTACCTCTTGGTTGAGCTAAACTCCCTGGATTAAACATAATACCATGTGGAGTTTCCATCAATAAATTCTTATGTGTATGACCTTGTACAAATACATCACATTGTATTGATAATGGAGTTATTATATGTCCATGTGTAAACACAAACTTGCTATCATTTATTATTTCTTCATAATATGTAAGTAAATCTAGATCTATCATATCCATATTACCTTTAATAGTAACTAATATATCTTTATAGATATTTAAAAAATCTAGCATTCTAGCTCTTGAATCACCTAATGTAAAACAATCCCCTAATAATATAATCTTATCAGGATTCTCTATATTAACTAGATCAAATAAATAATTAGTATAATATTCATCTCCATGAATATCCGAAACAACTAAATATTTCATATTATCTCTCCATATCATCATAATAATCTACAAATTCATGTTTATTACCATCAAAGTCTTTATATCCTAATATACAATTCATATTAACATTACCTAATGCTTTAAATAAATTATTTTCAATATTTGGATTTGTTTTAGTTAATTCTTTGATAAGATACTTCATTTGTTTTCTTTTACTTGTACTATTCATATCTTCAGTTATTGTACAATTCTCTAGTAAAGGGCATGCACAATTAATGAATTCTAATTCATGTCTATTCTTCCAATTTAATATATCTTTTTCTCTTATTAAATATAAAGGTCTAATTAACTCTAAACCTTCAAAGTTCTCTGAATGTATTTTAGGAACCATTGTTTTGATTTCTGATCCATAAAACATTGATAATAAAGATGTTTCTAATACATCATTAAAATGATGTGCTAAAGCTATTTTATTACATCCTAATTCCTTAGCTTTATTATATAAATAACCTCTTCTCATTCTTGCACATAAATAGCAAGGATTTCCGTGATTATTATCATCTTCTCTTTTAACTACTTCAAATATATCTGATTCAAATATTTCTAAAGGTATATTCATTAATTCAGCATTTTCTTTAATCTTTTTAAGATTAATTTCATTATAACCTGGATTCATAGTTACATATCTTACGGTAAAGTTTCTTTTACCATGTTTATATAACTCTTGAAATAACTTAGCCATCAAGAATGAATCCTTACCACCAGATATACATACCATGATAGAATCATTATCTTCTATTAATTTATACTCATTAATGGCCTTAGCAAATTTAGACCATATTTCTTTTCTATATGTAGTAATGATAGAATGTTCTATTTCTTCATATTTCTTCATATATATCACACCCACAGGTATTATAGCACAGAAAAAGTAGATATTTCTATCTACTTTATTAAATCTCCTACTTCAACATTTCTTTCATGCTTAATTGGTACCCATTTTAACTCTTTCTTAGAGAATATACATTGAATATTTATAGGTATCCAAGAAATGATGAAGAATACAAATAGTATAATACCAGTTAAAGCTTTACTAATAGATCCTTCATAATATTGTAATGTATATATAGATATAATTATTGATATGAAGTAACCAGCAATAATAGTTGTATAATCAAATGTTAATAATGCCCAACCCATATCAGAGAAAGATCTGATATTCATAATAGCCAATAATATAAATGGTATTAATGATAATACTTGGGTATATGGAGCAATATTAAATAATACTTTATCCATAGCTGATTTATCTCTATCTTTAATAGCTTTATTTAATAATCTTTTATTGTATTCTTTACAACATTGAATTATACCAACAGACCATCTTCTTCTTTGTCTGATAGAATCACCGAATCCAGTTGGTTGTTCATCATATGTAATCGCTTCATCAGTATATATAACTGGTTCATCATTTAATATACACATAATTGATAATTCAATATCTTCTGTAACAGTTACAGGATTAAATCCATGATCTTCAATAAAACTCTTAGCTATCATAAAACCAGTACCATTAATAGTAGCACTCATTTTTACATTAGTTCTAGCTTTATTAAAGAATAAGTTTTGAATTGAATAGAATAATGAATATCCACATGAAATCCAGTTATCATACATATTCTTAGAATCTTTTCTACCTTGAGCAGCTTTATATCCAGATTGATAAATATTATTCATATGATGTAAGAAATCAGGATGAACAACATTATCTGCATCAAATATTACATAAGCATCATAATCTTTTTTAGATAATTTACTAAATGCAAATTTTAATGCATCACCTTTACATTTAACTGGAACAGTTACATCCATAACTTTAGCTCCATTTAATTTAGCTACTTCTGCAGTATTATCAGTACAGTTGTTAGGTAATACGTATACATCAAATAATTTTTTATCATATTTTTGATTAATTAATGATTTAACTAAATTACCAACAACATTTGCTTCATTTCTAGCAGCGATAATAATAGCAAATTTTGTTTTATCATTAAACTTTCTTATTCTAGTTTTATTCTTCTTAAAGGCTAATAAACCAGTTAATCCGAAATAAACTATATAAAATAATGATATAAAGGTTAAGAAATAATACAAAATCTTAATAAATATCATAAATTCACAACCTATCTAAGGAATATTCCTTCCTTGCAGTATTAATTATAGCATTATTAAATACTAATATCAAACATATTATTGATAAACAATAAGAGGGGTTTACCTCTTATTGTCATCAACTTAACTTATCTTTAAGTTCATTTAACGCACAGTCGACATCAGTACATGATGTAAATTGACTTGAATAACCTAAGTTAGATGCGTCAATTTGAGAACTATTTGGATTAAACACATAAGTTATACGTGCATATCCATTTCCAAGATGTCCATCAGCTGTAGAACCATCTGGTTGTTTTTGTCCAACCTTATTACCTACAGTTGTAGTCCATTGATATCCTGCACCATCTATCATCTTAGTATTCTCGAATATTAATCCAGAATAATGTTTTGAATCAGATGCTGCAACTACATTAGTTTCTGTAGAATTCTTACTAATTGCTATTGATCCATTATGACCAGAGATATATGAAGAACCACCAGCAGTATTATCATATGGTGCAGTTGTAGAAGATACACCACCATAATATCCACCACCAGCTCCACTATAACCTCCTGGTCCACCAATACCAAACTTGTAACCAGAAGTTTGTGTAGCATTAGTTGCACTAGCAGAACCTCCACCTAAATATGAAGTTAAACCACCAGCATGAGCGCCTGTAGTTGTATCATTTATAGTAGATGAAGCTCCACCACCAGCAACCATAATTCTTGATTTTAACGATTCAAAATCATTCCATGAGCCATTTACTAATCTTATATCTGTAGCTCCTCCACCTCTACCATATTTAGTAGGATCGAATACTTCATCATAAAGAGTAGCTTGACCACCACCATTGAATGTATTTTGATCATAATTTGTTGAAGTAACATTACCAGCTTCACCAACATATACATATAATTCTTTATTAGCTTTTAAATCTATTTGACCAAATGTATATGCTCCTAATCCAGTATCAGATAATAGATTAGTAGTTTTACCAGATGCACCCCATAATTCAATTTCATATGTTCCTTCACAAGCAGGAATCATTAATTGTTCACCACCAGTATAATCATAATCAAATGATGTACCAACTAATGAATCACAATCTACTTGGAAAGATGTAACAGTATAACTTGAAGAAGTTAATACTGTACCATTTTGAGTTGTTCTAGCAATAATAGTAGCATTGTTAGCAATCTTGAATGGCCCATTATAACTATTCCATGTTTTACCTAGATCTATAGAATATTCTTTATCAAAGTTATCATCATAAGTAATAGTTACGACTTTCCAATTACTATTATTACTATCTTGATTAACACCTATATTAGGAATTGCAGCTAATTTACTTGCATCTCCTAAGAATGTTATTTTAACAACACCATTTCCATCTCTACCAATAGAATTACCAGTATAGAATGGAGTTGGCATTTGATTATTACCTTCAATCATTACTGTATCTACAAATTTCTTTCCAGAGTAATGTAATGAACATAATAATTCAGTTGTACCATTAGCACATAATGTATCATTTACTGTAACTGGAGTATTAGAATCAGCGCTTTCAACAGCAACAGCTCCAATATGTCCAGAAATATATGATGTACCACCAGTACCAGGTCCACCATAGCCTGTAGTAGAAGTTGTACCACCGTAGTAGCCACCTCCACCACCAGCAGCGCCATGAGTACCATTAATATTATTATATGATTGACCAATACCAAAGGCATTACCAGATGTTTGAGTAACAGATGTGTATCTTGATGATCCATTCCAAATACCTATGTTACCTTCGAATGATAATCCATGTCCGTTAATAGCACCACTAAAGATATCTCTTGCTTTAGCATTAGTGTTGGCATATGAGTGTCCACCACCACCACCAGCAGCAACCATAATTCTTGATCTTAGTGATGTAGGATCATCCCAATTACCAGAAGTTAATCTAATATCGGTAGCACCACCACCAGATGCAGCTTGGTCATCTGTATTACCAGATACACCATTACCACCACCGTTATAACCACCAGCGATAGTTGTATGTTGGTTAGCAGCTGTAGCATCTCTACCTCTGCCACCAATATTTACATATAAGGTATCATCTGTAGTTAATTCAATCTTTCCAGATGTATAAGCACCAAGACCACCTTGTTCAATGTCAGCATAAGATGCAAACTTACCATTTCCACCAGATGCTCCCCATGCTTCAATTTGATAAACACCAGGACAAAGTACATTAAATTCTTGTTCTCCACCTGTGTAATCTAGATATATTGATTTATTTTCTAAATCAGCACAGTCTTCAATTACCTTAAATAAGTTCATTGAAGAAGATGAAATAGTATTACCTTTATATGCGGATCTAGCTATTACAACAGATTCTTTATTAACTTTAAATGGTTGAGTATAAGTAATCCATGTATTACCTAAATCTAATGAATATTCTTTAGTCATCTTATCGTTTTCATAATATTCAATAGTAATTGTTTTTTCAAACGAATATTTAGATGTATCAATGTGAATAATTGGACTTATAACCGGTATTTTCTTAATAGTTGCATAACCATTACCATTATTACCAACCATTGTTCCAGTACCATTGTAATTTGGCATTGTACTATCACCATCTATGGTTATAGCATTATATAATGGTGCAATGTATGAAGATCCACCACCACCGGCACCAGCATATGTAACGCCACCGCCGCCGTACCAGCCGCCGCCGCCACCGGCACCTGCATCAGATGATGAATTACCAGATCCACCTTGTCCAAATGAACCTGTACCATTTTCAGATAATGCATGACCACCAGCTGCTATACCATTACCACCTGATGTTTGAGTACCAGGTCCTGCTGTAAATGGATATTGTGAATTATTAACTTTTCCAAGTTTACCTACTAAGCCGCCACCAGCACCACCGATGATTCTTTCTCCACCACCGGCACCACCAGCAACAATAAGAACTTCATCTTTATTATTAACGAAGTTAGATAAAACTCCACGATTTTTAGTAGTTATACTTGTAGCACCACCGCCGCCATCGTAGCCGCGTCCGCCACCATTATAACCGCTAATACCTATACCACCAGCGCCACCAACAGCAATATATAAATCTGTGTTATGATACATCATTATTGTACCGCTAGCATATCCACCATTACCATGTGCAGGTGCCTCATGAGATTCTTGTCCTCTAGCACCCCAAGCTGATAGTACATATTCACCAGGATACTTCATATTAAATGTTTGAATATTACCAGTATATGAATAATTTGAATCTTGTGTAAATTCATTATAGTAATAAGTAGTAATAGCAACATTTTCTTTTGTTATACTTGCTATCTTACCATAAGCATTAGATACCTCACATGTAATATTCCATAAACCTGCAGGTATTTCATTAATATTTAGAATAGAATTAGTTCTATCATCACCATACCAACAAGCATAGTTACCTAAGTTTTCCTCATGGTTATAGTTATATCTTGTAGGAATATCAACACTATCAACTTCAAAGTAATAATGATCTTCAATATCTAATCCAACTTCTGGTTTAGAATTATAAATCTTAGTTTCTTTATAAGTTGCAGAAGATACAGTTAATCCATTGTAAGAAGATCTTGCAGTAACTGTTGCATTTTCTTCAAGTGTAAATGGTCCAGTATACTCATTCCATGTTTCTCCATTATCTAATGAATATTCCATATCATAATCAGGATTATAAGAAATTGTTATTTCTTTTGTACCTGACCAATTAATAGGATCATCAACAGTAATTGTTGGAGGATATGTCTTTAATCCGATATAAGTTACTTTAGCATAACCATTACCAGAACGTTCTCCGGCAGCCATAACACCACTAGTAAATACTCTACCAGAATAATGATATGAACATGTAATATCGTTTTTAGCGTTTTCATCAGTACATCTTTCACCGTTAGAGTTATTTCTTGGAGTTCTATTATCTTCACTTGTGATAGCAACAGCTCCCTTATAACCTGATATGAACGATGAACCACCAGATGCAGTATCACAATAATCAGCAGTTGAAGTCATTGACATACCACCGTAGTAGCCACCACCAGCACCAGCAGGAGTTTTATTGCCATGTCTGTGAATACCATTAGCTCCTATACCAAACGCATTACCCATTGTTTGTGTAACACCAGCAGAATGACAAATTGCACTAGATGATAATGTTCCACCGGCGCCACCATTAACTTCAGATCCAGCACCAGCACCACCAGCAGCAACAATTATACGAGAATTTAATCCTAATTCATCGTTCCATGCGCCATTTACTAATCTGAAATCTGTAGCTCCACCACCAGGTGCTGATGATTCATCATCTTCATGCTCCCAGTCAGAAGAACCTCCACCATTCCATGAACCAGCAGTATATCCATATAATACCGCATGTCTTCCAGCTTGACCAACGTAAGCATATAAAATAGGTTCATTTGTTTCGATTTCTTGTTTTTCTATTATCAATAAACCTGATGCATAGGCACCCTTACCACCTGTATGTGAGTTAGCACGTCCTTGATAATAAGAGTTACCACCTTGAGCACCCCAAGTTTCAATTTTGTATTCACCTGGACATAACGCATAGAAGTTTTGAGCGTCACCAGTATAATTAAATTCAATAGATTGTCCTTTATAAGATAAACAATCAGTTTCAAGAATTGTAATATTTTTAGTTACAGTTGTTGGAACATGAGCTCCTGAAGTTGCAACACATGTTACATCATGGTTACCTATTGGAATATCTTTAATATTATCTACTATATTTGAATCATTACCATCATAATAACACTTTGTACTACCTGATGATTTATTTTCATTAAACTCTTCATATGTTGGAATATGAATATCAGTTCCTTTGTAGTAATATTTATCAACATCAAGTTCTACAATTGGAATAAATTCATCAATCATAGTAATTAAGAATGATGATGATTCTAATAATTTACCATGTGCCATAGTTCTAGCAATTACAGTAGTCCATGATTTATCAACTACAAATGGACCTGTATAAGTATTCCATGTTTCGCCATTATCAATAGAATATTCTCTATCCCATCCACTGTTATAATCAATTGTTACAGTCTTAGTAAATGACCATTCAGGAGTATCTATAGTAATAATTGGTAAATCAACAGCAGGTTCTGCGTCAGGATCAATTGTAGTAGATCCAGTATAACCATTACCTCCAGGTCCACCTGAACCAGAAGATACAGATGCAGCACCACCATTAGCTTCAAGTGTACCAACAGTATTTATGTTTTCACATAAGATATTAATTGATCCACCACCAGAAGATCCACCAGATGCTCTTTGGTTACCACCAACTGCACCATTAGCTTCAATCTTACCATTATTATTAAATGTATTACAGAATAGTACATATAGACCACCAGTACCATCTTCACCTTTTGATGAAGCATCGTTACCAGTACCTAATTGGCCACCTTTAGCACCAGGGTTACCAGCACCACCACCAGCATATCTTACAATCCATGATGATGAGTATCTAGCAGCATAACCAGCACCACCAGCACCACCTACATTACTACCATTATTACCATAGTATGTATTACCTTTCCAGTTGATGTCGATACCACCACCACCGGAACCTCCAGAGTATGATGTACCAGTTCCACCAGCACCAGAATATAATCTAGGACCAGAATCACCAGATGATGTACCACCTGAACCACCACCAGCAGTTTGTCTATTAACACCATCATTACCCTTAGCTCCAGCTGAGTATGAATTAGATGATGTAGTTGGATTAGCTCCAGCAGCACCAACTTTTGGTACAGTTTCTATGAAACCATTTGGCATTCTGAATAAGTATACATCTTGTCCTGTAGCTTTAGCACCACGTTTAGACATATTGATTGTACCATTATTATTTAATGTTCCTGTTACACAAGATAACATTCCTTTAGGACCACCGTATTCAGTATGATATGCATCTATTGTTACTCCAGAATCAATAGTTAAATCACCATTAACCTTAAATCCAACAGAGTTTTGAGCTTCTTTAGCATCAGTTGCAACATCATATTTATTACCTAATACAAGGTCTTCAGTTAATGTTGTATCACCATTAAATACTTTTAAGTTAATATAATGTTCTTCAGTACCAGTTTGATTCTTAACAATTACTCTATAGTAACCATCAAATCTAACACTATCTAACATCATAAAGTCATATAATGTTTCAACAGTATGAGTATAATCAGCACCTAAGTAATTCATATCAAAGTCTGGTCTATTAACATTCTTAAAGTATGGAGTTGTTGATCCTTCTTCAATCTTCCAAATATTATCGAAATCATAATTAGTAAATGAAGAACCAGTTAAGAATTCATCTATAGATAAATCAGTAGATATATCATTTCTAGATATAACAATCTTATCTGAAGATGAATAGCAATCATTATAAGTACTATTATCATCAACAGAAACATATCTACCAATCATAGCAGTATTTTCATATCCACTTATATGAGTGAATGTATATGTATGATTGAATGATGATTTTTTAGCTTCACCAATAAATCCGGCTTGAATATTACCTGATACAGAACCTAATACATATGCATTAGTTACATCTATATTATTAGATCCACCAATTAAACCACCTACATAATCTCTACCAGCTACATTAACATCTGAATAGACTTGATCAAGTTTAATATCACCTGTAGATGTATTATCAGCATAACCAACTAAACCACCTACATAATCACCTTCAGCATTAATATCTCCAGTTGAATATGTCTTATCAATAGTAATCTTACCAGTTGATGTATTATCTAATTTACCTGCAATACCACCTATATTATTACCTAATGAATTAGTAGTAGCATTAGCATGTGAATTTGTTATAGAAGATGTACTATTAGTATTATTTTCAAATAAACCAACAATACCACCTATATTATTAGTACCATTTACTTCTATATCAGAAGTATTGACATTATTAATTGTATTGTTAGGTCCAGTTACTTTACCAACAACACCACCTATATTATTACCTAATGTTTCGAATTTAGCTCCACTTATAGTAATGTTATCAATAACAGTATTACCTCTAACTTCACCAACAAGTGTACCTACATCTTCAGCAGTAGACATATGATTAATGTATTTAGGATCTACAAATTCAATATTCTTGAATGTAGCATTTTCAGCAACACCGAATAATCCTAAATCATCTAAGTCAGTATCAATAACTAAATCTTTAATATAATGTCCTTGACCATCAAGTGTACCAGTAAATACATTACCAGTATTTGATTGAGGATAAATTGTAAATGTATCAGCTACAATTACATCTGTTCCTAATACGAAATACTTATCAGCATTAACGTTAACTCTAGATAAATCGAATTGATTCATAATTACATATGGATCTTCTTCAGTACCAGAACCAGCCATTATAGAGTATTCATTTGCACCTCTATTAACACCATTTGGTTTTGGTAATCCTTGTAAGTATGCTGTAGTTTCTTCATAATCAATATCCCAAATAGATTCCCAATTCCATTCTCTATAAGCTGGGTCTTTAGTTAACATAGTTTCAAATGCTAGGTTCATACCTAAAGCAGTCTTATTAACTAAAGTAGTATCAGCTGAGAAATATGAATCAGTAGCTACAGATAATGTAGAAGTACCTACAAAACCACCAATATTTCTACCTCTAGATTTAATTCTACCTATAGTATAAACATCATTAATTGTTGTAGTGTTAGTAGAATATGCAACACCACCTAAGTAATCTTCTGCTTCAACCTTAGCTAAGTTAAATGCATTATTAATAATACCTCTAACCATAGTAGATACTAATCCACCAGCATAAGTATCAGCTATAACATTACCATCAGCATAAACTCTTGTTAATGCCATATATGCATTAGCATTATTAGATGACATATCACCTACTAATCCACCAGCATATGAAGTATTGGCAGTTACAGTTCCATCTGAATAACCAAAATCAATATGGTTAGTACCAGCACCATTTTGGATCATTTGTCCAACAAATCCACCAATATGATTATCACCAGTAGTATCACCTATATGATAAATATTACTTAATACGATAGAACCAGAAGAAGTTCCTTCTTGTTTACCTACTAAACCACCAACATAATCTCTACCTTCTACATCAGCTTCAACTCCAATATTAGATATGTTGATAGCACCAGATGTAGATGAGTTTAAGATATATCCGAATAAACCACCAATATAGTCAGTACCTTTAACTGATACATGAGAAACAGGTAATCCATCAATATCAATATATCCATTTCCACCTAGTTTCATGTAACCAGCTATTGCACCAGCATATGTAGAATTAGTTTCAATATTCGAATATGTAATATTATTATTTAATAGTTTAATTTGTCCAGCATTACTTGATTCTAAATGTCCAACTATATTACCAACATAGCTTGAATTAGCTGTAATAGTAGTATTTTGTGTAGAATTAACTACCTCAATATTACCAATATTAGAGTTTAATGCTTTACCAAATAAACCACCAACATAAGATGTACCAGTTACGTTAGATTCGATATCTAAGTTATCTACATTTACTCTACCTGCTACAGAACTTGTTAAGTTACCATAAACACCAGCAGTATAAGTAGTACCTGTTACATTTCCTCTTAATGTTACATCTTTAACATTTGAATTATATACAGAATCAATATTTCTAGTATATGTACCAGCTACACCAGCAATATTAGTACCAGTACCGATTACATCACCATTTCTATTATATGATTCTAGATTTAAACTTCCTGCAATATAACCTGCAACACCACCAGTGTTTTGTGCAGATGTAATATTACCTGTATATGTAGCATTAGTTATTGAAGCTTCTACAGCATTACCATATCCAATTACTCCACCTACATAATTACCTGCAGCAGCAGTTATATTACCATTATGAATGTAATCATTAATCTTAAACTTAGATGTTGTATCAATATTACCAATTACTCCACCAATATATGATGAAGCAGTAACATCAATATCTCCATCGATTCTAACTTTATCTAAGTCAATAGAAGTATTTGTAGCAGTACCGAATAATCCACCAATATGATTATTATTAGGTGATTTAGAAACAATATCACCAGTAAATGAAATATCATGTCCAGTAATATTAGCATTTGTTAAAATACCACCTATAGCACCAATATTAGACTTAGTTCCTGTCTTACTATTATTTATGCTTCCATTTATATGAATATTATTTATTTCTAATCCATCATTAATAGTACCAATTAATAATCCTGTACCAGATGTTTCAGTGTAATTGAAATCACTTAATGTCATGTTTTCTAACTTAGCATCCTTAGTACATACAAATAATCCCATAGTACTATTTAGATTAGATATAGTATGATTATCTCCATCTAAATATCCTGTGAAGCAAATATTTGTTTCACCAATATTTTCAAAGTTATTATCTAGATCAATATCTTCAACTATCTTATAATTAGCATCAAGTTCATATCTTACATATTCAAGTTCTTCTTTATTATGAATTAGATAAGGGTTTTCTTCAGAACCATCACCATCTAAGACAATTAACTCAGATGCATCATATTCTTTAACAGCTTTAGGTAATTTTCTTAAATATGGAGTTTCATTACTATCATGAGTCCAAATTTCATCGAAATCAAAATCTTTGTAGTAAGATGTATCAACAGCTTGCCACATCTTTAAGTTTGTACCAGATACAGCTCTTATTACTTTACTTAGTTCAGATACATAATATGAATCATTAGTTGTAGTATTACTTACTGTTCCTGTTAAAGAACCATTAGCACTTGAATTCATATGAGATGCTTCATAAGTATGATTAATTGTTGAGTATGATGATGAAGATACTAAACCTGCATTACCACTTAATTCACCAATTGAATAAGAGTTTTCAAGTAAAGCATATTGCATTGTACCAATTAATCCACCAGTATTAGCTGAACCTGTTACAGCACCAGAAGAATATGTTTCTTGGATTTGTATTGAATTAGCTAATCTACCATATACACGTCCTATTAAACCTCCGACAACTGAATGACCTTCAACATCACCAGAAGAATAAGTCTCATTTATATGTTGAGTAGCATTATTAACATTATTATAAGTATCACCAGCAATACCACCAACAAAGTCATAACCAATAACTTTAGCAGTGTTTGCACTCTTCATTATATAAATATCACCAGCAGCATAGTTATATGCTTGACCTACAATACCACCAGTATAGCTATAACCTGTAATTGGAGCAGTATTATTTGCTTGAGTAATAGTTACATTACCTGTAACTCTATTATTAATTACACCGATAATACCACCATAATAATTACTATTACTATATTTAATTAATTCACCATTATTAGTTACATTTTGAATAACAGCATTAGTTGTACTTTCATTATAGATTTCACCTACAATACCACCAGATCTATTACCTTTAACAGTAGCATTATTTGTAGAATTTCTAATTGTGAATGTACCACCTGTAATATTATTGTAATAATAACCTAATTGACCACCTATGTAAGTATCAGTACCAGTTATAGAACCAGAAGTAGTATTGTCTTCTAATAATACGCTAGTAGCTGAACCTGAATGATTTTGAATTCTACCGAATAAACCACCAGATACATTAGTTGTATTCATTGTTAAATTAACATTATTATCTGTAAATGTCATGTTATCGTTAATTGCATGAATGTAACCAACTAAACCACCAACATTTTGATAACCATTAATAGTTAAATTATCTACATCTGAATCAGTAATACTTATATATGCTCCAGTAGGACTATATTGATATCCAATATATCCACCTACTGAGTAAGAATTACCTGTTGTTTTAACAACTGTATCTTTAGCGTCTACATTAATTAATGTTAAATCTCCAGAGTTATATCCACAGATAAGACCTGTATTATGAGTACCACCTACTTTAACATTTTCAAATGTTAAGTCAGATACATAAATGTTATTACAATATGGAATTAATCCACCAAATGTAGTATTAGCTGATGAAATATCAATATTTCTAACAGTATGTCCATCACCAATTAATTTACCAGTAAATACTACAGTTTCATTATTATTGAATGTAATAGTCTCTGGTCTAACAGTTGCATTTAATGAAGATGTTACTGCTTCACTTAAATGAGTAAATGTTAATGGTACTAATGGAGCATCATCTCCATCTACGTCATCAACAAATTTATATACACCAGCAACATCGTGTCTTATATCATTAAAGTCTTCAATATCTCTAATTAAATAAGGATCTTCATCTGTACCGTGTCCATCCATACGATGGTATATGATGTTAGGATCATTTACGTCATCTGGTTTATCTACATGTTGTAAGTAAGGAAGAGTTTCTCCTTCTTCAACTGTCCAGACATTATCCCAATCAAATCCATTGATGAATCTCTTACGTTCCAACTTCCATATCTTTAAGTTAGTACCATATTGAGTTCTAACTATACCGATAGTTTGAGATGAGAAATAAACATTATTATTTGTCGAATTAGCTACAGCAGGAGTTAAAGCATGTACTTGTGCAGCTGTAGAATTATTCTTACCAACTGCATATGCTTGACTCACCTTAATGTAGTTTTGATATCCGAATAATGAACCTACATATGTTGTACCAGATACAGGTGATAATGTGAATGAATCAGTTACAGTTAAGTAAGCTGCACTTGTTCCATTTCCACCTACTAAACCACCAACATAATCAGTACCAGATACAGCACCTGTAGAATAAGATTCTCTAATGAAGTTAGCATATCTTGAGTTTTGGTTATATGATCTACCAATTAAACCACCAACATTAACTCCAGTACCTGTTACAGCACCTGTAGAATATGTTCTATAAATATTAGCAGCACCAGTAAATTGAGTATGCATGTAACCAACAATACCACCAACTGCTTGAGTACCTGTTACAGGTCCTTTATTACGTGAATTGTTAATTGATATATCACCAGTTTGTACATTTTGTAAGTATCCAATAATACCACCAGTACCATAAGCACCATTAGTAGTTGATTCAACAGATGAATAATTATTAACATTGTCTAATGTAATATCTCCATCAGTTATTGAATAAGCGTGTCCAATTGCACCACCAACATAATAAGCGCCTTTTACTTTATTAGATTTAATATCAACATTTTGAATATCTAAGTTACCTTGATTTGTTACCATTACTTTAGTAACTGGATCTTGTCCTTGATATAAATATGTATAACCTATTAATCCACCTACTTTAGTATTACCAGTAACATCAGCGTTAACTGTAATATTCTTAATTAATCCATCAGGTTTATATGTGTTTCTTAATTCATTATCATTTAAATAATAACCAATTAATGCACCAACATTATTATTACCTGTAATAGCACCGTTGATTGTAATATTTTCTAAATCTATTTCATTCTTTGCATATCCAAATAACAATGCAGTATCATCAGCACCAGTTATTTGAGCATCGAAAGTAACATTTTCAACTATTGCTGAATCAGCATAGTTAAATATTGCTGAAGATCTATTAGCTGTTGAAGAATTAACTATACCAGTTATAGAATATCCCTCACCTGAATAATATCCAGTAAATGGAGCTTTTACTTCAGTCTTAACTATTAATTCAGAATTACCACAATCAAAGTCATTTGCTTGTTTATAATAAGCAGTTAATTCATTCTTAATTTCTAAGAATTCATCTCTATTATGAACTATATATGGATTATTTTGAGTTCCATCACCATCTAATACATAGTATGGAATATTATCAATATAAGCCATGTCTGGAATTGGTAATCCTCTTAAGTAAGCTGTTGTTGTAGCTTGAATAGCCCAAGTATTAGCAAAATCATAATTAGTATACCAATCCATCTTTAATAGATTTTGAATTCTTCTATTTATACCTAATGCAGTTCTTTGAACTTTATTAGTTTCAGTTGAAAAGTATGAATCAGTTGATGTCGAACCTACAGCTACACCTACAAATGCTCCATAGTTATTAGTTCCACTATGAACTATTTCACCAATAGCATATGATCTAGTAATAGCTGTGTTATTAGCTTGTCCAATATAAGAACCTATATATTCAGCACCATTAGTAGATGCAACAGAATAAGTATCTTCTAATCTATTTCTATTAGCATAACCAATGAATCCACCAACATAATTAACACCCTTAACAGAACCAGCTGAATAAGATCTATTAATATATACATAATCAGCATCTAAATCATCAGTTGAAGAATATCCAATGAATCCACCAACATAGTTAGATGTAGATGTAATGTTAGCATTAGTATATGTCATATTAATTTCAATATGACCATCTTTATCAGTTGATGAAACATGTCCTATTAATCCACCTGTATTAGTATTATTAGCAGTAATAGTACCATCAAATGAAGAGTAAGTTAAGTTAATAGAACCCATTCCTGAGTTTAACATATAACCTACTAAACCACCTGTTTTAGTTCCACCATTAATCTTAACTGTAGTTTTAGGTTGAGCACCTAATAATCCAGCTTGAGATAAAGATTTGAATGAAGTAGTTCCAACAACTAAATTATCTAGATCTAATAATAATTTAGATGGATTTTCAACATAACCAATTACACCACCTGTGTTAGTTGTACCAGTTATAGTTGTATTATCTACAACAATATCTTTAATAGATACATCTTTAGTAACACTTACTCTACCTATAGCACCACCAACATTAGTTGTACCAGTTATAGTTGAATTAGTAATATTAATATTATGAATATTAGAGTTATCAGTAACTGATCCTGCTAATATACCTGCATCTTGTGTAGTAGCAGTTATAGTCGCATGATCTATGTTAAGATCATATATTTCTCCTCTATATACTTTAGTAAATAATCCATTAGTAGCTTTGAAGTTAGATATTGTATGTCCTTGACCATTGAAATGACCAGAGAATTCAAATCCTACACCTGAAATATTTAAATTAGCACCATTCATATCAATATCGTTAACTAATTCATAATAAGCATCACGATAATCATTATTGTGTTGAGTTACTTCTAATAATTCTTGTGCAGTAGTTATTTGATATGGATTATTTCTAGTACCTAATAAATCATAATCAGATAAAATCTTAGAATATGTAATTGTACCAGATCCACCTGCACCACCAGCAGGACTACCAGCAGCAGGTCCACCAGTAATATTAGTTGTACCTCTATTAATTAAGTTTTTATAGAATACATTTATTGTTCCACCACCAGCAGAACCACCATTAGCTGAATAAGAACCTGTATATGTATATGGAGCAAGTCCACGTGCAGTTACAGTACCATTATTAGCATATTCATTTGCATATAAAATCATTAATCCACCTGATTTAGAATCAGCTACATTAACATTTTGAATAGTTGAATTATTAGCATAATGTTTGTTCTTACCAGATACAGCACCAGCACCACCACCAGCATAGTAGTTAGTGCTGATCCATGTTAATACGGCGTCACCACCAATACCGTTAGTATTACCAGCACCACCAGTTAAAATATTTGATTGAGAGTATGTAGTAGCATTTCCACTTGTTACAGCAGAACCACCACCAGCACCACCACCAAATCCTGATCCAGCTGCACCTTTACCAGATCTAACATATCCAGTAGAAGTACCTCTTACAGAACCAGATCCACCAGCACCAGTTTCTCTGAAGAATCCTGTACCACCATTTAAACCATTAGTAGTACCTGATGAATTTCTTTGAACAGCGCCTCCACCTATAGCACTAGATACTGCAGGTACATATTCAAAGTATGTTGGATCATTCTTCCATAATAATACATTATCAGGATCAGCTTGTGCACCTTTACCATCAGCAGAAATAGTTCCATTATTAGTTAACTTACCATCAACAAATACGAAGAAACCTAATTTTCTAGCTGCAGGTTGAAGTGTTACGCCACTATCAATTGTTAAATCACCAAAGAACTTTAATACACAAATCTTAAAGTCTGGTACATTATCACAGAATGTTTCATTTGTAGTTAAATGTTTTGAATCGTAATTATATAATTCGATAGGATATCTATGTTCATTACCATTTTCATCTGGGATGATTAATGTATAATCACCACCATCAAGAGCATTCTCAGTTAAACCTTGAGCATCTCTTATACCTTGAACAATAGATTCAGCTTCAATCTTAAGTGAAGAATATACAGGTAAAGTATGTTCGAAATCAACTTTATGTCCTGCACCAGTTTCAGCAGTACAAACGATATGTTGATATCCAGTTCTTAAAATACCAGTATTAGACCAATTATCAATTGGATCTCCATTAACTGTACATGAGAAGTCTCCACCAGATTTATTATTATCTACCCAGAAGAAGTTAGGAATGATATAACTATCATCAGCCATCTCCAATACTCTAGGTAAATTATCATAATTAATTATTGGTTCAGTTCTATCAATTAAATGAGTAGTAAATGATGAAACAACTTCATTATGATCACCAGAAACAACCTTAACGAATACAGTTTGATTTTCTTGATTTAATGTTACATCAAAGTCAGCAAATGTACGCATATCAGGATCATTATTTCCAGGACCAACAAATGTAAATGATACATTACCATTACCATCATTATTTACAGACCATTCAACACCAGTTTGATCTACAAATGTATTTGTACCTTCTCCTAAGATAGTATAACCATCTTGTGAGAATACTTTTATAGAACCTGTTAAATTACCATTTGAATCATATTCAAATAAATATTCAGGATCAGGTATTCTTGGAACATTCATTGTAACTGTTGTTACAGCTGCATCAATCCAAGTAGTACCATTATCAGTTGAATAATAAACAATTGTATCTTGATCGTTATATGGTACTCTAACATGTACAAGTTTTTCCCATCCCCAATCAGAATCAATAACATTACCTCTATCATTAACTGATTCTAAATATTTAAATACAGGTTTTTCAATTATCTTAGTTTGTGGAGTTACCACAAAAGGTTCAGATACAACACCAGCATAGTTTTCAGCCTTAACATAAATATTATAATTTGTATTCATCTTAAGGTTAGTAAATGAATTTTCTGTAGCAGGTGTCTTAGTATAATTAATACCATCTATAGAATAATAATAGTATCTAACTCCAGATTCAGAATCTGTAGCTAGAGCATCGACAGTTAAACGAGCACTTTCTTCTTTAACAACTACAGATGTAATTGTAGGTGCAGAAGTATCTATCTTACTAATAGTTGTACTAGAAGTAATATATGTAGATGGATTGCCTCTTTGTTCTGCTTTAGCCATAAATGTCATATTTGAATGAATCTTAACAGGATCAACATATGGAATCCATGTAGCTCCACCATCTATAGAATAATATTTATCTAATTCTATATCATCATAATATTCATCATGATAATTAACTGTAATAGTCTTATCAACTGACCATTCATCTGTTGCAGGATCAGCAGTAAATGTTGGTTGAGTCATATTCTTAGTTCTTGTAGTAGTATAGAATGTATTTGCTTTACCATCTATATCAACAGCTTTAATACTTACTACATAAGAAGTATTCATGCTCAATCCAGTAAATGTATACTGACTATCATTACTTATTTCACATGTTGTACCATTTACACAGAATTCATAATAATCTATTTCTCTATTAGGATTATACTCAGTCAAATATGCAGTTAATGATTGATAATCAGGTTGAACAATAACATGTCCTTGAACTCTTACATTATCAATGTATTTTTGAGCAACAGTTGTAAATGTTGAGTTAGAGTCCTTACCTCTTGCATAAATAGTTACATTATTAGTATCAATATAGAATTTACCATTATAAGACATCCATGATGTTTCTAATCCATTATTATATTTAATTTTATATTCATTTGTTATTAAGTTAGGATCATAGAATATTTCGATACCAACTTTAGTAACATAATATTCTGTACTATCAGGTATGATTACAGGAGGATTATTCTTAACTGTGTCATATTTAATAGTGAAATTACCAGAATAAGTAGTTATATCGCCATTATAAATGAAGTAATCATTAATATAATCACGACAGTTACCAGGTGATTTACAATATATTAAAGTATTATTAGTAGGATTATATAAACTATTGTAATCATCAATAGTCATTAATGCTACAGCACCAGTATATGTTCTCCAAATTCCCTCTTGGTCATTCATATATTTTTTATTATATGCACCAGCAGGATAATGGAAATCAAATGTAACAATAGTACTATTAGTTGGATTAGTTGGAGATACTCCACCACCAGATCCAATATTAGTTACATTATATGTTGAATATGTTAATTGACCTTTATCGTTTGTTTGAACAGCTGTAATAACACAGTTTTCTGTTACATCAAATGGTCCAGTATATTCCTTCATTACTCCATTATCAATTTGATAATAAGTAGCAGTAGCATTTTGATCATAAACTATAGTTATTGTATCAACTGAAGATAATATTGAATTATCTGGATCTGATGTAATAACTGGATCAATAGAACCATTAGCAAAGAAATTAATAATCTTTTGAGTATCAGATACACCAGCAGATCCTTTTTCATATGCATATATTACTGTATTCTCAGTAATAGTAAATGGTCCAGTATATTCTTTCCATTCACCAGAAGAACCTATACGATATAGTTTTTCATCCATATCATCATCATAAGTAATAGTTATATCAACTGATTTAATAGTTGGTATTAAATGAGCATTTGTTGGGAAATAATCTATACTTAATTGAGAATTATTAATAGGTACATTAGGTGATGGTGTATTACTTAAGAAAGTAATTATATATGTATCATATGCTTTACCATTTGGATTTGATGCGTATGCATAAATCTTACAGTTTTCAGTTACTGTAAATGGTCCAGTATAATTCATATAATGAATACCATCAAATGAATATTGAACACTAGAAGCATAACGAGATTCAAGCTTAACAGTTACACTATTAGATGTAAATGATGCATTATCAGCTCCATTATTGTCTGCATAAATATATACTTCTGGTTGATGTTTAGTTTCACCAGGTACATATGGTTCATATACGATTGGTGCTCTTGCATTTAGTTTTACTTGAGATACTCTACCATCTGATTGTCTAATATATTGAGCAGATACATAAGTACCTTGAGATACTATAAATGGTTCAATATATTCTTTAGTCCATGAACATCTAGAGAATTGAGCTTTTCTACTATCTTGTAGACCTAATTCATAACAAATATAACTTGCTCCAGCAGGAGGAGTAATAGTAACTTTTACTCTCTTATCTGGTTGAACTGCAAATGTAATTGCAGGAGCAGGAACTATATCAGTATATGTTGGAGAGAATCCTTGTACTACAGCAAAATCATAAGCTGTATAATAATTAGGATCATCAGATTCTACATATGCTGAAATAGTATCACCAGGTTCAACAGTAAAGTCACCTGTGAATTCCCTATAGTCTTTACCATTTACACTATAATAAACACGATCAGTTATAGCTGAATTATAAATAATTCTTGCTTTAGTTGTCTTTCCATATTCACATGGATTCATATCTATATCAATTTTAATTGGTAATAGATTGAACATAGGTACATAGTCAGGTTGTCCAGGAACATGTTTAGGAATTGTTCCAACATATTCAGTTAAAGTAATTGGTCTATATGTACCATTTACTAATGAATAACCAACAGCTTCAATAATTGAATCATCATATACTTCAAATTTATTTCCATCATAAGTAGTCCAAGAACCAACTAATCCAGGAATAGTACGATTATATATTCTATATTCAACCATTTGGAAGGCGCTTGTACCTTGGATTTCAACTTCTGTAGTTGTATCATGATCAATTGGATTTTGATCTGGGATAATCTTAAATTTAGCTAAGATATCTGGATCCATATTTTCATTATCAGGGCTATAATAATTAAGCTTTCTAATTAATGTAGAACCATATCCAGTATTAACCTTAGTAACTTGATCTCCTTGAGAGTCAGTTACAACAACTACTTGTTCACATTTAGCTTCAATAACTGTATTAGGTCCAACAGTTAATACACCAGTATAATTTTCCCAATTACCACCATTTAAACGGTAAGTTTTAGAAGTACACACACTAGGATATCCTAAATATACTTTAGTTGTTTCATCAGGATATATAGCACTCTTTTCAGGATGAATATCTACCCATAAATCAGTACTACTATACATAGCAGTTATACGTTGACCATTAATAGTATAAGCGATCATTATCTTATCTACATCAGATACTCTTACTGTAATTGGTCCTGTATAATCTTGCCAATAATAATCAGATTGATCTGGAGTAACTAATACATTTGGATCATATAATTTCCATTGTCTATCAATAGATTCAGGAGGATATTCAAGTGTTAAAGTAATCCATCCATCCCAAGTTTTGTTAGTTCCAGTTCTATATAAAACTTCAATATCTTTAGTAATTGTTGTAGTTAAACCATTATTACCATAAGCAGAACATACTATTTGATGTTTACCAACTTTAAGTAATTGAGTTCCACCTTCTTTTTTACCATCAACAAAACATTCATATTTACCTTCTGATCTACCGAAAGCTACAGTTGAAGGTAATTTATATTTCTCACCATATTCAAATGATGAAGGAACATCATCTAATCCTATTTTAGGTACTGTAGGGTCAATATATTTAACTCTTGGATCTGCAGTACTTTCAATAGATTTATTAGTTTCTCTATTAGTTGATCTAGCAGTTATATAACCATCCTTAGTATATACAATAGGACCTGTATACTCTTGCCATGTTTCACCTAAATCAAAAGATATTTCATGTAAACAACTATTATCACCAAAATCAACAGTAACAACCTTATAAACACTCCACCATTCATTATCAGGTTCAATAGTAATCTTAGGTTCAACAACATCATCATCAAAACATTGGTTACGTTTATCAAAACCTTCACTCATAGTTCTAATTGGTATTGTTAATGTAGTTTTATTAGCTACTTTATCATATACCACAATAGTAATTGTATATGTTGTATTAGCCTTTAAATCATTAAACACGAATGAAGAATCAGTAGATATAACTGGTTCTTGGGCATCAATTTGATATGTTATAGAATCAATGCCAGATAAACTATCAAATAAATCTAATGAGATAGATATAGTATGATCTGTTATTTCATTAAAAGTAAATGAATTAATAACAGGATTTACATTATCTATTAGCGCAGTTACCCTATTAGATACATTAGATATACTTCCATCGTTAGATATAGCACGATAGTAAATATAATACTTACCTGAATCATATAAAGGTAATTTCTTATCTGCTAGATTATGCCATTCACAATCTTTAGCATTAGTTTTATCAGTAATACAATATTGATATGTCTTAATACCTGATTTACTTGTAGCATCTCTTACTACATCTACTAATGCTTCCTTATCCCAATATGTTGGATCTATTGCAATTTTTGGGCCTCTATTAAATAAGCCAAAATCCCCTAGGGATGCTAGGGTATATAAGAAGAATATAACAAAGAAGAATAGTAATAGAACTACTAATCTTCTTTTCTCTTTATCTTTCTTCTCTTTAAGATCTTTATTTCTTTCATCTTGTTGCTCTAAAGCTATTGATGTCATATAGTATCAACCTCAAATCTATTTAACTATTTCGTATTTAACTTCTTTTATATTCTCAACTTTCTCATCAGTAGAATATGATAAATTTACAGTATTACCTTCTTTTACCATGTCTCCTACATATGCATTAAAAGTATATTCTTTACCATTAGTATCATATAAATAAACTTTTACATACTTTAATGATAAATCTTTACCATTATTAACCATCTTAGATTCATACATAGTATTGCCCTCTTCATATACAATACTTGGACTAGATATTTCAAGTTTATTAAATTTAACCGGTTCACTTATTAAAGACTTCTTAGAAGTAATATTATTATTTTTATTACGTAAGAATAAACAAACAATAAGTATTACTAAAACAATTCCTAATGCAATTAAAATATAATGTATTCTCTTCATAATTAACCTACGTATTCTACCTTAATATCATATGGATATTGAGTGAAATCTCCTAATATTTTAATTTCAAAATCATCAGTTTTGTTTTTCTTTAAATTAGTTACAAGTGTTGATGAAGAACCGATTACCTTATCATCAGCATAAAACTTAACATTAACATATACTTTATTGTAACTAGATGCATCATTCTTAACTTTACCTTTAATAATAGTATTAGTTCCTACTTTAGATATATTAACATTAGTAATACTATATTTATTAGCTACATCTTTATCTGCTTCAATATAATCTGGTTTACTCTTCTTTGATTCAATAGTTTTAGAATCATTTTCTTCAACTATTACAGTATTACCATCTTTATCTTGATATATTTCCTTACCTTGATAAGTAGATAAAGATTTATCAATAGCAGATCTATCATCATTTTGTCTAGTAACCATAAGAATAATAATTATTATAATTATGATAATAGCTAAACCGATTAATACACTTAATATTAATCTCTTATCAAATAATCTTTTTTCTTCAATATCATCTACAAATTGATTTTTTTCTTCATATGCATCATATTCATCCATAGAATCAATTATTTCTTGATCAAATAATAAATCTTGTTTTTCTATATTATCTGTTTTAACTGCTTTTTTAGGAGTACTAGTCTTTTTAGTTGCAGACTTGCTAGTTGTAGTTTTTTTAGCTGGTATACTCTTAGTAGCAGTAGCTTTTTTAGTTGTAGTTTTCTTAGTTGCTGCCTTCTTTGTAACAGTTTTTTTAGCTTTATCTTCTTCCTTTATTTTTACAGTTGTCATATCTTTCACCCTTATCTATTATATCTATTAATAGTATACATTCATTTACACTTACATTCAATCATTTTTCTTGATTTTTAAGAAAAATGTTATATAATGTTAGAGCAAAATAAAAAATAGTACGATATTACGTACTATTTTAATGGCTTATATATTTTTATTAATTGCTCTGCTTGTTTAATTCCATCGACTGCAGCACTTGATATACCACCTGCATAGCCAGCACCTTCGCCACATGGATAAATGCCTTCTATATTAGATTGGCCATCTAGTTGATTACGTACAATTCTTATAGGTGAAGATGTTCTTGTTTCAGTACCACATAATATTGCACTGTAATTATTAAACCCTTTAATTCTAGAACTATATGCTTCTACACCTTCTTTAATACTAGATGATATAAATGTAGGTAATATTTCATTAAGATTAGTAGATATATACTTACCAATTATACCTTTAGTAACAATATCTTTTGATGGAATATTATTTACAAAGTCTCCATAATATTGAATAGGTATGCAACCTTTACCTAATTCATATGTTTTTCTTTCTAGTTCTTCTTGAAAGTTCATTCCTGCAAATAAACCATCGCCAAAATCCTTACTATTAACTGTTACAACAATAGCAGAATTAGCATATCCTGAATCTCTATTATAATTACTCATACCATTTACTACTAATTTATTTTCTTCACTTGATGAATTAATTACATATCCACCAGGACACATACAAAACGAGTATACCCCACGTCCATCACTAGTTAAATGAGTCATCTTATAAGATGCCCTACCTAGTATCTCTTTATTATGATGTAAGGCATTATCAATTATATGTTGATCATGTATTATTCTTAATCCTACAGCAAAAGCTTTTTGTTCCATATATATATTCTTACTATTAATCATTTTAAAAGTATCTCTAGCAGAATGTCCTATACATAATAATAATGTATTAGTATTATATATATCTTTATTATTAATAGTAATACTATTAATCTTATTATCTTTAATATTAATATCAGTTAAAGTAGATTCAAAATAAAACTTAC
>OCVV012843914.1_pt1 | contig 28715 bp, 29 predicted proteins | sample 1539721 | NCBI WGS metagenome assembly OCVV01 (sample SAMN02144230, study PRJEB22623) | gut metagenome | biome: sheep rumen | host: Ovis aries | place: New Zealand | reverse complement strand
TGGAACCAATTTTTGGCAATTATTGGAAATTATTGTCCGAGAAAAATGCGGCTTGCCGCATCATATAAACTATTTTTGTTCACCTACTTAACGGAAAAAAGCCGAATCCACATGGAACAGAAAATCGAAACCAAACATCAAGACTTCCTTGCCTTCATGCAAAGCGAAACAGAGCACCAACGCCAAAACGGCCACCATGGCATTGCCCAAAACTATGCCTGTGCCACCCGAAGTTTTTACCGTTTCCTGAACAGCCGAGGCAAAAAAGACATTCCGCTCAGGACTCTCTCGCGGCTGCTCATGACCGACTACGAAGCGTGGCTGCAAGCCCGAGGACTCTGCAAGAACACCACCTCCTGCTATCTCCGCTCCCTCCAGGCCGTCTATCACAAGGCTGTGCGCCAAGGACTCGCCGAAGACCTCCATCCCTTCCAAGGCACCTATCGCGGAGTTGCACACACCGTCAAGCGCGCCATCAACCATGCCGACATCCGCCGTCTGCAAACCCTCGACATCCACGCTGCCCTGCTGGCCAATGGTGCCAAGGAAGGCGGTCGGCGATTCTCCAAGCAAGAGCAGCAACTCGAATTTGCCCGCGACCTTTTCCTCTTCTGCTTCTGTGCCAGAGGCATGACCTTTGTCGATGCAGCCCATCTGCGCAAGACCGACCTCTCGCAAGGCACCATCTCCTATGTGCGCCGCAAGACTCACCAGCGCATCCTTGTACAAGTGGAACCCATGATGCAACAAATCATCCGTCGCCACCCCTCCAAAACCGACTACCTTTTTCCCCTGCTCACCGAAACCGCCGATGCCGGGCTGATGTATCGGCAGTACCACCGTGTCATCGGATGGTACAACACCCAACTCACCCTTCTGGGCCAACTCATTGGCGGAGTCCACCTCACCTCCTACGTCAGCCGCCACTCCTGGGCCACAGCCGCCTACCATCAGCACATACCCCTCTCCGTCATCTCCCAGTCCATGGGCCACGACTCCGAAAAGACCACCGAAATATACCTGAAATCGCTGAAAAGCAGCCTCATTGACAAGGCCAACCACGACCTGCTCGAACATCTCTTCGGAAAGGGTGGGGGAAAGCAACGAAACTACCAATAAAAAATCAAGACCTCTTACGCAGAGGTACTGTTTTTTTGACTATCCACCATTGTGCCGTCAGCAATAGGCATGTTCCCGAATCATAAAGACACTGACACCGAAGATGCTGAACCATACGTCATTAAACTTTATTGCAATCAACCTTTCGCTTCATCCCTCTTCATCCTTTCATGTCTTCACGCATCTGGCAGTCGTTATCTCTCGGTTCTGGCAGGCATCACTTCAAGGAATATAACGAGTGAGAGGCTGAGGTTGATACGGGTGAGAGGGCGAGGTGGACACGAGTGTGAATTTACGCAGGACATGAGTGTCCGTTCGCACAGGATACAGGTGTGCGTTCGTGGTAAATGTGAAGCAGTGACAGTCACTTGCAGAACTTATACACATTATTTATATATAAGTAGTTCAAATTTCGGGTGTTCCCAACAGCCTTTTTTAACAACGAATTACACGATGTTTTTTATGATTATCAGCAATGGTACCCCCAAACGCACATTTCTATCACGTGTCCATTTCAACACGAACCTTTAGCTCGGCGTAGCCAATGACACGAAATTTCACAAACTCATGCGGAGAGAAAAGGACACAAAGCCGCAAGCGGCAGCCAACTACACGAACCATCCGGACGGCTTCGTGTGTTTAGTCGCACCAAAGGTGCTTTGTGTAATGACTTCAGGCTGCATAGTTCGGGACCATTTGTGTCATTCGTGTTGAAATGAGCAGTTGGTGGTACGGATAATCATATAAAATATTCGTTTCATTCGTAAAATTCGTTGTTAAAAAAGACAGTTTGGAACATCTGAAAGTTCAAATTATTGGATAAAATTATTGTTAATTATTGGAAATTATTGTCCAAAAAAACAAGCCGCTTGCGGCGAAAAGGGAAATATAAACCACTTTTGTTCACCTACTCATGCCTCATAAAATGGGACAAAGTGAAAAAAAAATAAGCAGAACATCATTCTGTTCCATTTTATTTTTGTACCTTTGCACCCAAAATCAAGACCTCTGCGTAAGAGGTGCAGATTTTTTTCTGTCCTCGACGGGCAAGACAACCATGTGAACGAATCTCAGATGTCGCTGAAAATCAGTACAAACGAAGATAAGTCGCATCGTGCGGAACAACCAATTGCCGCTGCCATACCCAAATGGCAGTGACCCCCTCTCATGCCCCACAACCGAAGAAAGCAGCACCTCTGGTATCCCATGCGCATCGCCTATGGCCGTGATGAACGTGTGCTTCGCCTCAAGAGCCACCTCGACCAGGAAGGCATTGAGAATTTCCTCCCGATGCGCTACAAATACACGAAAACAGAGCAGTGGGACGTTGAGAAAGAACTCGTCCCCGCCATTCATGGCCTCATCTTCGTCCACTCCACCCAGGAGCGGCTCACCGAACTGAAGATGACGCGCCGCGAGTTCGAACCCCTCCACTACACGACCAACCAACTGGCCGAGGACGGCAACACGCCCCTCCTCACCGTGCCACAGAAGCAGATGGCCGATTTCATGCGTGTGGCCTCCGTGCAGGATGACCGCTACATCTACATGGAAAACCTGGACTTCGTGGCCAAGCCCGGCAAGCGTGTCCGCATCACCGAAGGCGACTTCAAAGGCGTGGAAGGCATCATCAAGCGCATCAAGAAGAACCAGTGCGTCGTCGTCCAGATTGAAGGCATCGCCGCCATCGCCCTCACCTTTGTCCCCCCCGCCTGGCTCGAAGACCTGTGAGATAGCGATAAATCTCCCAAAAGGTTTTGTGATGTCAAATGAAAAGCGTATCTTTGCCGCTGAATCAGAAAAAGAACAAGTCCATGTGTACTTATAACATATCCATAGATGATACGCTTATGGAGCGTGTAAGACCTGCATTTGCCGATAATGCGGCAATTCGTGCATGGATGCAGTCGCAAGTGGAAATCCTCTTGTGGCAGATGGTTGTGGAAAAACAAGGCAAGGCCGATTCTGCAATGAAACTCTCACAACGTCTTCGTGGTATAGCCCATGCCCCAGCTGACTTCGACTATAAAAAAGAACTAGCTAATCGTTATTAAGCCAGATGGAGAAATACCTCGTTGACACGAATGTCATCATCATTGACACAATTGAGAGAGGTGCTTCAGGTGGCATACGTGGATACTGCAGTGATAGATGCTGCGCTTCATTCAGATTGGAAAGATTTTGAAGATGCCGTACAAAACTTTTCGGCAGTCATAAATGGCAATATCAAGGGAATCATCACAAGAAACGTAAAAGACTTCCGTGAATCACAATTACAAATACTTGATTCGCGACAGTTCTTGTAACAAATAGGAGAGATTTCTCTTTTCCATTAATTCTTTTTATTATACGATATGCGTTGAAGCATCCAACCTTGCTTCAACGTCTGCTTCATCACCTTTTTAGATGGCAGAACCTTTGAAAGATAAATCCGTATTATCTGTGTAATTCGTGGTCCAAGTCGAAGGCGTTGCCGCCATCGCCCTCACCTTCGTTCCCCCAGCCTGGCTCGAAGACATCTGAAATAGTTGATAAATCTTCCAAACATTTGGAAAATAGGGCGAAAAGGTGTATCTTTGCAGCAAACTTAAAAGAGGAGAGATAATCAACCCCGCAACATCAAAGGCATCAATTGATAAAAACCAACAGTTTATAGGCAAAGACCAGTCCGCTTTAGATGCTGTTCGGCACTAAAATTCGGACACTCACAGATGAAAAACTATACCCCGGCAGACATGATAGAGACCCCATGGTGCTATATGCCGCCAGAAATGCACTTCAAAAGTCCTTTGGACATGAAAGAGGCTTTCTGGGCATTTGAACTGTCACGTCTGCAAGATTATCTGAAGGATAAACAAGGTATGGACTTTCTGCCGCCAGCGAACAAGTTCGAGAAAGTCAGGAGCATAACGGGTAAATATGTATTGATTCCCACTACAATAGATCATTCATTCTTGTTTCGGGGACAGACCGCATTTTACGACAAGTGTCTGCCGACCCTGTATCGGAAGGAAATGTCAGAAGAAGAAACCTTCCTTGAAAGGTTGCGATGTTGTGAGTTTGAACTGTACTTGAAGCAACTTCCTCAGGTGGAAGCATTTGAGCAACAGAATTTTAACATAGACTATCTGGGATTAGCGCAACACTATGGATTGAAGACCGAAGTGGTCGATTTGACCAATAGTCTGGATGTCGCTCTTTTCTTTGCCATGTGCAATATGAGTGCTGATGGAAAGACCTTTTTCCCTCAGCAAGAAGAGAAAGAATACATTGGCTACATATATGTTGTTGGAACAACAGAAATGGGAAATCGTCCGAATGAAGTCAAAAATTTATTCGATGGTCGGTTGAGTGCAATCGGCATGCAGCCTTTTTATAGGCCCGGAAATCAGCGAGGCTTTGGATTGCATGTGAAAAAAGATGAGACTTTGACGGGGTTACTGTATTCTTTCAGTTATTCAAAGAAAGATTCAGAACAGATATATAACTATTTCTTGCAAGGTGATGTGTTATGGCATGAAGATGAGATTTCACGTGTGGCAAGGGAAATACGGGAAACGATGTCCTTTTCTTATGCAGCCATGAATCTTGGCTTTAAACGCTATTACAAGCAAAAAAAGTCCCAGCAACAGGAAATGAAACACAATCTCCTTAACAAAGGTTGCACGTTTCATAAACATTCCCAATGGGAGATAGACAAGAAAGAGTTGAATGCGATATATAGTCGATTCGCCAAAGAAGGAGGACTGAAAGGAATTGTAGATGTGATCCAGCGGAAGATGATAGATGGAGATGGTAAGAAGAGGAACTGTGTTGATACACGATTCTTGACATCTCACCAAATGATGGAGTTCCCAATTTCAGGTTGCAAAGCCCCCGATGGATACGATTCTCCCTATAGTTTTACAGAGAGTGAAGATAAACAAATCTGGGGATACGCTCAGAAGATGATCACGCAGGAAACCCAGACAAAACCGAATCCCATCACAGGCAAAGTCGACAAATGGACAGGCGATTGGCGAACACTCCAGATAGACTACCATCGCGAAAAGAAATTGAGAATGCAGAAAGTGTTCGTGCCAAAACGCTAAGATGTGCACCATCACGTGATGGGATGACTTCGATTCGAATACTTATTATATCTGGCAAAAACACATCTAGCCACACATAAAAGAAACTAAATAACAAAAATCCGAACACTTATTCCCCAAACTCCCCAGAGACCAATACCACTGGTCTCAGATGCAGTTTGCACCAATTTTCGGACGATTACAAGAAAAAATCCTGTGCATTTTTGGAAAGTTCAGTCATTTCCTGTATATTTGCATCCTAAAATATTCAGTAGCATAAGGATATGAATACGGTTACTCCCTCTATATCGAATCGAATGACAGAGATTTCCCCTGTCGATGCCCTATGGGTTCTCATTCAGAGTCAGACCAAAGCTGTACGCAAAGCTTTGACAAAAAGGCTGTTGGAAGAGGATTCTGCTGTCAGGGCTCAACAGAAAATGGTGAAGAAAAGTCTCACCAAGGCTTTTGAAGAATTGCATGCAGGTCTGGTAAAGCATGATGCCCGCAACCTGTTTGCGGAATGACAGTATACATATCATGAGAGTCACCTTCGATTATCTTCCCGAATTTGAAAGGCGGGCAAAAGACCTTGCAAAGAAATACAAGTCTTTCAAATCAGACTACAGCACGTTTTTGGACGAGTTGGAGGCGAATCCTTTCGGAGGTGAGCCATTAGGTCATCACACATACAAGCACAGGATGACCATTGTTTCAAAAGGGAAGGGAAAGAGTGGTGGTGCGCGTGTCATCACCTATAATGTCCAGCAGCAGACGGAAGAAGTGGTTATCACACTCATGTCCATATACGATAAGGGAGAAATCAGCAACGTGTCAGATTCCTATCTTCGTAGTCTAGTTCAAGAAATAGAGAAGAAATAAGTCCCGCCCAAAAACATGTACTTATGATGGGCATGTTTTTGTCATAAAAAAATGATATATGTTGTTTGATGCAACAAAATCAACCCCTATGTCTATTGGGCTGACCTCATCGACAATGTGGGTCGTGAAGGTGTTGACTTGAACAGTTTTGTGCACAGCAGGTGGCAAAAAACACATCTAGCCACACATAAAAGAAGTTAAAAACTAACAATCCGAACACTTATTACAAAAACTCTACAGAGGCCAGTGCCACTGGCCTTAGATGTAATTTAACACCAAGGCCCAGACGCTTACCTTCAATTTTTCAACTCTCAATATATCTCTAACTTTTTTAGAACACTCAATACTCTAGCCTTTGCTGGGGCTAAGATTTGTTGTCAAAAATGGGTTGGATGCTTACTTTGGATTGACTAATAATTACCAACCGTGACTACCCATGAAAGGAAATTGCTTCGTTTCATCAAGAGGTCAAAATGGTTAGAGCGAAGAAATCGCCGACCACACAAAAAGAAGTCCTTAGATGAAAAACGAGTGGATAAGCACCCTAATACTGAAAGGAAACTACCTGTTCCGCGAAGATTTAGGAGAAAGTTCAAATCATCAGGCACTTTAACTTACGATAATAAGAGAAGAAAACAGCAGAGAACTGAACTCATCAACAAGCAGATTCCAGAGATATTGGGTTATATAATAAGGAATGAAAAGAGTCCCCTAAACATAAAAGATGTTGCGAAGCATAAATATGCTACAAATGGTTATGTGGAGATGCCCGCAAATTTTTCTGTGTTGGAGAATCCAGAAGTGAGTTTTGAGACCTTTCGCAAGATTCTTTCAGCATTATTGGTAGAAGATGTGCCTTGGCTCACAATAGACTATAATGTATGTTCTCATGTTGATATAAGCACGCAGGCTTTATTAGATATAATTCTTTTGGATTTCTGCAAATTCCGTGATAAATGTAATAAAATAAGCCGTTATGGAAAACTGTTCCCCAATATAAGAGGCATTAATATCAAGGAGAAATCAGTTCAAAAGATGATGTTTTCTGTAGGGTCTCCAGCTAATTTAAAGATTCAGTGCAATGAGTATTCGGATGTCATCAGATATACACTGAATGTTCACAAGAATGATAAGGAGGCTGATTATCTGAAGCGTATAGAACAAAAGGAGCTTGACACATCAGATATTGCGGATTATGTCATAAAGTGTCTAAAACGTATGAATCGTAAATTAACTCCTGCTAAACGTGATGATTTATGTACAGTGATAGGTGAGATACTTATTAATGCAGAAGAACATTCTACCACAAAGTACCGTTATACGATGGGTTACTTTGTTGAGGAGAATAAAGACAATAAACATTTTGGAGTGTTCCGTATGGTTATTCTAAATTTCGGAGACACTATATATGATAAGTTCAAGTCTGAGGACTGCCCAAACAAAGAAATTGTAGCTAAGATGCAGAGCCTTTCAAAGAAATATACTAAGCGATTGCTGTTCAAGAAAGGATTGTTCGAAGAGGAAAGTCTTTGGACTCTTTACGCTCTTCAAGAAGGCATAACATCAATCTCTACAGAGAAGTATAAACGTGGGAATGGTTCCATTCGATTTATAGAGAGTTTTTTCAATATAAAGGGTTCAAAAGACGTCGATGACGTGTCAGTCATGACAATAGCGTCAGGAAGAACCAGGGTATTGTTTAATGGTTTCTATGGAATCCAAACTAAGAAAAATGAGTTAGGCGAAGATTTCAAGGTGATGACTTTTAATCATTCTGGTAACATTGAAGACCAGCCTGATGATAAATATGTTTTTTGTGCGAATCATTATTTTCCAGGAACAATGATTACCGCCAAGATTCTTTTAAACGATGATGATTTAAAAACTATACAAAAAGATGAAGTTAAGTAAAGATAATATAATAAACCTGGAAGATTTCCGATCTCATGACAGAAATCGGATTTCTAAGGTTTTTACGGGAAGAGATAGAGGTGAGTATGTTCGTCAACAGTCTAAAATTGATGAATTAGAGTCTCGATACGATAAGGTGAAAATCATAATCCCAGATAACGTATATTCTATTAACCCCTCATTTCTTGAGGAATTCTTAGTCAATGTTGTTCAAAAACTTGGACGAGATGCTTTTCTCGAAAAGTTCGAGTTTGTTGCCGAAGGTGATTATGAATATGCTAAGCCTCTGAGTCAGGCCATTGATAGGATATTAAAGAACAATACAGCCTTAGATAAGTGATGGACTTAAGTTGGTTAAGTTGGTTTACTCTCGACAATACATGCAAGATTGCAACAGTCTTTATCGCAATAGCAAATATCTTGTGGATAGTCTATGTATACTTTCAAAACAAAAAAAATACAAATGAGAGAGACGATCGTTCAAGAAAAATAGGTTTGCTAAAGACGCTAGTCCTTGATTGTAATATGCCCCATCTGTATAAATTCTTTTCCGAAGTAAAGGATGAAGTTGAGAAACTGAGAGATACGAATCTCACAGATGATGATAAGAAAGCGATAAATGCTAAAATTATTGAATTGGAACAGAAATTTGAAAATGATTTTCTTGATGTGCTTTTGGCTATAAATGGTAACTTGTATCAGAATATGAAGATTCAGGCAGACGGTATGGTCGATCAGTTTACGGTTTCCATATTCGATCCCGGTATCAATCTTTATGTTGAAGGCAAGTTCAATGATAAGATAGCTTCAAAGCTGATTGAAACCAAAATGATGATGATAAAGACATTATTCTCTTATAAAGGCGACTGAAAGAATCATAATGATGGTTCTATAATAAGAAGGAAAAGTGACAGATTTTGAGATAAAGGAAAGACTGAATGTTTAACATTTAAATTAAAACTTATGACAACAACAAGTTTTGAAAAATGGTTAGATGATAATTTGGATGCTACTGACTATGATGATGTATGGAATCTGTATCATTCAGTGGCAGAAGAAGGTCAAATGGGAACATTCAGAACGACAAAGAATAAGGCACAGGGTAAATACTTTGTTACCAATGAATGTGGCGAAGGTACTCTTATGTTGGCTTCTGATAAAGCTCGTGACACATTCCTTCGTAAGATAGAAGATGATTATTGTGAGGGTATGGATATAGAAGGATATTACGCTTTCCATAAAGCGATGGAGAAAGATGATTAAGGATATAAAGCCAGAATGATATGTGTGATTACATTAATACTTCTCAAGTAGCGGTGGCTAAACTTTACGATAGCAGAAAAAATTTTGTTGTCGTAGGACTAACAGGACTTTCTGGATGCGGATGTTCCACCTTGGCATCCTATATGGCAGACAAGGATTTTTTCAAGAATAGAGAGGTTGTTAGAGATCCCAGAAGTCTTCATGTCACCGATGTTGCCCACGTCAATAACACCGACCTTTATCATAATACTGAAGAGGGTGTAAATCAGAGAGCTCTTAGCGAGGAAGTATTTAAACGCAAATATTCTATCTGTTATAAATTCCTTGATGCAAATAATTATCAACCATATCAGATTATCAAATATACAAGAGTTATATGGCTCTATGTTTTACTATATACAAAGAAGATGATATGGCAAGAACAAGAACGAGAGGTAAAAGCGGACGATATTGCATGGAAGATAGATGAAATATTGAAAGACAAGTTCGGCCCAAGCAAGGATAATGACAATGAAGACTATCTTAAAAAGGGACGTAAGGTTTACTATGAATATAATTTTGTACCAGAGATTCTTCAGTTGAGTGGATTTTCATGGGAAAGACTCCTGAAAGATTTGAATAACTTGAAACCTGAATCATTTATTGATGATATTGATGCTAAAGGCGAATATAAGGAACTATCGGATTTCTTTTTTAGTGAATCATTCCAAATGTTTGCTTCTTCCCTCAATATAAACCTTGCTCAAAAAGACTACTATTACCTGTGCTTCTTATACCACAGGCTGGGCTATGTAATACGATCGGCTGGTTCGCCGATTGAACGAACAGAGAAAGTATTCAAACATCCCATCATTGAATCGTCCAGTCTTTATAAACTGGTGCATCTAATCAATTGCATCATTAAAGGTCTTCGCAAACGTGATGACAATGGGAGAAGAAGGGAGTCAAGAGTTGTCATTGACTCTTTACGGAGTTCCCTTGAAGCATTTTATCTCCGTGAGCGTTATTCGGCATTTTATTTAATTGCTGTTCATGATGATGAACATCATGACAAACATTTGAAGAAGAAGATAAGCGAACTGTTTGGCGAGAGTATTAAAGAAAAGAGTACTCATGGAAAAGATATTGAATTGATTTATAATAAGGTAAGGCAGCTAACAGCAGAGGAAGTCAAGAACAAGGATTTCGAAGAAGGCTATTTCTATAGCCCTAATGTGAGTCAATGTATCTCAGACGCAGAGATACATATTGCAAATACCGAAGGACTGAATCCGGAATCCCCATCATTCTATACAATGGCTGAGCAATGGATGAAATATGCGGCATTGATATTGCATCCGGGGTTGATCACTCCTAGTTCAGAGGAACGCTGTATGGTTGTAGCCTATACAGCAAAGTTCAATTCCTCTTGTTTGTCAAGACAAGTTGGAGCTGTAATCACTAATGAATACCATTCCATTCGAACGATTGGTTGGAATGAAGTTCCCTATGGGCATATACCCTGTGGGTTACGAGATTTTAGGCAATTACTTTGTGATAATCCAGACGCTCAAGTACCCAATTATAAGTATATATATAGCGAATTCGAACGCGGTTCTTTTAGATACCCCAAGAATAAGATGACGTTTCAACAAAGTATGGATGATGATTATCGTTATCTAAAAGATGTTGAAGAGAAATTGAAAGGGCTGCCCTTCTCATATTGCTTCAAATCTATGCATAATAGGTATGAAGAAGAAAAGAACCAAGTACACACACGCTCGCTTCATGCCGAGGAGAATGCGATGCTTCAAATGGTAAAATTCGGTGGAGAAAGGTTAATTAATGGAGTAATTTATGTTACTGCCAGTCCTTGTGAACTATGTTCAAAGAAACTATATCAAATAGGTGTGCGTAAGATTGTATATATTGATCCCTATCCAGGCATTGCACGCCAGAATATTATAGGAAATGGCTATAAACGGCCTACATTAAAGCTTTTTCAGGGAGCATATGGCGCAACATACTTTAAACTTTATCAACCTTTTATATCATATAAAGATGAATTGACAAATAGATTGGGTAAATGGAAATAACCATAACCACCATTGACGTTGTACTTCCTTCTCTCAAGGAACTCCCACTGTACATAATCTAAGAGTAGGACAGCATCTCTCTTATGATGTGGCACCGCACAACGGCTCAATATGTGTTTGAGAATAAATAATATTACTGATATACAGGCAAGCGGTAGGCTCGTCCTTTCCCCTCAAAAACTCCTCCTTCTTCCTTGATTCCTTTTCGTTTTAAAGAATCTTTCGATGTTATACATTCTACTAGCACTTGCGTTTTTTTTTCCTGGTTTTCATTGCTTGTCTCATCTATAGCATCAGACATGGGAAGCAATTGCCACCCGATGATAACAACTTTTAGTACAAACAACTTTTTGTTAATTTTTCACTTTTAATTTCTTATGGGTGAGGTGGCCACATCTCTCATCTTCGGTTCAATAGTGTGACCACCAATCCCATTTTCAAGTTTCAATAAAGCTCCTCGACATTTAGGATCAACGATACTACATCTTTTTCTTATGTAACTATTCCTTCAAGATGCAAGTTGGGGGCTTTTCTAAGAGATTTGGTTTAATTCATAAATTCAAAAATTGTATGAAAGTAGTATTATTAGCTGGTGGTTTTGGCACTCGCATTAGCGAGGAGTCCGCATTTAAACCAAAGCCCATGATTGAGATAGGTGGTATGCCAATCTTGTGGCATATCATGAAGGAGTATGCCTATTATGGACATAACGAGTTTATCATTTGTGCGGGATACAAGCAAGAGTATATTAAGGAGTGGTTTGCTAATTATTTTCTGCATAATTCTGATGTGAGCTTTGATTTCCGTAATGGGCAAAACGAAATGACAATTCATGAAAGTCATTTGGAACCTTGGAAGGTGACCGTTGTGGATACAGGTTATAATACCATGACAGGAGGACGTATCAAACGCATTCAGAAATATGTGGGTAATGAGCCTTTCTTCATGACATATGGTGATGGAGTTTGTGATGTGAATATTAATAAACTTTTGGAATTTCACAAGTCTCATGGCAAATTGGCTACCCTAACAGCAGTAAAACAGGTACAGGAGAAAGGTGTGCTGGATATTGAGGGAGGAGCAGTGAAGTCTTTCCGAGAGAAGAATCTTTCGGATGGCGCTCCTATTAATGCGGGATATATGGTATTGCAACCAGAGATATTTGACTTGATTGATGGGGACGATACTGTATTCGAACGGAAGCCACTTGAGACATTGGCAAGTCAAGGGCAACTGATGTCATACATCCATGAGGGATTTTGGCAATGCATGGATAATATCCGTGAAAAGAATATGTTGGAGAAGTTGCTTCAAGCAGGTAAAGCTCCTTGGAAAAAATGGGAGCGTCAAGTGCCTAATAGACATTAAAAGATGATGGTGAAGGAGCGCTTGCATTATGTCGATGTTACGAAAGGACTACTTATTCTAATGGTGGTCTATGGACATATCTATGGACAAGCGATTGGTGTTAAAAATGTAGCGGTTGATTATATTCATCAATCATGCAACCTCTTTGTTTCATTCTATATGCCTTGTTTTTTTGTGATAACAGGGTTTTGTAGTAACTTTAATAGGCCTTTTCATAACTTATTGATATCATCTTTCAAAACAATCGTCCTGCCAGGTATTACGCTAAGCACTTTAATCATGATGGCACAGCGTAACCTTACGTTTAACGCTTTTACGGGTTTAGGAAAAGATATTCTTTTCTTTGGTGGTAGATATTGGTTCCTTTCTGCTCTTTTTGTCGCAAAGATGTTGTATTGGATGTGCATTCGTTATCATCAGAATATGAGATATGTCTTATGTGTTTTGTCTTTTAGCATTGGATATGTTTTAAGTATATATTATCATGGTCGAGAATACTGGTGGTTTGTCCACGCACTATTGCTAATGCCTTTTTTAGAGATTGGGTATGTGATGAAATCCTTTAAAATCCCCAGTATAAGAGTTTTGAGTGTTGTATTTGGTATTCTTTTAGTATTAACAATCGTCTTCTCTCATTTTGGCTTACTTCGTATTGACTACTACTATCATGTTCCTGGAATCACACAAAAACTACTCAACAATAATTTCACAATGCTAGTGCCACTTGTACTACTATCCGTTGTTGGTTCTTTGTGGTTAATAGGCGTAAGTAAAGTAATCAATTCTAATAAGGCCCTAGAGTATCTTGGTAGAAATAGTTTGATTATATATTGTATACATGGTGCTATCTTATCCAAATCAATCTCCCTAATAATTTTTGGGAAAAATTTATCGATTATCGGATTCAGTATTCGAATGATTATTGTTTATTTGTTGACAATATGTGCCAGTTGCTTAATCGCTTACATTCTGAATCAGAAGTATTTGAAGACTATTATTGGAAAGTTTTAATATGAGAATGAATGATTTTAAAGGTTTTTTCAAAGGGAAGCGCGTTTTAGTAACAGGTCATACCGGCTTCAAAGGATCATGGCTAAGTATCTGGCTTCATGAGTTAGGTGCAGAGGTCGTAGGCGTAGGTCTGGAACCCTACAGTGAGAAGGACAATTTCGTACTCTCTGACATAGGAAAGAAAATCAAGGCAGACATTCGTGCAGACATTCGTGATGGAGAGAAGATGAAAGAAATCTTTAAGCAATACCAGCCGGAGATTGTCTTCCATCTTGCTGCTCAACCTTTGGTACGTCTAAGCTATGAAATTCCTGTGGAAACCTATCAGACTAACGTGATGGGTACCATCAACATCATGGAAGCCATCCGTGCTACGGATAGTGTTAAGGTTGGCGTGATGATAACCACTGACAAATGCTATGACAACAAGGAGCAGATGCGTGGCTATAAAGAAGATGACCCATTTGGAGGTTACGACCCTTATAGCAGCAGCAAAGGCGCATGCGAGATTGCTATCCAGAGTTGGCGCAGGAGTTTCTTTAATCCTGAAGATTATGGAAAGAAGCATCATGTAAGCCTTGCCAGTGTTCGTGCTGGTAATGTGATTGGTGGTGGCGACTGGGCTAAAGACCGCATCATTCCTGATTGTATCCGTGCTTTGGAGGCTGGTAAACCCATTGACATTCGTAGTCCGAAAGCCGTGCGTCCTTGGGAGCATGTGCTGGAACCGCTGAGTGGATATATGTTGCTTGCTCAGAAGATGTGGGAGAATCCTACAGAGTATTGTGAGGGGTGGAACTTTGGACCAGAGGCTGATTCCGTATCTACAGTTTGGGAAGTTGCTACCAAGTTGGTTCAGAGCTTTGGAAAGGGAGAACTGAAAGATGTTTCAGACCCCAATGCCTTACATGAAGCCAATCTGCTTATGCTTGATATTGCGAAAGCAAAGACCCGCTTAGGATGGAATCCACGTTTGGATGCCTTGCAGACCATTGATTTGGTTGCTGACTGGTATAAGCGTTATCAGAAAGAGAGTGTATATAATATTTGTGTAGAAGAGATTGAACGTTTTCTTCAATGAGTAATAAAGTAAGTCTGCTTGACGCTACTCTGCGTGATGGTGGTCAAGGGTTGGACGATTTGTTCAACAATGGTTTCTCTGATAAGTTCTATTCAGAGGAGACAAAACATAAGATTATTGATTTCTTAGGTGAATCTGGCGTTGAGCTAATAGAACTTGGCACTATGGGACCTTCTGTAGATGACAAAAGTAAATTTGCCATCTACCAGAATGTGGAAGAGCTGTCGCAGTATCTCCCCAAGAACAGGAACCCCAAGAAGATGTACCTTGGTCTATATATAGGACCTGATACTGACATTGATAAGATTCCAGACTGGAATCCCTCACTAGTTAAAGGAATCCGTGTTATCCTCCGCTATTCTGAGTTAAAGAAGTCTCTTGATTATTGTGCAGCTTTGGCTAAGAAGGGCTATATTATGTTTGTGCAGCCGATGCTGACTATGCGCTATTCTGATAAGGAGTTGGATTTGGTGCTGGGTATGACGAACGACATGGGAGCATACGCTTGTTATTTTGTAGATAGCTATGGTTATATGGAACCAAAGGATATTAGTCGCTTATTTAATTACTTTGATGCAAAGTTGAATAAAGATGTCAAAATTGGTTTCCATGCTCATAACAACATGAACTTGGCTTATTCAAATGTCATCTCATTCTTGAACACTGAGACAGACAGAGAATTGCTGATTGATGCATGTGCTACAGGCATGGGACAGGGAGCAGGTAATCTCCAGACAGAGTTAATCGTACCTTATCTCAATGATCATTTTGGAAAGAACTACAATTACGACTCTATTCTTGAAGTCTGTGAGATTCTTGATAATCAAATGATACCCGCTAATCTTTGGGGGTATTCTGTTACTCGTTTGCTCCCGGCTGTATATAAGACAGCATACAAATATGCCTTGGTGATGCGCAATAAGTATCATATATCATTTAAGCAGATGAACCATATTTTAAGGGAGATGCCCGAAGAGATGCGAAATCGTTACACAAAAGACAATCTTGAAGAGTTATTAAAAACTATAAGCTAATTGATGATGAATTTGCTTTTAACAGGTTGTTTTAAATATACTGCTGAGCAACTTGAATCTATTAAATTGTTAGGCTTTCAGATTTATTATATGGAATCCGAGAAGTACGATGAGCTACCTCTTCCTGCGAAACTTGTAGATGCAACGGTTTGTAATTATTTGTTTACAGTAAAAGATTTTAATGACTTCACAAATCTTAAACTTATACAACTGACCAGTGCCGGTTTGGATCGTGTACCTGTAGAGGAGATAAAAGCTAAAGGATGCAAATTGTTTAATGCAAGAGGTGTATATAGTACGCCAATGTCAGAATGGGTATTGTTCCGAGTTTTAGAGAGATACAAGCAAGGCTGGTTTTTCAAGAGCGAGCAAGATAAGAAGTGTTGGACCAAAAACCGTGAGATAAGAGAGATCTTTGAAATTAAGGTTGCTATAATAGGAGCTGGTAATATTGGGGGGGAGGTGGCAAAAAGATTTAAAGCTTTAGGTGCTATAGTTGATGGATATGATATTCATAACAATTGCATGCAAGGATATGATAACATGTTATTAATAGACACCTTTAAGCAGAATGTTGAAAAATACGACGTGGTTATCATTACCGCTCCATTACTTCCTTCAACCAAGGGATTAATATCAAGAGACATTCTGAAGTCCTTAAAAAATGAAGCAATGTTAGTCAATATTTCGCGAGGAGGGCTGATAAACGAACAAGCTCTTGTCGAAGAACTCACGGAAAGACGGGATTTGTATGCCGCATTAGATGTTTTTGAAGAAGAACCATTATCAAAGGAGAGTCCACTTTGGTCACTACCAAATGTTGCTGTTAGTCCACATAATTCTTTTGTGTCAAATGGCAATAATGAGCGAATGTTCAATGTGATATACTCCAACCTGAAAGGTTTTATTAGTGAAGGTGCGTATTAATATCTTATATGAAAATTTGAACAATTTGAATTTGAAAGATGGTGAACAGGATAGAATGGATTGATATGGCAAAAGGACTGGGTATGATACTTGTTATAGCTGGACATACCTTTAGCTTAAGATATAGTAGCATCTTGTACAGCTTTCATATGCCTCTTTTCTTTTTGCTGTCTGCTTTAGTGTATAATAGTGCGAAATATAGTACATTCAATACGCTTTTTAAATCAAAGTCATCGCAATTACTTCGCCCTTGGTTAATATGTTATGTGATTAGCCTCGCAGTCTCATTGGCCATACCTGTATGGCGTGAAGCATTGTCGTGGAAACAGATGTTGATAGAGCTTTATACTACAAATTCTAACAATATCAATAATAGCTCCATTTGGTATTTCGTTTGCCTATTTGTGACATTCCTGTTATTTTATATAGGTATTAAACCGCTAAATAATCTGAGCAACAAATTAGCATTTGTTCTTTTGGCCATGTTTGGAATATCACTTCTATGGATTAAGGCGATATTACTTCATGTGTCGCCATATTTGCATTTGATTGACAATAGACTTCCCTTTAAGTTGGACTCGGCTCTAATCGCAGCAGTCTTCATGTATTTTGGATATCGGTATAAAGAAAAGATTTTTCAACTTGTTGTAGAAACCACCTATACCAAATTTGCAGTTACATGTGTGATTTTTGTATGCGGATTTGTTGTAAACAGATGGAGTAATATTAATTCGCTTGATTTTGGAAATATTAAATTGCTATATTATCCAATAGCGTTTATTGGTATCTATTGTGTATTGTCCTTCTGTTATTTGTTGTCAAAAAACAATTCATCTATAGGTGTTCAATTAAGAAGATTGTTCAACTTTTATGGTATTAATAGTTTAATCATCTTTGGTTTCCAGTCATTATTCATCCGGCTGTACCTATTGTTCTTTAATGAGAACTTTGGTTATTCTATGGTCCTCTATGGCGATAATCAAATGTTACACCAAGTGGGGAGCTTTCTGATCGTCACCTTCCTGATATCACCCATTATAGTTTATTTTTTTTCTTTTCTCCGCAAGCATAATATTAAATTACTTTAATTTTCTATGTCTTTTAGAGCCCTTCTTACTCAAAAGATAGGTATAGATAAAGCCATTGCATACACATCTGGCTCACGTATTGTTCAGGGCTTTACAGGTGTAGCATCAGTTTTCTTTATAACAACATTTCTAACTGGTGTTGAACAGGGCTTCTACTATACTTTTGGCTCCATCCTCGCCCTACAGGTGTTTTTTGAATTAGGATTGACAGGCATCATGACACAATATGTGGCCCATGAAGCATCGCATCTGAATCTAAATACGGAGAAAGAATACGAGGGAGAAGAGAAATATCGTTCCCGTCTGGCTTCTTTGTTGCATTTCTGTGTCAAGTGGTATGGTATATTGGCAATATTAATATTTGTCTTTCTGTTATTTGCCGGATATTTCTATTTCAATAAATATGGAGATAACCAAGGAGAAAGTGTTGAATGGAGAGGAGCCTGGCTGTTGATTTGTGTAGCAACGAGTTTGAATCTTCTATATTCTCCACTGACTTCCATACTAAATGGACTCAACTTTGTAAAAGATACCAGTAAGATAGGCTTTTGGCAACAAATATTTGTTCCTGCATGTACTTGGATTGGCCTTGCTACTGGATTTAAACTGTACGTTACAGGTATTGGTTACCTCATTAATGCAATCATTTGGATCATTTATGTGTATAGGCATGGACTATACAGGATCCTATTGAACTTATGGCGGGTCCAGATTGTAGAAAGAGTTTCTTATATGAAGGAGATTTTTCCATATCAATGGCGCATCGCTCTCAGTTGGGTAAGTGGCTATTTTATATTCCAGCTTTTCAACCCCGTGCTCTTTGCAACAGAAGGAGCTGTTGTGGCGGGACAGATGGGAATGACAATGCATGCGCTTAATGCTCTTATGGCTTTGACACAAAGTTGGATAAATACAAAAGTACCTCGTCTGTCAGCTTTAATAGCACGAAAGAATTGGCAAACTTTGGATTCTTTGTTCTATACAACAATGAGGCAAATGTTGGCAATAGGTAGCGTTTTGATGCTGCTCTTCATTGTATTAGTATATGGACTACAGAATATTGCAATATTTATGCGTTTTGGAGAACGCTTCCTGCCCATGCTACCTCTCATCCTGATGTGTTGGGCTTGCTGGACAATGTTCCCTATCAATTGCTGGGCAACCTATTTGCGTTGCCACAAGAAGGAGCCGCTACTTTTGAGTTCGGTAGTTGTTGCTATCTTATGCTGTATATCAACACTGTTAGGAGGAAAGCTATATGGACTCTACGGAATTGTCGTTGGCTTTGCTTGCTTGAGATTCGTATCATTATCTTGGATTTATAGTATATTTAAAAAGAAGAAATATGAGTGGCACAGATAATAAAGAGAGACTATTATCCATAACTATACCAACGTATAATCGACGTGATAGTCTTATAAAGTTGTTAAAGAGCATTGAATCATCCTCCTACCAGCAATTGAGGGAAATAGTTATTTCAGATAATCATTCAGACTATGATATTAAAGAAGAGCTTTCTAAAGAGTTCACACAGGATTTTTTGTCTTATTGTCGCATCATTGTAAACCCATTTAATATCGGTGGGCCAGGTAATATAAAGAATCTTTTTCTTCTTTGTCATTCAAAATATATGTGGATGATAGGAGATGATGACGAGGTTTTGCCAGATTCTATCGACATTATTTTAAGGGATATTGAAGAAGATTCTGAATGTGCTCAATTCCGATATTCTATAGTTATAGATGCTGCTAGTAACGAATTACCTGCGAAAAATGTTATTGAAGAAAATAAAATAATGTGTTCTCTAAATGACTTTATGCAATATTACGAGGAGAAAGATAGACATAAGGGAAATATGGTGTATATGTCAAATAATATTTTTAATTTGGAGAAGTTAAAACCATATATACATTATGCTTTCACGTATAACACTTCAATTACTCACCTTATACCATTTCTAAAGGGGCTTGATGAACGTGATATTTATATACGTTATCGTAATTTACAAGTTGTCCGATATGTTGGTCAACCAGGAGGTACCTCATGGAATTACATCCGAGTTATGGGGGCTGTCTCAACTATAAATCAGATACCATTTAAATCCCTTGATACAATTCAGTTTAAACGACTAAAGCAGGTTCTTCGCTTTGTAACTTTAAGACATTTTTTGTTCTGGTGCTTGTGTCACAAAGATAATATCTTGAGAGTTGACAGGGTTGAAAGTATCTATGAAAATTTTTACAAAGGAAATGCTGATTTGAAGGATTATATTATTTATTTGTGCGTCATGGTTGAACTTAAGACAGGCATAAAACTCATTCCTCGTTCAACCCTTAGTAAGATGGCTTTTTAATTTATTGTTGTTCACTAAACTTTGTTGCGAAGAATTTGGGACATTAGAAATGCCTTTGGCATAATTGCGGAGTAACGGCTATTTCCGGGATGTGTGACGAACTTCCCCTGAGAAATGCCGATATGGAGGTTGTTCACAAACCCTTTATACAAGGGCGGTCTAATTAAAAATGAAGTGAAACTGGGTACTACAAATTGGACACCCTATTTAAGAATAAAACATTATGCTTATTTATAATTGCATATTTTTATTGGTTGTTGTTGGCGTTTTAATATCTTTATTATTTACATATCAGAACTCCTTTATCAATAGGGCAGCGTATATATTAGCCGCTTCCTTCATCACCTTAGTTGTTGCGTTTCGAGCTCCATCTATGGGACCCGATTGGGTCAATTACTTAGATTTTTTTGCAAAACCTAATACTCACGGTTATTATCAGCAACAAGATTTGGAGCCATTCATTCATGTTATAAACTATACAATAAGAATTTTCACTAATAATAAAATTTATTATGGAATTATCGTGTCTTCATTGTATATCATTCCAGTTATGATTTTTATCTATAAATATTCATATAACAGGGCATTAAGTTTATTTTTGTTTATATCATATAGTATAGGAAATAGTCTTTTTATCCTTTCGTTTGCTATGCTAAGACAGTTTTTGGCGATTGCCATTTTTTGTGTCTTAGTCCACTATTATTTGAAAAACAATCGAAAGATTAACAATCTTGTAATTGTCTTATTTGTTGTTATGGTCTTTACGCATTCTTCAAGTCTAATGGTGTTGATATTATACGTACTTGATAAAAAAAGCCTCTCAAAACAAATCTATTATATAGCGGTATTTATTTCACTCACTATAGGATATTTTATAGGAAACTTTCTACCTCAGATACGTTTGATGGGGGAAGTCTATTTGAGTAAAGGATTTTATTTTGAAACATTAACAGATAATTATCAATACTCTATTATTCCTTTAATCCCCTACGCTGGACTTTTTGTTCTTATTGTTTATTTATTACCACATAAGGAATGTAACAATCTTTTTATGAAAGCATTTTTTATTTCAGTAGTTATCACTGGTGTTATGTCATTTGGAAATAATGTAGATAGAATGACGGCCATTTTTAACGTGCTTTCTATTATTGCAATCCCCAACTTTTTCAAATACGTAAGAAACAACAAAATTATATCATACGGATTGCTATCTATTATCGTCCTTTATTTTTCATATAAATATTTTAAGGTTCTTTCTTTTTATTCTGATCCGACAGTTGCATGGAATATTGTTCCATATAAATCAATATTTGATTAATTTGTATGCATTTTTTGATGAATAATCCCCAAATATCAATAATCATAGCCACCTACAATTCTGGTAAAACTTTGCGGACTGCGTTACAAAGCGTAAAAGATCAAACCTTCCAAGAATGGGAGTGTATTGTGGTAGATGGTGCTTCTAAAGATAACACCATTGAGATAGTGAAGGATTTTGAAGCTAAGGATTCCCGCTTTATTTATATATCTGAACCAGACAAAGGAATATATGACGCTTTTAATAAAGGATGGAAGATGGCTAATGGAGAATGGGTATATTATTTGGGTTCAGATGATAGCCTATTCACAAATGGACTTTCTGGACTTATGAAAGAGAGTAAAGATGCTGATATAGTATATGGTGACATATGCTATTCTCGTGACAAAAGTGAAAAATATAAATTATCTCCGAATAAATTGTCTATGGGGCACATGGTTTCCCATCAGTCAATGATTATGAGGAAAGCTGTTCTACAACGATTGGGAGGATTTGATGAGTCTTATCGCATCTGTGCCGATAAAGATCTGATACAAAAGTGTATTCTTTCTCAATGTGTTATAAGATATATTCATGTTTTTGTTGCAAAATTCAATACTACTGGATTATCGGGTGGAAAGACCGATAATCTTAAAGAGGCGTTTGCTGTAGATAGAAAGTATCACGTAGCCCCTCTTGTGATTTTGATACTCCGATATTGTAAACATTACATCAGATATTACATAAAAAAATTACTAATCTTTAGATAAAATTATTTGCCTGATGTTCTTGGATTTTATCAAAAGGATGTCCATAAATTATGGTAATGACACAGCTAATCATATAATTGCTGTATCATTTATCTTTATCCAATCATATTATTATGGTTAAAATTACATTATGGGGAGATTTTGTCCCTTTTAAACGGGGCGTACAGGCTATCATTAATAAAAGTGCCATCTCAGAAGAAATACTCCCAATCATCAAGGAAGCCGATTATAATATTGTTAATTTGGAATGTCCTGTAGTGGAAAATGGACAAGCGAAAAGTATTGTCAAGGATGGCCCGCATCTGAAATGTACAGCACAAACGGTGAAGTATCTGAAAGATGTTGGCTTTGATATGGTGACATTAGCCAATAACCACTTAGGAGACTATGGCTCAGAAGGCGTGCATGACACCTTCAATGCTTGTCAACAGTATAACATGACATGGGTGGGAGCAGGAGAGAGCCTTATGGAGGCAAGGGTTCCTAAAATAATAAGTGTGAATGGGCGAAAAATTGGTATTATCAATATTTGTGAGCATGAATCTTCTATCGCAACAGTTTCAAATCCTGGCTCAAATCCAATAGATGAAATCAATAATTACTATGATATTTGCCAACTAAAAGAGTGTGTTGATAACATCATCGTTGTAATTCATGGCGGTTCGGAATATTATCAATTTCCTACTCCACGGATGAAAAAAAGATGCCGTTTTTATGCTGATTTAGGCGTGTCAGCAATTATATGTCATCATACACATTGCTTTAGTGGCTATGAAGTTTATCATGATGTGCCAATCTTTTATAGTTTAGGAAACTTCTTTTTTGACAGGCCGAAAGAATCAATACAATGGAAAAGAGGTTTCTTCGTTCAGTTGGAAATTGGGGAAAAAACAAACTTCAAATTGTTTCCTTATGTTCAATGTGATACTGAAGCTATGGTTCGACTGATGAATGTTAAAGAGCAAGAACTATTTGACATGGAGATAAAAAATATTAATATAATTATTTCTGATGATTCCCTTCTTAATAAAGAATATAACAAATGGTTGGATACAAGAAAAAGGCATTATATGGCTGTGGCTGAAACATGGGCTGGCAGGTTTTACAAAGCTGCTTATCGTAGGGGGGGATTACCTGCTCTTATTTCGAAAAAAAATGCTATACAACTACTAAATAACATTAGATGTGAATCACATCAAGATTTGTTCATTAAGACATTAGAAGAATATTTGACAGATTAAATAAAGAATTGTAAAATGTGCTTCGAGAAAGGTGCTTCAATCCAGTGACTATTGAAAATTGCAAATGAGTGAAAATAAATTGATAAAGGCAATTAGAAATCCATATTGGGCTTTTGGTGCAGTATTGCGCCATTTCTTTGCCTCAATGATGGATGATAGGTCATTCATTAAATGGGAATATTTCTCAGGAATGGCTAAGTTCCCGAACATGGAGAATCCTACAACTTTCAATGAGAAGTTGCAGTGGCTGAAATTAAATGATATCCATCCCGAGTATTCAAAAATGGTGGATAAGTATGAGGCGAAGGAATATGTTCGCTCTATTATTGGGGATGAACATATTATCCCAACACTTGGTGTATGGAGTTCATGGGATGAAATCGATTTCAATGAATTGCCTGATAAGTTCGTGTTAAAGACGACACATGATTCTGGAGGAGTGGCTGTATGCAAGGATAAAAGCGAAAAAACGCTGAGCGAAGCCAAGAAGAAGATATGCAAGAGCATGAAGCATAACTACTTCTATGAGCATCGTGAGTATCCATATAAAGATATTAAACCTCGCATTATTGCAGAGACGTTTATGGTGGATGAGAGCGGAACGGAGTTGAAGGACTATAAGTTCTTCTGTTTCGACGGAGACCCAAAGATGTTGTTCGTTGCAACAGATCGTCCGTTTGATACACGCTTCGACTTTTTTGACATGGAATGGAATCATCTTCCTTTCAAGCAAGGCCATCCATTGGCTTCACGAGAGATAAAGAAGCCTGCCGGTTTTGAGAAAATGAAGGAACTGTCAAAGATTCTTTCGAAAGGTTTCCCGCATGTACGCGTGGATCTATACGACATCAACGGACAAATATATTTTGGTGAATTAACATTCTTCCATTTCTCAGGTAACGTGCCATTTGAGCCAGAAGCATGGGATTACAAAATAGGGGAGTGGTTGAAACTGCCCACTACATAAGATATGAAAGTTTTACAAATTACGACGAACTACCCAACAAAAACGAATCCAATCTTTGGCATCTTCATGAAAGAGCAGGTGGAGTCGTTGGAACCATTAGGAGTGGAGAATACAATCTTTTTTAGTAATGGTTCTGAAAGCCATCCTGGCAGAAAAGGCGGTGGGGCTATAATACACTTGAAATCGGTATTCAAGCTGCAATGGCATTTGTGTACACATAAATACGATTTGGTACATTGTCATTCGAACATCAGCGGATTGATTTTTTTGTTATCAGGAGGATGGATATGGAACAAATGTGTGTTATCATTTCAAAATGATCCAGACAAGAATGGAGATGGGCGTTTGTTTAAACTGCTTTATCCTGTTTTTAATAGAATAATTGTAAAAAAACCAACCCCATATCTCAACAAAAAGAAATTGGTGTATTTGCCTAATGGCTGTAATACGGACTTCTTTATTCCAATGGATAAAGAAGTGTGCAAGAAAAAGATCGGCTTAAGCACACAGAAAAGATATGTACTATTTGTGGATTCAAACACCAGTAGGAAAAGGATACAGAAAAGGAAAGACCGATTTGATGAAGTATTAGGAATTTTAAAAGATGTATATGGATATAAGGATATTGAAGAATTGATAATGATTGGTGTACCAAGAGATATGGTTCCCACATATATGAATGCCTGTGCTTTACATTTGATGACATCTGATGAGGAAGGCTCTCCTAACTCCGTGAAAGAATGTATCATGTGTAATGTTCCTGTAGTATCAACCGATGTCGGTAATGTAAAAGATATGCTTAATGATATTGATGGTTGTTATGTTTCTAACGAGTTTTCAACAGAAGAATTAGCCGCTTATGTCGATAAAGTATTAAAAGCAAACAAAACATTCAAAGGACGGGATACTTTGATAGAAAAAGGTTATGGCATCAACGAAGTGGCAAAAAAGTTAGTTGGTATATATAAAAATGTATTGATGGAAACTGGTAAATGACATCAAGAAACGTAATAAGAATTTAGATGAAAATAGCAATTGTGGGAATCCAAGGCCTACCGAATCAATATGGTGGCTTTGAAACACTTTCGGAGTTTCTTGTTAAGTATTTGGGCAAGGAACATGAATTCACTGTATATTGTTCGGGGGTAGATCAACGAGAGAAACCTAAAGAATATAAAGGTGCAAAACTGAAGTATTACGATATCACCAGTCATGGTGGCAAGGGCATCTTGTTTGACTGCAAATGTTTGTGGGATGCTGCTCGTGGAGACTATGATGTAATTCTTATTCTTGGGTTTGGTCCAGGCCCATTGATGCCTTTCCTGCCACAAAGTATAAAGAAAAAATGTATTTTGAACTTTGGAGGTCTGGACTGGAAGCGGGATAAATGGAGCAAGAAAGCCCAGTGGGTCATTAAGACCTGTGAGAAACTGTTGGTAAAGAACTCTGCAATTGTCGTAAGCGATAACGGAAAGATACGTGACTATGTGACAGACGAATATGGAAAAGACTCTGCACTGATTGCATATGGAGGAGATCAAGCCAATCCTCTGCCCATTACTGAGGAACTCAGAGAAAAGTATCCATTCTTGAACGGGAAGTATGCATTTGAAGTAGCCCGTATTCAGAGTGACAACAACATTGAGATGCTGATGAAGGCATTCATCAAAGCACAAGAGATGCCTTTGGTGTTGGTGGGAAATTGGAAGAGCACGGAATGGGGACGAAAAATGAAAGTTCAGTACGAGAATGAGAAACCACTCATACTACTGGATGCCATCTATGATAAAAGTATCCTTGATGTCTTAAGAAGTAATTGTTATGTGTATGTCCATGGACATTCGGCTGGTGGCACGAATCCGTCTTTATGCGAAGCGATGTATTTAGGTTTGCCGATATTGGCTTACTCGAATGGCTATAATGAGAACACCACAAATCATCAGGCAAGATACTTTAAGGACGCTGACGAGCTCTGCCATATTATAAAAAATATCACCAAAGATGAATTGGATGCCATGCGTCCCGTGATGAAACAATTTGCTGATACTCACTACAGATGGGAAGGCGTTGCCAAGGAATATGAGAAACTTTTTCAGAAAACAACTAATAGATAGAACAATATGATTAAAGCTGCGATTATTGGATTAGGGAAGATGGGAATGAGCCATGCTGCCATCTTGGGCGGACTTCCCAATGTGGAGATGGTTGCGATGTGCGATACGGACAATCTTCTTCAAAGTGCATTCAAGAAACTGACGAAAATCCAGTGCTACACCGACTACAAGAAAATGATAGAGGAGGTGAAGCCTGATTGCGTCTATGTGGTGACACCTACGAAGTTGCATTATGACATGGTTATGTTTGCCTTGGAGCATGGTTGCCATGTGTTCTGCGAGAAACCTTTTGCCCTTACGGCAGAACAGGGTGAGAAGATGGTGGCACTGGCTAAAGCAAAAGGTTTGGTGAATCAAGTCGGTTACCACAACCGCTATATTGGAACATTCAATGAAATGAAGCGATTGTTGGCAGAAGGCGTCATCGGAAAGCCCTTCCACTTTATGGGAGAGGCGTACGGTCCAGTGGTCTTGAAAAGTAAGGGCGGAACATGGCGTTCGGACAAGAAGAACGGAGGTGGCTGCATTGAGGACTATGCAGCCCATGTGCTGAATCTCATCAACTATGTCACAGGGTCTACACTCGTTGATTGTGCTGGTACGCAGATGCCAAGCATCTTCAGCGGTGAAGTGGATGATGCCGTCTATGGTTCGCTAACTTTAGCTAATGGCATAAAAGGACAAATTTCCGTGAACTGGAGTGATGACACGGTGCGTAAGATGACTACATCGGTGAAGGTTGAAGGAGATGGCGGAAAATTGGAAGCAGATGCCACAACATTAAAGATTTACGTGAAGGAAGACAAGCCACAGTATGGTTTGCAGAAAGGATGGAACTTCAAGTACATCACCGACGTGACGGACATGGTTGATTTCAATCTTCGTGGAGAAGAATATACAGCGGAAAGCGAGGCGTTTATCAATAGTATTCTGACAGGCAAAGTAGATGATCGTAATTCCTTTGAGAGTGCCTTGCAGACAGACTATATTATCAAGAAAATGGAGGAAGACGCTGCCTAATTATAAATGACAAATATGTAAATTGTAAAAGAACATGATGGATAGAGTAATATTAGGGGACAACCAGTTTTTTGCAGTCAACCACTTATCGGATGAAAGAAGCAGGGCACAGGCCATCCGCTTCAAAGAAGATAAGGCTATCATTGATGTGTTGGACAATGCCCGTGCATGTGGTATCAACACGTTTATGTGTACAACACATGACCGCATTGCCAATATTTGTGAGTATATGCGTCAACATCCGGAGGAATACAAAGACTTCAAGTTTCATCCCTGTATGCCATACGCACATAAGTATGCCAATGCAGTTACAGAATTGGGAATCTTAGGGACGCTTAAAGCCTATATTCCAGGGAACATCTTAGCTGTGGCCAGCAAGGCTGGTATTGCCTATGCACGTAAAGACTTTCCGAAATTGATGGAATTGCTCATTGATGCGGAGATGAAAATGTTTAAGGGTATGAACACTCCTGTCATCTTCTTGCAGAATGTTATTGTGGATTTGCTGTATGGATTAGGGATGGATGAGATATTTACCCATTTTGCTGAATATATTCGAAAAGAATATCATGCGGAACCAGGATTCATTACTATGAACATGCCTCGAATGGTGGATATGTGTGAACGTCTGGGAATTGAAAATCCTATTATATGTTCTTCTATTAATAAGATCGGTTTCCGAATGAGTGGAAGCATTGAAGAATATGAAGAATATTTGAATTCTGATAGGAAGTTCAGACCCATAGCAATGCAGTGTCTGGCAGCAGGAGCATTGAAGCCTGAAGAAGCAATGGAATATGTCACCCGTTTCCCAAAGATTGAGTCTGTCTTATTTGGTGCATCCAGTAAGGCTCATATCCAACAGACAAAGGATTTGATAGAGAAAGGATTCTCTCGTTCTTTAAAATAGAAAAAGACTTTGGTTGCTGATATAAAGAATGAACAGTTATTAGAACTTGTTCGTTCTGCTATATGGGAAAAAGTGCCAGCGCAAGAGTTGTTTCTTTCTTGTGACTGGCTTTCTCTTTTTCGTATGGCAAAAGTGCAGACGGTAGCAGGGCTGATGGCCGATGCCGTGTCGAGACTTCCTTCTGAATGTCTGCCGCCGAAAGAGGTGCGCATGA
>OCVV010001079.1_pt1 | contig 28716 bp, 25 predicted proteins | sample 1539721 | NCBI WGS metagenome assembly OCVV01 (sample SAMN02144230, study PRJEB22623) | gut metagenome | biome: sheep rumen | host: Ovis aries | place: New Zealand | reverse complement strand
ACGCCGGACGCCTTCACGAATCTTCTCGTCGCTGGCGAAGGAGAAGTTCAGGCGCATCGTGTTCTTGCCGGAGCCGTCGCTGTGGAAGGCCTCGCCGATGACGAAGGCCACGTTCTCCTTGATAGCCAGGTCGAAGAGTTCACGCGTGTCGAACTGCTCAGGCAGTTTCAGGAAGAGGAACAGGCCTCCGTCCGGATTCGTCCAGGTGACCCCCTTCGGCATANAACTCCTCGAACGAGCTGACCATCACCTCTTTCTTGCGTTTATACAGGGCGCAGGTCTTCTTGAGGTTCACGTCGTAGGCACCCGAAGAGAGGTAGCGGGCGGCCACCATCTGGTTGAAGACCGGCGTGCAGAGGTCGGACGACTGCTTGGCCACGATGACGCGGTCGATGATTTCAGGTTCGGCGACGATCCAGCCGAGGCGGAAGCCCGGCACGAAGGTCTTGGAGAAGGTACCGACCATGATGACGCGCTCCGGGGCCATCGAGTACATCGACGGCAGGGTCTCGCCGCTGAAACGGATGTTCTTGTACGGGGTATCTTCGACGATGAGCAGGTCATACTTGCGGGCGACTTCCACCACATACTTGCGTTCCTCGAGGGTCATGGTCTCGCCGGAAGGATTCTGGAAATCGGGGATCGAGTAGAGGAACTTGGGTTTCTTGCCCGTGGCACAGAGCACGTTGCAGGCTTCGGCCAGGCCGTCATTGTGGCGCAGGCCGTAGGGCTGGCCCTGGTAGGACCAGACGGACTGCAGGGCCGCCAGGTAGGTCGGCAGGCCGCAGACGATGACGTCGCCCGGGTCGATGAATACGCGGCAGATCAGGTCGAGCGCCTGTTGCGAAGCCGTTGTGATCATGATGTTCTCGACCGGTACATCCAGATTCTCGTCGCGTTTGTACAGCTTTGAAATCTCCTGACGCAGCGAACGCACACCCTCGGTACCGCCATACTGCAGGGCGGCGGCGCCTTCGTTGTCGAGGACTTCCTGCATGATCCGCTTGAGATCTTCCACGGGGAAGGTCTCCGGGCTGGGGAAACCGCCGGCAAAGGAAATGATCTCGGGACGGGTGGCGACGCTGAGCAGGTCGCGGATCTGGGAGCGCCGCATGCTCAGGGCATTCTTGGAGAGTAGAGGCTTGATATCCATATTTGGTTTCGATTATAGTTTCATTGCTGGTGCAAATATAACAATTCGGAAGAACTTCTCCTAATTCTGAATAAATTTTTCATCAAAAATTTTCGCTTTCCATACGAAGAAAAAAAAGCTTATATTTGTAGGTTATGAACACGCTTTACCTGATAGACGGACATTCCCTGATCTTCCGCATGTACTACGCCTTCCTGCGCAGGCCGATGATCAATTCGAAAGGCGAAGACACTTCGATCCTCTTCGGATTCACCAAGTACCTGCTGGAACTCATCGCCCGGGAGCAGCCCACGCACCTGGCCGTGATGTTCGACCCGCCCGGCGGAACCTTCCGCCACGAGATGTATCCGGAATACAAGGCGACACGGACCGCCACGCCGGAACTGGTCAAGGCCGCCCTCGAGCCCCTGAGCGAAATCGTGCGCGCCCTGGACATCCCGGTCCTGATGAAGCCCGGCTACGAGGCGGACGACGTCATCGGGACCGTCGCCCGGACGTTCGCCGGCCAGGGATTCGAAGTCTATATGGTCACGCCCGACAAGGATCTCGGACAGATCGTGGACGACCACATCTACCAGTACAAGCCCGGCAAGGCCGGCGCCGACAAGGAAATCCTGTCGAAAGAAGCCGTCTGCAGCCAGTACGGCATCAGCGATCCCCGCCAGGTCATCGACATCCTGGCCATCTGGGGCGATGCGGCCGACAACGTCAAAGGCGTTGACGGCGTCGGGGAAGTAGGCGCCCGCAAGTTGGTGGCCAAGTACGGGTCCCTCGAAGGGATCGAGGCCCATCTGGACGAGCTGCCGCCCCGGCAGCAGGCCGCTTTCCGCGAAGCCTTGCCCCACCTGGGACTGAGCAAGGACCTGGTCACCATCCGCACCGACGTGGACATCGACGTCGATGCAGACCGGCTCCGCCTCGGCCAGCCGCACGAAGCAGAAGTGGCGCGCCTGTTCAATCACTACGAATTCAATTCCCTCCGCCACCTGGTCCCCGCCATGGAGGCCGTCCCTGTCCAGCCGCACGTCACGCTGGAATGCAGCGCCGCACCGGCCGCCGACATCATCCGGGATGCCCGCGCCGCAGGCCGCGTCGCCGTCCGGCTGGCGGAGCGCGTGACCCTGGCCAGCGGCTCGCACTACTGCACCGTTTCCTACCCGGAAGCCGCTCCCCTGCTGGAAGACGGGCAGATCGACAAATGCGGTTTCGGCCTCAAGCACACGGCACTCCGTGGCGCACGCTACGACATCGAGATCATGCACTACCTGCTCAATCCCGAGCGCAGCCACAAGCTGGAAACCCTCACCGCCACCTATCTGGACGCCGACCTGGCGGAAAGCGGGCAGGACGGCCAGCTGATGCTCTTCGACTTCGAAGACAAGGCGGCCGGCCGGGAATGCGTGGCTGCCGGGCTGATCGAGCCGCTGCTGCGCAAAGAGCTGCAGGAGCAGCATCTGTGGGACCTCTACACCCGGATCGAGATGCCGCTGATCGGCATTCTGGCCCAAATGGAAGCCGACGGCGTGCGCATCGATCCGCAGATGCTGGGCGCCTACAGCCGCGTCCTCTCCAAAGAGCTGGCGCAGATCGAGCAGGAAGCCCGGGAGATGGCCGGCGAGCCCAATCTCAACCTCTCCTCCCCCCGCCAGATCGGCGTGGTGCTCTACGAGAAGTTGGACCTCAATCCCCGCGCGAAGAAAAAAGGAAACAACTACCCCACCGACGAGGAAACGCTCAACGAAATCGCCGACCGGCATCCCATCGTCGGCAAGATCCTCGAATTCCGCGCCGTAAAGAAGCTGCTTTCCACCTATATAGATCCGCTCCCCGCCCTCATCAGCCCGGCCGACGGCAAAGTGCACACCACCTTCACCCAGGCCCTCACGGCGACAGGGCGCCTCAGCAGCCAGAACCCCAACCTGCAGAACATCCCCATCCGGACCGAGCGCGGCATGAAGATCCGGGAAGCTTTCGTCCCGAGCGATCCGGAAGGCTGGATCGTCTCGGCCGACTATTCCCAGATCGAGCTCCGCCTGATGGCCCACCTGAGCGGGGACCCGCATCTGGTGGCCGGCTTCGCCCACGGCGCCGACGTCCACCGTTCCACGGCCGCCCGCATCTTCCACGTGGAGCCGGAGCAGGTGACCGCCGAGCAGCGCCGCCACGCCAAGGTGGCCAATTTCGGGATCATCTACGGCATCTCCGCCTTCGGGCTCTCGCAGCGGATGGGCATCTCCCGCTCCGAGGCGAAAGCCTTCATCGAAGAATACTTCCGGAGTTATCCGGGCGTGAAAGCCTATATGGAACGTGTCGTGGCGGAAGCCCGCGAGAAAGGCTATGTCGAAACCATTTTCGGCCGCAAGCGTTTCCTGCCCGACATCACCAGCCGCAATGCCGTGGCCCGCGGCCTGGCCGAGCGCAACGCCATCAACGCCCCGATCCAGGGCAGCGCGGCCGACATCATCAAACTTGCCATGATCGCCGTCAGCCGGCGGCTGGAGGCCGAAAAGCTCCGCAGCCGGATGGTGCTCCAGGTCCACGACGAACTGGTCTTCGACGTGACGCCGGACGAACGCGACCGCATCGTGGAAATCGTCAAACAGGAAATGGAAGGCGTCTGCGCCCTCTCCGTCCCCCTTATCACCGAATGCAACTATGGCAAAAACTGGAGAGAAGCCCACTAAGCTCGAGGACCTAGCCCTCGTGGAACTGGCGCTGCAACGCGACCAGGGAGCCTTTGCCCTGCTGCTGGAAAAATACCGCAGCTCGCTGATGACCCATATTCTCAAATACGTCACCGTGGTCGAAGACGCCGAGGACATCTGCCAGCGGAGTTTCGAGAAAGCCTTCATGAACATCGACCGCTACAATCCGCAGTACGCCTTCTCGACCTGGCTCTACAACATTGCCCAGAACGAGGCGATCGACCATCTGCGCCGCAGCCGGGCCACCATCAATTCCGTCCCCATCTCGGAAGACAAGGAAGCCCTCGACGTGCAGGCCGCCACGACGCCCGAGGAAGAACTGATCATCGACCAGGTCGTCCGGGAACTGATCGACGGCATCCACAACCTGCCCGAGAATTACCGCGCGGTGGCGGAACTGCGCTTCATCAAAGACTACGCCTACGAAGATATCGCCCGCACACTGGGCCTCCCGCTGGGCACGGTCAAGACCCGCATCAGCCGCGCCCGCAGAATGCTTGAAAAACTGGTGGAGAATCCTGCCGATGGAAACGCTGATTGACTTATTCCCCGGCCTGACCGCGTCGCAGCAGGCGCAGTTTGCCGCCATGGAGCCGCTCTACCGGGAGTGGAACGCCCGCATCAATGTCATATCCCGCAAGGACATGGACAATTTCCTGCTGCACCACGTCCTGCATTCCCTGGCCATCGCCCGGCTCATCGATTTCCCCTCCGGCAGCACCATCCTGGATGTGGGCACGGGCGGCGGATTTCCCGGCATCCCCCTGGCCGTCCTCTTCCCGGCGTGCCGCTTCACGCTCTGCGATTCGATCGGGAAGAAGATCAAGGTAGCCCAGGCCGCAGCGGACGGGCTCGGCCTCGGCAATGTGGAATGCGTGAACGCGCGGGCCGAAGCCCTGCCCGGCCGCTACGACTATGTCGTCTCGCGTGCCGTCACCGACCTGGCCAGTTTCTGGCCCTGGGTCCGCGACAAATTCTCGAAAGCCGTTTTCTACCTCAAGGGCGGAGACCTGGACGAAGAGATCGCCGCCTGCGCCCGACGCTGGCGCCTCGATCCAGCAAGGTTCTATCAGGCAAAGATTTCCGCCTGGTTCGACGACCCCTGGTTCGAAGAAAAAAAGATTGTCGTGATCTCGCAATAAAAATTTGCATTTTGCCGGAAAAGCATTACCTTTGCGTTCCCAAAAAATCGAAATATAAAAACAGATTATAATGAAACGCACATTTCAACCTTCCCAGCGCAAGCGTCGCAACAAACACGGTTTCCGTGAAAGAATGTCCACGCCCAACGGACGCCGCGTGCTTGCAGCCCGCCGCCGTCATGGCCGCAAGAAACTGACCGTCAGCTCCGAAGACCTCTGGTAAGAGGCTTCCCCAACGGCTGTTGGATTATTCAGAAACGCCGACCTGCCAGATGAGGCAGGCGGCGTTTCCTGTTTTCAGCCCCGGGGTGGACGATCGCTGGTTCCTACGGAAACTTTTGTCAGAGCGGCAACGAGATCCCCCGGCTTGACCGGGAATGACGGACGGGCAAGGTCTCATTTGAGAGGCGGGATCTTGCCCGGCGAATCGTGGGCACAGCGGGCTGTGAAGCGGAACGTATGGGCAAGGTCCCCGGTGAGAAATGAGACCTTGCCCGCCGCGATAATCCCACTCAACGCTAGGACAATTACTTTTGATGCAGGAAACTATTCAGCATGGATCTCAGTAATGCGTTTGTCAAACCGTTCATTTACGGAAATCATCCAGTCGGGTAGTTTCTTCAGGGCAGCGTAGACCAGGCTGTCGGGCATCTCACGGTAGAAGGCATAGGCCATCGGCCCGGCGATGGCGGCAAGGGTATCGGCATCGCCGCCCAGGGAGATAGCAAGGGCCGTTGCGACGGCACCTGTGATCCCCTCGTACACTTCCAAAGGTTCCAGGCCATATCCTTCCCGTCCAGGAAAGCTTCGGCACAGGCGAATGTCAGGACCGTGTCATCGGTGAACCTTGCCCGGGAGCTGAACAGTTTCATGGCTGTATAGTCTTTCGTCCGGTGGGTCCGTCCCTCGTAGGCGCTGCCCGCGATGTCGCCGACAGCCGCACTCATCAAGTAGTTTTTCACGTTTGCTGTCTCATATTTTTGCCAAAAAGTTGGGTGAACGAGCAGATCACAAAAGGCTGGACGAGTACGGCCCATACCGGCAAAAGGTAGTGGGCGCTCAGCAGCCAGTGGATTTGCAGCAGGCTGATCAAGACCGCTGCGAAGGAGAGAACAGACAGCGTAATAAGCGTAGGCCTCACCCAGCGGCCGTCCATCCTCCGCTGGACTTCGGGAGCATTGGCCAGCAGGAGCATATAGTAGGCGAAAGCCAGCATGGCGGGGAAATCCGCCCAACGGTGTCGGTCCATCGCGTTGCTTATGGCAATGTATGTAAACGCAAGCACCAGAACAATGATGACAAGTTCTGCCGTATCGTGCGGTTTGATCCGGTCGGGGTGCAGCAGGAATCCAATGACCATTGCCCAGACAAGGCAACAGCCCATAAAGCCCGGCGGAAGATAGTATGTATATCTTCCCCAGACGCAAAGCACCAGCAGCAACGCCGACAATGCGTAAAGCACGATGCGAAGGCCCCGCCCCGGATTCGGGACAGCGCGCTGTAGCGACTGCCCTACCCACACCGCCAGCATCACCAGCGCCAGCATCCTGAGACTTCCCAGGCCACGAAGAAGCCAGATCTTGAAGTGATCGAAAAGTGAATAGTTTTCAACGCCGAAGGAATCCGGATAAGGCATACAGAGATGCGCCAGAAATTGCAGGCAGATGATGGCCGTGGCAACGCCGACGAGGAAACGGGAGGACGCAGCTAAAGGGGTGACGGTTGTGGACTTCATATCGTTTGGATTTGTTTGAACAGTTTCCATCCCGGTGCATGGCGATTAACATACCGCCAGGCCGAAGATGATTATTAAGATGGATTCCATAAAAACGACTTTCAAGCGCTGAATTACATTACAAAAGTAACGAGTTCCGGACTGAAAAGCAACTGTAAATGCGCCGTCTCTACAGATCGAAGTACCAGGTGTTGGTGTCAATGGTGGCCTTGTACATGAATTCGGATTCGAGGGGATTGCTGTTGACCAGCGGACGGCACTCGCTGACACTGCTGCCGGAGTAGATCTTGTCCCAGCGGCCGCCCAGACCCGTGTTGACGTATTTCTGGGTGACACGCATCGACCTCCCGCCGTAGCCCCCTATCGTAACTTCGACGACGATGGGCATCTTGTACACATTCCCCTGATTGTCGATCAGATAGGCCGTGGTCCGGTACGATTTCGTGGAAGGCTGCGGCTCTACATACCGCTGTTGGTACTGTTGCTGCTGCCCCTGTTGGTTCAGAAGCAAATTGTTGTAGGTTTGCTGGTAACCGATCTGCGCAGAGGCGCAAGTGGCGGCTGCAAGAAAGCAGACGAGGAAAAGGAGTTTTTTCATAATGTTTTTTATTTAACTGATTAAGAATTATATCGGGAGTCGTGAGATCTTGAGCGAGGTATCGATTGTTTCATAGATGAAGAATTGACGGATCTGGTCTGTTTCAAAACCGGTGGATTGATAGAGGCCGTCCTGCGACTCTACTTTATTGATGAACTCTCTCAATTCTGCAACGCTGGACAGCAATTGTTTCAGAAAATCATCTTCGTCCATTTCATTGTCCAGCATTTTCCGGAACGACCAGGTTCCATCGTGCCAGGGGACAACCTCAATGTCATAATTACTCTGGAACTTGGCTACGGCATTGCTTACAGTCCCGGCATCACGGTCAACGAAAATTCGCTTCATCTCGACAAACAGCAGAACGCCGGCAAAGTGGTAAGAGCCGACCAGCACGATTTCGTTTTCGCAAATGAACAGGCAGGGCTCGCTCATCCAGTCCATCGTCTTGACCCTTTCGCATTGGAAGCCTTCCCCACGGAGAATACACTCCACATCATAGAGTGTCAGCGGGGTTTCCGATTCCGCTTCCTCAAAATAAGGGCAGTCTTCATCGACGAAGCAATAATCCTTCCTGTCGATACAGGACAAGATCCACAGGATTTCACCCAGGAAGGCATTCCGGAATGTGTTGTAGTCTTCTTGATCCTCCTGAAAGAACGCTTTCGCGCAAGCCCGGGACCCTTCATATTCCACGAGGAGTGAAGCCGAGGCGCTCCCACTGACATCTAACGTTACGGTCATTTCGAAGCCATCGGCAAGAACGGTATGCTCTTCACATTTTCCGTCCTGCTCATCCAGAACCAGCACGACAGAAGGATCCTTGCGGAGGCGCGCGATGATATTCGTCCGGTTCTGTCCGGCGTCAATGCCACTTCCCGGGAGCGTTGCCGTCGTGATAATGTCCTGGTGGACATAACCATCACCCGTTTTTCGGATGACGGTAACATATTGTTGCTTTTCTTCCATTTATTCGTTCAGGCGTTTTTTATCGGCCTTCTCGGAATAAATGTCAAAGCACAAGCGGAGGTAAACGAGAAAGCGGGAAAACTCAATCGAGCATAATAAAGGGCGCCCAATAGACCGGATCATTGAAATCCGCGCTGTCCATAAGAGCCTTTCGCGCCCGGTCAAGCGATTCGTGCTTGGTCTTTCCATCGAAAAGATGGGTATAGAATACCTTCATGAACTCAGCCGTCGCCCGGTCGTTTACGCTCCACAGCGTCATCAGCAGCGTCTGGGCGCCAGCTTCTTTGAACGCACTTTGGAGTCCCAGAATGCCGTCTTGCGTAACCGTTCCCAACGCCGTATTGCAAGCTGCCAGCACCAACAAACAGCAATAGCGCATATCCAACCCGGCAATCTCTTCCGCGTAAAGCAAGCCATCGTTCAAGCCGAAAGGCATTTTCTCTCCCCGGATCGTATGTCCCGCACCGGAAAAAAGAAGACCGCAACTCTTATATAGTTTCCGTTTATAGGCAGCCTCATCCTCCCCGGGATACGTCCTGAAGGGGATATTGAATGTGTGGGTGGACAGGTGCATCACATACTCGTGGTCCCGTCGTGTATCACCGCGGAACAACTCTTCCAAAGCCCTCGGCCCCGTATTGGGAGAAGACAGCCAGGTACGGATACGATAAATAAACTTGATTTCTTCCCTGCTCGCTTTCAAGTTGCCGTATCCGGCACGAGTTCCGTCCTCGGCCTGGCCAAACGAGATCCCTGACAGCGGCAGTCCCTGGCAATCTTCGATGAAAGACTGCATGGCAGGAAATGCATGGCAAGACCATCCGTAGTAATTCATTTGGTCAAAGTCAGCTTCATAGTTCATCCCACCATACAAGCGGATGGTATAGTAGCGGTGCTTCTTCGGATCGGAAGGCAGTGCACTGACATCCGATACCCGAAAAAAATGATATCGCTCGAAAAGTCGATGCCCGCTGTCATCCATCAAGGCGGCCAAATTGACCAGATACAGTTTTCCGGCCGGTGAGAAATAAATGCGGTCCCCTTTTTTGAGATAGGCCTTCAACGGCGAAAACAGAAGAGTAAATGCGTCTTTTGCCGTTTCTCCCCGATAGAGAGAAGCATCTGTTGGAAGCGCGTCCAACTCCTTTTCCGCACATATGCGGACAGACTTCGGTTCGCGCCAGCCACTACGGTTTATACTGGCATAGCAAAAGCCATCCTGAATCTGGTACGCAACGGTGACTTCTCCCCGTCGGGATTGCGCAACACTCCCGAATGGCAAGCATACAGCCAGAAAGAAGCACAGGCACCGAGTCAAATGTATCATAACTGTTCCAACAGGGAGGACGCTTCCGGTGCAAATGCGCCGCCTCCGGCCGCAATGGCTTTCAGCAAGCGGCGAGACCGAAAATACTGGCCTTTGCGCAGGGCACAAACGGCCTCAAGCAAATCAAGTTCCTGCCGATCAATATCCAGTTGCACCATATACTCCGGATCGGAGGAGGAAGGATTGGCCAATTCCAGCGAAAGTTTCTGGCGGACGGCGACAATGGCATCCTGCGCCTGGTCAATCTTTCTTTCCTGCATCAGCGCCGTGATCTGAGAACCACCTTTCTGTCCGGATATAGGGTCAAAAGCGTACCCTACCTTGCGTGCATCGCCGCCGAGTTTCAATCCGACACCCGAGAAAACGATGAGGCTTGCAGCCACGGCGATCGCCGTCCGAAGCCACAACTTGCGACGCTGAACCTTCCGCTCCAGCGTTTCCAGATGCTTTATTGCGCCCCGCTCAAAGACGGCCGCTTCAATCAGGTCATTCAAGGACTCAGGATCAGTATTCATAGCCAAGTTCTTTAAAGCGTTTTCTCAGAAAGCCGATCAGTTTTTGCGTACAACGCGACCGCTGCGTCGTTACTGTCCGCGCATTGGCATAGTGCATAATGGAAGCGATCTCTTCGTGGCTTTTCTCATAATAGATGGCCAGATACAACAGTTTGGAACACGGCATCTTCATTTCCTTGACCGCCGAGCGGATGACCGCGAGTTTCTCGTTTTTCTCAAAATCGGACTCCTCATCCACAACAGCATCATAGCGCATCACGTAATCCGTATCGAAGGTAAGCGGGGTCTGCCGTTTCCGATAATCATTGAGCGACATCCACTTGCCCGTGTTGATGATGTATGCCTGCAATTTCTCGTCGGGAAGTCCGTCGCGGCCGATACGGCCAGTTCGGACGTTGTTGTACAATGCCGCCAGGGCACGATGGTACAAGTCCAGAGCCTGTTCTGCGCCAATCGGATACGCCTTACGTATCACACCGATGAATACGCTCTTGTAAGCGCGGTAGATTTCATCGAAGGCACGACGGTCTCCGTCGATCAAACGGTTGATATAATCCTTAGCGGCCATCGAACAATTTCCGGGATTTCATCTTTTCAGGGATCACGAACCAAGGGGTCTGCGACTTTCCTTTCGGCAACGGGAGCTGGCGGTACTGCACAAGAAGGGCATCGCACAACTGTCCGGCTGTCATTCCAGGTTCCAAACAGCGGCTAAGCGCGTAAGTTAGGCGGCCATACCGCCGGCCATTTACCTCAACTTCAAAATTAGTCTGAAATTCCTTGCAGGCGCTGAGGCTGATCCAACTTACGGGATTCACGACCGGCTTGGTCGTCGTCCCATAAAAAGGCTGCTCAAACACATCGACCGCGCCCCGGAATGGCGGAAGCGGCGCATCGGCATCATCCCGGGAAACGTCTCCGCTATGGCACGCATCCGCCACGAGAAGGACGGTTCCCCGCCGACCGACTGCCTGATGGATCAGATGCAGCAAAGCGTTGATTGTGTCATCAATCAGGTGCCGGTCTCCCTTATAGCCGTGCCAATTATAGGAGATAAACGCATCATACGGAACCAGGGCCTCGTCCAGCCGGTCTTTCGGATCGCGAAGCGCCTCATCTCCGTCCTGGTCGGTTATCTGCTGCCCGTGGCAACTGAAATGTATGTACACCTGATCACCGGGGCGGGCATCAGCCGCAAGTTGTTCCAACGCCGACACAATGGCCGCACAAGTGGCCTTGGACTCTTCAAGCAGGCTGATATTGGAAACCGGAAAGCCGCATCGGGAGAGCGTCGCCAGCACCAGCGCCTTGTCATTCTGCGAAGAGAGCGTATTCCAGCCGGACTCGGGAGGATAGGCGCCGATGCATACGACCAGCGCGCGTTTTGTGCCGCCGGATGCCTCAAAGCCCAAAAGGCAGAGAAGCAGGAGCAAGAGATAAATCTTTTTCATTTTTCAGCCTCCCGGGAAGCCTGGTCACCCACTGTTCGATCGTAGAGACGCCATACGACCACGTGTTCGTGTCCCAGCGTGTTTTCGTAAATGCCGATGGTGACGGAGCCAAACGATTCTTTCGGATCATCCTGCCCGGGAACCTGATACAAGCGCAGGAGCACGCCCCCTTTGGGAAGGCAAAGGTACTTCGTGATACGGCCCCTCGCCGACATCTCGATAAGGGTGTTGTTAAGCGATGGCTGTTCGTATTTGAAATGCTTATACCGGGCCCGAGTCTCATCCAGTACCCGGTCTGCCGCTTCAATGGCCTCATCTTCGTCGATCATCTCCCGGAGAACGACTTCCACTTCATAGACCGTCTTTGATTTGCAGGACGCGGTCAGATGAACGACAGCGGGATTGCCATCATAATCCCCCAGCAGAAAGGCCTCCTTGCACAAGCCATAGAAAATCTGCTCCCCCTCCCGCTCCTTGTCAAGCTTGAAACCCTGCTGCTTGAGTTGTTTGACAAACTCCTTGTACGGCGTTCCCAGTTGAATGCCGTTGAAACTGACGCGGGATCTCTGCGCATCGGCAGGAAACGATGCTAAGAGCAGAAATCCGGACAGGATAACAGAAAAAAGGGAAATCTGTTTGCGGTTCATATCAATACAAAAAGCCAAAGGCCCAAAGCGGAATTTTCTTATAGACAGCACTCTCGATGTCATCGGCTGCGACATAGCCGTTCTCTTCGTCCTTCACTTGCCGGAAGGACTTGTCGGGACCACCTACTTCAATCACCACGTTGCGATCAATGCGGAAGTCTCCGGTCGTCAGGCCGCCATACTCGACCCGGTGCCCGGCACCGGCAAGTTGATTGCAAAAGAATGACTCCCGGACAGTGCCGATCTCCGGCTCGACAGAAGAAAGCGTATAGATGAGGTTGGGATTGTCGAGCAGAATCTTGTCGGGTTTCTGCAGATCGCTGGTCGTAGACAAATCGGTAAACAGCCGACGGATGAGTTTAGCCTCTTCCAGATTTTTCATATAGCGCAGCGTCGTAGGGCGCTGGATGCCGATGTTCCGAGAAATCTTGGATATGTCCACTTGGAACGGAACGATCTGCGACAAGACCTGTAAAAGCGCCTTGACTTTCCGCGTATTGCCCACCTCCAGGCCCCGGTGGGAAGTCAGTTCGGATTCAATGATATAGTTCACCACGCCCTGGACTTTGCTCTGGTAAACGCCCTGTTCCTCGAAATAGAAAGGATAATAGCCCGCTCGAAGATAATTCTTGAAAAATTCAAGCGGACGCACTTCCTTGCAGACGCTCAAGCAAAAGGCCGAAGCCTCGGAAAGCAGCGCGTCTAAAGGAATCGGTTCCAGGCGGAGGCCGGTCTCAAACCACAGGTATTCCCGGAATGAGAGACCCGGCATTTCGTATTCGACCAGGCGGCGGGAAAGGTCTGCCTGCCCGTCGTTGATACGCAACAGGGACGACCCGCTGACGACGACATGGAGGCCTCGGTACAAGTCGTAAATCTCCTTCAATTCCCGGCTCCAGTTTTCGTACTTGTGGATCTCATCGATAAAAAGATGGGTTCCGCCTTCGCGGACGAATTTCGCCGCCGTATCAACCAGGGTATGGTCGGTGAAGTATCCCGTATCGGCCGAGCAATACAGGACATGACGGTCTCCCTCTGCAAAATGCTTGCGGATATATTGCAACATCAGCGTGGATTTACCCACACCTTTCGGCCCCTTGATGCCGATCAGCCGGCTCCGCCAGTCAATCTTCTCCATCAGGCCCCGGATGTACTCCATCGGAACCTGCGAGACATACAAATCGTGCAATGCAAACAGCTTCTCCATCGTACCTGTATTTTACAAAATACAAATTTAGACAATTTTTGTATAATACAAAATACATTTAGGCATTTCCCTCAAGAACGTTCTTGGCGGATACCGGATTACACGACAAATCGACTAATGCGGAATATAAAACAACAGGCCTGCTGAAAACAGCAATGAATTGAATCCATACCGTGAATCATGGTATTCCGGCCCAAAAGAACGGATATAATCTATGTATAGAGAGCCGACTTCAGAGACGCCGAATCCGAGTCGTCCCCCATAAAACCAAGATGCCCCTATCGCGTACCCTGCTTCAGGTTGAATATAGAAAACAAAATCTTCACTTCCCTGTGCTTTACAAATATTCAACCGCGAGGAAAGAGATATCGGGCAGAGGTAAGTCACACTCGGGCTATGGGAACTAGCACCAAATGATTCAACCTCCCGACAAAACCGGAATGAAATCTCGACATTAATCCGATTGCTAAAAGACCCTAATGAAGCCACTCCTTCTAAACCCACATACGAGCAATCGCTAAAACCGGAAAAACCATAGTTAGCGCCCAACCCATACATAAATTCAACACCACCATTATGCTTATCAACACTACGATTATGCTCAGCAAGCCTTTTAGCATATGCCTTGCGACTCTTTCTAATCGAAAGTTGCTGTTCCTTCTTATATTGTTTCTCAGCTTCATTAATATGCTTATGCCACCATCTCCTCTCATGTAGAGCGCCATCACTCCAAGCCGCAGGATGCTCTTTTGCATACTCACGAGCTTCATCAAACATATGTGCATTAAAACAGTAGTACTCTAATAAGTAACCGTTAACTATTTGAGTATACTTGCTATTGGGATAAAGAGACAGGAAACTTTTGATATTAATTGAATCCTTTTCGCTGTTACTTTTAAGATCCTCGAAAGCGACTTCCTCGCAACAGATATCATACACAAATGACTGATCTGAAAGTCGTTTATATTTTTTAGCCTGCTCATAGCTATTCTTTGCAGCTCTGAATTGTTCTTGTTTATAATACTGCATAGCTTGTGACTCGTAAATATCGCCCAACTTTCTTTTTGCATCGCTTGAATGAATCCAGTAATTCCGAAGATAAGATTCATAAGCCGAGATGGTATTAGCATCCTTAGCCCTTCTCCACGCAGCCTCATCATCCCGACGTTCCAACTCTTTTATTCGTTCCTGCGCCAACTGGTCATATTTCGAATTGGGGTGTTTTATCCTGAATGCACGATAGTCCGTTATACCTTGACATCGGCTCCAATCTGTCTCTATCGCTTCCTGCTCAAGATATTCTTTTCGCAAACGCTCACATTCTTTTATCTTCCTCGCCATGTTGGGATCAGAAGCGTTGAGTTTCTTAATCTGTTTGTACTTCTCTATGGCCTGGCTATATTTTTGGTGCCGTGCCAGAGAATTAGCAGAGGACAAAAGGCTTTGGCACTTTTCTGCATTTTCCAATTCCTGTTCTAAATCTGCAGTAGAGTAACCCATATATTTGTAATCCCGTATGAGGGATTTAAAATACCGAACCGCCGTAGCGTACTGCCCGGTTTTAAAATACTTACGGGCATCATCCACGGTTTGAGCAGTTATATTCTGACCTATACCCAATAAAAGAATCAGGACACAAATAAGCCTATGACAATGGGAACTCATGTCTTATCGTTTGTTCTTTAACTGTTCTAATCGTCTTTTATATCTTTCAACATCAGAGTCTTGATATTGTTCTAATTGGTTAATTAGATTCTCTACTGGTGATAACAATCCGGGAGCGTTTCCTTCCTTGACGATCTGCTCTTTATCTTTTAATATTGCTTCTATTTCCATTTTGAGCCTATTGATCTCCCGGGTGTTGTTGACAATGGGTCCAGAGGCCTGGTGCTGGGGCGCAGACGAAGTTGTTTGCATCGCATCAATGTGTGTAATAACAAACCATGCAATAAGAAAACATACAATAACAACAGACATTGCTAAAATCCACCTATTATTTCCGAACTTTAGCTCAGAAATAGCATTTCGGGCTTCTTCGGCGTGTCTGGCACTCTTCCCGTATTTTTCCAAGTATCTACGGTTTGCTTTAATCGTTTTTTCTTTTTGAGCTGAACGCCAATCTTCGTCATCCCTGATTAGACGAATTGCATTTCTAGCAGCATCAATATAACGACCTTGCGAATAAGAATTCAGGTAATCTTGATAAGAAGCTATTGTGTCAGAAGAAACACACCGCTCCCACATTGCCTCCTCCGTCAAGTATCTTAATCTCTTCTCGCATTCTTCAATGTGCCTGCCTTTCGGGTAGTCAGACTTGTAAAGACTATAAGCGAAAACTGTGTCAAAGTTTACGGCATAATCCCACTTGTTGTCATCGCGGAGCTCAATAATCCGCTCCTGGGCTTCTGCGCGATGCTTGCCATTACGGTGTTTTCGTAGGTACTCCTCATAAATTGAGAGGGTGCTTGCTCTAGTAGCCCTAAGCCAGTCCACATCATCTTCAAATATAGCTATATGTGCAGAACAATCGGCCTTATGGTTACCCATAGGATGCTTTCTTTGGTATGCCAAATAGGCAGCATAGGTATTCGCTTTTACTGCTAAAGACCAATCGTCCTCATCCTCAAGATTATCAACAAGTCTCTGAGCTTCAGTACGGTATCTTACATTTGTAGGACTTTCGAGATATTGACGATAGGAATTAATCGTGTTGATTCTTTTTGCCTTACTCCACTCTTCGTCATCTAACCTTTCCAAATAAGCCCTTATCCAACTTTTAGCCTCATCAATGTGGTGCCCTGTCGGAAAACGATTGATGTAAAAACGATAATCAATAGGAGATTGAGAATGGCGAGCTTGTGCATAATATCGATGATCCTCATCCTCTTCTCTTCGCTCGGCTTCTATGATATTGGACAATCTCAACGTGGCTTCTGAAGCATAATAGCCAGAGGGGAAAATAGTAATAAATTCTTCCAATATGTGCTTATCCTCCCTCCTAGGGACGACCACCCTACGCCAGTAAGCCATCTCCACTCTAGATTTTGCCAAATCACTTGTAAAGGGTTGAAGCATATTGATATCGTCTTCCTCTAAATATGACTCAAGGACTAACAAAAGAAGCCGAACTCTATTACTCAACAGCCAAAGATCCCGGTAGACCTCCGACGAATGCAAATCTCCAAAATCAGAAACTCTAAACAACAATGACTCGGAATCTCTGACATTATACTTATCAACTAATGACGGATTCTGTGAAATTGCAAGCAAACTTAAATAGATGATCAGCTCTGAAAAATAATCCGCTTTTTCTGAGGAATACCTATTTATCTTACGTGCGGGGTGCTGATAATCAACCAATCCTGTTATGACGTCCGGAAAACTATTCCCCATGGCGGGAACATACATAGAGTCATAATCGACCAGGTAAAGTTGGCCGGTCTCAGACACCAGAATGTTTCCATGCTGCAAGTCACCATGCGCTATCCTTTTACTGTGAAGGCTTGTAATCATTGTCACAAAGGACTGCGCAAGGTCCTTTATCTTCCCCTGCTCATGATAATGGGCACAGATGTAGTTCTTAAGGTTCTTTCCTTCCACCCATTTCATTTTTGTGATAGGTATAGACTCCCCTTTAACAAGAAGACCTTTTTCCGTATACTCAAATGAACAAAAGAATGGCAACTGTGCGTCTTGTATAGCGGCGCTTATCAGCGAGTAACGTTTTTTAGAATCTGCCACTGGCACATGCCAACAGCGGAACGCCCATTTTTCTCCGTTTACAATACACGGAATAACTACCGTATAACCTCCAGTATATGAAAGCAACCGTCCTCTAGAATCCTTCAAGAACTGAGCGTCCTTAAAGAACTCATCTTGGATGAGGGCCTTGCTTTGTATGCTGGCCTTTATGTCCGAAATGTCTATCATAAAGGCTACCAGCGCTTAGAAATGGAATCAGCCGCAGATTTAAAATCCTCAGAAGTTTGAACGTTCTTGCGGTATCCATTGTCTCCCCATTTCTTGGAAAGATCCTTCAGAAGTTCTTCTTTGGGGTCAACAACAGATTGCTCCAATGGTTTAAGTTCGGTGATTGAGTCCTTCCTTAAATATTCCTTAATCCGGTCAGACAAAAGCTTAAGTTCAGGGTCGCTATCCAGTTTCGAGAAGATGGCGGAAGTCCCCTTAGAAGAAATGTCCTCCGAGGAGAATAGCATTGTTTCCGTGTCCTCAAGGTTTAACTCTCTCCAAAGGCCAGGATGCTTGGCAAGAGCAAGAATACTTGTGTAAATCACAAGCTCCGAGAAGTAATCGATAGTCTCATTGAGAGAGCGATTCTTCCACCTTGCCGGATGCTGATACCCAGCCAACCCCTTAATGTCATCTGTGAAACCATCCAGCGCGGGTGCGTACATGGAATCATAATCAACTAAGACCAGACTCCCATCATCTCTAACCATGATGTTACCATGCTGCAGGTCGCCATGTGCAAGATGATATTTGTGAAGGTCGGAAACCATATCTTTGAACCTGTCGGCCAGTTTTCTCAGAGCAGAAGAATCGTTAATATGATCCGAGATATAGCCTTTTAGGGTTTTGGCATTAACCCAATCCATCACAACAATTGCCTGTAACCCCTGGGCGGTCATAAGCCCGTCAGGGATATAATCAAAACCTACGAAATATGGCAATTGCGAGGCGTGGATAGCTTCAGATATGAGTTTGGTACGTCTCTGAATATCGGCGATGTTGACATGCCAACACCGTACTGCATACTTCTTGCTCGCGGTTTCGTAGGGGAAAACCACACAGAAACCACCAGAATACTTGATTTGTCGTCCGTTCTTCTTCACAGGGCTCCCGCCGGCAAGCATGCTGGCTTTCACCATCTGCGGAGTATTTATGGATGCAGAATATTCAGAAATTGTCGATACTGGCATAGCGCTACTTCTTAAAGTAATCCTTGATGGCGTCGATTAAATCACGACAAAGTGAAAATGTTCTTTTCTCAAGCCCTCCCTTCCCTTTCTTATATTTCTTAACAGACGCTTTTACGGCCGTTCCCAAATGATTCTTGAACTGAGGGTCATTCAATTGAGAAAGCTTAATCTGAACATCTTCTCCCTCCGAATCAACCTCATGAGATACTTCTTTATCAGGGCCAGGAGCCACCGGGGGTACTTCACTAACGCTTGTTTCAAAACTCACTTCGGCGGTAACTACCTCGTTGGCTATCAATTCATCGATTGAATCAATGCACCCCTCAATTAGATTTAACTCATCCGACTTGTCCTGCTTTATAATAACCAATGTACTATCATCGTTGTGCATGCCCAGATCCCGCCATTCTGCCACCACTGTTTCAAACTCCTCATGGGAATTCACCCCGCTTAGCCGATCTACGAGAACAGATTCATTCCCAGTCCCTTTGTTTTTCAACAGGAAATCGGAAAAAGGGTCTGAAACAAGGAGAATTATATCTCCAGGCATCAATTTACCGGTTTCAGTCTTAAGAGTACCTTTCCCTATCTTCTTGGGATTACTATCGTAGAAATCCGGATAACTATCAAAGGCCTCTACATCCTCCGACGTGATTAGTTTTTCAATATGGCTCTCACGAACAAGGATAAAACAACTATCACCAAGAACGTCACAAGTCCATTCATCATTGTTAAAGCGAACGCCTACGATTGTAGCCCCAGCAGAAAGACCTCGTGCAATTGAACCTTTGGCGCGCCAAGGATTCCGACCAGCCTTTTCTTCATCATCAAGGAAACTGTTGACCTTGTTATACCAGAGTGGAGATAGTTCTCTAACAGATTCCAGATTAGGAACCCAATCAGCAGCAGAAGTATATTTTTCAGCAAGGATCTGAGCCCAATACTTTTGAAAAATAGACTGGCTCATACCATCGGACACCGCGATAGATTTAGTGTCGGGGTTGACACTAAACCTATCTTGGCAATCCTTAAAACGTTCTGCCTTCTTATGGGTTATGAAAGCGCTAACGAGCATCTTTAAATGTCTCTTTGACCCTTACTTGAACCAAAGTCGATCAGGCTGATAAGCTGAACGCCATCTGCCTCAAAGATGCAACCCCTGGAACCATCCTTAACAGGAAGTTCTCGGGCCTGTGCAATTGCTTTATAAGCATCCGGAACAACGCTGGAAATCTTGAAGAGAAACTTGGACTCATCACTGGTGCATTCTTCAAGCGAGTTGGGGAACACCTGGTTACGGCCTGCAGCGCGAATGAGAGCATTGAAGATAAGAACGTTTCCATCAGCAACGGAAAGGTTCATGATGCTCTGAGCGACCGAGATCGTTTCTTCCATACATTCAGAGACATCCTTTCCATCGTAATAAGGCACACCATCGGAGATATTAATAATGACAGGGGCGGGATTATTGGGCTTGTCCTGCATCCACTTTTCGATAATGGCTTTTGCCATTTCGAAGGCGCCCTTCATATTGGTCGCACCGTCTTCAGTAATTGGCTCGACCCAAATAGGCATAGGATAATCCACCTCAATGATACCACCCGCACCATCAGACTCTTTCTTCTTCAGTGTTTCAACGCGAAGAGGATTAGCATCCAGTTCTTTCAGGTAACCAGAGTTAAGCTCTTTGACATCGTGGTTGTAGCCGATAATCGAGATGAAACAACGATTCTTGGGGCTTTCACCGTCAAAGTTTTTCTGAATGATGGTGTCAATGACACGGTTGACCGCTTTTGCAGCAAATATAGTCTTAGAGTCGTTGCCTTCATACTTAGAAAGCATTGAACCTGACTGGTCCATAAGAATGATAAGTAATCCAGGAGTTGCTGAACTCCATTGCATTTCGTATTTCATATTCTTTGTTTGTTATTAGTTTTTAATAAGTTCATTTGTATTTGTATAGTATATGTTTGATGTTAATCAAACAATAACGCCCAACACAAAAAATTACACACTACAAAACCGAAACACCTGCTTTGTCTTTGGAAACTCTGTTACCAAAATTGGTATGCCACCTTCTTTCTGGATTCCATCAAGGACATCTTCGTCAGGGTGTCCATACTCATCGTTCGAATCAGCAGAGACAAGGCATATCCTATGCAGAATAGAGGACTTATCGGGAGAACTCGAAGAATAAAGATTCGCATTGTAATTATTATTAGAGCCATGATGTGGAACCTGGATAATTCCAATGTGTTTAAAGTAAGGTTTATAGACCTCCATAAGCCCATCAAAATAGTTCTGCTTTTTTGCTTCAAAATCGCCCAAATAAAGACAATTCAGAGTACAATAGCGGTTAGCGTAATGGAGGGCTTTTCCACAATGTCGTTCACATTTTTGATTACATCCAAGCATTCCAGAGTAGAGTATCATCGATGTTTCATTCATTTTTTCTTTTTTGAAAACAGCAATGTACGCACTCTTAAGCTTCTCCCGATTAACGTCACTCTCCAAGTATTTCCGCAATTCATCAAAACATATTTTATCTCCATTGAAGATTTCGTTACATTCCCTATTAACGGCATCATAGAGATCGTTAACTTTCTCTTGGGAAATGGGAGAATTAAATGGAATATAAACCCATTTATCAAGGAAACGAAGCCTACTTCCAGACGCAACACTATCCTTAATAGTTTCTAAATTAATCTCCCTAACGTCAACGTCATTCAAATCATCTTTTAATACTTCTATTCTTTCTACCTTATCAGAATAAATAGCCTGCCACGATTCAGCCATCTCATCAATTGGATAATTGTCATTGTAGTCACATATTTCTTCAAGTAAAATAGCCAATATCTCAGCTTGTGACAACTGAGGCAAAACAATCCGCTTGATATCACATCTCTCTGAAAGATGAGCTACTCCAAGTATATGGTCGGTATGGAAATGAGAGATAAAGAGAGCATCTATTACATCATTTTCTTTGAAACAGGAATCTATTATGCTATAAATCCTTTCGCAATACTGTTTACGATTCATGCCTTTTTTTGCCGCCTCAAAGCAACCGCAATCATACACAATATTGTATGTCCGATCTGGCAGGGTGAACCTCTCCGTGTAGAATGCTCCATGTCCTACCGGATGAAACGTGCGTTCCATTGTAAATTCCATTGCCTTTCACAGGTCCACCCGGCCCGAATGGAATCTAACCATAAAAAGAAAGTGTGGGCCAATCAACTAAATTCTGACAGCGGATATCCGGACAGGCCAGGCTCTGGACTGCCGCAACGAGAATAAAGGGATAGGCTCACACTTTGCTATAGCGAGGGCATGAGCCTTGGATATAGCCAGTGCAAGCGTCTCACTCGATTCTACCGTTGCATGAATTGTCCAGATTCACTATCGTAGAACAAGCTGAACGCTTTCTATGTCTGCTTTCCACGCCGGGAAGCAAAGCAAATTTACAAATAAAATCGTGAAAGTCAAAACTGTTCTGACAGAGTGCGCGCAGCTGAATGGCGTCAGACTTCGTATAGCGCATCCTCCCTGCGCGCACCCACCTTTGAAATGGCAGTGCGCGCAGCAAACACGGGGTATATGTCATCTGGACGAACTTATGTGCGCGCACTTTGGCGAAACAGCGTGAGGAAGCTATCGCAGTCTAAAGGAACTGAAGAAATCGGGCTCATTGACAACGTGCGTGCAGTTCTACAAGTTAATCGCAGCGAGCCGATGTCTACGGTGGACAAGAGAAGAAATAACGGTGGTTTTCCGTGGCGACGTCACAATGTCCCGGCAGCAAAAGTGTTTTTTACAGAATACACTTTTCGCCAGAATCTGCATAATGCAAAATACAAATTCATCACGCAGAAGAGCAAGATCCGATGTATTCTTTTTCAACTTTTTCCAGAATCTTTGGAAAACGGTTAATCTTTCATCGGGGTTTTTATTTACAAGTCGGGACGATTAGCTTTGCAGGGCAGTTTCGAAACTGAAAGAGATCGGACGATATTCCGTGAACCGCAAAAACTATACGGCCATGCTAATCGCATCGGGATTCCGGAAATTTTGGTAATTTCAAAAGTCTTTGTATCTTTGCCATACAAACATAGTGCTATGCGTGGCCAAGTCTCACAACTTAGCACTTTAAAAAGGAGAAGGAGCCGTATCTCAGTCGATACGGCTCCGTTTTTTTTCGCAATTCAGCGGCCAAGGCCAAAGGGATTTCATTTTGCGAAAATAATTGCTACCTTTGCTTTGTTATGGAAGTAGATAAGGAAAACAAACCGACTGCGCGCTGGATTATCCGGAACGTCATATTGGCGGGGCTGTTCTTTGCGGTCCTGCTCATTGCCGCCCAGCTGGGCCTGAAGGCCATTACGCGGCACAACAAGGTCATTACGGTCCCCGACTTCACGAACATGTCGGTCGCGGATGCCCGCATCGTGGCCAAACGCAATGCCATCCGTACCGAGGTGGTCGATTCGGTCTATGTGAAACGCATGGAGAAGGGCCACGTGTTCTCCCAGAATCCGGCGGCGGGCAGCCAGGTCAAGAAGAACCGCACCATCAAGCTGACCATCAACTCCAACCAGACCAAGATGGTCAAGATGCCCAACCTGGTGGGATACTCGCTGCGCCAGGCCAAGACCGAGATCATGGCTGCCGGCCTGACCGTCGGCAAGCTCGCCTACCGCGAGGATCTGGCCACCAACAATGTGCTGGACCAGTTCATCAAGGGCAAATATGTCGCCCCCGGCACGCAGGTCGAGGCCGAGACGCCGGTGGATCTCCTGCTGGGCCTTTCGCCCGACGACAACCAGACCTTCATCCCCTATCTGGTCGGCTTCACCTTGCCCGTGGCTCGCGACAATATCTTTGAGAACTCGCTGAACCTGGGCAACGTGTCCTACGACGAGACCGTCCAGACCTATCAGGATACGCTCAGCGCCGTCGTCTATCAGCAGACGCCGGCCTACCATGTCGGGGCTCCGGCCGCCATGGGCACCGCCATCCATCTGAAACTTACCACCAGCCAGGCCAAGATCGCCGCACGATGAGCGACGAGACAAAAGACCCGCGCGAGGACGGCTTTCTCCCGGAAGAGGACGAGCAGCAGGAGATGTACGAGCATTTCCGGCTGGAGGCCGACCGCGGGCAGGCGCCGCTGCGCGTGGACAAGTTTCTGACCGAGCACCTCTCCGACACTTCCCGCCACCGCGTCCAACTGGCCATCGAGGCCGAATACGTGCGGGTGAACGACCGCATCGTCAAGGCCAACTACAAGGTCCGGCCGGGCGATGTGATCACCCTCATGATGCCCTACCAGCGCCGCGGCGTGGAGATCAAAGCCGAAAACATTCCGCTGGACATCGTCTATGAAGACGACGACCTGCTGGTGGTCAACAAGCCGGCCGGGATGGTGGTCCATCCGGGGCACGGCAATTACGACGGCACGCTGGTCAATGCGCTGGCGTGGTATCTGGGCCGCACACCCGACCCCGATTCGCACGACGAGCGGATGGGCCTGCTGGTGCACCGCATCGACAAGGAAACCTCCGGACTGCTGGTGGTCGCCAAGACGGATACGGCACAGATCGGGCTGGCCAGCCAGTTCTTCCACCACAGCATCGAGCGCCGCTACTGGGCCCTGGTCTGGGGCAACATCGCCGAAGACAGCGGCACCATCGACGCGAACATCGGCCGTGATCCGGGCGACCGACTGCGCTACAAGGTCTGCAGCGATCCGACGCAGGGAAAAACAGCCGTCACGCATTTCCGCGTGCTGGAGCGCTTCGGCTACGTGACCCTGGTGGAATGCGTGCTGGAGACCGGCCGCACGCACCAGATCCGCGTGCACATGAATTCGATCGGGCACCCACTGTTCAACGATGCCCGCTACGGGGGCGACCGGATTCTCAAAGGCACGCTCTACACCAAATACAAGCAATTCATCGACAACTGCTTCGCCCTCTGCCCGCGCCAGGCGCTCCATGCCAAGACCCTGGGCTTCATCCACCCCGTCACAAAAGAAAAGATCTCACTCGACAGCGAGATCCCTTCCGATATGGCTGCGCTCCTCGAAAAGTGGCGTCGTTACGCCGGGAGCAATGTCCTCGAAGAGGAGGAATGAGATGCCCGGTCAAAGCCGGGCATGACGCAGGTTAGCGGCGTCCGCCGCCCCAGCCGCCGGGATGTCCGCCCGGACGGCCGCCCGGACCGCCGGGACCGCGCATGCCGCCGCGCTGGCCGCCGAAGTTGCCGAAGCGGTAGGTCAGGCTGACCATGATGTAGCGGCCGAGCGTGTTGTTCTGCGTATCCTGCACATAGTTGTCCGTCATCGAACGGTAGGTGTTGCGCGACTGGTTCAGGATGTCATAGACCTTGACGGCCAGCGTGAACTGGTTCTTGAAGAGCTGCTTGCTGATTTCTGCGTTCCAGACCAGCCGGGGATCGTTGTAGCCGGCGCCGTAGCCGTTGTAGAAGGTGTAGCGGGCGTCGGTGGAAACGTTGATCACGTCGGGCACCTTCGCGATGAAGCGGCCTTCCACATTGCTGGTCCAGGTGGCGCCCACGTTGTTGGACGTAATGCTGTAGAACGACTGGGAATAGCGCGTGCCGCCGCCGACGGAGGTCTCCACGATGTCGCCGCGATAGACCAGACGCAGGTTCTCGCCGGCCGATACCGTCTGATAGCTGTTCTGCGTATAGTTGGCCAGGTTCAGGTAGGAGTGTTCATCGCTCGAATCGATCGTGTCGTCGCCCACCAGCGAAACGCCGGTGGAATACCGGGCGTTGGTGAAGGACATGATCGAGAACTTGCTCTTGGCGATCGGCGTGTTGTACATGATGAAGGTGTTGGCCGACCAGGCGCCGCGGTCGTTGTTGACCGGCACGGTGTACTGCACGCCGTTGGCGTCGTACCAGCTGGCGTTGACGATGTTGTTGGTCCGGTAGGTGACGTTCAGGTTGGCGTTGAACGACGCGTAGGTCTTCATATTCGTATTGTTGAACATCACGAACATATTGTGCGAGAACGAGGGGTTCAGACCCAGGTTGCCGAGGGTGACGCGCTGCGGGTTCGAGTTGTCGGGCACCGGCATCATCTGTGTCAGGCTCGGCTGGGAGCTCTGGCCGCGGTAGTTGATGCGGAGCATCCGGTAGTCGCTGAAGTTGAAGTCGATGCGGGCGTTCGGCGACCAGTTCAGCACGCGGAGCGTCGTGTCGAGGGAGTTGACGCCGCGTACCGTCTTGTTGTGCGTAGTCTGCGGCTGCAGGCTGGCGCCCAGCGTGATGTTGTACTTCTCTTCCTGCTTGCGGATGTTGAAGCCGGCGTTCTGGCGGTGCACCTCGTTCGAGATGTCGCTGGTGTAGTCGATGTTCTGCACGTTGTAGCCGCCTACGCCCTTGTCGTAGGTGTCCTTGGTCGAGGTGCTGTGGCTGTAGTTATAGGAGTAGTTGGCCTCCAGATAGAAATTCTTGCCCAGCGGCTCCGTGTAGGAGATGCGGCCGTTCGCGCCGGTCGTCGTCGAGCGGGTGCGGTAGAGCTGGTCGATCACCGTGGAATCGGCCCAATAGACGGGATCGTTACTGTCGTAGCGGTCGCCGATATAGTCGTAGGTGCGGGTGACGGACTGGTTGTAGCCTTCCAGGTCGCTGTTGCTGTAGCTGTAGCGGGCATTGACGGAGAGCGTACGCCCCGGTTTGCCCAGACGCTGGCGCCACAGGATGCGGCCGTTGGCCCGCTGGCTGTGGCTGTCGCCGAAGGAAGCGCTGGAACCGTCGTTCACCTTGCGGATCAGGCCGTCCGTTCCGCGGTCGGTCGAGAAGGAACTCCGGTCCTCGAAGTCGCCCCAGCCCAGGTTGAAGTTCGGCTCGAAGAGCAGCGAGGTATTCTTGGAGATTTTCCAGTCGGCACGGGCGCCGGCGCGGACGCCCCAGGTGCTGGTGCGGGTAAAGCCGTCGTCATCGGCATAGAGCGTGGAACCGTCTTTCTGGAAGGTCTGGCGGGCGGTTTTCTCCTCGACATAGCGTTCGTTGCCGTTGAACATCGCATTGCCCACGATCTCGGAGCGGTTCTTCCAGGTATAGCCGCCGTTGAAGCCGGCCATGTAGGAGCTGGATATACCGTTGCCGCCCCAGCCGCCGCCCTGGCCACCCTGGCCGCCGCGGAAGCCGCCGCCGCGCATCCCGCCCATGGCGGAAGCCGCCATATCGTTGAAGCCACGGTTGTTGGTATTGTTGGCGTTGCCGATGAAGGCAAGTTGCTTGCTTTCGGTGAAGTTGGCCACCATCGCGGCCGCCTGGTAGCGCGGATCGTTGATGGCGCCGGCGCCCTGCAGGTCGTGACCGCCGCCGCCCATCACGTTGCCGAACCAGCCGTTCATCATGCCTTTCTTGATGCCCAGGTCGAGGACCGTCTCTTCTTCACCGTCGTCGATGCCGGTGAATTCGGCCTGCTCGGACTTTTTCTCCACCACGCGGACCTTCTCGATGATGTTGGCGGGCAGGTTCTTGCTGGCGATCGAAGGATCGTCGAGGAAGAACTGCTTGCCGTCGATCTGGATCTTGCTGATGGTCTTGCCGTTGGCGGTGATGGTACCGTCGGTGGAAACTTCCACGCCCGGAAGCCGCTTGAGCAGGTCTTCCAGCACGTCGTTGTCGGCCGACTTGATCAGCGTCACATTGTGCTCGATCGTATCTTTCTTGACGACGATCGGATTGCCGATATCGGTCACCGTAGCCCCTTCCAGGAAATTGGCCTGCACGTTCATCTCCTTGGTGCCCAGATCCGTATTCTTGTTGATGTCGATGGTCTCCTCGTAATTGTCGTAGCCCATCAGGATGGCGGACACCTTGTACTTGCCGGCCGGAATGCCCTTGATCTCGGCATTTCCGTCACCGTCGCTCTGGGTATATTTGAATACGTCGGTCTTGCCCGCCGGCGTAATGGCAACAGTCGCGTAACCCACCGGCTCGCCGTTGCTCTTGTCCACCAGTTTGATCTTCAGGCTGTAATTCTGGGCCTGCGCGTTCAAGGCCCCGGAGATGAGGAGCAGCATCAGCACCGCTGCCCGGTAAAAACGATATTTCATAAAATAGAATTAGCAATACAATCCAACGCTTCTTAGACTAAGGTCTTCCCCAAAGGTTAAAGCGGACGCGAAGATTTTTTTCACTTTTTTTCGGCATCGATCCCCTCTTTCACCCGCCCGGGATGCGCTTCGACGAAGGATTTCCAGTTGCGGGAGGAACTCGTGTCGGTCAGCGGACTCGTGAGCTGGTAGAAATGGCACATGGCAATGGCCAGGGCGTCGGACGCATCGAGGAATTTTGCTTCGAAGCTTTGGTGAAGCGTCTTCTCCATCAGCAGTTTCACCTGTTCCTTCGAGGCATCGCCCCGGCCGGTGATGGCCATCTTGACCTTACGCGGGGCATATTCGAAAACCGGGATCTGCCGGTGGATCGCCGCGGCGATGGCCGCTCCCTGCGCCCGGCCGAGCTTGAGCATCGACTGGACATTCTTTCCGAAGAAAGGCGCTTCAATAGCCATATCGTCCGGCGCATAACGGTCCATGATTTCCCCGACGCCTTCGAAGATCCGGTTCAGCTTCAGGAAATGGTCTTTCTCCTTGCGCATATCCAGCACGCCCATGTCCACATAGTGGACGCTCCGTTTATCTACGAGAATGACCCCGTAACCAAGCAGATTGGTTCCGGGGTCGATGCCGAGTATGATCCGCTGCTCAGCCGCCATGGGTCAGATGATGTCGAAGCCGGTGTATTTACGCAGCACCTCCGGCACGACGACGTGGCCGTCGGGCGTCTGATAGTCTTCGATGATGGCTGCCAGGATACGCGGGAGGGCCAGCGAACTGCCGTTGAGCGTATGGGCCAGCTGCGTCTTGCCGTTTTCGTCCTTATAGCGGAGTTTCAGGCGGTTGGCCTGGTATGATTCGAAATTGGACACGGAACTGACTTCCAGCCAGCGCTGCTGCGCGGCCGAATAGACCTCGAAGTCGTAGGTGATGGCTGAGGTGAAGCTCATGTCGCCGCCGCACAGCCTGAGGATACGGTAGCGGAGGCCGAGTCCCTGCACGAGCGTCTCCACGTGGGCGACCATCTCGTCGAGGGCGGCATAGGAGTTCTCCGGGAGTTCAAGGCGGACGATCTCCACCTTGTCGAACTGGTGCAGCCGGTTGAGGCCACGGACGTCCTTGCCATAGGAACCGGCTTCACGACGCCAGCACGGGGTATAGGCGGTCATCTTGACCGGGAAATCCTCGCGCTTGAGGATCACGTCGCGGTAGATGTTGGTCACCGGGAC
>OCVV012837696.1_pt1 | contig 28720 bp, 20 predicted proteins | sample 1539721 | NCBI WGS metagenome assembly OCVV01 (sample SAMN02144230, study PRJEB22623) | gut metagenome | biome: sheep rumen | host: Ovis aries | place: New Zealand | reverse complement strand
GCAGGCAGGCTGGCGCCTGTCAAGAAGCCCAACAAAGCTATACGTAATATAGCGCAATAGATGATAAAGGTTTTTATTAAGGATTAGTATCAGCTTCCCGAGAAATACAAAACCATATCAACGAAACGTCCGCCGCAGGAGCTCCTGCGGCGGACGTATTCTTACACAGTTTCATTGATGCTCAAAGTCAATTGACCTTGATATTGTAGGGAGTTGCAATACCGACCAGCGCGCGCTGGATCCATGCGCAGTCACGGATCGACACTTTGCCGTTACCGTCAACATCGGCGGCTTTTTCGTTGAACACACTCATAGATGCGCCGGTCAGGTAACGCTGGATCCATGACACGTCACGGATCGTCACGCGGCCGTCGTTATCCGCATCGCCTAATAAGATCTCAGGCTCGGTGGGCAGTACAGGCGGATCGGTCGGCTGTACGGGAGGATCGGTGGGCTGTACGGGAGGCGTGGTGGGCTTGGGCGTGGTGGGGGTTACCGCGCCGGGAGTGAACGCCTTGCCGACACGCGCCATCGGAACGGTGATATGATCCTCGTCCTCTTTCTCCATGGAGGTAGAGGAATCGGCGGAATAAGGCTTTGCGGCGTTGTCAGCCATTGAGAGGTCATAGGGCAGGCAGTCCATGCCCGAGGTACCGAAGGTGGAGACCTTCATGATGCCGATACCGTTCGCTTCGATATCAGCAGCGGTGATATCCAGGTTCTTGAGCGGGATGGAGACCTCATAGAACATATCCATCGAAGCCTTGTGACCCTTGGTGTAGAAATCGGTCAGGGTCGCGTCAACGGAGTCGCCGGCGACGCGCTTGTTATCGGTACCCGCCTTGGGGATACCCATCAGCTTACCCGACAGGGTCTTACCGTTGCCCCACTTGATGCTGATGCCGGTTTCAGCGCCCGTTTTGACGAGGTCGTCGGGCTCGAGCTGACCGTCATCGTTCGCGGTATAAATAAACGGGCCGTTGGATGCGTTGGTCGAGTAAGCAACCACATGATCAGCGTGCGCGTCAAGCGTTGTACCGGTCGCCCAGAGCGTACCGTCCGCAGTCTCGCCGTGAGTGATGTTCTCGTTGCCGGTGTAAATATACATAAAGACAGGCAGATTATCGATCCAGAGGTTGCCCTGAGTCATGGGGAAGTCCTCGCCGGGAGCGACGATATCCTGCACGTTTGCCATCTCGTACATGATGTAGAGGTTGGTGTCGTCCCACGCGGCGTACATCGCATAGTCGTCAATACCTTTTTCGTGCATCGACCAGTGCGCGTAAACGCGGGGGTCATCGTTCGCGACGCCCTGTGCGATCAGCATGGAGCTCTCCCAGTCGGACTTGTCGCCGTCAACGGTGATGGTCTTGCGCTTGCCGTAGCCGCCATCAGGGTTGGTGGCATAGTTACCGCCGATCGCGGCAGCAGTACTGCCGTCGGTGGCGGGACCGGTGGTCGATCTCTTCTTATAGGTACAGCTCTTGGTCACGGTGCCGTAGCTGTTGGTCGCGCTGATATCGAGCTTGACGGATTCGCCCTCCGCGATATTCGCGCCGAGGGTCAGGCTGACAGAGCCGTTGATCGCATACTGAGTGCCGCCGTCGATGGTGTAGTAGGCGGAGTCGGCGTCCTTGACGGTGACGGTCACATCGACAGAGCCCTTGAAGCCGCCGCCCTCGTTAGAGACGGTGATCACGGGAACAGGATCCGTGCTGTAATCGCTCCATGTCTTTTTGTCCATGTCATAGAGCTTGTTGGCGCCGGGATAAGTCATATCCGTGGTCTGACCGCTACCGTTGTTGCTGAAGATGACCATGTCGAACTTGTCCGCGGGAACGGTGTACTCATACACGTCTGTCTCACCGCTGACCTTGGTCATGGCGACGCCGGGCCATGCCTTGTTGTTCTCCTCGGTGTTCTTCTTCCACATGTAGCAGGTCGGGGTGAAGCTCGCGCGGCAGTAGATCTTATCGCCCGCCAGCGCCGACACGTTGACGACCGCGACGGAGATCATCGAAACCATCATCAGAACCGCGAGAATGATTGCGAGTAGTTTTTTTGAGATTTTCAAAACAATCCCTCCTCTTTCATAATAAATCCTAAATAACAGTATGAGCGCTCATGCGAAGATACGCACCGCAGCAGATAGCCGTCGCAATGAAAAACCGAACACAAACAGCTCATATCTATTTAGATTCATTATAATAGGTCGAGAAACAAAAGTCAATAAATCCGAGCAGGTTCGTCACATGAATCTAATTTAGTAATACTACTGTAGCTTTTCAGTATAGGTGTCATCCTGAGCGTCAGCGAAGGATCTAAAAGCGCTCTTTATCCGATAGATGATATCGATAAGGTGCAATCAAGCCTACGACGTGAGCACTTTAAGATTCTTCGGCAGAGCCTCAGAATGACATGTTGCCTTTGTTTCAATCTGTTGACAGAATTAGATTCACGTGGCGGGCTCCGTGGCGCAAAATCGCACAGTTTGAAAGTTTTTTGAAAAAGTTGTAATAAAACTATTGACAAGTTGCTTGTAATGTGTTATATTACAAGTGCAAGATCAAGAGAACAAACTCTTGCAACAAACAACATGATCAGGAGGATATTATCATGAAAATCGCAGTAGTAGCAGCAAACGGAAAAGCAGGCAAGCTCATCGTCAAGGAAGCCGTCGAGCGCGGCATGGACGTGACCGCCTTTGTCAGAGAAGAAAACAAAAGCGCAGCGCAGCACGCCGTCACCAAGGATATTTTTGATATCACAGCCGAGGATCTGAGCGGCTTTGACGCGGTCGTAGACGCGGCAGGCGCATGGACACCCGAGACCGTCCACATCATCCCCGACGCGGTAAAACACCTCGCCGATCTGCTGAAAGGCAAAGACACCCGTCTGGTGGTCGTAGGCGGCGCAGGCAGTCTGTTTGTGGACGCAGAGCATACCAAGACCGTTTTCGACGTGACCCCCTTCCCCGAGGCGGCGGTGCCCGTCGTCAAGTCGCATCAGATCGCCCTCGATAAGCTCAGAAAATACGACGACGTCAACTGGACTTACGTCAGCCCCGCCGGTGACTTTCAGGCGGACGGTGAACGCACCGGCAAATACATCCTCGCAGGCGAGGAGCTCAAGCTCAACGCTAAGGGCGAGAGCGTTATCAGCTACGCCGACTACGCGATCGCGATGGTCGATGAGATCGAGAGCGGCAATCACATCAAGCAGCGCATTTCCGTTGTCAGCGAATAAACACATCCCCTTTGATTTCTGACAAACCGGGAGGTTCTTCATCCCGTTTTTATTCGGTTGAGATTGCTACAGCCCTTGACAGGGCTTTGCAGTGACTGTTTTGAATCACACATCGGTTCTTTCGCAGTTATGCGAATCAACACGGGCGGGTCGGGGAATTTGCCGATCCGCCCAAATTCTTCTTGATGAACCACTTGTCATATGATATATTATAAGTATCAACTGACAAAAGAGGAAGATCTATGCAAATCACAAGTCGTTTTACGATCGCCATACACAGTATCGCGCTGATCGAATGTAACAAGGATATGAAGGTCACGAGCAATATTATCGCGGGCAGCACCAACGTGAACCCCGTGATCGTGCGCGGTGTGCTCTCACAGCTCAAGGAAGCGGGTATCGTCCACTCGCGGCAGGGCGCCGGTGGGTTCACGCTCGCAAGGCCGCTCGATCAGATCACCTTTTACGATATCTACAAGGCGGTGGACAGCGTCAAGGACGAGGGGCTGTTCCACTTTCACGAGCATCCGAATCCCGACTGCCCCGTGGGGCGCAATATCCATGCCGCTGCGGACAGCCGCCTGAGGCAAGTCCAGACCACGATGGAGAACGAGATGAAAGAGATCAAGCTCAGCGACGTGGTAAGCGACGTGCAAAAGAGCATCAAAGAGGGGAATTGATATGCAGGATTTTATTTATAAACCGACCGACAACGGCACCTATGCGGTGGTAGGCTATCAGGGCGATGAAAGGGATGTGAAGATCCCCGACAGCTACGGCGGCGGGGTGATCTCCGTGATCGGCGACAAGCTGTTCAGCGGTCACAGTGAGATCGAATCCGTGTCGATCCCCGACACCGTGACCGATATGGGCGAGTTCGTCTTTGACGGATGCGTAAAGCTGCGCCATATCGACTTACCGGAGAATCTCGAGTGCTTATGGGGTTACACCTTTGTGCGCTGCGGGATCGAGGAGATCACCCTGCCCGACAAGCTGGTCACCCTTCCTCCGTTCGCGTTCAAGGATTGCAAAAATCTAAAGAAGGTCGTCTGCGGCAAGGGGCTCAAAAAGATCTATTCATGGGTATTCTCGGGGTGTGACAGCTTTGAGGAGCTCGTCAAAAATGAGATCGTTGAGGTCAGCGAAAAGGCATTTGACACAAAGGAGCTGAACACATGATGAATAATAAATATGACTACCTGCCGAACGGTTATCAGGAAACGATCAAAAGCGGCTTGAATGCCCTGCGCGTATTCAGCCGCGCTTCCAACGGCATCGGCACACAGGAGGAACAGCTCAAAAGGCTGAAAAATGAGTTGGATACTGCGGACGCGATCGTGATCGGCGCGGGTGCGGGACTTTCCACCTCGGCGGGGCTGACCTACAGCGGCGAGCGCTTTGAGCGGTACTTCTTCGACTTCAAGCGCCGCTTCGGGATCAAGGATATGTATTCGGGCGGCTTCTACCCCTTCCCCGATGACGAGACACGCTGGGCATGGTGGGCACGACACATCTACTTCAACCGCTACATTGAAGCGCCCAAGCCCGTTTACCGCGAACTGCTGGAGCTGATGAAAGAGAAAAACTACTTCGTTATCACGACGAACGTAGATCACCAATTCCAGCGCGCGGGCTTTGACAAAAGCCGTCTGTTCTATACGCAGGGTGATTACGGACTGTTCCAATCCGTGAACCGCAGCCTGCAAAAGACCTATGACAACGAGGAGTGGGTCATGCGGGCGATGGAAGCGCAGGGCTTTGTCAGAGATGAAAACGGCGTGTTCCGCGTGCCCGAGGATCAAAGCATCCGCATGCGGATCCCGACCGAGCTGATCCCCAAGTGTCCCGACGACGGCAGCGACGTGGTGATGAACCTGCGCTGTGACGACAGCTTTGTCGAGGACGAGGGCTGGCACAGAGCCTCGGCGGCGTACCACGACTTTCTCAAAAAGCACGAGAACGATCATGTGCTCTATCTGGAGCTCGGCGTCGGCGGCAACACTCCTGTCATCATCAAGTATCCGTTCTGGCAGATGACGCTCGCGAATAATAAAGCCACCTATGCCTGCCTGAATTACAGAGAAGCCGACTGCCCCGAGGAGATCGCCGTGCAGTCAATCTGCATCAACGCGGATATCGGCGCGATTTTAGACAGATTAAAAGCATAATACTAAGTAGCAATAAAAAGGGGACGACCCCTCCCCTACCACAAAAGCGTGAGGAATAATCCTCACGCTTTCTGCTTGTTATATCATTGCGATTTACTGGTTATACGGGGTCAGGGGAGTTTCATCCTCTTCGTATTCAATACTGCTCGTCATAATGACATCCTCTGTCTGGAAGCGGATGAGCTCCAGCTCGGTGCGCTCATAGATTTCTTTTTTCATCACATTACCTTCCTTTCCGATCAGTTCGGCTCATAGGTGTAGGGGCTTTCCGTGATCGCGCCCTCTACACCGCCGATGGTCACGGTGCCGCAGGTGCCTTCATCTCCCGCGCCGATGGAATAGGGAGCGTTCTTTCCCTTTGTCGCGGTGACCTTTGTGACGGTTTCGGCGATCGTGATAGCGCCGCAGGTTGCGTTGTCGCCGCCTCCGATGGCTGCGCCATAGCTATCGCCGGTTGCGGTCACCATACCGCCGGTGATGGTGATATCGCCGCAGGTGCCTGAAATGCCGCCTCCGATGCCTGCGTCGCCCGGACCGCCGGTAGCGGTTACGGTGCCGCCGGTGATGGTGATAGCGCCGCAGGATGATTGATAACCGTTGCCGATTCCGGCACCAAACCCCTGGCTTTTTGCGGTGACCGTACCACCGTTGATGGTGATGTCGCCGCAGGTAACATTTCCTTTTTCTAAGGATCCGCCTCCGCCGATGCCGGCAGCATACGCACCGCCCGTGGCTATGATCGTGCCACTGTTGATGACAATGTTGCCGGATGAAATATCGTATCCGCCGCCGATACCGCAGGCGGATCCTGTATTATAACCACTCTGGATATCATTGTAGGATGCAGTCAGAGACCCCTCGCCCGCGATGGTGAGGGTATAGCCCTCGGGAGCAAGAACGCCCGGATAAGCTCCGTCGAGATACTCTGCATCTCCTATCGTTCCCTTAGTTAAACCGCCCTTGACGATGCTCTCGCCCTTTAAGAGGATGGTCGCGTTGCCCAAGGGAGTGATACCGGCGTAGTCCGCGCCCTCGCCCAGGGAGGTGATATTCGCATCCCTGAGCGTGACGGTCGCGCCGTCTGCAATCGTGATTTTCTTGTTGCCGGAGAGCGTGCCGGTCAGCACGTCGCCGTTCTGTGCTTCATAGTCGCCGGTCAGTTTGCTCAAATCTATATAGGGGAATACAAAGGGGCTTTCCGTGATCGCATCCTCTACCTCGCCGATGGTCACGGTGCCGCAGGTGCCGTCTTTGCCCGCGCCGATGGAATAGGGAGCGTTCTCTCCCTTTGTCGCGGTGACCTTTGTGACGGTGTCGGTGATCGTGATCGTGCCGCAGGTTGACTGATAACCGCCTCCGATGCCTGCACCGTTATCACCGCCGGTAGCATTTACGATGCCGCCGTTGATGGTGATATCGCCGCAGGTACCTGTAAGGCCGCATCCGATGCCTGCGTCGCCCGCACCGCCGGTAGCGGTTACGGTGCCGGCGTTAATGGTGATATCGCCGCAGGATGACTGATAACCGCTTCCAATGCCTGCGCCCTTGCCGTCAGCAGTTACGGTACCGCCGTTGATGGTGATATCGCCGCAGGTAACAGTTTCTTTATCTGAGGAGCCGCCGCCGATACCGGCAGCAAGCCCGCCTTTTGCTGTGACCGTACCGCCGTTGATGGTGATATCGCCGCAGGAAACAGTTCCGTTATCTGAGGAGCCGCCGCCGATACCGGCAGCCCACGCACCTCCCGTAGCTTTGATCGTGCCGCTGTTGATGACGATGTTGCCGGATGAAATATCGGATCCGCCGCCGATACCGCAGGCGGATCCCATATTATAACCACTCCGGATATCATTGTAGGATGCAGTCAGAGACCCCTCGCCCGCGATGGTGAGGGTATAGCCCTTGGGAGCAAGGACGCCCGGATAAGCTCCGTCGAGAACCTCTGTATCTCCAGTTAAGCCGCCCTTGACGGTGCTCTCGCCCTCTAAGAGGAGGGTCGCGTCGCCCAAGGGAGTGATACCGGCGTACTCCGCGCCCAGTCCCAGGGAGGTGATATTCGCATCCTTGAGCGTGACGGTCGCGCCGGGGGCGATCGTGATTTTCTTATTGCCGGAGAGCGTGCCGGTCAGCACGTCGCCGTTCTGCGCTGTATAGTCGCCGGTCAGCTGACCCAGATCCACCAGCTTCCGCTTGGGGATCGTCAGCGCCTCGAGCGTTGTTTCAAAAAAGCCCGCTTCATCGGTAAAGAGCTTGCCGCAGGCGGAGCATTCGTAATGCGCCATCACGCCGCTCTCGGTGTCCGTTGCCGGAACCTCGGGAACCGCTCTCGTATGATGGAGTGTATAGGTTACCCGGCTGATTTCTTCGCCGCACTCCTTGCAGTAGACGGTCATGTCATAGCTGCCATCCGCTGTTTCGGTAGCGGGAACCACGTTCTCACGAACCGTCACGCCGGGCGTATGGGTATGCGCGTCGTCAAAGTAATCGTCGGCAGCCTTATAGTACCAATAGAGCGCCTTGATCACGTTCTTCAGATTCTCTTCTGTTGCGGGATCCTCCAGCGCGTACTTGCAGTAGTTCAGCGGGCTGTAGCTGACGGTCGCGCCGTTGACCCTCAAAGTGAGGGTGCTGCCGAGTTTCTTCGCCTTTATGCCTCTGATACGCGCGATCTGGTAGCTGCCGCTTCTCGCTTTTTGAACGGTGTATTTGTTGCAGGAGAAGCTGAGCGTATCGCTGCTCTTGAAGTAGAGCGAGAGGGTGGTCTCGGATTTCAGCGAGAGGGTCGCGCCCTTAAAGGTCGTGCCCGCGGGCAGTGCGCCGATGGCGGGCTCTGCCATGTCGATCACAACCTCGCCGAGCGCCTTTTCTTCGTCGGTCAGACCGGCGTTCGCCAAGCCCTTATCGGTCTTGTCAAAGTAAACCTGCGCGTTTGCGCCGTAGTTGAGCAGCGCCTTGACCAGCGGAGCCGCCTTTGCGAGATCCTCTCTCTCGCCGATATGCGCCAGCAGGTAGTCGGCGTATTCCTTGACGGAATAGGTGAACTCGGTGCCCGTCTTGGCGCCGTCGATGATCTGCGCCTTGATCTCGGAGGTCATCTCCTTCGCGGCTACCTGACACTTGAATACATAGTAGGTCTTGTCGTCTTGCTCAACGATTCTTGCGTCAGAGACCTTGATATTCTGTGTGTCGGGGGTGCCGTCCTTCGGGATAGTGAAGTGCATATAGGCTGTGTCGCTCTTTGCGACGGGTTCGGACAGCTCCATGTAGAAGTTGACGCCGATGTCGCCGTCGAGCGAGAGCGAACGGCCGACCAGCCTTGCACCCAGATGATCGGCGTAGCCGTCCTTTGTATCGGTATAGGTCTTGCCGCCGAACGAAACCGTCGCGGTGTAGGTCGCCTTATTCGTCTCGGCGTCGACGGAGGTTCTCTCGACCGTCGCGTTCACGGTTTCCGCATACCGACAGCTCGCGTCGGTACAGGTGAAGGTCGCCGTAGCCGAGGTGCAGTCGTCCGCCCAGCTCCATACGGGCTCGCCGTAGGTGTGGGGTTCGATAACGGAATAGCCACAGATGGGACATTCGACCTTATGGCCGGAGTTGTCATAGGTATAAACGATATCCTCGTGCTGACAGGGCTCGATCACAACGAACTTTTTCACGAACGTCGTGAGGACATTGAGCCAAGCCTCCCTGGGAACTCGAATCAGCTCGTCCTCGAGCTTATCCTTGTAGGAAACACGCTGACGCAGATTTTCGGTCTCATTGATGTTTACGTTCCTTGCGGACGCGCAGGGATGATTCTCACCCGTTTGCATCTTAACGGTCGCGCCGTTGAAGTTGATCGTTCCGCTGCCCTGTGCAGCCTTAGTGGAATCGCTCGTGCCGAGCACGACGCCGTTCGTGCTGAAGCTCAACTCGATCGTGCCGCCGGAGAGGGTGATCGTACCGGCGTCTGCTTCTTCGCCGCCGCCGATCGCCGCACCTTTCTCGCCGCCCATCGAGCTGACAAAGCCGCCGCGAATATTGATAATGCCGCCTGTGCCCGCGTCGCCGCCGCCAATACCGGCAGCCCACTTGCCGCCAATTGCGGAGACAGTGCCGCCTTCTATCGTAATGTTGCCGCCTGAGCCTTCGTCGCCGCCGCCGATGCCCGCGCCGTCACAGCCGCCCTGTGCAATGACAGTGCCGTTATAAATGGTGATATTGCCGCCGTCGGCTTGGTTACCGCCGCCGATACCCGCGCCGCCGTCGTAATTCTCGGAGCCGCCGCGGGCGTTAACTGTACCGCCGTAGATCTGGATATCGCCGCCTGCGCCACCGTCGCCGCCGCCGATGCCTGCCGCGTTCGCGCCGCCTTTAGCGGTGACGTTGCCGCCGTAGATGATCGTGGCGCCGCCGCTGCCCGAGCCGCCGCCGCCGATACCCGCGCCGCCGTCGGAATCCGCAGAGCCGCCGGTCGCATCGACGGTGCCGCCGTAGATGTTGATATTGCCGGCGGCAGGGGCGTCATCACCGCTGCCGATGCCCGCAGCGTCAACGTCGGCTTTCGCGGTCACCTTACCGCTGTAGATATTGATCGTACCGCATGATTCTTTATCGTTGCCGCCGATCGCCGCAACGCAGTTGGTGTCGGCAATCGCCTCTAAGCTTTGCGTTTCACCCGACTGACCGTAGATGTTCAACGTATTGCCGGGAGGCACGTGAATACCATCTGCAAATTTGACGTAAGAGCCGCCGCTTTCGCAAATGATGATATTGACAGTTCCATGAACCGTCACTCTGTCGCTAAAAACCTTGTAGCCGGATGAATAGTACCATCCGCCGTACAGGTCGTCCATACCATCGTCATAATCCTGAAGCGAATGGGCAATAGCCGATCTGGTCTCGGATTTTACCTGATTTGTCGCGGAGTCCCACCATCTGTAGATGAAGGAAACGCTGCTCTCCGCGCCCGCGCTGATGACGAGCTGTGCGGGGACAAGCGCCGCGACCATCAACAGAGCCAGACATAATGACAGGGCTTTTCTCCAAAATCTTCCTTTCATACATATTCCTCCTTGGTGAAAAACAGTTATAACACCGACAAACGGCAGTATACAACTTCTCAATTTATCATTATATCATATCTTTTGCCGACAGGCAAGAAAAAAGCTATGCCTTATTCGGTCAATTTCGTCAATACATTGAAACTAAACAGTATGGATTGCTTTTTGACAAACGAAAGGAGCCGAAAAATCGGCTCCGAAAATCAACAATTCAGCAAGCTGCGATAAATCATCAGGTCGTCATCCTTGAACACATTGAAGATGACCTTGGTATCGCTGCCTGTTGTTTTTTTATACTCTTTGACTGTCGATACAGCGATCTGAGCGGCCTTATGCTGCGGGAATCCGAACACGCTTGTGGAGATACAGCAGAACGCGATGCTCTCACAGCCGTTTTCTTCCGCGAGCTGTAAGCAGGAGAGGTAACAGCTTTTCAGCAGCTCGCAGTGTTCCTCGGTGAGTCTGCCGCTGACGATCGGCCCGACCGTGTGCAGCACATATTGGCACGGCAGGTTGTAGCCGGGGGTGATCTTCGCTTGACCCGTCGGCTCCTCGTGCCCCTGCTCACGCATGATCTCATAGCACCGATAGCGCAGGGACAGCCCCGCGGCGCTGTGGATGCAGTTGTCGATACAGTTGTGCAGGGGAACAAAGCACCCGAGCATCTGGCTGTTCGCGGCGTTGACGATCGCGTCACATTCAAGGGTGGTGATATCGCCCTGCCAGAGATAGAGATCGCCCTGTATGGGTGACAAATCATCAAGGCGCGTGACCCCCCTGTCGGCGATATCCTGCCGCAAGTACTCGCCCTCAATCCTCTTGTATTCCTCGTCGATGGGCGCGGGCATCCACACGTTCATCATCGCGCGGAGCAGGCGCTTTTGCTCCGCGGAGGTCATATTCTGAGCCGTATACTCGTCAAATCGTCTGTCGTTTTGTTGCAGTTTTTTGATCAGATATAGCCTGCGTTCTGTCTGGGTCATGCTATCGCTCCTCCTTCGTGTCAATTCTGCTATGATTGTACCATCATCATCCGATGAAGTAAAGCGTTTTCGGCTCAGCTGATGGAAGTAACAAAAAAGCAGGCGCACGAAACGCCTGCTTTCCTATACATATAATGATTGTTGATTCCTTGCGATACTGCGATCAGCCGAGGATATGGAACTGAACGACCAGCGCCGCAAATACGATGGATACCATCGAGAGCAGCTTGATCAGGATGTTGATGGAGGGACCCGAGGTATCCTTGAAGGGATCGCCTACGGTGTCGCCGACAACAGCCGCCTTGTGCTGGTCACTTCCCTTGCCGCCGTGGTTGCCCGCTTCGATATACTTCTTCGCGTTATCCCACGCGCCGCCGGAGTTACTCATAAAGATCGCCATGAGGAAGCCCGAGGCAGTCGCGCCCGCGAGCATACCGACAACGCCGTAGAAGCCCAGCACCAAACCGACGACGACCGGAACGACGATCGCGATAATGGTGGGCAGGATCATCTCTTTCAGAGAAGAACGCGAGCACATATCGACGCACTTCGCATAGTCGGGATCCGCCTTGCCTTCCATCAAGCCCTTGATGTTCTTGAACTGGCGGCGCACCTCGATAACAACGCTCTGTGCCGCTCTGCCGACAGCGTCCATGGTGAGCGCCGCAAAGACAAAGGGCAGGCACGCGCCGATGAACAGGCCGATCAGAACCAGCGGGTTCATAACGCTGAACTGCTGCATGGGATCGACATTCTCAGCGAGCTTATCAAAGCCGCCGACTTCCTTGACCTTTTCAATGTATGAGGCGATCAGCGCCAGCGCAGTCAGCGCCGCAGAGCCGATTGCGAAGCCCTTGCCGGTAGCGGCAGTGGTGTTGCCCAGGGAGTCAAGAGCGTCGGTACGCTCACGAACCTCAGGCTCCAGACCGCTCATCTCGGCGATACCGCCGGCGTTATCCGCTACGGGGCCGTAAGCGTCAGTCGCAAGGGTGATACCCAGGGTGGACAGCATACCGACCGCCGCCAGCGCGATACCGTACAGACCTCTGTTGATACCGCCGTCAACGCCGATCGCGCCGCCGGATACAAAGAAGGCGACCAGTACCGCTACGCCGACGATGATGATCGGCAGCGCGGTGGACAGCATACCCAGACCCAGACCACCGATGATGATGGTGGCGGAGCCGGTCTCGGATTTCGACGCCAGGTTCTTGGTGGGCTTATACGTATCGGAGGTGAAATACTCCGTGGATTTACCGATCAGTACACCCGCGATCAAACCAGCGAGTACCGCAAAGTACATCTTCCAGTTCTCAGCGCCGAGGATATAATAGATCAGCGGGAACGCCGCAACAGCGATCAAAATCGCCGCGAGGTTGGTACCGCGTGAGAGCGCCTTTAAGAGCAGCTTCTGCTCGGTCTTTTCACCGGTGCGGACAAAGAAGGTGCCGATGATGGAGCACAGGATACCCAGCGCCGCCATGATCATCGGGATCGCCATCGCCTTAAACTGCATATCGCTGTTGCCGGAGAAGGCGGCGACGCCGAGCGCCGCGCAGGAGATGACGGAGCCGACATAGCTCTCGTACAGGTCAGCGCCCATACCGGCTACGTCACCGACGTTGTCGCCTACGTTATCGGCGATAACAGCGGGGTTACGGGGGTCATCCTCGGGGATACCGGCCTCGACCTTACCGACTAAGTCGGCGCCAACGTCGGCAGCCTTGGTGAAGATACCGCCGCCGACACGGGCAAACAGCGCCATGCTGGACGCGCCCATACCGAAGGTCAGCATCGCGGAGGTGATGCCCGCCGCGTCGAGCTTAAATACAAACTTTAACAGGGTGAACCAGATCGAAATGTCGAGCAGTCCCAGACCGACGACGGTGAAGCCCATAACGGAGCCCGCCGAGAAAGCGACTCTCAGACCCTTGTTCAATCCGGTACGGCAGGCGTTCGCGGTACGCGCGTTCGCCGCCGTCGCGATCTTCATGCCGATAAAGCCCGACAGACCCGAGAAGAAGCCGCCCGTGACAAAGGCGAAGGGTACATAGGGGGTCAGCAATCCGAAGATCGCCATCGCGCCCAGGATCAGGAACATCACAGCGAAGAAGATCAGTACGATGGTGTACTGTCTTTTCAGATACGCGTTCGCGCCCGAACGGATGGAAGCGGAAATTTTCTTCATCCTGTCTGTACCTTCATCGAAGCTCATGACGCGCTTTGCCATGATCACAGCAAAGGCCAGCGCGAGGAGAGAACCGACGAAGATCGCAATTACAAGATACAATTCCATTTGTTCTACGTCTCCTTTCTGATACCGCACTTTGACAAAAAACGTGAGTATCACGCATTTCGCCGCCGTTCGGTATGCTTTGCGCCGCATTTTTGCAGGAACAGCCCCGCAAGCCTGCAAGCGCGATTTTTACGTAACCATTATTTTACTATAATAAAGCGGAATAGTCAAGAATAAAACCGCCGATTCCCATTGCCAAAACACCTTAATTTTCGGCGGATTGGCCACAAAAATTTGTTGCGTGTCACCATTTTAACGCCGTATTCGAATAACAGATCAGGGTATTCGGTTGAGATTACCGCAGCTCAATAGAGCGTTATGATGACTGTCGAGGTAATCATTTTTCGAAAAAGCGCATATAAAATGCTGTTTTCGTATTGCCTGAAAAAAATGAATGTGGTATAATGTTCGAATATCGATTTATCGAGTTATCATCGAATCAAAGAAGGTATGCTTATGAAATCTATCATGCGACATTTCACGGCGCGTGATTGGCTTGCTACCGCGGGCGCGGTGGTGCTGATCGCGCTGTCCGTATGGCTGGAGCTGCTCATGCCCGACTACATGAAGGACATCACCGAGCTGCTGATCACGCCCGGCTCCACTGTGCCCGAGATCCTGTGGGCGGGCGGCAAGATGCTGCTGTGTGCGCTGGCAAGCCTGGTGGTCAGCGTGCTGGTCACGGTGATATCGGGCTATCTTGCCGCGAACTACTCATTCAACGTGCGCGCCAAGCTCTATGACGCGGTCGAGGGCTTCTCCATGGCGGAGATCAACCGCTTCTCCACCGCCTCGCTGATCACCCGCTCCACCAACGATATCACACAGGTGCAGACCATTATCGTGTTCGGTCTGTTTGTCATCGTGCGTGCGCCGCTGATGGCGGTACTGGCGATCTCGAAGATCGCCGACCACAGCTCCCAGTGGACGCTCTCGGCAGGCGTCGCGGTCGCGCTGGTCATCATCGTTCTGGCATTCTGCTTCATCTTCGCGCATCCGCTGTTCCAGCGCATCCAGACCCTGACCGACAACATTAACCGCATCACCCGCGAGAATCTGACGGGTCTGCGCGTGGTACGCGCCTATAACGCCGAGGATTACCAGAAGAACAAGTTCGAGCAGGCAAACAAGGATCTGACGAATAACAACATGAAGGCGCACCGCATCATGTCGATCATGATGCCGTCAATGATGCTGATCATGAACGGCATGAGCCTGGTCGTCTACTGGATCGGCGCCTATCTGATCGACGGCGCGCCGCTGATGGAAAAGGGGCAGCTCTTCCTTGACATGACCGTGTTCTCGCAGTACGCGCTGATGGTCATTATGGCGTTCATGATGCTGAACATGATCTTCATCATGGGGCCGCGCTCCCTCGTCGCCGCCCGCCGTATCAACGAGGTCATCGATACCAAGAGCTCCGTCACCGACGGCAAGGGCGTGGCACACACCGATACCGTCGGCGAGATCGAATTCAGGAATGTCTGCTTCCGCTATCCCGACGCGGCGGATGATGTGCTGAAAAACATCAGCTTCACCGCCAAAAAGGGCGAGACCGTCGCCATCATCGGCTCGACCGGCTGCGGTAAATCCACCATGATCAACCTGATCCCGCGCTTTTATGACGCGACCGAGGGCGAGGTGCTGGTGGACGGCGTGAACGTCAAGGACTACACGCTCGAGCAGCTGCACAACAAGATCGGCTATGTGCCGCAGCGAGCGGTGCTGCTCGCCGGTACGATCAACACCAATATCGCGATGGGCGACAACGGCACCGAGGGCTACACGCAGGAGGACGTCATACGTGCCGCCGAGATCGCGCAGGCAAGGGAGTATATCGAAAACTACTCCGACGGCTATGAACACCCTGTCGCGCAGGGCGGCTCCAACCTCTCCGGCGGACAGAAGCAGCGCGTCTGTATCGCGCGCGCCGTCTGCCGCAAGCCCGAGATCCTGATCTTTGACGACAGCTTCTCGGCGCTCGACTACAAAACCGACCGTGAACTGCGTGCATCCTTGAAGAAGGAGACCGCGGGCACGACCAACATCATTGTCGCTCAGCGGATCGGCACCATCAAGGACGCCGACAAGATCATCGTCCTCGACGAGGGCAGGATCGCCGCGATCGGCAAGCACAAAGAGCTGCTCAAGACCTGTCAGATCTATCACGAGATCGGACTGTCACAGCTCGGAGAGGAGGAGCTGAACAATGTCTGAGAACAAGACCCCCTCCAACGAGAAAGAATACATCAAAAAGAGCCGTGAACAATTCATCGGCGCGGATTCCAAGCGTCCTCAGGCGCAAAAGGGCATGGGCGGCCCCCGAGGCGTCGTCACGGAAAGCTCTGATAACTTCGGCGCTTCGTGGAAGAAGCTGCTCGACTACGCCAAGCCCCAGATGCCCGCGATCATCGTCGCGATGACCTGCGCCGTCATCGGCACGATTATCTCGCTGATCGGCCCCAAGCAGATCCAGAAGATCACCGACCTGATCACGCAGGGCATCACCGGCACCATCGACCTTGACGCGGTGACGTCGACCTGTATTTTCCTGATGATCCTGTACGGTGTCAGCTGGCTGATGAACTTTGTCCAGCACTTCATCATGGCGACTGTCGCACCGACTGTGAGCAGCCGTATGCGTACGGACATCACCAACAAAACCAACCGTCTGCCGCTGAGATACTTTGACTCCACCCCCTTCGGCGATATCCTCAGCCGTATCACCAACGATATCGACACCATCGAGCGCACGCTGAACCTCAGTATCGCGCAGTTCATCACCTCGATCGCACTGTTCTTCGGCTCGGCGCTGATGATGTTCCTCACCAACTGGATCATGGCGCTGACTGCGATCCTCGCATCCTTCCTCGGCTTCTTTATGATGTCCGCCATCATGAAGAAGTCTCAGCTCCACTTCAACCGCCAGCAGCGCCACCTCGGCGCGATCAACGGCCATGTCGAGGAGATCTACGCGGGTCACAACATCGTCAAGGCGTATAACTATGAGAAGGACAGCAAGGAGGAATTCAGCCGCATCAACCGCCATCTGCGCGACAGCGTGTTCAAATCCACCGCGCTCTCCGGCGTGATGCAGCCGCTGATGACCTTCATCGGTAACCTCGGCTTTGTCGCGGTATTTGTCGTGGGCACCCTGCTCGCGAGGAACGAGGTCATCACCTTCGGCGTCATCATCGAATTCACCATCTATGTGCGCCTGTTCACCCAGCCGCTCCAGCAGCTGGCGCAGAGCTTCTCGAGCATGCAGAGCACCGCCGCGGCGGCTGACCGTGTGTTCGAATATCTCGGCGAGGAGGAGCTCTCCGATGAGAGCGGCAAAACACGCCGTCTGGACAGCGTCAAGGGCAATGTGCGCTTTGAGCACGTGCGCTTCGGCTACAATCCCGACAAAATCATTATTAAGGACTTTTCCGTCGATATCAAGGCGGGGCAGAAGGTGGCGATCGTCGGCCCGACCGGCGCGGGCAAAACCACCATCGTCAACCTGCTGATGCGCTTCTATGAGCTCAACTCTGGACGCATCTACATCGACGATGTGCCCATCGACGAGCTCACGAGAGAAAACGTGCACGAGCTGTTCTGCATGGTATTGCAGGATACATGGCTCTTTGAGGGCACGGTGCGCGAGAACCTCGCCTACAGCAAAGAGGGCGTGACGGATGAAGAACTCGAGCGCGCGTGTAAGGCGGTCGGCATCCACCACTTTATCCACACTCTCCCCCACGGCTATGACACCGTGCTGGACGATAAGGCGAGCCTGTCGGCAGGACAGAAGCAGCAGCTGACCATCGCGCGCGCGATGATCGAGAACGCGCCCCTGCTGATCCTCGACGAGGCGACCTCGTCCGTCGACACCCGTACCGAACGCATCATCCAGAGGGCGATGGACGGCTTGACCGAGGGCAGAACGAGCTTTGTCATCGCTCACCGCCTGTCCACCATCAAGAATTCCGATCTGATCCTCGTCCTCAAGGACGGCGACATTATCGGCGCGGGTACGCATGACGAGCTGCTCGCCGAGGGCGGCTTCTACGCCGACCTGTACAACAGCCAGTTTGAGCAAAGCGCATAAGTAAATAAGAGTGAAGAATGAAGAAATATGAACTCGGCAATGCTCGATCGCTTTATTTTATGGCGTTTTGCGTTTCTCAGTTTAAATACCGCATTACCCGGTTCTTATTTCTTATTTCTTACTTTTTAGTTAAAACGGAGTGACATTCATGAATATTTGTGTTTACGGCGCGTCGAGCAAGACCATTGACGCGCAATTCACCGACGTGGGTCACGCGCTCGGTTATCTGCTCGCGCAGCACGGATACGGACTGGTATTCGGCGGCGGCGACAACGGCATGATGGGCGCGGTCGCGCGCGGCACCCACGACGGCGGCGGCAGGATCATCGGCATTGCGCCGCGCTTCTTCAACGTCGACGGCGTTCTGTATCCGCATTGTGACGAGCTGATCTACACCGACACCATGCGCGAGCGCAAGCAGAAGATGGAGGATCTGAGCGGCGCGTTCATCGTATCGCCCGGCGGCATCGGCACGTTCGAAGAATTCTTTGAGATTTTGACCCTCAAGCAGCTCGGCAGAACCAAAAAGCCGCTGGTCATCCTCAACACCGCGGGCTATTATGACGATATGCTCAACATGATGCGCCATACGGTCGAGATCAATTTTATATCCGCAAAGACCCTCGACCTAATCGGGATCGTCGATACCCCCGAGCAGGCGATCGATTACATCGAGCATTATGTCGGGCAGGAGGTCGACGTCGAAGAACTGCGCAAGCTGAAATAACAAAGGATATATATACCGATACAACAAAACGACCCGACTTGCGTCAGGTCGTTTTTCTTTTGATGGGAATGGGGTTGCCTACCAATTATAATGCTTCCAAAAACTCTACCAGATCCTCATATTTGCCCTGACGGAACTCGTCATACGGCAGATCATGGGTGATGATATGGTCGGTGACGAGGAATACATCGACCCCGAGCGTTTTACACGGCTGCATATCCTCGCGCACATCGTTGCCGATCATCAGCGCTTCCTCGGGCTTGACACCGAAGCGATCCAAGATCTCCTGAAAATACAGGGGATTGGGCTTGCAATAGCTGCTGGTGTCGGCAGTGGTGATGTGGTCGAACATCTCGGGCGTGAGCCCGACCCAGCCCATGCGCATATGCACCGCCTCTTTCATAAAGACAGGCATGGTCGCGACCACGGCATAAACCGCCTTTTCCTTCATTAGCTCGGCGATGCGCACAGCATAGGGGTTAGGCAGGGTAATATCATACACATTCCCGAAGGTCGAGGTGTAATAATCCATCGTCGGCGGCTCAATCTGCTCGCGCGTGTAGCCGCTGATCTTCTCCACCTCTTCATAGAATACTTCGATATTTTTTCTGCCGCTTTCATTATAGAGCATGGCGCGCACACCCTGATTCACCGCGCCGGCGGCACGGACGGGATCGAGCCCGTATGCTGAGAATTTTTCCGATATATCGCGAAACCAGATCTCGACGAACCGCTCCTGCGTATAGATCGGGAGCAGGGTGTTATCGAGGTCGCTCATAATCAATTTGTACTTTTTCAAATCTATCACCATTCCATAGTTTAGCATGATTCACGAATTTTCGCAATACTTATTGTCAAACGGGCGGATTCATGCTATTCTTTTAAAAAAATCGGTTGTGAGATTGCCATGTCGTCGGATTTGATCCGACTCCTCGCAATGACGATTGATAATGGAGATGAAGTAATGAAGAAGCATTTTAATCCCGCGAACATCCTGCTACCCAAGAAGAATTTTGAGAAATGGGCGGTTGTCGCCTGTGACCAGTACACCAGCGAGCCGGAATACTGGAATGATGTAGAGAAGATCGTCGGCGACGAGCCCTCGGCGCTGCACATCATCCTGCCCGAGATCTATCTGAGCGACGACAACAGCGAGCGCATCAACGCGATCAATGAAAATATGCAGAAATACCTCGACAGCGACGTGTTTGACACGCACGAGAACAGCATGATCTATGTCGAGCGCGAATCCAACAACACCCTGCGCCGCGGCATCGTCGGCGTCATCGATCTGGAGGATTACGACTACCGTAAGGGCGCGACCTCCGCGATCCGCGCGACCGAGGCGACCGTGCTCGAGCGCATCCCTCCGCGCGTACAGATCCGCAAGGACGCTCCCCTCGAGATGCCGCACATCCTGCTGCTGATCGACGATCCGCAGCTCTCCGTCATCGAGCCGCTGGCTGAGAAAAAGGACGGCTTCAAGCAGGCATACGGCTTTGAGCTGATGAAGAACGGCGGTCATATCGACGGCTACTTCCTGCCCGACGAGGTCATCGCACAGGTGCAGGACGCGCTGGAAGCGCTGATCGCCGATAAGGACGATAAGCTGCTCTTTGCCGTAGGCGACGGCAACCACAGCCTTGCCACCGCCAAGGAGTGCTACAACCAGAGCAAGAACCCGCTCGCGCGCTATGCGCTGGTCGAGGTGGTCAATATCCATGACAAGAGCATCGAATTTGAGCCGATCTACCGCGTGCTGTTCAATGTTGACGCAAAGGATCTGCTCGACAAGTTCATCGCGCATACCGAAGCGAACGGCAGCAGCGAGAAGCAGACCTTCCGCTGCATCACCCCCGACTCCGACAACGAGATCGAGGTCAAGGCGACAGCCAAGCTGCCCGTCGGCACCCTGCAAACCTTCCTCGACGGCTACATGAAGGAGCACCCCGAGGTCAAGATCGACTACATTCACGGCGAGGACGTCGTCGAGAACCTGTGCAAGCAGGAGAATACCCTCGGCTTCATCTTTGAGGGCATGGGCAAGGACGAGCTGTTCCCCGCGATCACCGCGGACGGTTCCCTCCCCCGCAAGACCTTCTCGATGGGTCACGCCGCCGACAAGAGATATTATATCGAGGCAAGAAAGATCAAATAAAAGAATTGTTGAGATTGCCACAACCCCTAATGAGGTTTCGCAATGACACGAAAAAAGAACGCAGTTGGGTTAAACTCAACTGCGTTCATATTATATATGGAATAATCGGAAAAACTCGTCTGTCGGATCATAGGAAAAGCGCAGCGCCTCACCCGTGACGGGGTGGGAGAAGTTCAGCCTTGCCGCACAGAGCTGGATGTGGTTGGCGGGGAGATGACTGCCGTAGCGACGGTCGCCGACTAACGGCATCTTCCGTGACGCGAACTGCACACGGATCTGGTGCGTTCTGCCGGTCAGCAAGCGGATTTTCAACAGAGAAAGCCGCTTGCCCTCATGCTCGATCGTTTGCAGTACCTGATATTGCAAACGCGCCTGCTTGACGCCCCTGCGCTCACGCTTGACGACGTAGCTTTTGTTTTTGCGTCGGTCAAAATAGAGCAGGTCGGTGTATTCTCCCCGCGCTTGTTCGGGCACGCCCTCAACCACGGCGAGGTAGGTTTTTTCAACTCTGCCCTGCTGTATCATGGCGCTCAATCGCCGTGCTGCGCTCTCAGTCAGCGCATAGACCATCACGCCCTGCGTGGTGCGGTCGAGCCGATGAACGGGATAGACCGCGTCGCATCCCAAATCATCCCTCAACAATGACGGCATATTCGGCTTGTGCCCGTCAGCCTCACTGAGTACCCCGTAAGGCTTACAGGCAACAAGAATCGATTTATCCCGAAACAAAACGAGCGGCTCGTTCTGTCCCTCAACTTGGCATGTTTTACTAATTCCTCATTCCTCATTCCTGATTCCTAATTAGAACAACCCGCTGATCACGCCGTCGTCGCTCACGTCGATCCGCTCGGCGGCGGGGGACTTCGGCAGACCGGGCATCGTCATGATCGCGCCGGTCAGCGCGACGATGAAGCCCGCACCGGCAGACAGGCGCACATTCTGCACATGGATGACAAAGCCCTCGGGCGCGCCGATCAGCTGTGCTTCATCCGAAAAGCTGTATTGCGTTTTCGCGATGCAAATGGGCAAATTGCCGTAGCCCATCGCGGTGATGCGCTGAATCTCTTTCTCGGCATTTTTGGTGAACGCCACATGGCTCGCGCGGTACACGCGCTTGCAGATGGCGCGGATCTTTCTTTCGATCGGCTCGTCGAGCTCGTAAAGGTAGGAGAAATCCTCGTTCGATTCCTCGTCGCACAGGCGGATGACTTCATCGGCGAGATCAACGCCGCCGACGCCGCCGTCAGCCCATACGGTGGAGAGCACGGTATTCACGCCCAGCTCCTTACAGCGGCGGATGACCATATCGATCTCCGCGTCGGTATCGGTCGGGAAGCGGTTGATCGCCACCACACTCGGCAGCTTGTAGACATTCTTGATATTATCGACATGGCGCAGCAGATTCGGCAGCCCCTTCTCGAGTGCCTCCAAATTTTCGGGATCAAGGTGCTTTTTATCTACGCCGCCGTGCATTTTCAGCGCGCGGATGGTCGCGACGATGACGACCGCGTCGGGCTTCATGTCCGCGTAACGGCATTTGATATCGAGGAATTTTTCCGCGCCCAGATCAGCGCCGAAGCCCGCTTCCGTCACGGTGTAATCGCTCAGCTTTCTCGCCACCTTGGTCGCGAGCACGGAGTTACAGCCATGGGCGATATTGGCGAAGGGTCCGCCGTGCACAAAGGCGGGGGTGCCCTCTAAGGTCTGCACCAGATTAGGCTTGATCGCGTCCTTGAGCAGCGCGGTCATCGCGCCCTGCGCCTTGAGATCGCCCGCGGTGACGGGCTGTTCGTCAAAGGTATAGCCGACGATGATACGTGACAGGCGGTCTTTGAGATCGCTGACAGATTCGGCAAGGCAGAGGATCGCCATGACCTCGGACGCGACGGTGATGTCGTAGCCGTCCTCACGCGGCACGCCGTTGACTCTGCCGCCCAGACCGTCGGTCACAAAACGCAGCTGGCGGTCGTTCATATCCACACAGCGTTTCCATGTGATGCGGCGGGGGTCGATGTTCAGGCTGTTGCCCTGATAAATATGGTTATCAAGCATCGCGGCGAGCAGGTTGTTTGCCGCGCCGATGGCGTGCATATCGCCGGTGAAATGCAGGTTAATGTCCTCCATCGGGACGACCTGTGCCCAGCCGCCGCCCGCGGCGCCGCCCTTGATACCGAACACGGGGCCGAGAGACGGCTCGCGCAGCGCGACATTGGCGCTCTTGCCCAGTCGTCTGAGCCCGTCGGCGAGACCGATGGTGGTAGTGGTTTTGCCCTCGCCCGCAGGGGTGGGGGTCATGGCGGTCACGAGGATGAGCTTGTTCTCCCTGTCCTCACGCTTCAGGATATCTAAGCTCAGCTTTGCCTTATACTTTCCGTAATACTCGACATATTCTTCGGGGATACCCGCCGCGTCGGCGATCTCCCAGATCGGCTTCATCTCACAGCTCTGTGCGATCTCAATATCAGTCAACAATATCATCTCCAAAAGGTATTTGCGCGGAAGCGGGGCGCGAGATCACCCCTTCCGATCACCGTCGGACATAAAAAGCACACATCCGATTTAGTGTTATTCCACAGTAGATTATAGCCTAATTCGGCGGTTTGGTCAACAAAACGGATAAATTTCTTCTTTCCTGTCAAAACCACTTGCAACCTGTCACAAAATGTAGTAATATCTATATACAAAAATCTATATATAGATTTAGTCACGATCGCCGTACCACTGCGACCACCACATCAAACGGCTTTCAAAAACAATGATTGATGGGGGATATCACATGAAATTACTGGAAGACAGAATCTTAAAAGACGGTATCGTACGCGAGGGAAACGTATTGAAGGTAGACAGCTTTGTCAACCACCAGATCGACGTTGACTTTATCGCGCAGCTTGCCAAGGAATTCAAGCGCCTGTACGAGGGGGAGGAGATCACCAAGATCCTCACCATCGAGGCGAGCGGTATCGGCATCGCCTGTATCGTCGCGCAGGAATTCCATGTGCCCGTGGTGTTCGCTAAGAAAAACAAGACCATCAATATCGCCAACGACGTTTACACCTCCAAGGTAGAATCGTTCACCCATAAACGCACCTACGACATCATCGTGTCCAAGGACTTCTTAAAGCCCGAGGACAAGGTGCTGATCATCGACGACTTTCTAGCGATGGGCTCCGCTTTGCAGGGCTTGATCAGCCTGATCCGCGACGCGGGCGCGACCATCGTGGGCGCGGGCATCATCATCGAAAAAGCCTATCAGCAGGGCGGCGATATGATCCGCAACATGGGCGTGAGAGTGGAGTCGCTCGCCCGCATCAAGAGCATGGATAATAACGTCATACAGTTCATACACTAATGAAAATGAGCCTCCCTTTGATACAGGGAGCTAACAGGATCCCCCATGCGCCCGGCGCGTCGGGGAGAGGAGGAGTAACTACGAAAAACAAATGGATCATCATCGGCACGGCGGTTGTCGCCGCTGCCGCCCTATTGACTGCGGGCGTTTTGCTGATGACGAAGAGCATCGCCTTTGCGCCGCGCGACCTGCAGGGCGCCGCCGCGGCAAGATCGGTGATCGAAACGCCGCTGCTGCACACCGTCACCGGTGAGCGCGTTTTCGGCGCATCAACCGCAGATGAAGCAGTTAAAACAACAAATAAAGCAGAAAACGAAAAGAAAGAATATACTGCCGACGCCATCCCGCAGGTTACGGGGCTTAAGCGCCTGAGCGAGAAGCCCGACAGCATCCGTATCGGATGGGATCCGATCGACGGCGTTGACGGATATAACATCTATCGCCGCGACGACAATGTATCGGGCTCCGGCTATCAACTGTTCTCGATCGCCAAGACCGCGGGGCTGGACGTCCGCAACCTCGGCACGGGCAGTAAATACAGCTTCAAGGTGACGCCTTACATCAAAAGCAACAATTCCGTCAAAGAGGGCGAGGGCACCGAGGTAACCTTCGGCACCGCGCCTACGGACGTGGAAAACTTCAGGATGACCGATGAGACCAAGTCCGCGATCTCACTGAGCTGGGATAAAAACGACCGTGCCGACGGCTATCTGCTCGAGCGCTGTTACAAGGGCAAGTGGAGCGATTATCAGACCTTTGATCAAAATACCACCGAATTCACCGACGCCGATCTGGAAGCGGGCAGAGCCTACTACTACCGCATCTGCGCTTATCGCGAGGACAGCACCGGCGTCATGCCCGGCGCGAAATCCGCGATCCGCACCGTCGCGGGGCTCTTAGGCCCCAAGGACGATGACTCCGCCTCCAAGCTCGGCAGGGTATCGCTTGATTTTGAAGAGAGCAAATACGCCGACGGCTATCAAATCTACTACAGCACGGATCAGGAAAACTGGGAGCATCTGGGCGACACCGAGAGCACCCATTTCAGCACCTCGCGCCTTGAAAACGGCAAGACCTATTACTTCCGTATCTTCCCGTACAAGACGGTCGACGGTCACGATATCACTGGCACCTATACCGAGCTGAGCTTTGTCGCGAACAAGGAGATCTATGACAAAGAGGTCGGCGACACCTATGTGGAGGTCAGCCTTGACGACCAGCATATGTGGTACATCGTCGACGGCGACGTCTATCTTGACAGCGACTGCGTCACCGGCAACTACGGCTCGGCAGATACCCCCAAGGGTTACTTTGAGGTCAACGGCAAGGCCTCTCCCTGTACGCTCAAGGGCGAGGACTACACCTCCTACGTCACCTACTGGATGCCGTTCATTGGCGGCGGCTGGGGACTGCACGACGCTGACTGGCGCTCCAGCTTCGGCGGCAACATCTACAAGGGCAACGGCTCGCACGGCTGCGTCAACCTGCCCCCCAAGGTCGCCAAAGAAATGTACGCCGTCATCGAGGTCGGCACACCGGTTATTGTTTATTAAGCGCATAAAAGAACCGCCCGAAAAATCGGGCGGTTTTGTTGATTATATTAACCTTTATCCGATCGGATAAGGCGCCCCGATAAGATAACGCTGGATGCAGGTCGCGTCAAGGATATTACGCTCCCCGTCGCGGTTAAAGTCGGAGTAGTAATGAATCGGCTTGAATACATCATTAACTAATTCAGATTCGTTGATCCAGTCACTTTCGGGATAATCTGCCGCATTTATTTCACAACGTTGGATCATCGTTGCGTCGAGGATCGTAATGCTGTCATCACCGTCAAGATCGCCGAGCAGCTTGCCTTTCCCATACTGATCGATCGCTTCGGCAAGACCGTCATAGTGATCGTAATCTTTCATCGCATACAAATCATAGAAGGCGTCTTTCTTTACATCATACAGACCCATTCCGAAGGTGAATACCGGATAGGTGCCGGATACGATCACACGATTGCCGATGATCCCCATTCCATACCAAGGATCGGGCCAACCGCCGTGAGCATACAACAGCACCCAGTCAAGCTCACCGTCATTGCCTCGGTGATAATACAGCTCGTCATAATCCAACACTTCTTCCGATTGGGAAGCGCAGTATTCCGCAAACTTATCAGCGTAATACAAAGTAGGATTGGGATCGGCACATAACCAATCGAGCCACAGATCATAGTATCCGCTTTCATCGGTTTCGTTCAATAGATAGAGAATGATCTCTCCGGTAAAATACTCTTCCTTCGTACGGTGCGTACCATCAGTGATATAATAACGGTACTTGCCTTCCGGCATGGTGAAATACCAGCTGTCCTGATAAAACTCGTTCTTACCGCCATAGGTCATCTCTGCGTTCTGCCAGTTTTCGGAACCGTCGGCGCAATAACAGATCGTCGCAGAATCGAAAATATCATCAGAGTTATAGAAGATCACGACATTTGTTTTCCAATGATCAAGTATATCGAATATCGGTGTATCTGCAAACACAGTTACGCTGCCAATGCCGAGCAGCATACAAAAACTGAGTATCAGGGCAATGATTCTTTTCATAAGATCTCCTCCTCTTTATTGTAACGATGTAAATCTATTTACACACCTCTATTATATCAAAAAAAGTCAATTTGTTGTATCAGTTTTTTCATCATCGGAATGTAGAAAAAACAGGGGTAGATTTGTGCAGGATAACGGAAGGGGGCAATTTGCCGAAAGCATTCCATGCCATCAAAAGAGAAAAATCGGAGGCGGCAATAATCGATTAACGCCGGAGCTCGGTATCACCCCTGTTTTGTAAGGCGCAAAATGATATTTTTTAGACAAAAAGACCTTATTTTTTAGTAATAATCGTTGCTTTGTTGTATATTTTATGTTATGATACTATAAATATTGAATAATATCATGGGTATTATCATCGGTTGAATTTGTGAGGACTGTATGAAGAAGAGTATTGTATTCATCGGCGGCGTATTATTTTTGATCAGCGGCATGTTTACCGCTATTGCACCCGATATGTTGTCTATGGCTGTCGCGGGAATTATGAGTATCATTGTGATACTGGGCTTTGTTTTCGGAATCCTGCCCCTGCTGCGCTATATCGGCGCGTTCAAACAGGGAATCAAGCAGCTCGACGATATCAAAAAAATCAATTCCGACAACAGACTGCTTCCCGTATCGGAGCTCAAGCCCTTTTTCGGACAGACCACGTTGGACGCTCTCTTTGACGAATATATTGAGATGGCGATGGAACAGCGTGAGCAGGGAGTTGTCATCAGCGATATCGAAAGCGTCATCAATGACGACGCTCTCTCGGTTCGCAGCTGGAGGAGCGTTGTCATCCAAATCTCGGGTACGCTCACCGCGCTGGGACTTTTGGGTACGTTTTTGGGAATGGTAACCGGTATCAGCGGTATTTCTTACGGAGATTTGCAGGAAACTGTTTCAGGCATCCAAAGCCTGCTTCGAGGAATCACCACCGCCTTCTATACCTCTATCGTGGGCGTTATCCTTTCGATCACCTTCAATGCGATTTACCGCATCGTGTGGAATCTGGCTCTCAGAGAGCTGAAGATGTTTATCGAGCGTTTTCATATTATCGTACTGCCGCAGGCTGATGAATTCATCAGAGGACAGCAGTATCTGAATTCACAGCAGACGATCGGTTATCTGTCGCGCATCCACGATATGGGCGCAAAGATCATCAACTCCTTAAGCGCTGCCGAATCAGAGGAGCAGCGGGTGATGATCGAGATGCTGGCGGGCGCCGACAGGGATGAGTTCACTTACTCTCTTGAGCCTGTATGCCGACTGTCAGACCGTTCGGTGGTCAAGGCGGAGGTCAACCTCAGATGGAACCACGAGCAGCTCGGCACGATCAGTCCCGACAGATACCTCCCCATCATCAAGGCGAACGGCTATATTGTTAAGCTGAATATCGCTATGTGGGACAAGGCGTGCTCCATGCTTCGCGAGTGGATCGACAGCGGGGTGCGTCCCTTGCCGTTGGTTCTGAAGGTTTCCAAAACCGATTTGCTCGCGATCGATATCTCGGCGCATATCTCCGAGCTGCTTTCCCAATACCGTCTGACCCCCAGAAATCTGGAGGTCGCGATCAGCATTGACGCTTACCGTATCTGCTACGCCGAAACGGTCAAGCTGGAAAATGAATTGCTTGAAAAAGGCATTCGGGTATCGATCGACGGCTTTGACGGCGATTATATGAATTTGGAGAAAACAAGCGCCGATGAAATCATGCTCGATTTGAAAAAGCTCAAGGAGAAAAGCGGCGATGAGGACGTCCTCGGCATATTTGAGCAGGCTATACAGCGCGGCGTCAAAATGACCGCTCGCGGTATCGACACAGCAAAGCAGCTTTCCTCCGTGAAAAAGGCAGGGTGCGAATACGGTCAGGGAACCCATTTGTATCAGCAGCTTACCCGCAGGGAGCTGGAGACATTAATGGGATATACCGAGAAGTAATACTAAGTATCCATTAAACGCTTTAACAAATTTGTTAGCGAGAAATTTCGCAGAACAAGGCGGAGGGCGCAGGCAGGCTTGAGGTGTTGTCCAAATCTTTGATTTGGCTAACAACACCCATGCAACAACACTCCAAGAGCG
>OCVV012857178.1_pt1 | contig 28729 bp, 22 predicted proteins | sample 1539721 | NCBI WGS metagenome assembly OCVV01 (sample SAMN02144230, study PRJEB22623) | gut metagenome | biome: sheep rumen | host: Ovis aries | place: New Zealand | reverse complement strand
AAGAGGTTCATGATTTCCTCCTCCTTCCGTGTTAGTTTTTTCATATACTTTACCAGTTATTGTTGTTTCGTCCGCAAATATAACTAAAAACTTTTCACATACAACTAAAAAATCTTTTATTTCAACTAATAATTTTAGTTATTTAACAAAACCACCGAAATTCTTATATTTCACAGGTACTCTTCTTCGACTTTACTGGCTTTCCCCTTTGCTTCAACAGAACCAATCATTTGATTGTACTGAACCGTCGAGCCCTCGGCGTTTTTCAAGCGAGCCCTCGTTTGAGCCACGACGAGCCCTCGCTTGAACGATAACGAGCCCTCGGCAACTAGTTAAATCCCAAGGAACGCTTCAGTTAATCCCTTCTTACACTTCAGGCAATAAGGAGGTTTTCCTTGTAGAACGCCTTACTCATTTTTACATGTTATTGCGTATGTGCACGAAAAACACTAACTTTGCACTGTCATTTCGAGCTAATGGCATTGTTCAAAGTGACAAACAGAAAACAAATATAACAATACATTTACAATGAAAAAACTGTTATTTCCATTTATCATTGTCTTCGTCGCAATCCTTAGCGGATGTAGCAGCGAAGAAAGCGAGAAAACGCCCGAGAAAAACTATTTCACATTGTGGAACCAGTGTGAGGCACTGACAGCCCTGCAAGCTTACGTGAAAGACGTGACTGACCGTAACTCCGCTAATTACATCAAGGAGGAAGACCGCATTGCCACGTTCGACATGGACGGTACGTTCGTGGCTGAACTCTATCCAACTTATTTTGAATACAATTTGCTGGAGTATCGTGTGCTGGACGACCCTACGTATAAGAACATTGCTCCAGACGATGTGAAGGAGGCTGCTCAGGACATCCGCGACTTTGTACGCTACGGCAAAGCGTTACCTGCTCATTTCGACATGAAACATGCCTACGCTGCGGCTAAGGCGTATGCTGGCATGACGCTTGCTGAGTTTGACGCTTACGTCAAGGCGTATGCTGCCAAGCCTGCCAACGGATTCAGTGGCATGACATACGGCGAGGGTTTCTACAAGCCTATGTTGCAGGTGTTCGACTATTTGAAGGCGAACGGCTTTACGTTTTATGTTGTGTCGGGTTCCGACCGTTTCCTCTGCCGTGCGCTGGTTGATGCCATCGGCATTGAGCCAAATCGCGTCATCGGTATGGACGTGAAGCTACGTTCTCGTAAGCAGGGCGAAGAGGCTGGCGTGAACTACACGATGGGCAAGGAAGAGGACCTCATCCGCACGGACGAACTGATTATCAAGAATCTGAAGACCAACAAGGTGCTGCAAATTTCGCAGGAGATAGGTAAGGTTCCTGTCTTGTCGTTCGGCAACAGTGGTGGTGATACATCCATGCACAACTACTGCCTCAGCAATCCTCTGAAGTCTGCTGCCTTTATGCTGATTGCTGACGATGAAGCACGCGACCATGCCAACCGCGAGAAGGCGCTCAATCTCGGACAGCAATGGTGGAGTTCGGGCTACCATGTCATCTCCATGCGCGACGACTTCAAGACGATTTACGGCGATGGAGTCGTAAAGACGGACTTCACGTTCAATGAGTAATTAAAACCACGAATTTCACGAATTAAACGAATTAAACGATTATAAAAAAATTAATAATCATATTTCACGAATAAAAAAGCGAAGGATTCGTTCATGTTGAATCCTTCGCTTTTTGTATGTGTATGTTTCAGGAAAATTACTTGCCTTCGATGATGACGCAACGGTTCTTGTCGTTCTCAGCGAATGGCTGGACGGTGTCGCCGTAAGAAGAAACGGTGATGCGGCTCTTCTCAACACCGAGTGCCTGGAGACCTGCTGCTACCTTGTCAGCACGCGACTTAGCATAGCCTACGTTAATCTTTGGATTACCTGTGCCCTTGTCGGCATAGCCCTGAACGGTGAGCGTCTTGTTAGGATATTTCTTTGCCCATGCTGCACACTTTTCGAGGATTGGCTTAGGGTCAACATTGGACTCGCGGATGAGGTAGAAGATGGTTTCCTTGAGAGGCTCTTCTTTCACCACTACTGGCTCTGGCTTTGGTTCTGGCTTTGGCACTACCACTGGCTTTGGTTCTGGCTTTGGCTCTTCGCGTACAACAACTGGCTCTGGAGCTGGCTGACGGTTGCACTTCTTGAAACCGAACTTGTAAGTGAGTGAGAGCTGTGCTGTAACCATCCAGTCATCAGAATCGTTGTACTTGCTGTTGAAACGGTCGTCGAGGCTGTTGGCATCCACTTCAAGACCGATGGAGAAATGCTTTGCTACGTTGTAGTCAATCAACAAGCCTGCACGGAGGTTGTGGCTGAGGAGGCTCTCGCGAGTCTGTCCCTTGCCCCATGCGTTGGATGTGCTTTCTGCTGGGAGGTTCTTGATGGCGATGAGGTCATCGTTGCCCCAAGCATAGTTCAGACCAAGACCACCCACGAGGATGAAGTTGAGACGGTGGAAGTTTTTCTTGGCAAAGAGGTTGTTGAGGTTCACGAGGAGGTCGATGTTGGTGTTCACATACTTGAACTTGTATGTGTTCTCGATAGACTTGAATCCGCCTTTCGACTCCCATGCGTTGACGTGCAGACGCGCACCCACTGCTGGTGCGAACCAGCGACCGAAGCCTACGCTTGCTGTTGGGGAAATGAGGTCGGTGAACTTGCGGTTAGTGAATGTGGTACCTACTCCACCTTGAACTTGAATAAACCAATGAGGATATGGCTTGTAGCCAAGTTCCTGTGCTTCTGCGCAGCCTGGACAGGTCTGGGCATTGGCCGTGAGCCCTGCGAAGAGTGCTGCTGCAGCAATAAAAGTCTTGAAAATACGCATAATGATGATGTTTATTAGATTGTTTTGTATTTCTCGTCAGCTGAAGAATGCCTGCTGTTCACCAATTGTGATGAAAAGCATGACATTTCACATTTGAATAGATTAAGTGACAAATTAGGTGTCAAAATTAGGAATTTTTAATGATTTGTGCAAAAATAAATTGAAAAAAATGTCATGGTCATAAAAAAGAGGAGTAAAAAGCGTTGTTTTTCGGTTGAAATCGAAGTTTTTTGCGTATCTTTGCATTCAAAGTAGCGAAAACAGACGTGAAGCGAGGTTTTTCACTCGGACGACGCGTTCTGTTCTCGCAGATGTTTCGTTAGTGAAACTGATAAGCTTGTAATCATCAATTTGATATTTCCATCATGTCTGAAATCATCATCAAGAAAGTTAATTCGAAGAAAGACCTCAAGCGCTTCATCGAGTTCAACTACGAACTTTATAAGGGCAATCCGTATGCTGTGCCCGACTTGTATCTCGACTTGGCAAACACGTTGTCGAGCAATAATGCAGCCACCGAATTTTGTGATTTCCAGCCTTTCCTGGCTTTGCGCGACGGCAAGGTGGTGGGACGCATCGTGGGCATCATCAATCGCAAGGCGAACAAGACGTGGAACCTGAAGTCTGTGCGCTTTGGATGGGTGGATTTCATCGACGACCGTGCTGTGAGCAAGGCTTTGATTGAAGCCGTTGAGAACTGGGGACGGGAGCATGGCATGACCACGCTGCAAGGGCCATTAGGCTTCACCGACATGGACCCAGAGGGCTTGCTGACGGAAGGTTTCGACGAGTTGGGCACAATGGCGACTGCCTATCATTATCCTTACTACAAGGAGCACTTGGAGGCGTTAGGACTGGAAAAGGATGCCGACTGGATTGAGATGAAGATGTATGTGCCAAAGGAGGTGCCAGAGCGCCTGATTAAGGTAGCAGAGATGGTGATGCAACGTTATGGTGTGAGCATTCGGAAATTCAAGACTGCCCGTCAGCTTCGCGATGCCTTCGGACAGGAAATCTTCAGCGTCATCAACGAGGCTTTCAAACCGCTCTTCGGCTATTCAGAGTTGTCGAAGAAGCAGATTGACCAATACGTGAGTCTGTACCTGAATTTCATCGACCCGAAGCTGGTATCTACTGTGGTTGACAAGGATGGCAAACTGATTGGCGTGGGTATCACGATGCCAAGCATTGTGGAGGCTCTGCAAAAGGCTAAGGGCAAGCTCTTCCCAATGGGATGGTATCACTTGCTGAAGGCATTGAAATGGAAGCATTCCGACCACATCGAGATGATGCTCATTGCTGTTCTCCCCGAGTGGCAGCGCAAGGGCGTGAATGCCATCTTCTTCTACGACTTGTTGCCTTACTACATCAACGGTGGCTACAAGTGGGTAGAAACAAATGTGGAACTGGAGCATAACGACAAGGTGCAGAGCCAGTGGCAATTCTTCGACCCAAGAATCCACAAGCGTCGTCGCTGCTACAAGAAAGCACTCAACTAACGAAGAAGGAAAACGAAAAAAGTCTCCTAAAGAAATAGACGAAATGTACTTATTAAAATTTAGCCGTTTTTGCCCATTTCATCAGGAGAATCATAACAACGATTAAGGAATAACAGTGTCAGAAGAATTAGAGTTTAACACCTCCGAGCCACTTGCGGAATACACTGATGAGAATATCCGACATCTCTCGGATATGGATCATGTGCGCACTCGTCCAGGCATGTATATCGGACGACTGGGGGATGGTTCCCATGCGGAAGACGGAATCTATGTGTTACTGAAAGAAATCGTGGACAACTCTATCGACGAGTTCAAGATGAATGCTGGCAAGCGCATCGAAATCGACATTGAGGACGATTTGCGCGTGTCGGTACGCGACTATGGCCGCGGCATTCCGCAGGGTAAGATGATTGAGGCTGTGTCGATGCTCAACACGGGTGGCAAGTACGACTCAAAGGCATTCAAGAAGAGTGTCGGTCTGAACGGCGTGGGCACGAAGGCTGTGAATGCGCTGAGTAGCCACTTCGAAGTGCGCAGTTTTCGCGATGGTCAGGTTCGCATCGCCAAGTTCGAGAAAGGACAGCTGATTAGCGACGAGACGCTGCCAAGCGAAGAGGAATCTGGCACTTTCATCTTCTTCGAACCCGACAACACGCTGTTTCTCAACTATAAGTTCCAACCCGAGTTTGTGGAAACGATGCTTCGCAATTACACTTACCTCAACACGGGGTTGGAAATCTACTACAACAGCCGACGCATCATCAGCCGCAACGGACTCAAGGACCTCCTGACCGACACGATGGACACGGAGGCTCTCTATCCCATCATACACCTGAAGGGCGACGACATAGAAATAGCTTTCACGCACACCAACCAGCAGTATGGTGAGGAGTATCATTCCTTTGTGAATGGTCAGCACACCATCCAAGGCGGTACGCACCAAAGCGCATTCAAGGAGCACATTGCCCGCACCATCAAGGAGTTCTATCAGAAAAACTACGAATACTCCGACATCCGCAGTGGTATCATTGCTGCCATCGCCATCAATGTGGAAGAGCCTCAGTTTGAGAGTCAGACGAAAATCAAACTCGGTTCGCTGACAATGGAACCCAACGGTGGCATTTCGGTGAACAAGTTTGTGGGTGATTTCATCAAGAACGAAGTGGACAACTACCTGCATCGCAACCCCGATGTGGCTGAAATCATCGAACAGAAAATCAAGGACAACGAGCGCGACCGCAAGGCGATTGCTGGCGTGACGAAGTTGGCTCGTGAACGTGCCAAGAAAGCCAATCTCCACAACCGAAAGTTGCGCGACTGCCGCATCCACCTCAACGATGCACGAGGCGACCGCAAGGAGGAAAGTTGCATCTTCATCACTGAGGGCGACTCTGCCAGCGGAAGCATCACGAAGAGCCGCGACGTGAACACGCAGGCTGTGTTCTCGCTGAGAGGCAAACCGCTCAACACCTTCGGACTGACGAAGAAAGTGGTGTATGAGAACGAGGAATTCAACCTTCTCCAGTCGGCTCTCAACATTGAAGACGGTATCGACGGATTGCGATACAACAAAGTGATTGTTGCCACCGATGCCGATGTAGATGGCATGCACATCCGCCTGCTGATGATTACCTTTTTCTTGCAATTCTTCCCAGAACTCATCCGAAAGGGCCATGTGTATATTCTGCAAACTCCGCTCTTCCGTGTGCGTCAGCGCAAGCGCAAAATTAAGAAGGAAGTGCTGAAGAAATGGGAGGCAACTCATCCCGACGACAAAGGCGACTGGCTCACCATGTACTGCTATACAGAGGAGGACCGACTGAATGCCATTTCCGACCTTTCGCCCGAACCTGAAATCACTCGATTCAAAGGACTTGGGGAAATTTCTCCCGATGAATTCAGGGATTTCATCGGTCCCGACATTCGTCTTGAACAGGTGACTCTGCGCAAGACCGACCAGGTGAAGGAACTCTTGGAATACTACATGGGCAAGAACACGATGGACCGCCAGAACTTCATCATCGAGAATCTGGTCATCGAGGAAGACCGACCAGAGGACGAAGAGGAAGAAGTCGTTTGATTGAAAACAAGATAGAAAAGAAGTAGAAAAATGAAATGTTTGTTTCCTGGCAGTTTCGACCCCTTCACGCTTGGGCATAAGTCCATCGTCGATCGTATCCTTCCGTTGGCTGACGAAGTGGTGATTGCCATCGGTGTGAATGCTGGCAAGAAGTCGATGTTCTCACTTGAGGAACGAATGGCTCAGATTCAGAAAGTGTATGCCAATGAGCCTCGCGTGAAAGTGGCTTCCTACGAAGGACTGACCACCGACTTTGCCGAGAGCATCGGTGCCACCGTGATGGTGCGTGGTGTGCGCACAGCTCAGGATTTTGAGTTTGAGCGAACACTTGCCGACGTGAACCGCCAACTCACAGGAATTGAAACGATTCTATTGATTACAGAACCTCAGTATTCAGCCATCAGCAGTTCCGTCGTGCGCGAATTGCTCTCGTATGGCAAAGATGTAAAAGATTTTCTCCCATGAAACGATTTTTGCTGGCCATTGTTGCCATTTTCTCGTTGCTTGCCACGCAAGCGCAAACCTTCACCATCAATCCCGAAATGGTGCGCAAGGTGCAAGCAGCAGAGTTTTTCATCAGCCATTTCTATGTAGATAGCCTTTCGGAAGACAAGGTTGTCGATAGCGCTATAGAAGGAATGCTCAAACAACTCGACCCCCACTCCACTTATATCAAGGCTAAGGATGTGGAGCGCTCCGTGGAAAACCTCAATGGAAGTTTTGAAGGCATCGGTGTGCAGTTCAACATGATTGAGGACACGCTGGTGGTGATTCAGCCCGTGTCGGGAGGACCATCCGAGCGCAAAGGCATCATCGCCGGCGACCGCATCGTGCTGGTGAACGACACAGCCATTGCTGGCGTGAAGATGAGTCGCGATGAAATCATGCGCCGTCTCCGCGGACCGAAAGGCAGCAAAGTTCGCCTGGGCATTATTCGCCAAGGCGTGAAAGGCATCAATGAGTTTGTCATTGTTCGTGACAAGATTCCAGTTCACACTCTCGATGCTTCATACATGATTGACAGCACGACGGGTTACGTGAAACTGAGCAGTTTCGGGCAAACCACACACGACGAGTTTATGACAGTAGTCAATGCCATGAAGGAAAAAGGCATGACTCGCCTTGTGCTCGACCTTCAGGGCAATGGCGGAGGCTATTTGCAGAGTGCCGTGGAGGTGAGCAACGAGTTTCTTCCTTCGGGCGAGATGATTGTCTATACCGACGGTCGCGCCATCCAGCGACAGGAGTATCGTGCCAACGGACACGGAACGCTGAAAGACTTGGAAGTGGTGGTGCTCGTGGATAGCTACACAGCCTCTGCCGCCGAAATTGTGTCGGGAGCCATTCAAGACAACGACCACGGTACGATTGTAGGTCGTCGCACATTCTCCAAAGGACTCGTGCAGCGTCCGTTCGAATTGCCCGACAAGTCGGTGATACGTCTCACCACAGCGCATTATTATTCTCCTTCGGGCCGTTGCATTCAGAAGCCATACAAGATGGGAGGAAAGAAGGAATACGACGACGACATCAACCAGCGCCTGAAGAGTGGCGAACTCACCGCCGACTTCAATCGCTTCCTTCGTGGTGACACCCTTCCTGAATCAGAACGTGATTCTGTCTATATCCGCGAAGATTCCCTCTTCAAGACCCTCTTCCCCGACTCCCTCAAGTACAAGACCAACCACAAGCAGCGCACGGTCTATGGCGGTGGCGGCATCATGCCCGATGTCTATGTTCCGCTCGACACCATGCAATACTCCTTGCTCTATCGTCAGATGTCTGCCAAGAGCTGCATCCTCAACACCAGCCTGAAGTACATGGACAAGCATCGCAAGTCGCTGAAGAAGGCATACAAATCATTCGAGGAATTCAGCAGTAAGTTCGAAGTGCCACAGGACATGATTGACCACCTCCTCATGGAAACGAAGAAGGCAAAGATTGATTACAAGGAAGAAGACCTGCAAGCCACACTTCCACAAGTGAAGCTCACGCTGAAGGGACTATTGGCTCGCGACCTTTGGGACATGTCGGAATACTACCAGATTGTCAATCCCGAAACGGACATCTACCAAGCAGGCTTGAAAGTGCTGCGTATGAAGCAATAATGTCAATTCAATTGAAAACAACTTAACAATCTCCATAGCAATGATTTCCTATTACTCTGAAAACGTAAAGGTGCCAAACATCCGGCGTCGCGACGTATCAGCTTGGATTAAGAAGGTGGCTGCACTGCATGGCAAGAAAGTGGGCAGCATCGCCTATATCTTCTGCGACGACGAGAAGATTCTGGAGGTGAACCGCCAGTATTTGCAGCACGATTACTACACCGACATCATCACCTTCGATGATTCTGAAGGCGACGTGATTTCGGGCGACCTCTTCATTTCGCTCGACACCGTTCGCACCAATTCCGAACAGTTTGCCACCTCCTCCGAGCGTTTCCATTCGCCTTACGAGCAGGAACTGCATCGCGTCATCATCCACGGTGTGCTTCACCTCTGCGGAATCAACGACAAGGGGCCTGGCGAACGAGAAATCATGGAGCAGCACGAGAACGAAGCGTTGGCTCTGCTATGAGAGAAAGAGTAAGTCAAATATCTTAGAGAGATTTTCCATTCACGCAATAATTCAAAAAAGCGATGTCTCTTCTGGGAGGGAGGGGACACCGTTCCAGTATTAATTATATAAAAGGTAACAAAAGAATGAGTTTTGAAAACAAATGGGTTAGAGCAGCCATACCAGCCTTGCTGATTCATGTCTGCATCGGAAGTGTTTACTGCTGGTCATTGCTCAAGGGCGACATAGCAACCGAAATCGGCTGTTCTGTGTCTGCCATCGAGTTCGCTTTTTCACTTGCCATCTTTTTCCTCGGAATGTCGGCAGCATTCGGAGGACGATTCGTCGAGAAGAACGTCAAGTTCGCATCACTCCTGTCTTGCTTCTGTTTTTGCTTCGGCTTGCTGGGCTCCATTCTGTCCATTTGGCACAAATCCGTCCTGGGTATCATGCTGTCGTATGGTTGCTTGATGGGCATTGGTCTTGGCATAGGCTACCTAAGTCCTGTCAAAACACTAATGCTCTGGTTCTCAAGGCACAAGGGACTTGCAACAGGCATTGCCATCAGCGGATTCGGACTTTCCAAGGTGGTGTTCTCCCCGTTCATCGAATGGTGCAATGCAACGCATGGAGTTGTCACCACATTGGGCATCATGGCTGGCATCAGCGCATTTGCCATGATACTCGCAGCAGCGCTGATTCATAAGCCAAAGCACTGGGTGGAGCCTAACATCAAATGGAACTTGACCGATTATTACCATGTCATCCGAAATGCCACCTATCTGAAAATCTGGTTCGTGTTCTATCTGAACATCACTTGTGGTCTTGCCCTGATTTCATTCGAAAAATCCATTGGGCAGGCTGTAGGCATTTCAGCCATTGCAGCTCTCTCATCATTGACAGCCTTCTTCAACACGGCTGGACGCTTTGGCTATTCCACCCTTTCCGACTTGACTCCCGTGAAGGAAAAAATCTACAAGATTATCTTCGCATCCTCCTGCATAGCCATGCTGTTTGGAAGCATCTACATGTCGATGGTCGTCATAATTGTCATGCTTTGCGTCATCAACGCTGGCTACGGCGGTGGTTTCTCCACCTTGCCAACCTTGTTGCAGAGCAAATTCGGAATGGACAAAATCAGCACCATCCACGGACTGGCATTGAGCGCATGGGCATGGGCAGGATTGAGCGGAAACCAACTTTCAAACCTCATTATCAACCAGCTCCAAATGCCTTACACCACCTTGTTCATGGTGCTCACAGTTCTTTATGCCATTGCATTCTTCATCACGCAAAGCATCTCGAAAGAAACCTTCAACGGATAAGTTCACAACTCAAAAAAAGCGGTGCCCTTCTCACGAGGGGACACCGCTTAAGAACCAATAAATTAAAATATGTAGAAAGAGAGTTTTTCTTATCAGTTCTTCTTCATTTTCTAATCATCTAACTAAATAACTCTTTATCATTCGTTTTAGGTTTAGGTCTGTGATAGAGAGGCTGTTTCACTGAGTCTATTCTCATTTTCAATATGTTATCCTGAACCAATCTTTTTCACCTTATTCTTATTTATCGACGACCAGCACCACGAACCGCACCGCCATTGCCACCACGGTTGCCACCGCCCATGCCGCGACTTACAGACGAAGAACGGCTGGAAGAGCCTGCACTGCTGAATCCACCTGCACGGCTGCTGCCACCACCGACGGAGCGAATGTTGCCAGGGTCGTGCGAAGAACCCATGTTGCCGCGCGAACTGCCATAGTTGTTGCGAACCTCAATGGTGCGTGGCTCGCTTACGGCAGTGGTGCGAGTGCCGCTACCACTGCTGAAGTTTGAACGAGTACCACCGCGAACACTTCCGTTGTTCACACCGCCACGGTTCATGCCGCCACCGTAGTTGTCTCCACGCACATTGCCATGATTGCCACCGTTGTTCATGCCGCCACCGTTGTAGCTGCCATTGTAGCCACCATTGTTGTGGTTGCCCTCATGGTTGTTGCGGTCATGACCCACATTGCCACCACGATTTCCGCCACGGTTGTTGTTCTCGAAGTGATAGCCGTGATTGTTGCCGCCAGCATAGCCACGATGTCCATTGTGAACATGGTCGTTACCCCTGAATCCATCGCCGATTCTGCCAGCGTGAGGACCAAATCCGTGACCTGGACCCACGTGTCCACGTGCTGGGCGCATACCTGCGAAGTAGTGACCTCCGCGGTAATTGGCATAGTGGCGAGGTACACCAAAGTAGAAGTGAGTCGTGCGAGGGTAGTAGTCATACACTCCGAACCACCATCTTGCGTTCTGGAAGTAGATTGGACGGTAGAAGTAGTCGTAGCCAACGAAGCGAGACCACTGGTAAGGAGTGAGGAGCAAACGGATAGCAGCATCGCGAGCAGCAAGGATTGCCATGTAGTCATCGTAGTGATAACCGAATGCAATGTCATCCAGATATTCGTTCACTGCGTAGATATAGTCGTAGTTAATCATATAGAGGTCGTCAATGAGTCGGTCCGTCAGTCCGAGGGTGTAAGCCATGCGGTCGGTGAGGAAACGAGCGTTGTCACGCATTGCATAATAGCTCATTGGCTGTGCCTTTGCAGTTACAGATGCCATAACGATGAGCACTGTTGCGAGTAAAGTCTTGGTCTTCATATTCTTGTCCTTTTTTATCATTCAACATCTTTTTGCCGTCTCTCAGCAAAGAGCTTTTCCCACGTCCTGGGGCTACTGTCCTTCACCCCTCCAGAGCGGTCTTTCTTGCTCTTTGTGTTTTTTTGACGCTGCAAAATTACAACAGTTTAAACAAACTTTTCGGGTATTATTCCTAAAACGAAGGGAATTTTTCCCTAAACCAGATAGGGATTTCCCCTCCCATTTTCATTTTCCACACGAAGAATTAAGTGTCAATCGTTGATTATCTTCTTGATTTTGACTAACTTTGCACCCCGAAAACAATCAAAAAAAACAACATACACTTAATGGAAAACAAATTCAAAAGAACGCTTATCACATCGGCTCTCCCCTACGCCAATGGTCCTGTCCACATCGGACACCTCGCTGGTGTCTATGTGCCAGCCGACATCTACGCACGCTATCTCCGCTTGAAAGGCGAAAGCGTACTCTTCATCGGCGGAAGCGACGAGCACGGTGTGCCTGTCACCATCCGTGCCAAGAAAGAAGGATGCACCCCACAGGACGTCGTGGACCGCTATCACAACCTCATCAAGAAATCCTTTGCCGACTTCGGCATCTCGTTCGATGTCTATAGCCGCACCACCTCCGCCATTCACCACAAGTTTGCAGCCGATTTCTTCCGCAAACTCTACGACGAAGGCAAGTTCGTGGAACTGGAAAGCGAGCAATACTACGACGAAGCAGAGCACCAGTTCCTCACCGACCGCAACATCCGAGGCGAATGTCCTCGTTGCCATGCACCCGAAGCATACGGTGACCAATGCGAGAAATGCGGTGCCACACTCTCGCCCGATGAACTCATCAATCCTTATAACGCTGCCACTGGCAATCCGCTCGTGAAGCGACTCACCAAGCACTGGTACTTGCCACTCAACGACTACCAGCCTTGGCTCGAAAAGTGGATTCTCGAAGAGCACAAGGAATGGCGACCAAACGTGTATGGCCAGTGCAAGTCGTGGCTCGACGGAGGTCTGCGACCACGCGCCGTGACTCGCGACCTCGACTGGGGCATCCCTGTGCCCGTAGAAGGAGCAGAAGGCAAAGTGCTCTACGTGTGGTTCGATGCACCTATCGGCTACATATCCAATACAAAGGAACTCTGCGACGCTCATCCCGAACTGGGCACATGGCAGCAGTGGTGGCAAGACCCTGAAAGCCGACTCATCCACTTCATCGGCAAAGACAACATCGTCTTCCACTGCATCGTCTTCCCATCCATGCTCAAGGCACACGGCGACTACAACCTGCCTGACAATGTGCCATCGAACGAATTCCTCAACCTCGAAGGCGACAAGATTTCCACCTCCCGCAACCATGCCGTTTGGCTCAACGAATATCTCGAAGAACTCCCTGGCAAGCAGGATGTGCTTCGCTATGTCCTCACAGCCAACGCACCAGAGACGAAGGACAACGACTTCACTTGGAAGGACTTCCAGGCACGCAACAACAACGAACTCGTAGCTGTCTATGGCAACTTCGTCAACCGTGCCCTCCAACTCACGCAGAAGTACTACAACGGCATCGTGCCTGAATGTGGCGAACTCACCGACATCGACAAGGCAACGCTCGACGAATTCAAGGACGTGAAGCAGAACGTGGAGAAGTTGCTCGACAACTTCAAGTTCCGCGATGCACAGAAGGAAGCCATGAACCTCGCACGTATCGGCAACAAATACATTGCCGACGAAGAGCCTTGGAAAGTCATCAAGACCGACCCTGAGCGTGTGAAGACCATCATCTACATCTCCCTCCAGCTCACGGCAAACCTCGCCATTGCCTTCGAACCATTCCTCCCATTCTCATCGAAGAAACTCCGCGAAATGCTCAACATGGACACCTTCCGTTGGGAAGACCTTGGCAGCACCACCCTCCTTCCTGCAGGCAAGCAGCTCGCCAAACCATCGCTCCTCTTCGAAAAGATTGAGGACGATGTCATCCAGTTCCAGCTCGACAAACTGGAAGCTACTCGCAAGGCGAACCTCGCTGCCAACGCAAAGGCAAACCCAATCAAGGAAACCATCAGTTTCGACGACTTCCAGAAGCTCGACATCCGTGTGGGAACCGTCCTCGAATGTGAGCGCGTACCAAAGATGAAGAAGCTCCTCAAGTTCCTCATCGACGACGGACTCAACAAGCGCACCATCGTCAGCGGCATCAGTCAATGGTACGAACCAGACCAGCTTGTTGGCAAGCAAGTGCTCTTTGTTGCCAACCTCACACCGCGTGAATTCAAGAACGGTCTCGTCAGCGAAGGCATGATTCTCTCCGCCGAGGATTGGGACGGTACTATCAGCGTCACCACCGTAGAGCACAACGTCAAACCTGGTTCCCAGATTAGCTAAACAAATCTTTCGATTCAACTAAACGCGCGAGGGCTCGCTGATACGACAGCGAGCCCTCGTTGTAACTCAAACGAGGGCTCGCTTGAAAAACAACGAGCCCTCGTCTTTTCAGTCCAATCGAAAGAAAGCCTCAGCACAAGCAAAGCCAAGCCCCTCTTCATCCCCAATCACCGTGCGCTTCGCTTTTGCCGAAGCAATTCTTCATTCCTCATTCTTCACTCTTCTTTATTTCGTTCTTTGGTGTCCGCTAAAATGGGGCAGCGGATTTACTGAAGCGCCCCTTTAATTCTCTTTGTTCATTTCATCTAATGAAAAAGCCTCCTTTTTCGAGGATAGGAAGCACATGTGTTGCCAATAGGCGTTTAGATATGTTTTTTTCAGCATGGTATTCGTCATACAAATCTTTACGGTTTGCAAACATCTTGTCCATCAGACTATTATCCATCAAGCGAATGGCAATATGCCCTTTGTTGTCTGCACCATGAGAAATCAAGTAGCACACCTGTTGTTGAACTTGTTTTTTGGAAGATATGTATGCACCTGTAATACCGAACGCATAGCCCAAATTACCCATTTCCTCAGCTTCACTTCCATTAATTCTGCCGACAACAACAAGGCTGTCACGACCAATACGTCTTGCCTTAGCATATCCATTACCAAAACGAGCCTTTTCGTATCGCAAGTTTCGGAAGTTCACATAAAGCGTATCGCCCTGCATCACAGCAAAAGCATCATTTTTCAAAATTTTATCAGTAGCTTTGTCCCCTGTAGTCAGCGTGTAGTCACTGCCTCCCACCCAAACCTGATGACTCCTACTGTGGCTTTTGCAGTAGATGGTGTCTAATAGCTGCCAACGCCCCTCTACGTAATCCTCATAGGAATTACAATATCTACATTGTGCGTTAGCCAAGATGGCAACAATAGAAAAGAGGAAGATAAATAAAACATTCTTTTTCATGTCTCTTTTTATTTAAAATGGTTTCTAACATTTCATTTATTATTTGCAAAATTACAAAATCCATTTGGAATCCCACTCTTATTATGAAAAAAAACTTTTTCATTCACCAGCCACTATTCGCTTCGCTTTTGCCGAAGCCCTCCTCATTCCTCATTCTTCATTTAAAAGCTCCTTCACAATCCCGTCCTTGTTCAGGATGAAAGACTTCATGTCCTTGTAGATGTAGCAATCTTCGTAGGTGGTGTTCCTCAGTTTTCCGTCCTCCACCACCAAGATTTCGGCATCGGGATAAGCGAGGATGACGGGCGAATGCGTGGCGATGATGATTTGGGAACCTACCGCCACGGCTTCTTTCATCCAAATCAGGAACCGCAGTTGGTTGAGGTACGAGAGTGCAGCTTCAGGCTCGTCGAAGATGTAGAGCCCACGGCTTTTCAGACGATGATTGAAAAGCGACACAAAGCTCTCTCCATGCGATTGTTGGTGAAGACTCACGCCTCCATAGCTCTTCAGCAAACCAGCGTCCATCCTATCCACCTCCGAAGCCACATTGTAGAAACTCTCCGCACGAAAGAAAAACGCATTTCTGTAACTCACATCGGCACGGATGGCACGCAGTTCCTCATGCAAGCGCGAATGAGTGGGCATGGTACTGAACCTGAAGTTCTTGCTACCTCCTTCGGGATTCAAGCCCAAGAGCACAGCCATCGCTTCCAGCAAGGTCGATTTGCCCGAACCGTTGTCACCCACTATGTAGGTCACACTCTTGTGAAATTCCAACGTGCCCAATTCGCGCACCACAGGCAGGTTGAACGGATAGCCGTCCGTGTCCGAAGCCTTGTGCTCATTCCTGATGGCACGCAGGAAAATGTTTTGTCCGTCGATGTTCATACCTATTGATATATAAGGAAAAGAGGGTGCATCCACATGCATCCTCTTTTATTTGCTTGAGTATCTACTCCCCTCGCCCTATTCTCCCTCACAGGGGAGCTGGAGGAGTCTGGTGTGGAGATGAGGCTTACTATTTCGTTGAGAAGCTATATCCTTTTCCTGAGGTTTTCTTGGAGGAAGATTTCGAAGCTTTCTTCGAAGTGGTCTTAGTGGTTGTCGTTGTAGCCGCACCATTTCCTGTGGCTTGACGATAGTATTGCAGAGCTTCAGGCAGGTGCTTCTGAATGTCGCTGATGCGCTGTGCATCGCTTGGGTGCGACGACAAGAAGGCAGGAGTGGAACTTTGAGAACTCTGCGCCATGCGCTGCCAGAAGGTGATGGCATAGTTAGGGTCGTAGCCTGCCATAGCCGCGAACACGAGTCCCATCCAGTCGGCTTCGCTCTCGTTGCTGCGTGAATAGTGCAACTGTCCGAGGCTGCTACCCAGTCCGTAGAGCGTAGTCACCGTGTTGGTGGCATTGGCACTGACTCCAGTGGCAGCGAGCACTCCGCTGAGAATCTGACCTCCATACTGGGCACGTACTTCTTTGCTCATCTGCTCCGCACTGTGCTTAGCCACTGCGTGAGCGATTTCGTGCCCAAGCACGATGGCAAGTCCTTCGTCGGTCTGAGTGAGAGGCAGAATGCCTTCATACACAACGATTTTGCCGCCAGGCATACAGAAGGCATTGGCACTCTTGTCCTGCACCAAGTTGAATTCCCACTTGAAGTTGTTTAACTCAGCGGCATAGCCATTGTTGCGCAGGTAGGTTTCCACAGCCGAGGCGAGGCGCTGACCTACGCGCTTCACTTGTGCCGTCTTGGTGGCATCGGTACTTGCCTTGGCAGACTTCATGTAGGACGTGTATTCCTGACTACTCAGACTGAGCATCTGGGCATCATCGACCAAGAGTTTGTGCTTGCGTCCCGTGATAGGAACCGTGCTTGTCGTTCCGCACGACGCGAGAATGATGACAGCCAATGCCATCACGATTCTCGAAATGAATGTTTTCTTTTTCATCATCTTTTTGTAGTTTTATACTGAATTGAATTGTCATTTGATTTCCAGCTCCACAGGGCAATGGTCACTTCCCATAATCTCCGTGTGAATCTTGGCATCCTGCAGTCGGTCGCAGAAGCGTTGGGAGGCAAGGAAATAGTCGATGCGCCACCCTGCATTCCGCTCACGTGCCTGCATTCGGTAGCTCCACCACGAATAGATGTTCTCCATGTCGGGGTAGAAATAGCGAAAAGTGTCGGTGAATCCCGCATTCAGCAGGGTTGTCATCTTCTCTCGTTCCTCGTCGGTGAAGCCTGCACTGAACTGGTTCGTCTTGGGGTTCTTCAAGTCGATTTCCTCGTGCGCCACGTTCATATCGCCACACACGATGACGGGTTTCTTCTCATCGAGCTGCATGAGAAACTGGCGGAATGCATCTTCCCACGTCATGCGGTAAGGCAGCCGCTTCGGGTCTTTTCGCTTGTCAGCGGTTTGCGAATTAGGGGTATAGACCGTCACGAGATAGAACTCAGGCATTTCGAGGGTGATGACGCGCCCTTCGTGGTCGTGTTCCTCCACCCCCATGCCATACTGCACACTCAGCGGTTCGTGTTTAGTATAAATAGCAGTGCCCGAATAGCCTTTCTTCTCGGCATAGTTCCAGTAGGAACGATAACCAGGAAACTCCAGGTCGAGCTGCCCTGCCTGCATCTTGGTTTCCTGCAAGCAGAAGAAATCGGCATCGAAGTCGAGAAACACCTTCTCGAATCCCTTGCCCACACAGGCACGTAGCCCGTTCACATTCCATGAAATGAGTTTCATATCGTTGTAATTAAAAATTTAGAATGAAGAATGAGGAATGAAGAATGAAGAATTAAGAATGAAGAATGAGGAATGGAAATTACATGAGCAGAGTAAAATACATTCTTAATTCTTCATTCTTAATTCTTCATTTTAATCAACCTGTATCCCCGTCCTCGCTCCGCCTCAATGTCGAGGTCAGTGCTTTCGTGTATCACTGCTTTCAGTCGGCGAATCAGTGTGTAGAGCGATTCGTTGGCATCGTCTTTCTTTGGCCACAATGCTTGGCAAATGTCCGACTGGTTCAGACTGTGGTTGTCTTCAGCGAAGAACATTTCCATCAGTTGCAGTTGCATCGGAGTGAATTTCACCTCCTTCGTTCCGCTGAGGAAACGTCGTTGTTCGGGGTCGAATCGCAGGTTGCCTATCGTCACAAAGTGCTGAGCCAACATCAAGGCCTCACGCTTGCGGAAATAACGAGCCGAGAACAATGCCCATAGCACCGCAACGGCTGTCAGACCCAACGAATACTTCTGGTTGGACAGCGCAAAGATGGTTGCTACATTCCGTTTCACACTCCAACTCACATCCACATGCTCGTCGTCTGTCATGTTGAACGACAGACAGGCTTGGTCCTTCAGTTCGCTGATGGAAATGCAGTTGCGGAAATCCCGAATCGTGTCGGTTGCCACAATCTGCTTGCCCTGCTGTTGCGCCAAAGCTTCTTGGAGAGCTTGGTTCAGGTCCAACTGCACGTTGTGAGCCGTCAACTGATAGCTGCCAAAGCCCGTAAGCAAGGCAGACGAGAGAAGCAAACAGAAAACAATAATTGCAGAACGGGGTGACATATAATTATGAGTTAAAGTGAAAAGAGAAAACGTACATAACTCTGCAAAAATACAGCAAAACGGCGAATTCACCAAGAAATTCGTTAGCAAATATGTCCGAAACTTCATGATGTCAGCGAAATGTCAGTTTCTTATCAGTCTTTGTTTGCATCGAAGGACGGAGTTTTCCCGACTTTTGCAACATCAAAAGTTTTTTGTTATGAATAAATTATTGATGAAACTTCTCTTAGTTTTCGCTTTTCACTTGTCGTTTTTCACTCTTCGCGCACAAACGGAAAAGAGTATTCAACTCGACGAAGTGACCGTGGAGTCTGCCCGAATGGTGGAGAAATCCGACCGCAAAATCTTTTTCCCAACAACCCAGCAGTTGGATAGTTCCACCTCGGGCTTCGGCCTCCTGTCCAAATTAGCCATGCCCTTTCTGCGTGTAGATGAAGTGGCACAGACCATCACTGCCCCTCCAACGATGGGAGGCGTACAAGTGCGCATCAACGACGTTGTCGCCACAAGCAACGACCTGCTTTCGCTCAACCTTTCGTCGGTGCTGCGCGTGGAATACATCGACCACCCAGGTGTGCGCTATGGCAACGACCTCGGTTTTGTTGTCAACATCATCACACGCCGCGCCACGAGTGGCTATGTGATAGGTACACGCATTGCCCAGTCTGTCACAGCACTCATGAACAGCGATGCCGTCTATGGAAAATACAACACAAGGAAAAGTGAATGGGGCATCGACTACAAACTTTCCTATTTCGACCTCAAGGGCACTCGGAACGAGGATTCTGCCGACTATCTCTTGACGGATGGCTCCACTTATCGTGTGCATCGTCGCGACCTCTCTCATCATTCGCAGCAGATGGGGCACAAACTCCAGTTGCATTACAGTCTGAGAGACTCGCTTCGTGTGTTTCAAATGGCACTACGCGGTTCGCTCTCCAACTTGAAAAAATCGCGAATTCATCGGGAGATTTCGACTCCAGACAGCCTTTATCATGCCAACATCAACGCTCCCGACCAATCCGCTTCGCCTGCTCTCGACCTCTACTATTTCCGTCGCCTTTCTCCGAAGCAGTCGCTCACGCTCAACGCCGTCGGCACCTACATCGGTTCCGACTACGACTACTCCTACAACGACTATGCCTACCATGCCGACGGCTCTGCCTATTCGCTCCAATCGGAAGCCCTCTACGAGCATCGGCTTCGTCCCTTCACCCTGACCGTTGGCGCACAATGGAATCAGAAATACACCGACAATCGCTATTCGGGGGCAACCTCTGCGCAGACAGGCATTCGCCGCGGAGAAGTGAATGCCTTTGCACAACTGCAAGGCGAATTGGCAAAAATTCAATACACGGCAGAAGTGGGAATGAGTCATCAGCACTATCACCAAGGAAACTATCAGCGCAACAATCCGTTTTTGCGTTCCAAACTGAGCCTCTCCTATCCACTCTCCGACTCTTGGTCCTTGAACTACGACTTCTCGCTGAAGCCTTACCTCTCCATCCTCGCTGCAACAAGCGACGTGTCGGTGATGCAGAACGAAAGGGAAATCAACTTGGGCAATCCCGACAGTCGTCCCTGTCGCCAAACGGAGCACACCCTTTCGCTCGACTACCAATCGCCACGTCTCGGCAACTCCTTCTCTGCATTCTTTCGTGACAACCACCATGCCTACATGCAGAAAATCTACCGCAACAACGACAATCAGTTTGTGTTCACACGAGCCAACCAAGGCAGCATCAAGTTCTTCTACCTGAGCAACTACACCAATTACGTTATCATTCCCAAGCACCTCATCGCTTCGTTCAGCATCATGCTGTCGCGCATGTGGAACTTCGGCGACAACTACACCCATTGCTACACAGCCTGCAACTACCAAGCCATGCTGCAAGCCTACGTCGGTCGGTTCTCCTTCGATGCCTTTTTCGACAATGGCTATCGGTTCTTGGAAGGCGAATCGAACGGCATCAACGGTTCCGACCTCACCCTTTCTTCCACCTACAAGCACAAGGCAATCAGTCTTTCCCTCTCTTGCCAAGGCTGCTTCAGTCCTCATGCCTTGCAGAATCGCACCATCATCGTCAACCAGTTCGTCCACAAGCAGTTCACGTCCCGCTCCAGCGACTTTGGCAATCTCCTCAAGCTCACCTTCACTTATCGGCTCTCCCACGGTCGCAAATACGATTCTCCAGCAAAGCGCATCAACCACTCCGATTCAGACTCAGGCATCCTGAAAAACTAACAGGTGCATCATTCTTTTCCCAAAAAGAAATGATTTGTGAATTATTTTGTGTATTTTTGCGCATCGTATTGATAAAAGGAACGAGCGATGCAGAAAGTTCAGAAATATGCGCTGGTGCTGGCAATGTGCCTCACGACATCGAACCTCTTTGCACAGGTTGACGTGCAAGGAAAGGAAACGAAGGGCATGGACGCAAAGGAAACTCAGTACGAAGAACTGCAACAGCTGGACTCCATCGCTTCCTTGCCCGAAGCGATGGAGATGGACAAGGCATCAATCATGCTGAATCGGAAAGCATTGGATTCAGAGAAATCACAACTGAATCTCTTGCGCGATGCCTCAGCACCGTCCTTGAATCACGCTCCTTCACTGCATTTGTGGAAAGGCGCATTCGTGGATGCCAGCGGTTCGTTCGCCACCATGCCAGGCATGATGGACATGGAATCGGGCCGCGTGTCGCTTCATCAGAACGTGGGCGATAGGCTGACCATAGAAGTGTCGGGCATGGCGAACAAATACTGGATGCCAGGACAATTCTCCTTGCAGAAACAGTTTGGCGTAGGCGGTAGCATCGGCTATCGTGTCAATTCTCACATTTCGCTCCATGCCTTTGGCAACTACTACGGACACACGCCTCTTGTGGGACCTGCCATGTATCCGTATATGAACACCACTTCTTTCGGTGGATTCGCCAACGTGCAGTTCAGTTCACGTTTCCGCACGGAGGTGGGAGTGCATCGTTACTTCAGTCCGCTCACGGGGCGGTGGGAGACCGACCCGATTATTCGTCCTTACATCAAGGTAGGAAAATCAAAAACCGAAATCGGGGGAATCGATTTCGGTTATCTACTCAAATCATTGATTATAGGTTCGCGCGAAAAGCAGATGCAACCGCCAATGATGGTGCCCAACCCTGCGAACGCTCCAGCACCAGCCCCCAGCGGAGTGCATCGGCTTAAATAAATGTAGAATGAAGAATGAGGAATGAAGAATGTATTTTACTCTGCTCATGGAAGGTATTTTTCATTCTTCATTCCTCATTCTTCATTCTTCATTTATCATAAGTTTAGTCCATCAGTTTGCGGTATTTCACACGGGTAGGTTCTTCGCGTCCCAAGCGTTTGAGCTTGTTCTGCTCGTACTCCGAGTAGGAACCTTCGAAGAAGAACACGTTGGAATCGCCTTCGAAAGCAAGAATGTGCGTACAGATGCGGTCGAGGAACCAGCGGTCGTGACTGATGATGACGGCACAACCAGCGAAGTCGTCCAAACCTTCTTCGAGCGCACGAAGTGTATTCACGTCGATGTCGTTGGTCGGCTCATCGAGTAACAACACATTGCCTTCTTCCTTCAGCGCCATTGCCAACTGGAGGCGATTGCGCTCACCACCCGAAAGCACACCGCAGAGTTTCTGCTGATCCACTCCTGCAAAGTTGAAGCGAGAGAGATAGGCACGGGCATTGACATCGCGTCCACCCATGCGGATAAGTTCATTGCCTCCCGAAATCACATCGTACACACTCTTGTTGGGGTCGATGCTCGTGTGCTGCTGATCAACGTATGCAAGTTTCACGGTCTCGCCCACTTCGAACGTACCGCTATCAGGCTTTTCCAATCCCATAATCAGACGGAAAAGCGTAGTCTTTCCTGCACCATTCGGACCAATCACGCCGACGATGCCGTTTGGAGGAAGAACGAAGTTGAGGTCGTCGAAGAGCAACTTGTCGCCAAAAGCTTTTGCCACGTGCTGTGCCTCAATCACCTTGTTACCAAGACGCGGACCGTTCGGAATGAAGATTTCCAACTTCTCCTCCTTCTCCTTCACGGTCTCGTTGATGAGTTTGTCGTAACTGTTCAGACGTGCCTTGCCCTTGGCTTGACGTGCCTTCGGAGCCATGCGCACCCACTCCAACTCGCGTTGCAAGGTCTTGCGCCGCTTGCTTTCCGCCTTCTCCTCCTGAGCTAATCGAAGCGTTTTCTGTTCCAGCCAACTGCTGTAGTTTCCCTTCCACGGAATGCCTTCGCCACGGTCGAGTTCGAGAATCCAACCAGCCACATGGTCGAGGAAATAGCGGTCGTGTGTGACAGCGATGACCGTTCCCTCATACTGCTGCAAGTGCTGTTCGAGCCAGTCGATGGATTCCGCGTCGAGGTGGTTGGTAGGTTCATCGAGCAGCAGCACGTCGGGTTTCTGAAGCAGCAAACGACAGAGAGCCACACGACGACGCTCACCACCGCTGAGGTGTTCCGTGAGCTGGTCGCCTTCAGGACAGCGCAGTGCATCCATTGCGCGCTCCAACTGGTTGTCGAGGTTCCACGCATCGGTGGAGTCGATGATGTTCTGCAATTCCGCTTGCCGAGCGAAGAGCTGATCCATCTTGTCAGCATCCTCGTAGTATTCAGGCAATGCGAACTTCTGATTGATGTCCTCGTATTCGTTGAGCGCATCCACAATGTGCTGCACTCCCTCCTGCACGATTTCCCGTACGGTCTTCGTCGGGTCGAGGTAAGGGTCCTGCGGCAGGTAGCCTACGGAATACCCTGGGGAAAACACCACCTGTCCCTGGTATTGCGTGTCGAGTCCAGCAATGATTTTCATCAGTGTGGATTTTCCAGCACCATTCAAACCGATGATACCAATTTTTGCTCCATAGAAGAAAGAGAGGTAGATGTTTTTCAGCACCTGCTTCTGGTTCTGCTGAATGGTTTTGCTCACACCCACCATCGAGAAGATGATTTTCTTGTCGTCAACTGTTGCCATAAGTTAAATGTAGAATGAAAAATGAAGAATGAAGAATTTTGGGTAAGTCAAAAGTTCGCCGCCTATTGGCATTTTTACTTTTTAACTTTTAATTATTAACTTATTATTGTTCCTTTTGCAAATGTAAGGAATAAAAACCGATTTGCCAATCAAAGGGCAAAAGAAAAATGCAACAGGAAGAAAAAAGGGCGAATTCATCGGGAGAAAACAAAAATGTAACAAAACCAAAATTTCTTGTTACATTATTTTTATTATGTGTGCCACTTATTCCTTATCTTTGTCGCCGAGAAAGTCAAAACAACATCCTTGAATCGAAATAATCAAGCATTTAAATATCATTATTAACCAATCAATTAACTCTTTATGCAAATGAAAAAAATTTTACTTTCGCTATTGCTTCTGGTGGGAGCAGTCAGCGTGCATGCCACAAAATTATTCCCTTCTGGCTTTGGAGACTTAGCAGGAAATGCACAATGGGATTCAGAAAACTCCATCTTAACATGGACAGGCAGTTGGAGCAATAGTGTTGGCGTTCAAGGCCTTAGCGGTGACCTTTCCGCATACACTTCTTTAAATTTCACAGCAGAAGATGTGGAATGGGACGAAACAGACAAATACGGTTATCGCGTTCTCGTTTATGCAAATGGAGACCTTCAAAATGCTGCATCTATAATAACACTTGGAGGTTATGGTGCTCGTTCTTTAACTTGGGAAGAGCTTGGACTGAATGCGGATCAAGTAAAAAACATCAACAGGATTTGCTTTGCCGGTTGGGGAAATAAAGGAAAAGTAAAGATTACTAATGTGTATCTTTACAAGCCTTTCGAACTTGAATTTGACGATACTGGTAAGGCTTACATCTACCCAAGTGATTTCACAGCAAACGGTGATGTAACAGTTGACGAAACTACTGGATTGATTACGATAACAGGTTCTGGTACGATTAAAATAGAATTTGATTCTCCTGTAGATTTCTCAAGCGTTACAAGTATTTCTACAGGTGCTGCACGTAATCTTAATGAATCATGCAATATTATTCGTTCTGATGGTACTAAAGTAAATGATACTGGTTGGTGGAATTCAGCATATAATATCACTGGTTTGAATACAGGTTGGGATGACCTTGGATCTATTGCAAGTATTACTTACAATTATGAGCAGCCAGGAGAAGTTACAATTGAGAAGATAACAATAACTGCCAACTTGATTACAGCAACCAATGGACATGAAACTAATTTAACAGCTGCTTTGTTCCATGGTTGGAGTGGTCCTGGTGCTGACGCTACAATTGAACAGGAGAATGTTTATGGTGCTTGTGTACTCAACGAAGCATCAGGTCTTCCTTATGGTGATGGAAATGTTTACTTTAAAAACTATGCAGACCTTTCTAAATATGACAAACTGATTGTAACCGTTGCTTCAGGCGCACCTCGTTTCTGCTTCAATCGTTTGACGGATGGTGGACAAGATAGTCCAGACGAGGCTTCATCAAATATGATGGATATCAATGCTAATAACGGTGCTATCACTTGGGCAAAAGAAAGATATCAAACCATAGAAGGTAATGTATATACTATTGACCTTGCAAAGATGGTTGCAGACAGGGGATTTGCCCATCTGCATTGTATCAAGGGTGCTAATTATGGTAATCCGGTTGTAACCAGTATGATTCTTTATAAGAACGAGGCAGAATTTGATTACAACATCCAAGGTTCTGGTCTTGTAAAGCCATCTGTTGTTGATGCGCTCGCCGACGAAAATGCCAACCTCTATAATGCAACAGGCGTGACAGGTGCTGTGAAATTGGAGGCGGCAAATCCAAATGCTGTGATTTTGGCAAATAGAGCTGATGTAACAGGAACGAACGTAATCGTTGACGGTACATGCGCTGACTTCGCCATCGTTGACAACAAGCCTTACAAGTATGCAGAATCATTCACTGCCGCTTCAGCTAAGCAGACTGTGACAATGAGCGCGGCTGGTTTCAGCACAACCGTAGTTCCATTCGACGCAGCCGTTCCAAGCGGACTGAAAGCTTACAACTTGGTAGCTATTAGCGGTAACAACATCACAGGTGAAGAAGTGACAAGCGTGAAAGCAGGTCATCCAGTATTGCTCGAAGGTGCTGCAGGCACATACACATTCGAGGCAAGCGATGTTAGCGTAGCAGGTTCTGCCGATGCCGTTCAGAACGGTCTCCTCACAGCATCTTACGCTGGTACAGAGGCAACAAACGGCGGCTATGTACTCCAGAGCCAAGACGGAAAAGTAGCCTTCTTCACGTTCGAAGGCACACGCACCATGAAGCCATTCCGTGCTTACATCCCTGCAAACGTGAACTCAGCTGCTAAGTCGCTGAACATCGTACTCGACGAAAGCACTGGCATCACTGCACACAACGACAGCAACGCAACAGCCATCATCCGCTACAACGCAGCTGGTCAGAAACTTGCTGGCGTGCAGAAGGGCTTGAACATCGTGAAGATGAGCAATGGCGAAGTGAAGAAAGTATTCGTGAAGTAACATCCGAACGAATGAACTAAAACTATTATCAACTCTAAAAAAACAAAGACTACAATGAAAAAAGAATATATTTCACCAACACTTTCCTATTTCGAAAGTGATTTGATTCTCTACACCACCATTCCATCTATTACAGATAAGCCAGCAGGCGACCCTGAAAACGACTTGGTCAAGGAGGAACGCGACGAATGGAATGACGGACTCTGGTAATCCACATTGCTAATATATCTCAGAAGAACCGCTTGGGCACACGCTCGAGCGGTTCTTTTTTGATAGGCTCCTCCAGCTCCCTCCAGCTATAGACCCTCCCCAACCCTCCCTGTGAGGGAGGGAGAATAGACACCTCCAACTGTTCTGTGAGGGGAGAGAATAGCCATCCAGGTGACTACTCCCTCCCTCACAGGGAGGGCTGGGGTGGGTCTCGGGCTGGGGTGGGTCTTGGGCTGGGGTGGGTCTCTGGTCTTGGTTTGGGAAGGTCTTACGGAACGAACGCTCAAACGCACCCCAACGAACGTTCAACGAAAGCCTGTCGAACCTTCGACAAGAGCAAAACGAACGTTCGTCGGAGCAGTGGAAACGAAAGCGAATCATACGTTCTCAAGAACGGACTCTTGAAAAACACGAAACGATGATGTATTTGTCGGAAGTTTTTGATTATCTTTGCAGTCGAAACACCTTTAACTAACTAAATTTTGTGTTTAGAGTTTAGTGTTGAGTGGGAAGAGTGAAGCGTGAAGAGAAGGTCAAAGGCCTCCTATCCGGATGTCTTCCTTAGACTTTAGACCTAAAACTCAAAAACATAATAACTCAAAAACTTAATTATGAGTAGAAAGATTTGTATTCAAAGCGTTTTAACCATCCTGCTGCTTCAGTGGATGGGAAACAGTGCTATGGCTCAAGGGAAATACGACTTGAACTACAGCATTGATTTAGACACGGCTGCACACTATCTCAATGTGGAACTGACTTACACGAACAAGAGCGAGACAAACACCAACGAATTGGTGCTCAACATGCCCCTGTGGACTCCTGGCTATTACGAAATGCTGAACTATCCGAAGCACCTGTGCGATTTTGCCGCCAAGGACACGAAAGGGAACCGACTCACTTGGCGCAAGGACGGCTTGAACCGTTGGCGCATCGACATGACAAACAGCCCAGAGGCAATCATCACTTACCGCATCTACGCCAACCATAGAGACGTGGGGTCGAGTCGGGTGGATGGTTCCGCTGCATTCATTGCCCCAGCAGGCGTGTTCATGCACGTCGATGGAGAAATCAACCATCCCGTCACGGTTTCTTTCCAAATGCCTACTTCGTGGCAACATATCTCCACGGGATTACTGCCCGATGCCAAGGACAGGCATACGTTTACAGCCAAGGACTTCGACACGCTCTACGACTCACCATTTCTGTTGGGAAACCACTACGTGAAGGAGTTTGAGCACGAAGGTCACCCCTACACATTTGCCATAGAAACTCCCGATGGAATCGAGGAAATTGGCTTCGAAGACGACTTTAAACGGATTGTCAGTGCCACGACTCAACTGATGGGCGACGTGCCCTACCACAACTACTGCCTCATCCACATGGGAGAAGGTGGTGGCGGACTGGAGCACCTCAATTCTCAGGCTTGTTACACCGACGGCACATATCGTTTCTCATCGCGCCGCTCACATGTGAAATTCCTGGCTTTCACCGCACACGAATACTTTCACCTCTACAACGTGAAGTGCATCCGTCCCGCAGAACTGTGGCCCATCGACTACAACCAGGAGGCAATCACCCCGATGCTCTGGGTAAGCGAAGGACTCACCTGCTACTATGAGTTCCGCCTGTTGCGCAATGCAGGCATCGCCACACCCGAAGAAGCTTTGGAATTGCTCTCCACCTACTTCAGCCTCTACGCGCCTTACGAAGGACAACGCCATGCCAGTCTGCGACAAAGCAGTTACGACATTTGGCTCAACTTCATGAACGATGATGCAAATGGGCGCGACGTGAGAGTAAACTACTACTTCAAAGGCCCCATCATCGGTCTTCTCATGGACATCGACATCCGTCGCAAAACCCATCAGCAACACTCACTCGACGACGTGATGCGCCGCTTGTACCAGAAGTATTACAAACAGTTGCAACGTGGATTCACGGAAGAAGAGTTTTGGGCAGAGGCAGCCGACATAGCAGGTCAACCCATGACAGACATCCGTCGCTTGGTGGATACGACCGACGACATCGACTACGACAGCTACCTACGTGAAGCTGGTCTCCGTGTCAACACATCCGACTGGAGCATACGACGCGTGGAGAAACCCAACAAGCAACAACGACAATTTCTGAAAGCCATGAACCTGTTGTAAAGTTAAAAGTTGAAAATTAAAAGTTAAAAGTTTTCAGTTAAATGAGCCATCATACTGCCATTTTTAATTTTTAACTTTTAATTTTTAACTCTTTTTGATGGTCAGTTCAGAAAAATGTTGTACCTTTGCATCCGCTTTCGGCTCTTTTCGAGTTGGGGCACTATTCTTTAATCATTAATTTATATCATCATTATGTACTTAGATTCAGCTAAGAAGCAAGAAATCTTTAGCAAGTACGGAAAGTCTAACACTGATACTGGCTCATGCGAAAGCCAGAT
>OCVV011351969.1_pt1 | contig 28739 bp, 25 predicted proteins | sample 1539721 | NCBI WGS metagenome assembly OCVV01 (sample SAMN02144230, study PRJEB22623) | gut metagenome | biome: sheep rumen | host: Ovis aries | place: New Zealand | reverse complement strand
AAAGCCTGCTGAGAAAGCGTCTCCGCAAGCCGTTACATTGGTGACGTTGATCTTTTCTGATTTGCATCGGTATGCCTTGCCTTTTTCGGCTGCAATCGTGTCTTTTTCGCCCCGAGTAACGACAATTATGTTCTGTAATTCGACGCTCTTGCTGACGATTGCCTTTTCAAGCTCTTCTTCGCTGAGATTTGAGCCGCCAAATGTCTCATAGAATTCTTCTTCGTTAATTTTAATGATTTGTGGAACACAAATTTCCAGAGTATCCAGTAAATCCTTGCCTCGGAAATCAGCAAGAACGATTTTTCCGGCCTTTTGAGCGACTTCGCAAATTCGTAAGCAAAGGTTTGCAGACCAAGCTGCAGGGCGGCTTCCGGCAAACAAGAGGGCATCGTAAGTTGACATGTATTCCCGGGCAGTCTCAATGAATTCCATTTCGGCTTCTGCTCCCGCAATGTGAGCCAAATTAACCGGCTCGTCAGGAATGATTTCTGTTGTGCTTGATTTTTCGCCATCTAAAAGAGTCCAACATTCTCTGGTACTTCCTTCGATATAAACCGGGTGAACATATAAATCGTTGTCACGAGAGGCGAGAACAAGAAAGTGCTCTGCGTTTGCGTTTCCAACAGGACAAAGTGCGGTCGAACATCCAGGTTCAAGCTGGCTCAAAACCCTTGCAGAATTTATGGCCTTTCCGCTTGCATCTTCACGCCAATCTTGCGTGCGATTAACGCTGTTTACTGAAAATGACTTAAATTTAATTGTTCGCTGGATAGTTGCGCTCAGGCAGACACAAAGAATCTTCATACTAAAATCATATTAAATTTTCGTTAATATTACAATAAAGCGAGCTACCAGAAAAAGATTCGCCGACAATAATTTAGCCCAGCATTTTGTATAAAATTCCGTAAAGAGTTTTGGCTTCATCGGCACTAATGCTCAGGCATTTTCCGATTTCACCAGGCACGGAAAGAGCCTTTTCACGGAGTTCTTCGCCTTTTTTGGAAATAGTGACCGTTACGACACGCTCATCGTTTTTGTCCCGGTTTCGAGAGAGCAGTCCTTTTTCTTCCATTGCTTTGAGGAGGGGGGAAAGTGTTCCCGTATCCAGATAAAGGCACTTGCCCAATTCGCCGACATTAAGCGTCTTTTTTTCCCACATGACCATCATAACGATGTACTGGGTGTAAGTGAGGTCGATTTTTTTAAGAATGGGGGTGTATTTCCGCATGATTTCACGGCTGGCTGCGTAAAGAGGAAAGCAAAGCTGGTTTTCAAGTTTTAAGCAATCGTAATTTTCCATATCGTACTCCTATATTTTAAGCAAAATTTAAGCGCAATCAAGTGGCTACCGCTGTTCCGCAGCTTGCTAACGCGCGGTCGTCCGCTACGCTTCCGACTGGCTTCGCCACTGCTCCATAGCGGGCGCGGCATTAATCAGATATATCGAAGTCGAACTGCACTTGCACATCATAATCCGGGAAAGCTTCTTTTACATCGTTTACGACATGTTCATACATTACTTTCATGTTAGGTGAATCAAAAGAAATTACCAGATCGAAACGCATTAGTTTTTCAACTTCATCAACAAAAAAACCGTGCATCTGAAGGATGTCTTTGTGTTCATGGACGATTTTTGAAACTTTGGAGCGGATTTCTGCGGCCGAATTTTGCTTTGTATTCACGCTGTAGATTCCGACGGCCGCCATGATTATGCTGTGACTCTTGTACACTGCATCTGAAATTCTGCGGGTTACCTGGTCAATTTTGTCTGCTGTCCATGTGTCTGGAACTTCAATGTGAACGGAGCCTATGTGCTTGTCCGGGCCGTAGTTGTTGAGAACCAGGTCAAAGACACCCCGAATTTCAGGATCCACAGAAGAAACAGTTCTCTTGATTGCATGGGCGATTTTTGCGTCCACACGCTCGCCAAGAATCTTGCTCAGTGTTTCCCTGAGTGTTTCCACACCTGATTTTATGATTGCCAGAGAAATTATGACACCAAGGTAGGCTTCCAGGGAAATATGGAAAATCAAAAAAACAGCCGCCGCTACAAGTGTGGAAGCCGAGATTATTGAATCCATTAGTGCATCCTGACCGCTGGCTACAAGGGAATCTGAATTTACTTTTTTGCCGGCAGCCTTTACGAAAAGCCCCAGCAAAATTTTTACGACAACAGCCGAGCCTACGATAAGCAGGGCCGAATTGGTGTAGTCCGGCTGACTTGGGCTGATAATTTTTTTGATTGACTCAATTAAAGCCGTTAAACCCGCATAAATGATGATTATTGCGATTACTAGAGCAGAAAGGTATTCTGCCCGGCCGTGACCAAATGGATGCCGCTTGTCGGCTGGCTTTCCTGCCAGCTTTGTACCGATAATCGTGACTACAGACGACAGGGCATCCGTAAGGTTGTTCACCGCATCCAAAATGATTGCGATGGAGTTTGAAAGAAGGCCTACAAGTGCTTTAAACGAAGCGAGGGCAATATTCGCTAAAATACCGATTACGCTGGTACGAACGATTATTTTTTCACGATTTGCAGTCATAAAAAAACCTCACTTCGTAAAATTATAACTATTTTTTAAGATTACGGATATAGTCTACAGCACTTAAACCTGCAATTCCGCCTTCATAAACGGCCTTGCAGACCTGCAAGAGGCCTCCGTTGGCATTTCCGCAAGAGAAAATTCCAGGCGCATTGGTTGCCATTTTTTCGTTTGCGGCGATGGAGTCTCCCTTTAGCATAAGACCGAGCTTTTTTGCAAAGTCGGCTGCGCCTGCAGAGCCAAGTGCCACAAATACGCCGTCGAGAGAGAGCGTTTCGCCATCAGCAAATGTCACGCCGCCGACTTTTGTATTTTCTGCGTTTGGAATGACTTTCGTGACTTTACGGCTGTCGATTTTGATTTTTTCGGATATTGACGAGTCAGCTTCTACAGCCGCCTTGACTTCAGCATCGTCCTTTCCGTCAGTGAGAATCGTGACGCTCTCTGCTATGTGGGCCAGATGGCTTGCCTCTGCTACGGCAAAAGTTCCATTACCGATTACGGCGACATTCTTTTTGCGGTAGAAGAATCCGTCACAAACCGCACAGTAAGAAACGCCCTTTCCCTCAAAGTCAATGATTCCCTCGATTGCAGGACGGAGCTTTTTATTCCCTGTTGCAAGAATGATTGCCGGGGCCGTAAGCTCTTTGTCTCCGGCTTTTACCGAATACTGGGTCTGGGGTGGGGGAGCAAGCATTTCAATGTGGGTTACTTCAGCTTCGATTACCTCAATGTCGAGGTTCTTTGCCTGCTGAATGCCGTTTTTGTAGAGGTCTGGCCCAGTAATTCCTTCTGGAAAGCCGTAGTAATTGTCGATTTTGTGAGCCTTATCCAGCTGGCTTTCTCCTGAGTAGATGACAGCTACATTGAGATTTGCCCGCTTTGCGTAAAGTGAGGCAGAAATTCCTGCCGGTCCTGCGCCGATTATAATTAAGTCGTATGTCATAAACTTGCTCCTTTAGCCTCTCACAGAGTACACAGAGGTCACAGAGAAAATCTTTTATAAAAATATCTCTGTGTTCTCTAAAGCTCCGTGAGGAATTTTCTAATTATTCTACAACAGCTTCTCGATTTTATCTGCGATTTTTTCTGGCTCAACTGTTGATTCAAATCGCTCAACCACATTTCCTTCTCGGTCAACCAGGAATTTTGTGAAATTCCACTTGATATTGGAATTCTTTTTGTAATTTTTGTCCATAAGGCAGGCGAAAAGACGCATGAAAAGTCCCTTGCAGCCTGTGAAACCCGCGAAAGATTTCTGGCTCTTGAGGAATGTGTAGAGGGGGCTTTCATTTGCACCGTTGACTTCGATTTTTTTGAAGTTGTCGAAACTTGTCTTGTATTTCAGCTGGCAGAATTCGTGAATTTCTTCGTCGTTACCAGGAGCCTGATGGCCGAACTGGTCGCATGGAAAGTCGAGGATTTCCAGTCCTTTGTCGTGATATTTCTGATAAAGCTCTTCCAGACCCTTGTACTGCGGGGTGAAGCCACAGCCTGTAGCCGTGTTGACGATGAGCAAAACTTTGCCCTTAAAATCTGCCATTGAAACTTCGTTTCCCTTTCTGTCCAAAACTTTGTAATCATAAATCGCCATAGTTTTCTCCTTAAAAACTCTGCGGTAGACCGCTGTTTATTCCATTGATAATAAGTTGTATTCAACTTAACTGTGTAAAATATATTGCATACAACTTAATTTGTCAATAGAGAATAGCGATTTTAGGCAAAAAAAATTACCCCGCTAAAGGCTGGCGGGGTAAGGAAAATTGCTTAGACTTTGAATAAATCAATCTGGCTGCCAATCTTTCCGATTGCGTCCTGAACTTGACCAGAGATATTTGCAAGACTTGCACCAGTGTCGTTGATTTTGCGTGCTCCAGAAGACATTTCGTCCATGCTTCCCTTCATTTCGAGGGTTGCCGACTGCAAGTGCTGAACTTCCTCAAGAATCATTTTGTTTCCATTTGACATTTCGACAGAAGCGTTTTTGACTTCCTGAGTGCTGTCGTTCATGGTTTTGAGGGCATCGGTAATTTGCTGAGAGCCTTGATTCTGCTCTTCCATGGCTGCCTTGATTTGCATTACGAGCTGGTCAGTTTCCTGAATCTTCTGAGAAACTACGCCAAATGAGCGGCTTGACTCGTTTGAAGCCGCAACGACCTCGCCAATCTGAGCCTTGATTTTCGTAAGCTGTTCACCGATTGTCTTTGACTGAGCAGAAGATGTTTCTGAAAGCTTACGGATTTCGTCTGCAACGACGGCAAAGCCTTTTCCGGCCTCGCCTGCGTGGGCTGCCTCGATTGCGGCGTTCATGGCGAGCAGGTTTGTCTGCTCTGCGATACTTGAAATTGCCGTGTTAGCGTCCTGAAGCATTTCGCTCTGGGTCTCAATCTGAAGAATTCGCTCGTTGACATCATTCTGCATTTTAAATCCCATGTTTGCGTTTTCTTCAAGCTCGTTGAAGGAAGCTGCCATTTTTTCGACCGAGTTGTTGACTGAAGAAATGTTGCCAATCATCTCCTCGACTGCCGCACTTGCCTGACTTACACCCGAAGACTGATGCTCAATCATCTGGTTCAATGAGTCGATGTTGGCAGAAATTTCGTCTACAGCCCCAGCTGTCTGCTGAACGCTCTGGTTCTGGGTGTTAATCTGATGAGAAATGCTGTCGATGTTTGCGATAATCTGAGTGATGGCGCTTGCAGTGTCATGGGTACTTGCGGTCATGCTTTCGCCAGACTTGCTGAGTTCATCCTTGGATTTTTTGGTTTCGCCAATAATCGTTTGTAATTTGTCGCAGAATTTGTTGAAGTTGATGACAAGGAAGCCAATTTCGTCGATGACACGGAGAGTAACCCGTTTTGTGAGATCTGCCTCGCCGGTTGCCATTTCTTCAAGCTGCTTGGTGACATTGCCGATTCGCCACATGAGCCAGTGGATGAACCTGTAGCTGATGAACATAAGAATCAGAGCCAGAATGACTGCCACCGGAATAACAATTCTAAGGGTGATATATTTGATTGCCTTAATTGAAGCAAGAGAACGGGCAATAAAAATCATTCCCGTCACAGTTCCATCATCTGATTTGAGCGGGAAATAAACGGAGAAATAATCCTTCCCCTTGATTTTGTTTTCACCACGATAAATTTCGCCCTTTTCAAGAACCTGATTTACTATTGAGCGGTTATCAAGGACAGTTCCTTCAACTCCTGGAAGCGTTGACTTTACGCGGGTATCGCCTGAAAAAATCGTACATTCAACATCGTAGCTGGTTTCCATGAGATTAAGGAAATCATCGCCAGTCATATCATAGACAAAAACTGCCGCACCGATTACATTGTCGTTTTCATCTTTAATCGGATATGTGTAGATTGCACCAAGTTTTGTGTCACCGATTGGCTCAAATGAATATGCCAGTTTGCCTGAAAGGGCTTTTTTGACAGCATAAGTATTTGAAAGGTCGCTGCCTTGCTTGAAGCCAGCCGCCCCGCCATACAGAACTTTACCGCTGGAATCCACAAAAGCCATATAATCGTAGTCTAAATCTTCATCGTAAGTGTCTACGATATCTTTGAACATGTATGCGTCTTCATAAATGACGGCCTCGACTACATCCGCCCTTCGTGCAGAAATAGATGCCGCCGTTTTGAGCGTGACAAGCCAGTCTTCCGTAACAAGCATGGCACCGTCTGCAGAATGAAGAAGCTGCGTTTCTGTAGCTTTTATCTGATTTTTGTCAAACACATTTAAACTAATAGCTGCTACAGCAACGGAAGCAACAAGAATAACTCCACCGATTAATGCAATAAGCTTGGTTTGGATTTGAATGTCTTTTTTGCCGCCGACCCAGCGGTTATTCTCAATTTTACTTGCCATTTAAGCCCCCTAAGTTAGTACACTCCTTATATTATCGACTAAAAAAATGAAATTGTAAACTGAAAAAAAACTGAAAGGAGGACAAAAAAAGAGGGGAAAGTCTCCCCCTCGCTCCAATACCTCTCACTTCGCAGGAGAAGTCTGAGCAAGCTCCGCCTTCTCCGCTCCGTTCGGGTATTTACGCTACCCCTACTGCGGGGAGTTCCCCGCAACGCCCCCGTTTAGTTCTTTGGGAATTTTGCCTTGAACTCAGCGAGCACCTTTTCTGGCGCCGGTTTTGCGTCTACATCAACGAGGTTGCCCTTGTTCTTGTAGAAGTCGATGAGAGGAGCCGTTGACTCACGGTAAACTTCAAGACGATGTTTGATTGATTCAGTCTTGTCATCATCGCGGGTATAAAGCTCGCCGCCACATTTGTCACATTTTCCTGCGACTTTCGGCGGATTGAATTTTGTGTGGAACATCTGACCGCAGTCTTTGCAGCAAACGCGTCCGCCCAATCGCTCTACGACCGCATTGTCCTCAATGTCAAAATTTACGGCAGCATCGATTTTTGCAAATCCTTCGAGAGCCTCAGCCTGTGGAATTGTGCGGGGGAAACCGTCCAGAATGTAGCCGTTTTTGGTATCGTCTTTTGAAAGGCGGTCTTTTACGAGACCAATTGTGATTTCATCGCTGACCAGGCCGCCGGCATCGATAATAGCCTTAGCCTTTTTGCCCAACTCCGTGCCGTTCTTGATGTTCTCACGGAAAATGTCTCCTGTAGAGATGTGTGGAATTCCATAAGCCTGTGCGACTTCTTTTGCGAGAGTGCCTTTGCCAGCTCCCGGTGGTCCTAAGAAAATAAAGTTCATTTTTTGCTCCTGAATCGTCATTATCGGACTTGCCCGATAAGTTACTTTATCATAAAAACAGGGATTAGGAAACAGAGAAACCTTAATTTTCCATTTTCAGCTTTCAATCTTCAAAAATCCAATTTCCGTATTCCAGTTGAAGAGCGTTTTCTGGGCTGCAGTTACGAGAAGATTTTTGATTCGCTCCAGGTCTTCGTTGCCGACTGCGGAAGAAAGAGCCGTGCCGTATGCGGAATTTTCTGAATCGAACCACTTGCTGATTTCGGTCTCGGAGATGCGGCGTTTTTCCGTGACGATTTTTGAGGCTGACTTAACATTAAAGCCGTATTTTTTGAAGCTCTCGGAGATAGTTTCAGCATTCCAGTTGAAAAGCGGATTTTCCTTGTCGCCGAAGAATTCGTTTTCGGCAAGCTCCATTTTCTTCAATATATATTCGAATTTCTGGGGAAGGCCTTCGGTATTGCCGGAAAGAACCTGATTTCGCACAAGTTCGCTGATTCTCTGTCCGTGGCAGGGAATTCGCTGGGAGATGATGACGGAAAAGTTTTCGGGCAAAAGCGAGTCCTTATGGGAATTTTGTGCATTGGATGATAATCCGTCTGAATCTGTTGGAATCTGTGAAAATCTGTGGATTTCCTGGTTAATAACATCATTTAAGGCGTAGGCCAGAACATCCGCCGAATCCTGACTGGTGAAGGGGTCCCGGAAGAAAATCCGGTCGAAGATGATGTCTTTTTTGGAGAAATCTTCGAGAATTGACTTGAAATTCTCAGATGAAAGATAATTTTCGCTGGTTTGAGGCCGCACTGTAAGAAGGGGGCGGTCAAGGTCGTCCAGGGTGCGACCGTACTGCTCCATGATTTCCTTTCCTTTCTGGCTTCGGCAGATTCCACAGGTGATTCCTTCGGGCGTTTTCCGGCTCACATCCCAGAGTAAAAGTCCGTCATCGGCATTCCAGACAAGACTTCTGGTGTGGCGGGCAAGCTGGGCAAGGTTTGTCATGGCATCCCGGATTGAAAGAAGGACTTCCGCCCGGTTTGAGTCCAGTCGGCTTCTCCAGGATTTATCGGCCTTGTCCAGGGCACTTTCCTTGCGCTCGTCTTTGGGCGTAAAGGTGAGGTTTTCGGATTTGACCGTGTTGTTCTGGTTGAAATTCTTGTTTATCCACCATTCACCGATTGGATTTGAAAAATCGCTGGCAAAATGAGGCAGGGGGTGCATTCCGCAGGAGGCTCCACTTTCAGGCTTTTCCGGCTCAATGTTTTCCAGAATCGAAGAAATCTGCATTTCACGGCGGCTCAAAACTTCGTCTCGGATTTTTGCCTCGTAGCCCTGAGTTGTGGGCGTGTAAAAGACCCGGCCAACCAGTTCCGTGGGAAGATATTGCTGGGCGACCCAGTGATCCCTGTAAGCGTGGGGATAAAGATATCCGTCTCCGTGGCCGAATCCTTCCGCATCCCGGCTGGAATCCCGCAAATGATTGGGAACTTCGGCGTCTTCCTTTTCAACGGAAGCGAGGGCATCAAAAAATGCCATGCTGGAATTGGATTTTGGAGCCGTCGCAAGGTAAAGGGCGGCGTGAGCCAGATGATAGCGGCCTTCGGGTAGACCCACCCGGTCAAAGGCATCGGCACAGCTTGTTACAACTCCCAGAGCATAAGGGTCGGCTAGTCCTGTGTCCTCGCAGGCCGAAATGAGCATTCGGCGGAAAATAAAATGAGGGTCTTCACCGGCCCGAATCATGCGGGCAAGCCAATACATGGCGGCGTCCGGGTCTCGCCCCCGCAAAGATTTTATGAAAGCAGAGATTATGTCGTAGTGGTAGTCGCCGTCACGGTCATAAAGCACGACTTTTTTCTGAATCGACTCTTCTGCCGTTTCTTTGGAAATGTAAATCGTGCTTCCATAGGCCGGTTCCGGGATTCGTCCGTCCGGGTTCCATTTTTCGGGCGTGGTCTCAACCGCAAGCTCCAGAGCATTGAGCAAACTTCTCGCATCTCCGTTTGCGGTGTCAACCAGATGTTCCAAAGCTCCCTTTTCAAATTCCACCTTCCAGTGGCCGTAGCCCCGCTCCACATCGCTGAGCGCCATTTTAGCGGCCTTGGTCAAATCTTCCTTTGTGAGGGCTTTGAGCTGAAAGACCCTTGAACGGCTGACTAAGGCCTTGTTCACTTCAAAAAAAGGATTTTCGGTGGTGGCTCCAATCAGAATAATCGTGCCGTTTTCCACCCAGGGCAAAAGTGCGTCCTGCTGAGCCTTGTTCCAGCGGTGAACTTCATCCACAAAAAGGATAGTTCTTCTATTATATAGCTTGTAAAAATCGTCGGCGGTTTTGATTGCGTTTCGGATGTCGGCGACACCTGTGAGGACAGCATTAAGCGTGATGAAATTTGATTTCGTGTGATTTGCGATGACGCGGGCAAGGGTAGTCTTTCCGGTTCCCGGCGGACCGTAAAAAATAACGGAAGTGAGCTGGTCAGCCGCAATGGCACGGCGCAAAAGCCGCCCTTTTCCCACGATATGATCCTGCCCGATGTATTCATCCAAATTTCGCGGTCTCATTCGGGCGGCTAGAGGCTGTTTTTCTTGTTTGCTTGTGTCGAATAAATCAGACATCTAAATCTCCTTTAGGCAATGGCCGCGAAATTTGCAAAGCCAGAAAAACGCCTGTCGTAAATTGCGCCACGGATGGCGCTGCCCCAAAAAGCCAGAAAATTGCCCGAGTTTTTTACGAAGGAAAAAACTCGCGAAAAAGAAAAGGCAGGAGGCCTTTTCTTTGAAGGCATTCGGGCAGCGAGAGGCTGTTTTTCTGTTTTTGTATTATCAAATAAATCCGCCATGGGGAAATTATAACACAGAAAGTGGAAGTTTGAAACGGAAAGTAGAAAGCAAAACCCCAATGCTTGGAGGCGTTTGTAGAGAAAAAAATAGCGCCACGGATGGCGCGTCAAAAATCAAGTATGGAAAAACCGCAAGAATTTTTGTAAAACAAAAATTCTTGTCAGGAAAGGAAATTACAGGAGGTAATTTCCTTTCCATTTATTCTCGGTTCCATTTTCCTTCGCTTAGGAAGTAAGACCATAGACCGACATTATTGAGCGATGCAGAAGAGCTTGAAGTGATGCTGCTTGCAAAAATCGTCGCACTCTTTTCTATTTGGCTTGGGTCAACGACAACAATGGACTGAATTTCATAGTAGGAAGAAAGTGTTGAGGCGGCATTCGTCTCAAAATCCTGATTTCCTGAAGTTGGAACATAATCAGTTGAAGTCCATTTTGTGTGAATGAGGCCGCTGTAAGTTCCTGCAAGAAGATAGTCCTGACAGACAGCCAGTGAATAAATTGTGTCTCCACCAAGGCTTACGCTTGTCCAGCTGCTTCCGTCTGTAGAATACTGAACTGATTTTCCGTCGCTTCGATAGATATAAGTGGCATCACCGCCATCATCATTTGCTGTCTGATTTGAAACCATGGCATAGGCCGAGCTGAAGTAAACGTCACTTCCAAGGACAGTACAGCTTCTTACGCCTGTTGTAGGAATTGTGGTATGGTCAGTGCTGCCATTTTTCATTGCGTCAAGTCCGTCACCAGGTTTCTCTGAGCCTTTTAGCTCATAAACACAGTTATCAGCAGTTGTGCCGTTTCTGAAATATGCATGGCGGGTTTCTTTTTTGGGGGTATTCGTGCAAAAGAGAATTACGGTCGTATTCTTGTTGTAAGCGGCTGTCCAGATTGACTCCCAGGCTGAGGTAGTTGTGTTGTAGTACCAGAGAGTTCTATTTTTCGCTACATTGTAGCCGTCGTCATCTTTTTCAATTTTTACGGACAAGGCATACAGGTTATCGGTATCTGCTGCAAGGGAATATACGAATTCATTTGGAGTCGGGAAGTCACTGAACTCCATTTTTTTGTCAACGACGGAACTGTCTACGCTGCGGTAATAAATGTCGCCTGTAGAAGCGAAAATACATTCTTTTCCGCCGTAGTTGTATCGGATAATACTCTGAATGTCACCGGAGAGTTTTGCATCAGCGAGTTCTACTTCGTTGCGAATTTCGTGGAAAATAATGCCATCACAAGAGAAAAATAGTGGAGCGACTAAAAGTCCAAAAAAGATTGAAATCAAAGCCTTTGTTTTCAAATTATGTTTTTTCATTTCTTTTCCTGCTTATTAGAAGTGATACCTTGCTGAGATTATGAGCGAGCCGAAAACGCCGTAGTCGTTGTATTTTGGATCGTCATACCACTGAGGCATGAACATGAAATCTGTCTCCAGACCAAAAGACCAGCTTGGAGTTGCACGGAAGAAGGCACCGGCAGAGCCGCGAAGGACAAGTCCTGGAAAGTAAGTGCGGCTCAGGTAGTTTTCCATGGCAACGCCGATTCCTGCGGTAATGGGGAATTCAAAGCGGCGGTAAGTTGGCTGGATTGTTGTGCTCAAAACGAGTGGAATATAGGTGAAAATGTTTTCGCCAAGAGTCGGGTGGTAGCCAAAGTAGACATCGAGACCCCATGCCCACCAGCTTGTAAGAAAGCGGTGATAGCCAAGAGAGCCTGCTCCGCCAGTTATCAGTTTTCCCTCGCGATACAAAGGAAAATCGCCGCCGAAATTAAGTGGACAGGTCATCATAAGGGCAATTTTTATGTATTGGTCGCCAGGTTCATTTAGATTTACTGAAGTTTTGATTACGACATCTTTTTCTGAATTTTCTGGTTTTTCCTGATCGATGTCTTCGTTTGTATTGATTTGTGGCTCATCGTCTGCGAATGCAAAAGACGAAATCATAAAGAGAGCGCAAAAAAGCGCAAGAAAGCGTTTCATAAATCCTCGTTATGCTTAAATAATAGATAGTAATTTTACTGAAAATAGAGTATATTTTCAATTCTAAGTTACATATAAAAGAAAACAATCAAGAAGAGGTTACAAAATGAGCGCACAGATTATCGATGGAAAGCAGATTGCACTGGATGTCAGGGCCGGAGTCGCAGAAAAAGTCGCGGCCCTCAAAGCAAAGGGAATCACTCCCTGCCTGGCAGTCGTCCTCGTGGGCGAAAATCCTGCCAGCGTGAGCTATGTCACTGGAAAGCGAAAGGCCCTTGCCGAGGCCGGCATGGCCGATAAGAGCGTAGAGCTTCCAGAAAACACAAGCGAAGAAGACCTGCTCAAACTGATTGGCGAGCTAAACCGCGACGACTCTGTTCACGGAATACTCGTTCAGCTTCCTCTTCCAAAACATATCAACGAAGACAAAATCATCATGGCAATTTCTCCAGAAAAAGATGTAGACGGCTTCCATCCTGTAAATGTGGGAAATCTCGTAATCGGAAAAAAAGCCTTCCTTCCATGCACCCCCCACGGAATCATCGTTCTTCTTGAGCGCATGGGAATCGAAACAAGCGGAAAACACGCCGTGGTCATCGGCCGAAGCAACATCGTCGGAAAGCCGGTCTCACTTCTTCTTGCCCGAAAAGAAACTAACTGCACCGTAACAATCTGCCATACAGGAACAAAAAACATGGCGGAAATCACACGGCAGGCAGACATTTTGATTGCGGCTTCAGGCCACCCCCACACAGTCACAGCCGACATGGTTAAGGACGGAGCCGTTGTAATTGATGTTGGCGTAAACCGAATCCCCGACGCAAGCAAAAAGAGCGGATTTCGCCTAATCGGTGACTGCGACTTCGAGGACCTGAAAGAAAAGGCCAGCTACATCACCCCGGTTCCAGGCGGAGTAGGCCCTATGACTATTGCGATGCTCATGTACAACACGCTTGAGGCTGCGGAGAATACGGTAAAATAAATGTTGAAAACTTAAAAACGGAGCTGAAAATGTTTAATGCTTTTTTAGATAAATTATTCGAAATTTCTAAAACAGGTAAATTCTTAGACCAAACTCAGAAACTTTCCGAGTATGTAGATTCTTTGGATAACACTGCTATAAAAAATATCGTAAAAAATATTGGTACGATTCCTGAAAATATAAAAGCAAGTTCCTCAGAAGAAAAATTATTCTCAAAAGCATCTGATATAATTCTTGCAAAGAGTTTTAGACTTTTGGGTATGGATTCTCGTGCAATTTCTGAGCGTGGTGACAGTGCGGATGTTGTTGCGAAAAGTTTTTATCATGGATATAGCCTTGTTGCTGATGCAAAATGCTTTCGTTTAAGCAGAACTGCAAAAAATCAAAAAGATTTCAAAGTTGCAGCGTTGAGCGATTGGAGAGGTGCAGACCATGAACATGCTGTTTTAGTTTCGCCTTATTTCCAATATCCAAAAGAAGAAAGTCAGATTTATAAGACAGCACTTGATAAAGATGTGTGTCTTTTATCTTGGGAGCATATTTCGATTTTGCTTGAGCAAAATAAAAAGGAAAATGAGAATTTCTCTTTAGAATCAATCTGGCAAAGTTCGACAAGAATTTCTCGTGATTCGACTTTTGCATATAAAAATGCAAAAAATTGTTTTTTGCCAAAAGTAAATGAATTTATTGCAGCAAAACTTAATATTGACTTGCCAGAGTTTTATAAGATTCTTGATTCGTATAAATATGTGATAATAAATCGAGCTCATGATGAAATAAAATATTGTGTAGAAAAACTTGACAATATCAGGAATTATACAAAAGATCAGGCAATTAACGAGCTTATAAAAGAAACGAAACTTGAAGAGAAAATTTCAGTCATCACAGATTATATTTCTTCTTTAGGGGAAAAAGATGAATAGAGTGGAGCTTGGAGATTCAATCCAGCTTATAAAGACGATTGGAGACGAAACAATTCATTTAATTCTCTCTGATATTCCTTATGGAATTAACTATGATGATTGGGATGTTCTTCACTCTAATACAAATTCAGCTTTACTTAAAGAAAATCCTATTGAAAAACAAGCACATGGAATTTTCAAGAAACGTGGAAAACCTCTGAATGGTTGGTCAGAGGCTGACAAGAATATACCGCAAGAGTATTATGATTGGTGTAAGTCTTGGGCTGGTGATTGGTACAGGGTTTTAAAACCAGGGGCAAGCTGCTTTATATTCGCAGGAAGAAGAATGGCACATCGGTGTATCTGCGCTCTAGAAGATTCAGGATTCATTTTCAAGGATATGATTTCTTGGGAAAAAGACGCCGCCGCATATCGTGCACAGAGGGTTAGTTGTGTCTTTGACAGAAGAAATGATTTTGAGAATTCCCAAAAATGGTCAGGTTGGAAAGTTGGTAATCTTCGCCCCCTTTTCGAGCCCATCTTGTGGTTTATGAAACCTTATCCAATCGGAACAACATTGACAGATAATATTCTCAATTACAATTTGGGCGGATATAATGAATATGCACTAAAAACTTCCGAAACACTGAATGAAGGGTTGGAAGTTTGTTCAAATATACTGAAAGTCAAAACTCAAAAATCTGACAGAGGCTTGCATCCAACACAAAAAGCTGTGAGCTTAATGGAGATATTGATAAAGATGGTGACTTTAGAAGGTCAAACTGTTTTAGACCCATTCTGTGGTTGTGGAACGACATTGGTTGCGGCAAAAAATCTCAACAGAAACTATATCGGCTTTGAGATAAATCCTGTCTATTACGACAATATTTTAAAACGACTTAATCAATAAAATAGGCAAATTATGATAGACATCCAGTCCACCCCCGACACAAGGGCAGTTCCCCTGCAGAAAGTCGGGGTTAAAAATGTAAAATATCCGCTTCAGGTTCTCGATAAGAGCCGTAAGACCCAGTCCACCACGGGCACGGTCAATCTTTTCGTCAATCTGCCCCACAATTTCAAGGGCACTCACATGAGCCGCTTCATTGAGGTATTCCACAAGTACCATAATGACATTTCCATGAACAATTTCCTTGAAATGCTGGAAGAAATCCGCTCAAAACTGGATGCCGAGCGGGCTTTCGGGCGAATCACTTTCCCTTACTTTATCGAGAAAACTGCCCCGGTCACAAAATCCGCCGGCCTTATGGAATATACCTGCTCCTACGAGGGGGAAGTGACAGTTAGGAGTGAGGAGTTAGGAGTGAGGAGTGAGCAATTAGCAGTTAGCAAAGGGGAAGGGGGAAGTCTCCCCCCTGGGGTTCAAGCTTCGCTTTCACCCACACCCCCCTCTCCTAGGGGCAAAGCCCCTAAAACCCCGGTGGACTCAAAATTCTTTATCTCAATCAAGGTGCCGGTTGCTACCCTTTGTCCTTGTTCTAAGGCTATTTCTGAGTACGGAGCGCATAATCAGCGGGGCTTTGTTAAGGTCAAAGTGCTTTACAGCAAGTTTTTCTGGATTGAGGATGTGATTTCCATGATTGAGGAATGTGCCTCAACGCCTCTTTATTCAGTTCTCAAACGCAAGGACGAAAAATTCGTGACGGAACATGCCTACGACAATCCCCGCTTCGTCGAAGATGTTGTGCGCGAAGTCTATCTGGGCCTAAAGAAAATGGACTTCAAGTGGTTCACCGTGGAAGCTGAAACCGAGGAAAGCATCCACTTCCATAATGCGTATGCATGTGCTGAGTTCGGGGAATAAATTCCGCGAGAATTACGAAGTAATTCTCGTTAGGATTGCGGAGCAATCCATAAATGCGTATGCTTGCACTGAATATGGGGAGTAAATCGCTCCACGAGAATTGTGAAACAATTCTCGCAAGGATTGCGAAGCAATCCATAAACGCATATGCTTGTGCTGAATATGGGGAGTAAATCGCTCCACGAGAATTGTGAAACAATTCTCGCAAGGATTGCGAAGCAATCCATAGATAAAGCGCAAGGGATTGTAGTGGTGTGCAAAGCGCATTACGAAGTAACGGAGCGATAGCGGAGCCACGAAAAGCCCGGCGGCGAAGCCGATGCGCCCAATTTCTAACTCCTAACTTCTAATTGCTAATTTTTACTAACTCCGGGTGGTACTCAAAGTGCATGTTGTCGAAGATTATCCAGTAACCGCCCCAGATAAAGCCCTCGCTTTCGAAGATTTTCCGGATTTCGGCGGGGGGCATCCATCGTTTTTCCAGCGGCACCAGCATCCATTTGTCACCGCTGCGTTCTTTTTCCCAGCCCCAGTATATTGCCCGGCCGTTCAGTCTTTTTGGCAGCAGGTCGATTGCGATTCCGTATGAGTGGAAGGATTTTCGTGAGGTTTCGGCGATTTCCCGCCAGTGGTAGGCGTCTGCGGATTTCAGGGCAGAGAGAAAGGCTTTTATTTCGGGATTGTCTTTTTTGGCCTGGATTTTCTTTTCGACATTTTTTATCGGGTCATAGATTCGCTCGTGAATCCGTGTTTTTTTGCCAAGGAAAGTCGTGCGGATTATGTGCTCTTCGATAATTCTTTGGGATTGAGCCGAATAGAGCCAGTCAAAGAAAAACATTGGTGTACCGCCGCTGTTTTTGCGGTTTTCAGCAGAACTGAAATTCTTTATGCGGTCAATTTCTTCCTGTGTGAAGGTCTTTGGATCCCGGAGTTTATTTTCATAATTATATTGAAGAATCCAGTAATTTTCTTTATTGGGGAGCTCTTCTTTTGGCAAAAGCCTTCCGCCCGCCCAATAGAGTGTCACACTTTTCTGACCTTTTGGCTTTTTTGTGCGCTCAAAAAACAAGTCTGCGGTCATGTCGATTTTCCAGTCAAAAAGTTTGTCGTCAAAAAATACTGTATATTTGATGTCAGGGTAAAATTTAAAAAAAGTCTTGATTTCTTCCGGAATAAACTGATTAGCCAAAAATTGAGGGCGTTTTGGACTTTGGGCGAAGAGGGGGAGAAGGAGAAAGATTAAGAGCGAAGAAAACACTTTTTTCATCAATAAAGAAATTATAGCATGAAATTTCTCATAGAAAAGAAAAAAGATGTTAAAACCTGATTACCTGATATTAAGGCTGAATTTCCCAGCATTTTTTTGCTCTCATAACGATTCTGTCGCCAATTCTAAGGCTTTCCGCTTCGATTGTGTCAAAATCAGCGGTGACGGTCTCTTTTGAGTCTGTGCCGCAAGTTTGAATTACGAAACGGCTTTTGCTTCCTAAAAATTGCTCGCTTAAAATTGTGCCGGAAAGCAAAATTGTTTCTGAAGTTACAATTTCCTTTTCCCATGCTTGGGATTGATGGGTGAGTTCAAACCATTCCGGGCGAATCATGGTCGTTTTGCCGTCTTTTTTGAGAAAATTTGCTTTTCCTACAAAATCTGCCACGAATTCGCTTTTCGGGGCAAAATAGATTTCCCTTGGGTTTCCTTCCTGCAGGAGTTTTCCTTCGTTAAGTACGGCGATTTTCGTTGAGAGGGAAAGGGCCTCTTCCTGATCGTGAGTGACATAAACAGTTGTTATCTTTAGTTTTTGCTGAATTTCTTTAAGCTCTTCCCGGACTTTTGTGCGCAATTTTGTGTCCAGAGAAGAAAGCGGTTCGTCCATCAAAAGAATCTTGGGCTTGAGAACAAGGGAACGGGCGAGGGCAACGCGCTGCTGCTGACCGCCAGAAAGTTCATTTGGAAAGCGTAAAAGCAAGGATTCAATTCCAAGTGATGAGGCAATTTCTGTGACAAGCTGTTTTATTTCTTCTTTTGAATTGGATTTTTGTATTTTGAGTCCGTAAGCAATGTTATCCGCAACTGAAAGGTGGGGAAAAAGGGCGTAATCCTGAAAAACAATTCCGACTTTTCGCTCATTTACCTCGATTCCGGCCTGATTTACGCCGTCGATTAAAACCTGGCCAGACTGTGGCTGAAGGAAACCCGAAATTAAGCGGAGAAGGGTTGTCTTTCCGCAGCCGCTGGGGCCTAAAAGGGTTGTAAAGCTTCCTTCCTCGACTCTGAGTGAAATGTCGCTGACTGCAGGAGTATTGCCGAATGAAAAGGAAAGGTTTTTTAGTTCCAGTTTTGCGGTCATTTTAAGAACTCCATGAGCCTTCCTAGGCTTTCCTGGGCTGCAAGTCGTCCTAAATTGTAGACTCTCTGCAATTCGTCGGGATTGTTTTCCGTGCGGCTGATTCCCAGGCTTTCAAAAGGGCATATTACGAAACATTTTCCGGCTTCTTCCTGCTCAAAGACATAGGCTTTTTCCTGATTGTAAACTTCGTGGCGGTGAAGCATGGCATCAAACATTTTCGGATACTTTCTCAGACTGAATTTCATTAATTTGAGGGAGGAACTGGCCTCTTTTACAAAGTTTCGGGGCTGAGTGAGAATTACGAGATTCTTTTCATAGCCCATGTCTTCAAAGACTTTTAACGGAATTGAATCTGTCATTCCGCCGTCTAAAAGCTCGTAGCCGTCAACTTTGACTACACGAGACACGAGGGGCATACTTGCGCTGGCCCGCATCCAGGTCAAATCTTTTTCATCGCAAGTTTCAAGTTCCTTGTAAACAGGCTTTCCAGTCTTGCAGTCAGATGCGACGACGTAAAATTTCAGGGGATTTGAGCGGTAAGTCTCATAGTCAAAGAGGTCGAGCTTGTTTGGGAGCTGCTTGTAGCAAAAATCTGCTCCGTAAAGGTCGCCTGTGAGTAAAAGTGAGAGGAAAGAGCAGTATCGCCAGTTGTGGGCGAATCGCTTGTTGTAGCGGATTGCCCGGCCAATCTGCTTGGATTTAAAATTGCAGCCGAAAGTTGCCCCGGCGGAAACGCCAATGGCTCCGTCAAAGTTAATTCCGTTTTCCAATAAAACATCGCACACTCCGGCCGTGAACATGCCGCGCATGGCTCCGCCTTCCATTACAAGACCCTTTTTCATGTGGAGAAGTATAACAAAAAACACTACATTTTCAAAGGAAAATAAGATAACGGAAAATTAAAAATACTTGTATGTTTTTTTTTCAATTATATAATTATACTTACAATTCGAGAATGATTTTTCCTTCTCGTAATAAATGAATTAAAAAGAATATTTCTGCTTATCTATGGAATATTCTGGAGGTAAATCCTATGAAAAAACTTCTTGCGGCAATTGCGGCAACACTTCTTTTCGGAGCTTCACTTTTTGCTGAAGGCTATATTTCTGCCAACGACATTGATTTGGGCAAAATCACTTCAGACCGCAAAGAGGAAGACGGATTCATTATCCATGGTGCCCAGAAGGCAATCGAAGTAACAAAAGACGATGTTAAAATCAAGGGAGAAAAATTCACTCAGCGATTCAAGATGGGTGGTTCTGCCCTCGAAAAGGGTGGAGAGCCTGTATGCTACATTTCATTCCCTGCAAAGAAAGGTGAGACAGTAACCATTTACGGACTCAGCTCAAGCAAAACAGAAGCTCGTGTAGCCGAGATTTATAATACTTCTGACAAGAGCGTTGTAAAAGCACTTCCGATGGGTGTTTATGACAAAGAGAATGCTTCTGTCGTATCTTTTAAAATCCCTGCTGATGGCCGATATGCCGTTGGTTCAAAACATTCTACAATTTACATTTACAACATCAATGTCAGCAAGTAAATTGTTTCAAAAATAACAAATTTTTCTTGGAAAAGGGGGGCAGACTGATACAAGTCTGCCCTTTTTATGATATAATATAATATCTTTATTTTTAAAAAGGAGTTGTGAGTATTTATGAAAAAATCACTCTTAAGCCTTTTCTTTGTAGGTGCGATTGCGATTTTCGCCAGCTCTGCTGTTTTCGCAGACCGAAAGCCCTGGGCTGAAGTTGCCGTACCGACAATCACAAAGGTCGAACAGACCGGGCCGAACGAACTTACCGTTTCGTTCAAGAGCGTAACTTCAAATGACGGAGCCGACGGTGGCGTTGTCGCAATGAAGTCAGATTCCGGTGCCTCAAAAAAGAACAACTATGGTAAAACCCGAAAAGAGGCAAAAACTTCAGTTTTTGAGGTTAAGCAGACGGGTACATATACTTTTGTCGTATATGCAGAGCGTGAGGGCGAGTCTTCACAGCATGAGTCAGCTCCAGCTACATTCAAATATACCCTGCCTATGGTTAAGGCAGCTCTTTCAGCACGAAACCTTGGCGATGGCAAAATTCAGCTTGACTGGACAGAAGTTCCAGAAGCAGACGGCTATATCGTTTCTTACACAGACGAAAAAGGCAAAAAAACAGAGCTTCAAAAAACAACCGACCTCAGCACGACAGTCGAAGTGCCGGTTGGCTCAAAAGTCAGCTTTGTCGTAACTGCAACCCGCAATGGTGAAAAATTCAATTCTGATCCACTCAAAAAGACTTCAAGCAAACTTGAGGAGCGTGTCTGGGAATTCACAGAATTCGGTACATCAACAAAACCCGATTACAACAATTATCAGGTTCTTGATTCGGACAATCTCAAGGTAAAACTCAATTCTTGTCTCTTTGATGAAAAAACAGGAAACATCATCAGCAAGGGCGGTAAATTCGAAACATTCTTCGATGGTATTTCTTTCTATTACACAACTCTCGATCCTAAAAAAGAGAACTTCGAGCTTACTGCAACCGTAACTGTTGATTACCACAATCCAATGCCAGATGGCCAGGAAGGTTTTGGTCTTCTTGCTCTTGACCGACTTGGACAGGACGGCGAGGCAATGGTCATCGCTTACAACAACTCGGCAGGCGTTATTTCCCGCAAATTCACGACTCATGTAAACGGTGTCAAAAAGGAAATCAAAGACGGTCTTGGTTCGCGCTTCGTCAGCGGAATCACAGATTCAATCATTGAAGCAGGTGATGCTGAAATTTCACAGAAAGCTTCAAGCGTAAGCAAGGCATTCAGCTACGATCAGGCTTCAGACGCAATCAAAACTGGTGATGTCTACCGAATTACCCTCAAAAAAGACAACACTGGCTATCACGCAATTTACAAGCGGGCTATCGCATCAGATGATACTGTCGAAGAATTCATCATGTACGATACTGAGAACAAAAAGCTTACTCAGCTCGACCCGGAGCACATTTATGTAGGTTTTGCAGTTGCCCGTGGTTGTAACGCTACATTCAGCGATGTTGATTTCAAAGTAACCGACCCTGCAAAGGATCCACCACCAACTGCTGAACCGCCGGAGCTTATTCCTCTCGCAACTCTCATTGATTGTCCTGTTACATGGTACAACCAGAACTATCCATTCGTATTCACAGCAAATTCAAACGGTACAATCACTGTAAAGGATTCAGACGGTTCTGTTCTTATCGATGCAGAAAAAGTCACTGCTCTCGTAGATTTCAAAAAGACAATCAAAATCAAGAAGGGCAGCAATGACCTTCTCGTAACATTCGATCCTGAAGATGGATTCAAACCAGGTCCAAAGCAGGTTATCGCTCAGTTCAACAAAAACCTTGATGTCAACGACTACGAGGAAAACTACAATCCTGTAACATATACTCATAGCATCAGCTCAATGTCATTCAAGGGTTCTAAACTCTATGTTTCTCAGAATGGCGATATATTCGGAAACGGTTCAAAAGAAGCTCCACTCAGTCTTCAGGCCGCAATTCAGTATTGTAAACCAGGCCAGACAATTCTTCTTGCTCCTGGTGAATACTACATTCCTGCAAGTCTCTGGATTGAACGAGGAAATGACGGTACTCCTTCTGCCCGCAAGGTACTCAAATCTGAAGATCCGACAAAGCGTGCCGTGTTCAACTTCAAGGGTTCTAAGGCTGCTGTCTCTGGTTTCAATATTTACGGAAGCTACTGGACAATCGAAAACATTGATGTAACTGGAACTCCAGACGACTGTAAGGGCATTCAGGTAGGCGGTAACTACAACCAGCTCATCATGGTTGACACCTACATGAACGGAGACACTGGTATCCAGATTTCTGGCCGTTCTTCAGAGCCTTATGAAAAGTGGCCGCATGACAACTTGATTTACGGATGTGAATCATTCGGAAATGCTGACCCTGCTCAGAACAATGCGGACGGTTTTGCTTCTAAACTTACAACAGGTGACGGAAATGTCTTCCGCAACTGTGTCGCTCACCACAATGTTGATGACGGTTGGGATTTGTATGCTAAGATTGAGACTGGTCCAATTGGTGCCGTTATTCTTGACAACTGTATCGCTTACAACAACGGTCGTAAGATTGACAACACTGGTAAGGGTGACGGAAACGGATTCAAACTCGGTGGTGACGGTATCGCTGTCAAACACTTGATTAAGAATTCTGTCACATTCAACAATGATTTGAACGGTATTACTACAAACTCTAACCCGGCTCTTATCGTAGAAAACTGTACTCTCTATGGAAACAAAGAGACTAACATCAACTTCTACGGAAAGGGTGATGCTGAAAAGTATCCTCGAACGGTTCAGGCTAGAAACGTTCTTTCTGTTGATGGTGCCGGACGAGATAAATTCGACGATTCTAAAGATCCAGACTTACGCACTCGTCTCGAATCAGATACAAACTTCTTCTATGATGGTGCTCAGGCCGTAAATAAGAGCGGTACTGTAATTGGCAAAGAAGCTTTCGAAAGCGTTGACTTCTCTGACATCAGCAATGGTCTCAAGGCAGACGGAAAAACATTCAACCGTCTCCCGCGAAATGCAAAAGGTGAATTCGACCTTGGAAAACTCTTCAAAAAGACAAGTGCAATTCCTGCAGGTGTTGGTGCCGATTACAACAGCACAGAATTCAAGATTCCTTCAGCTTCTTCAAGCAAACTGCCTCTCATTATTGTAATCATTGCAATTTGTGCGACTGTAGTTGGCTGCTGTTCAGCAATCATTTTGAAGAAACGAAAGTAAATCAAAGCTAAGGCTGCAATAGGGGCAATAGCTTTTATATTGCAGTTGTGTTAAAAAAAACGGCTCCCTAATGGTGAAGTGTGAAGTGCACTTCACTACATGGGAGTCTTTTTTCTTTTAATCCAGTTGTCTAAAAGTCATTTTTCAAGTTACAATCCTGTATGCGTCAAATCTGCTATACTTGTCTCAGGCCGCTGGATACTTGCCTCTGCCGTTTTGTTCCTCCGTTCGATTCTGGAATTAAATTTGTTTTTCTCATGCATCCAAAAGAAGCAAAACGCAATAGAACAGGAACCGGTCGTGTGGCCCATGCCGGCCTTATTGACTCAGAAATTCTCACCGGCATTGATTTCACCAAAAATGAGCGCCTTTGCCAGCTTTTAAAAGACGAACGCTACTATCCTGTCCTCCTTTACCCTGATGAAGATGCCTGGAACGCAAAAAAAAAGGGATTCAAGGCTGAAATTGGCAATAAAAAGCTTCTTGCCATCATTATTGATTCAACATGGTTTTGCTCTAAAAAAATGATTAAGCTCAGCACGAATATAATGGCACTTCCAAAACTTTCTTTTGCAGGGAGTTACCGCTCAATCTTCACATTCAAAAAAGAGCCCAGTGAAGAATGTGTCTCCACAATCGAAACCTGTTACTATCTCATAAAAGAAATGCAGGATGCAGAAATTGTAAACAGAGAAGTTAATCCAGAATGTCTGATGACGGCCTTTAAAGAGCTGATAAAGCTTCAGATTCAAAAAGAAAATGACAGAATCGACGGTAAGCTGCCAAATTCTCATGCCACCGACTATAAGTACACTACAAAGAAAGTAATGCCTGAGTTTTAGCTACACAATATATGCCGCAAAAGCCTGAACTTTACCGGGTTGTTTCCAGCGGCAATTTTCCTTCGGGTGTGAACTCACCGCTAAGGGCGGCAAAAAGTGCCTGATATGAATAAATTGAGTAGCTGTAGCCTAGCAGAATCGTATCGGCAAAGTCAAAACCTGTGAGAACTGGAATGGGCGTCAAAGCAGAGAGAATATATACTCTTCTTCCGCAATTTTTGAGCCGTTTTGCGATTTCTGCCCCTTCTTCATTTGGAACATAGAAAATTATCGTGTCATAAGAGGGAGCCAAGGCTTCAAGCTGGTTTCCGTTCCAGTCAATGCCAACATGTCCCAATTTTTCAAAGGCAATCTTGTAGTATGCGAAGTCACCGTAGCGTTTTTTGGCCTCTGCAAAGAAAGGAGATTCATTTCGGTTTTCGTCGTCCGCAGGGCCTACAACCAAAAGTTTGTCGCCGCCTGTATAAGGAAAATTGCCTTTTTTGTAAACCGTAATTGCCCGGCAAGCCTGTGAAAGGAAGAATTTCTGACCGTCTTTATCTGGAATCAGATCCTTGAGGCGGGAAATCTCAGGGAAGAGGGGAGCTGCATTTCCGCTTTTGAAATAGTTCAGCTTGTAAAGAATTACTCGATGAGCCGCAGTCGTTACGATTTTTCTGAAATTCGGGTCGCTTCGGATATTTGAAAGATTCATTGTCCAAAGACGCTCGTCAAGTTCTGCCGTTCGTGAGCTTAAAATGATGTCATTTCCAGCCTCGATTGCCCTTTTAAACGCCTCTGAGCTGCTTCCCGCATAGCCCCAAGCTCCTGTCATCATCATATCGTCAGTTATAATTAGCCCCTTAAAGCCCATTTTCCCTCTCAAAATCTCAGTGAGCCATGGGCGGGAAAGTGAAGCCGGTTCTGCCTCGATTTTTGGATAAAGAAGATGACCGCTCATTATGGCAGGCACATTTTGCGAAATTAGGTATTTGTAAGGGACGAGTTCCCGCTTTTCTGCTTGTTCCCAGTCAATGTAAACGCCTGGAAGCTTAATGTGGGAGTCAGAGCTTGTGTCGCCGTGGCCAGGAAAGTGCTTTGCCGTTGGAATTACGCCAGCGTCAACTGAGCCTGCCACAAAAGCCGAAGCCAGCTGGCCTGTAAATTCAGCATCTTCGCCAAAAGAGCGGACATTGATGACAGATGAATCCCGGTTGGTGTACAAGTCAACTGTCGGAGCAAAATTCATGTTGATTCCCAGAGCCTTGATTTCCCTTGAAATGTAAAATGCGCTGTAGTAAGCATCCACCGGATACTGAGAGGCGCCAATAGCCATGTTTCCCGGAGTGATGGTGGTGTCGCCCTTAACATGGCGGATTGTGCCGCCTTCCTGGTCTGTTGCAACAAAAAGCGGAATCTTGAATTTATGCCTCTGAGCCAAATCCTGTAATGAAGAAATTGATTTTGCGACCTGTTCTGTGTTGTTCGTGTTCCAGCCGAAAACTTTAACGCTGCCCAAGCCTCGCTCGCTCACCCACTGGTTCAAAAGGGCGCTTGGTTCCTCTCCTGCCCAGCCGAACATAAAAATCTGGGCAAGAAGTTCTTCATCGCTTAAATGCGATACAAGAAAATCGGCAAGTTCTTCATTGGGATAATTGGACCAGAAATCTGCATTCTCAGGAATTTTGGAAGAAGCCTGTTTTTTTGAAAAGTTTTGAGCATAAGAATTAAAAAGGAAAGCAAAAGTAAAAAAAAGGACGACAAGTTTTTTCATAAGACTTAAAGTATTCTAGCAAATTTTACAGAATCTTTCTATCATACTAGACAAAGATTCGAAATTTGTGTATATTATTCTCACTTTGGCGTCTTACCCAAGCGGTAAGGGAGCGGTCTGCAAAACCGTTATGCAGCAGTTCGATTCTGCTAGACGCCTGCAATAATAGGTCGCTTTCGGGCGACTTATTTTTTTGCCTAACGAGCCTTTCAAGCATAGCTGGGGTTCGATAATTATATATAGGGAGTGGCACTGCGAAGCAGGGCAAAAACTCATGCGGTGAGTTTCTTCGCTACGCTCGAGGAGACTCCCGAAGAGCTGTGCTCTGAGGTCGGGGCGTTCACTTCCATCTTTTCTTTACGGTCTTAAACTTGGCACAAGTTTTAAAATCAAGTCTACGGCCTCTTTTCGCTCTTCTTCACTTTCAAAAAGAATCTGGTTTTCGCTGCCGTTTTTAAGAATTATCCTTAGAGTTTTAAAATCCACCTGACTTGTTTCCGGGTCATTTTCGTAGGCTAAAGTTGGCAGGGAAAGAATTTCTGCCCACAAAATTGCATTTGTTCCTGAAATAAGCATATTCTCGTAAATACCGGCTTTTCCAGAGCCAGAGGCATCACGGGCGGCAATTTCTGTTGCGACAAGGGCTACGCCAAGCAAAACAATGTTCACGAACCAGCCATAATTTCGGAGCGGAACAATAAGAATCAGAATGAAGGCCGCCACGGCAATTGCGACCCATTTTTTTGACCTTTTGACTTTAAGCGGCATCAGACATGAGCCGGCCTGTGCGATTATTTTTTTTCGCCTGTAAGGAATGGTACACAAAATCGCGATGAAGCCGACCAAAGCCGCCGCAAGCATTCCAAAATACAAAATCTGTTCAATCGTCATATTATTCCTCAAATATAAAACAAATTATACTGAATGTGCCCTATTCTTCAACCACAAAGAAAGCGTTTTACGGGCGCTTTCAAAGGCCAGTGGAAGGGCTGCAAGTTCTTCTTCATTCCTTACGAAGACTTCTTCAAAACCAAGGACTTCGCCTTCCTGAGCATGAAGTTTTGCCCCTTTCGGCAATACGGCCTCAAAAAACATGTCGCAGGTTTTGTACTGGATATTTTTGTAATCGTAAGTGTTGGGAAAGCTCGCAATGTATTTGAGTGAAAGAGGCTCTACACCAATTTCTTCGCGACATTCACGGATGCAGGCTTCTTCTGCGCTCTCGTTTGGGTCAACAAAGCCTCCTGGAAAAGCCAAAAATCCCTTGCGAGGCTCTTTTGCCCTTTTTTCAAGCAGAATTTTGCCATCTTCATTTTGAATTACAAGTCCAACAGCAGAAGCCACATTATTGTAAAGGTCGAAGCCGCAATCCTGACAGAGCCACTTTCGCATTTTCACATTCTGAATATTTTTTCCGCCACAGGCAGGACAAAAATTAAAGTCATTTTTCATGTCAGCCTCGTTTTTATATTTTATTTAGTAATAGATAATTTTGTAGTCGCCGAAAGGTGTGTAGCCGCAGTTTGTGTAGACATTTATGGCTGTTGAATTGGAATTTTTTACGAAAAGAACCACATCTTTTTTGTTTTTCTTAAAGCGGTTTGACAATGTACGCACGAGATAAGTTGCTATTCCCTTGTTGCGGAAAGAAATGTCTGTGTAAATTCCTCCAAGCTGAATGCAATTTTCGCCTTCAGCATTGATTGAAGCCTTTGCGATTATCCTGTTATTGTAGCGGACTCCAAAGACAATGCCGCTTTGTATATTGCGCCTGAGGAGAATTCGACAATTCTGCTCATTGAAGCTTTCTCTGTCGATTACGACTTCTTCAAGCTCATAGGCCTTTTGAATTGGAAGCATTTCATCAAAATCAGAATTCTTGCAGTCAAAAATCTCACAAGAGTTTAAAAAATGCCTTTTTTTGTTGTCTGGCTTTTCAGCGAGCGCCGCTTCTTCTGCAAGCAAAGCATTGTATTCCATAAGGCTGTATTCGGTTGCAGATTTATTGACCGTTCCGTAGAGTTTCTGAAAAATTTTTGCGATTGCATCCGTGTATTTTTTTTCGCCGATAATGCTGAAAATTTTTTGAGGCCTGAATTTTTGAAAATAGGCCTCGACAATTCCAAGCACGGTCTCGCTTTCAAGACAATGGAGAATTTGACCGCTTTCCGAAACCGAAAGAACGCCCCAGATGACATTTCGCTCATCAAGAATATAAAGAATTTTGGTGTCTTTTTTTTGAAAATGAGAGACCAGAGCCACGCATTTATGCTCGTTTGCGAGAAGAAAATCTAAAACCTGCTGGCGAACCTGACTAAAACCCAGCCAGTCCCCGTCTAAAAGCTCAAAAATCAGCACTTTCTTTTACTATTTATGGTTATCTCCTGCAATCCATTGAGAGCGAATCTTCGGAGATTTCAAATATTATAACAGATTATGAAAGAATTTGAAGATTTTATTTGAATATTTGCTGTTTTTTCTATATTTTTATAGAAATCATTTTTTATAACTTATGGAGAATCTTATGGAAATCGAATATCAGAAGATGGTAAAAATTCATTACACACTCAAAGATACAGATGGAAATCAGCTTGACTCTTCACTTGGCGGAGAGCCTCTTGAATACATGCATGGGATTGGCTCTCTTATTCCTGGTCTCGAAAAAGAGCTTGAAGGTAAAAAGCCTGGCGACAAATTCCATTCAGAAATAGAACCGGCCCTGGGCTATGGTGAATATGACGAAAAATTAGTTGCAGAAGTTCCCAGAAGCCAGTTCGATGCAAATTTTGAAATTGAAGTTGGCCAGCAGTTCCAGGCTGACACAGCGACAGGCCCCATGATTGTAAAAGTCACAAAAATTGCGGACGACAAAATTACAGTCGATGGAAACCATGAGCTTGCGGGCAAAAAACTCTGCTTCGATGTTGAAGTCGTTGATGTACGAGACGCAACCGAAGCCGAACTTGAGCCATTCGTAAATGAAGGTGGCTGTGGAAGTTGCGGCGGCGGTTGCTCAGGCTGCGGAAGCTCATGCGGTGGCTGCGGCGGATGCTAGTAGGGCAAATGTCGAGTTTTTAATTTGTAGACTAATGTAAAAAAAACAGGCGCGAAGGAGTAAAACGGCTTACGGGAACATTCGTTTTGTGCTGCCGCGTAAGCGGCAATCGTATATAATTACAAGCACAAAACGCATGTAGCAGGCGAGCCTGCGGT
>OCVV011193034.1_pt1 | contig 28761 bp, 49 predicted proteins | sample 1539721 | NCBI WGS metagenome assembly OCVV01 (sample SAMN02144230, study PRJEB22623) | gut metagenome | biome: sheep rumen | host: Ovis aries | place: New Zealand | reverse complement strand
CGGTTCTCCGTGTCTTTTTTTTACATTTCTATTTTTCAATCTCTTCTACATACTTCCAAAAATCCATAAATTGTTTACCTGGAAGTCCAGTTCCCATTGCAGATTGATCAATGAGATATTTGACATCTTCCCGATCTTCTTTTGATAGTTTTGAATATTCTTCACGCCATTTCTTTGACAAAGGATTTTTTAATAACCCTGCTGCAACCTGATTTACACTTGCCATTTTATACCTCATTTCTAAAACAATCTATTTTCTGCAATCACAGCCGCTCTATCAAGCACAACTGTATATCCGTTAGAAACTTCAATTACATTGTAACCAGCCGCTAATGCAATTAAAGCTTCCTGATTACCAACAGCTTTTTGAAGTGCGGGGGAGAACTTTTGCCTTATGCTCTGCAAATCATCATACTTTACAACTTTTGCTGTTTGAGGATTCAATACTGCATTCATTGAAAGACGACCATACCCCGTATTGCTTCCATAACTATGTGCGAAATAAGTACCTTCACCATAAACACTTCCGCCTTTTCTGCCGGCAATATAATTATAATCGCTTGTTCGGAAGGCATCAAAAGTGTTTGGATTATCAGCAGATCTCGTAAGTAATTGGCTCTTTGGAATATTGTTATCTTTCATAAATTTATTAAATTCTTTTGTGTCCAATACAGTTGGTTTATCGTTTAATCCTAAATCATAGACAACTTTCTGAACTCGACTTTCACCGCCTTTTTGTAATGGTGTAGGTAATCTCGTAATATCGCCTTTTGTTCCCATGGATGTGATTATTGCTGATGCTTTTTCGTCATCTGTCATATTCATAAATTTATTATATTGAGAATTATTATTGGAATTAGACCTTTGTTGTCTCAAAGTTTTCTTGTATTCAGAAAAACTTTGAGTCAGCATCTTACGAGCAGCATCAGATAATGTTCCGTCTTCACTATGTAAAGATCCATCAGTTAAATCAATATATGTTTTCTTTCCATATAAATCATCAGAAGCATTCAATGAAGATGCATTAATATATAGCCTGTCTTTTCCGTGTTTTGTCCAACGCTTAAATCCGGCACGTTCTAATTGACTGATAAGATTAGTATCCTTGTTTGTTAACAAACCTGTAATTTCTTTGTTACGTTGATCTACCAATCTTTGTGCTCCGCGTCCCCTTGCGTTTTGCTGCGCAGTCGCTTGTGCCTTCAATTTCCGTTTATAGTTGGTTATTCTGATATATTTTCTTTTCATTGATGGCTTGCCATTATCACGTAATATTGGATTGCCGTTTTCGTCTTTTCTGATTACCATTACTGTTTTATAATCTCGTCCTCCACCCATATTTCACCTCACTTAAAATGGAACATTATTAATATCAATCTCTGAATTTTCGTCCGGTTCTAATTCGTCAGGTGTTTCATCTTCCTGTTGATTACTTTCCCGATCAAATCCGAACTGAGCATTTTTCATTTGCTCATTCTGTGACATCTGCTTTTCAAACGCTTCGTCTGACATAGCATCATTCTGTTCTTTGATCTCAGCGATCCGCTCTTTGGATTCCTCTACCGTCTCATACGGGAACAGATATTGCCGTATCTCTTCCTGACCGACCACCCCGGCTTCAAGTCCTTTCATTAGTTCATCCAGTGTCGGAGTTACGTGCTTCTTTGCTTCTTTTTCGGATTCGCCGTAAAAGTGCATACGGAATTCTGTCTTTGAACGGATACCCATTTGTAAATCAGACAGCCACTGTGCGCGCTCTGTATCAGCATCGATGATATAACTGTCATCAGCAATGATGGTAATTTGAGCATCCGGATTCACTTTTTCATGAAGAATATTTTTGCCGATCCATAGGATTGCCCTGGTTACTTCCTTCAATGCTTTTTCAATGCAAATCATTTCTTTATTTGCATTCTGGATCATTTCTTGACGTTCACCGATCCACTGTGTAGCCGTTGTACTTGTTATCTGACTTCCTTCCAGAACGTATCGCTTTGCTCCAAGTCCTATACGCATTGAAAACATATCAAGCATCTTTTGTACACCGGCTGCATTTTCTGTAACACGAAGCGACGGGTTATATTCCTGATACATTCCGCCATCAAGTATCTTGTCTCCTGCATTAATAAACAACTGCTCCCCGGCTTCCTGTGGAGCTTTGATCTTGCCATCTTCATCTGTATTAAACATTGAAGATGACATCAGTACCATTTTTCTGCCGAGTTTAAAATCTGTGATGAAGTTATCGAATGCGCAGTCAAGACCCTTTAGCACATCTTCTGCACCTGAAATGATAGACACCCCGAAAGGTGAATCGTAATCAAAAATGTTGACACCGGATTTTCGGATCAATGAGAACCAGGGAAAGGGGCTTCCGGTATGAACTAACTGTCCGTAGCCTTCCTGTTCGATATTGACACCGTACTTATCCAGATAAAAAGATTCAATATCATACGTTCCTTTGTCATTCAGCAAATGGATTGATACAAGAGAAACTTCCTCACCGTTCATGATTCTGTCTGAAACAAAAGCTGCTTCTCGCATAATGGAATTGTCATAGCTGATAGGAATAATTTGTTCGGCGGATAAGTAATTTATCCCGATACTGGCTCCGTCCACAAGGTTTTCACTCTTCTCAGTGATTTTCATTTTTCGGACATAAACCTCAAACGCCCCTGTTCCGCTCCATCTGGATGTAGTAACAAGCTCGTTTGCATTACGCCAGAAGTCATTTTCACCGAACACGCCGCTGATTTCATCTTTACCCATGACAAATTCATTTGAAGCTTCATCATCGATAACGATACGGGTTTTTTCATTCAGGAGGATGGATGCCCAATCTTCGGCACCTTTCAGGAGCATATTGGTTCTGTGTCGTTTTACTTTTTGATAACTATCATTATCATTCAGATCCATTTTCTTTTCATATTCATGGAATCCTCTAACATTACCTTCCAACCAGTTCCGCCATTCCGCAACTTTATCGTACATCACGGATTTTTTAACATCCTTGTTGTACTTTCTGTTAATATAGTCAATTACGTTCTGATAGTTCATTTATCCTCTTTGGTCAGGGTTGAATATCTCCCGCTGAAATCCATTTTGTACTCCCATCTTTCCATTGCATGAGAAAATTATAGGAAACAACTTTCATCATATTTCCGTCAAGATCAGGTATTTCATATACGTTTCCATTGACTTTTAATACTGTTCCTTCCTCTCCTTTCGGATAGTAGACAGGATTCATTGTGTCATACCAACCGGCTTTAACATCATTCTTTAGCTTCACTTGTTTGCCTGCAAACTTCTTTTGTAATTCTTTCAATTTTTCATTTACGGTAATCATTTTTGATGCTTTTAGAAATGAGGCGTTTCGGATTTTCGTTACCTTTTCAGGTGAATTTTTTGCTATTTCGAGAAGTATTTTTCGAATTCTCGATAATTGTTGCTGATTTTCACCCGTTCCAAAGTCTCCGTTTTTTAATTTTTTATCTAACCCGATAACGGCATTTTTATCTCTTTTATCAATAGCACGTAAATATTGCAGAACAGCTCTTTGCATTAAAGGTCTCTCATTTACGATCACAGCATCTTTATCATTACTGCCATGAATATTATCGAAATATGTCATAACAGAATCAGGATTTATAGGTTGATTAATAATTTCAGAAATCAGTCTGTTGGCTTCTTTTTCATTGTCTTTATACGATCCGACACGTACATATTTACCATTCACTCGCTTATAAAGTGCCGCACCTGCATTATCACGTCCGCCGCCCATGTCACCACCCCACATCTAATCCTGGAAATCTGCTCATTTCTGAATCAAATCTTGTTGACTGCGTTATCGTGTTTCCGTTTTTGTCTTTAAATGAAAAAGTCAAATCCATAGCTCCATTGTTGATGGTGGAGCTTTGAATCGTTATTCCATATTCTGAAAGAAGCTTTCTTAACATTTGCGGGTGTTCAAACAGTTGAGATAATGCTATTCTCATATCGTTGTATTTCGGTTGTATTTGTGAATTATTCTGCTGATCGATTCCCGTGTATTCGTTTCGGGCAGTCTTGTTTATTGTTACAACCATGTTTTTGTCTCTTGCTTGTGTAGCCGCTGCGATTCCTGCAATATACTCATACGCAGTTCCTTCGTAAACTCCACCACGACCTTGGAATGAGTGCTCCGCGAGAAATTCATCGATTGCGTTCCTTGCGGTCTGTTGTGTCTTTTTACCGTCTCTATATTCTGCACTTCCGCCCATATGTCACCGCCTTAAATAAAAAAAGGCACCTGTATGTACAAAGTGCCTTCTTAGGGTCTGTTTTTATTATAATTGATTTTGTTGTTATATGACTATTTATATTTACCGGAGCATTTTATGATTTTTTCGTCCATTGGCCGAGAATATATCGTTGATAGTCAGCTCCGATATACATTGATTTGTATGATTCTTTTATGGTGTCTGGAATGTATTGATTGTCATCTATTGAAAAGTTGAGATATAGTGCATTCTTTTCAGAAGATTTTGTGATCCATTCTCTGAAAAACCAATTCGATTTATCAAGTGGGGTTGTGTTGAACCAGTATCGAGAATTCTTTATTGAGCTGCACCCAATAATATTTTCAACAAATGATTTTGGTGTCAAGGGTGCTTGATCGAAAAAGGCCCCTGCAAAATTGAAATATTGTGCTTTTTTCACTGAATCATCATCGTGTGAATTGAACAGGTAGAATTGATTTGCAGTTTTATGTTTCTTGATTAGAACGTATCTCTGTTCTCTGTTGAAATCCATATTGTATTGAGTTTTTAATTCAGCATTCGATATGATTTGTGACACAATATTTTTACTGCACGTTTGATAACTTAATCCACATAATGCAAAATCGTTATTATCAAAATTTTTCATTGCCCATTTGATAAATGTTTCGAGGATGATGGTGCTTTTTCCCGAATGAACCGCTCCGTCACATATCAGGGTTTTGAATTTTGTGTTCGGAAAATCAAGGATCTTTTTCTGTTTTTCACTTAGCTGCATTGTTTTCTCCATTATTGTATTTCGCGCCAGGAGTGAACTACTCGGCCATAAATGACCGAGCTTCTTGCTTCATCGCTGCGTCTTGCTGTTGAAAACGTATTTTCGAACAGTAGAGGGCGCGGGCTCCACAAGCGTTATTGGTTTGGCCAGTTCCTGACCTACCATTATTCAAAAGGAATTGTCTAATTCCTTCGTTTCTAATATTGACAGCAGCATTGATATCACGGTCATGATGTGTTCGGCAGTTATTACAAACCCATTGACGGATACGTAGATCTTTCACTTCTGGATGTAATGAGCCGCAAACTGAACAGGTTTGTGAGGATGGGTACCATTTATTGATCCGTATAAGGACTTTTCCCCTGTCTTGTAACTTATAATCTAAAAAGTTCAGAAACATTCCATAACCATTATCAAGTGTCACTTTTCCGTTACCAAAGCCTTTATTAGACATTGCTTTCATATTCAGATCTTCAACACAGACCATGTCATACTGATTGGCTATCTCAGCAGATTTCTTGTGAAGAAAATCGCTTCTTTGGTTTGCTATATGTCTATGTACTTTTGCAATTTTTAATTTTGTTTTTTTATAATTATTGCTTCCTTTCGTTTTATGCCGTAATTTCCTTTGTGCGTGAGTTAGCCGCTTTTGCCCTTTTCGGAAGTATTTCGGTGATCCACAAGTATTTCCATTGGAATCAGTATATAAACCATCCGATTTATAATCGAGACCAATTGCATTCAATTCTGGCTCGGTAACAGACCTTTTATCAGAATCATACTCAAACAAAACTGAACAGAAATATTTTCCATCATTTGTCATAGAGACGGTTGCAGATTTTAGTTTCCATCCGTCATCAGGATATCTATGAAGAATAGCTTTTACCTTTCCGATTTTTGGTAATCGTATCTTTTTATTTTCAAAATCAAGGGATACTGTTCCATTTTGATTATTAGTTGTATATGAATCCCGAGATTTCTTTTTTGATTTGAATTTTGGGCGTCCGGTTCCTTTTGCAGTGAAAAATCGTTTGTACGCATCCTGTAAATTAAGCTGAACATTTGCCAATGCTAATGAATCCACTTCACGAAGATATGGGTATTCATCTTTATACATAGCAGGGGTTGGTTTTACAATGGATTTATCCTTTTTATAAGCATTTTCCCGTGTTGCAAGCATCAAATTCCAGATTTTCCGACAACATCCAAAGGTCTTTGCAAATAAGACTTTCTGTTCATCGTTTGGATATATTTGATATTTGATAGCTCTGTTCATATTTGTACGTTGTTCTGTCTTTCGATATATTTGAGTATATTTTCTTCACTGGTAGAGCCAATTGTCTCCACAAAATAGCTACCATTCCAAAGGTGTCCTTTCCAGAGTTTGTTCTTTATTTCGGGAAATTCAAGCAATAGATGACGACCAGATATCCCTTTTAACCATCGGACAATATCTGTCACGGATAATTTGGGAGGCGAAGATACAAAACAGTGGACATGATCCATCTCCCCAACTTTCGCTTCAATGACACTAAATCCTTTTTCGTTTCCTATTTCTGCAAGTAGATCATATAATCTTTCGGAAATATTTTCATTCAATACTTTTCGACGATATTTTGTACACCAAATAATATGATAGTTGATGTTATAAACACATGTTCGTCCGTGAGTGTATTTGTTTGACATACATATAGTATATCATACTATATGAGATAATTCAAATATAAGCAGGCTCAAAAATAGACTACACATAGTCAACGCTTTCATCTCCCACATGAATGAGGGAGAATTCCCGCGTCACCCTCAATTAAAAATTTTAGACTTTTCTATATTAAGCGAACATCTTTACATCTTGTAAGAAAAAAGCCCTCAGTTTAACGCTGTGAGCTTAATTTCGATATCATGCCGTTCCTCTTACGCCCATATTGTCAATAAACTTTTCCCACGCGTATTCTTCTGCATCGGCAACATCATTGACCTTTGGTTCGTTATCTAAACGAACATCTTTATTTGGCTTGCTTTCATCCCAAACCTGATTCTGCGTGGAGAATATCACCATCTCACACCATTTCATGACGTGCCATTTCCCCTGGTTCAGCATCCTTTGTTTAGCGTATATCCGTGTATTAATTGATTCTTTTCTTGCAATCGTTACACCAATCGGCACGCCTGCTCGTTTGATTGCTGCATAAATCCCGTGTGTCAGTGTTTCAGGTTGATCTGTCCAACAATATGTAGGTTTTATTTCTCTGTCCTTATAAATCCATTGGTATTTCTTGATACACTTCTTTGCAAAGTCAACGAAATCGGTTTCAATTCCATCCGGAGCAACACCTGTGCTGTCTCGCATGAATTCTTCAAGAACAACCACGCCATTTCCTTTATCCATGATCCCGCAGCAGATAAATACCGTATTAGAATGATTTACACCGAAATCAATACCAAAAGTCAGATATTTAATTCCTCTTGGGACTGCATCCAGTATCCAGTTTTTCGGATTGTTGGCAAACTGAGTAAAGATGACACCTTCAGCTCTCACCCACATTCCGAGAATGTACCGCTGATAGAAGACACCGCTGTACATAGACTTGTAACGTGCGATAATGTGTTCACTCAAACTTGGGTTATCTTCAAGAAGAAAGTGTAGGTATAAGGCGTTCTTTTCTTCTTTACCAAGTATCCATTCCTGATAAAACCAGTGATCAGGTTTGTCAGGGTTGCAGTTGAACCAATATTTAGAACCTTCCACGGAGCATCGAGCACAGCCTTGATCCACAAATGATTTTGGCATCAGGGCAACTTCATCAAACATGATCCCTGCCATCGTAATACCCTGGATCAACTGATAACTTGCTGCATCTCGTCCGCCGTACAAGTAGAAATTATTGACAACATCACCTTTGCTGATCTGGAGAAGGTTTTCTGTCCGTCTGAAATGGATGTTGTATCGTTTCTGGGCATAGCGGAGATTAATATATGGCTGTACAATATTTCGGTTGCATGTAGAAAAGGTTTTCCCGCACAATCCGAAATTGCGTCCATTGAAATTTCGCATTGCCCAATCAACAAAAGCGACGGTCATGATACTTGTCTTTCCGGAGCGGATGGCTCCATCACAAATCAATGCATCGTAATTTGTGAATGGAAATGCCCGGATCATGTTTTGCTTTTCGCTTAACAATATATACGCAAGCTCCTTTAACAAAAAAAAAGAAGGCACACGATCAAATGTGCCTTCTTAGGGTCTGTTTTTATTATATCTGATTTTAGATATCAGTTGTTAATTCCTCGAACAATTGTAGGAATCTCTCGTAGTCTTTTTTGATTTCTTCCGGGGCATCTGGTTTGAGCTTTTTCGTCTTTGAATCCCAATAGGGTTCAAGTTTTTCACCGAGCTGCTCTATTTCTTTTTCCTTTGCCTGATTTTTTTTCTGATGTTCTTTATATTCTTTTTCAGACTTTATCATAATAATCTCCTCACTATGCTTTTATTCCATATTGGCTTTCTAAAGTTTCAAACATGGCTTCCACATAAGCCTTTGAGTTGTTACTTGCATTATCGCCATTTGAATATACATCCGCGAAAGCTTCCGCAAATCCTTCCATCACATTTGTTTTCGCATATCGGGATATTCCTGATAATAATGCGTCTTTTGATTTTACATGAGCTTTCTTCTTTGCAAGCTTCCAAACATCATTCAGAAATTCGCCAGATAATCTTTTTTTATATAATTTACTTAATTCTAAAAAAGTCAAATTGCCTTCTTGCATCCAATTGAAATAATAATTATGTATAGCATGACCAAATTCATGAGCGATCGTTGCTTCAGGTGTTGAATTTGGTGTATTGTAAGACGATTCATACAAAACAGGATTATCCTTCATCTCCCAAAACACAGGATTCAATGTCAATTTTCCGCTTTGGCTCATAGCGGCAATTGCATCATTTCGGATATCAAATTCTTTAATAAATCCTTCCATAAAAGGATAACGTGCTTCCAAGTCAGATATAACGCCCATAACACGCTTTGCCATTGACAATTCAGTTCTGTTTATAAAATCATCCGATACTGCTTTATTACCGTACCTTTCACGCATGACAGAAGCAAATTCTTCTTTTGTCTGCGTGTCGTTTATCCTATCTTTGAAAGTTTTTTCTGTCGGCGGCTGCTTTGCGGCTAACCGTTTTTGCCGTTCCGCTTCTCTGGCTTCCTGTCGCCTCCGCTCAAGTTCATCGATCTCGCTCTGCGGAGCTCCGTCTTGTATTGCCCTTGCTATCTTTTTCGCTAATCTGTAACTTGCCGATCCGCCCATAAGGGTATCCTCCTCTCTGATTTAGATACCCTTTCTTAGAGCGCATATCTTTTCTAATATTTTAATTTATTTTTGATTGAGATACATCATCATGTTCTGTTGGAGCTTCACATATCTGCTCCGTGCGCTTCCGCTTTGGCATGTCCGGTTCCGTGGAATTGTTCGGTTCGGTTCTTCTTTGTAATTATCGCGATACAGAGAAAACTGCTCAAAGGTCAGGTCAACCCATTGATCGTTGATCTTGTTGAAATAATGCGTTCCACCACCCTTCAGTGATATTCTGTGAATCGATCCACCAAACATATCATTCACTAAGGCAGCGGTGATGGCGCATTGTCCGTAGGTCGGATCGCTTGCTTCCCAATCCTTCTGACAGTCAGGGTAAGCCGTATTTGCTCTCCAACATTTGCGAAGCACAGCATATAGTTCATTCAGATTTGTGATTCCTGGAAATTGTGGAATTTCCTTGCATTTCAGTTCGCCGAGTTGTTCACCCTTGTAATGACCTCTGCGATCTTTGGATGTTTCACGAATATACTGCATATCTTCTAATGCTTTTGTTACGTTTGGGTTATTCATAATACTCTCCTTTTTGACACTCCCCATGCCTAAAGGCAGGGGATTCTCTCTCGATGACGGTAACCCGCCAAGCATAAAAGAGCTATCTCCGTGTGCCCCACGGTTAGTTCGTCTTTGACCCCATAGCTAAAGCAAGGGGATTGCAGACGGTTTTTTGTTCAAGTTTAATTCCACGGGCTATCCAGTTTACCGCCGGGAGTCCACTGTTGTCTGATCGGGTTTCGTCTCATCCACGCATCAGCTCGTTTTTGTGCATCTGCGTGAATTTTCGCAAGAGCCTGCAATTTTTTCTGTCCTGCATCATCAAATACGCAGGATGAAACATCATCCGGGAAAGTGGTGTGCCAGCTTACCGGGCCATCAGTCCAGATTTTAGCTCCGACAAAATTGCAATTGATAAGATCAGCACCAAAGAAGCTAACACCCATCAAATCGCATCCCGTAAAATTACAGTCGGTAATTTTTGCATTCACAAAATTACTGTTGCGAATATCAAATTGACTAAAATCAATACCATTGATATCACTGTCTTTGAAAGATGCCGGGAAATCATCCTGAGACAAACGTGTATCAGTCGTTATAGTTTCTCGCCAGAAATTTGCTTTGAAGTCTGCCATATTCACCTCTGAACTTTAGAAACCCGATAGGTATTCATCATAGCGCCAAAATCATCTAACTGCTGCGACGATAAATCAACACCGCGAAGGTCAAATGGACAAATATAATCCACTGTGGTAATATCAATTGCCAAAGACGCAAGGCTCAAAGGCAGTACACCGATGACGTGCTTTCCACGAACATCATCAGGCGTTGCTTGAGAAATAACTTTTCCGGTAATTCCACGCATCGCGAGCCAATCAATAAGTCCAGAATGTCTGGTAACAATGATAGTGTTGTTGTCTGTCATAGTATTCTTCTTACAGCTTCCTAATTAAATTTCACATCAAGTTGTGCAAAATTAGGTATGATACCATATTCGGCGAGAATTTCTTCTGCTTCACGAACTATTGTATGCAGTTCGTTAGGATAGGTTTCCCACGCAAAATCAGATGCCGCAATGGCATCATACCAGTGATGCTCCGCTTCGAGAATGCTGTTACTGACGTAATTCAGTTCAGCCTGTTCCCAATAAGTGGTCAAACCTTCAGTGCTGTCATTGGTGTTGGTATCGTAATCGAAATTGCCGTTCATGATTGCCTCCGTGATTCAAAATTTATTATTTAATCAACTTACATCTATTATTATATGCGTTAATATATATTTGTCAATGTCTTTATTTATTTTTATTACATTTACAATTTTTTCGCAATTTCTTCAAGAGACTTCGTAAGTTCATCGTCTTCAACATCTTCAGCCTTATTGATGGAAATGCTCTGATTATCACGCCATCCTAACTGTTTCAAACTAAAAATTGCCGCTCCGTGCTTAATAGTTCCATACAGCATGCCCTGTTCAAGCAATACTTCTTTCCATCCTAAAAGCTCTTGTGCTTTTTCGCTCAAGTCTGCATTGTCCCGCTGCAATTGCATAACGTAATCATAATTCCATCCATTTTTCAGGCAGCATTCTTTGAATACAGGGATCCGCAGCGGTTTCCGTTGTCCGGTTTTTGTATATTGAGAACCGTCCACGTTGCACTCCTGCATGTATTTATCAATTTGGTTAATCATATATGGGATATCATATATTGGTTTTTTTGGTCTTCCTGCCGGCATAATATCACCTCTTTAAAAAAAATAAGAAAGTGCAATGAATACACTTTCTTAGAGTCTTTTGTTATTATACCAGTTTTTATTATTTGTCAATATTAGTATTTGATTATTACTTTGTCAAACAGCTCTAAAAACCGCTTGTAGTCTTTTTTTTATTTTTTATGACATAACCAGGATTATGAAACAATTCAGGATTACTTAAAAGTTCATTCATTAGTTTGTCAAGCGTCTCATATGCTTCTTTCACATTTTCTGGTGCATCATTATTCAATTTTCCCGTCTCCTCATCATAATAAGGCTTAATAATCTTTAACAATGCTTTTGCTGTTTTCATTTTATCTTCCATTTTTATCCTCCATATCCTAATCTGTCAATTTCATCTAATAATACCTTGACATATGCCTTTGAAACTTCACTGGCATTGTCTTTATTAGTATATATATCTGCAAATGCTTCCGCAAATGCTTCTTTTGTTGGGCTGCCGCCATATGACTTCGCATCACTGGCATACCCCGAGATTTCATGTCGGAAAGATGGTAAGGCTTTTTTATATCCTATTGATTTTTTTGCTTCCTTTTCCAGACGTTGTAAAGTTTTACTTTTTCTGATATCATCCATCATATTATAAGTATCAAAAAAACCTTTTTTCTTTGCATCTTTCAACATTCTGCCTAATAAGTAATTATGTATCGCATGACCGAATTCATGTGCAACCACAGATTCAGGTGTCATATTTGGGATATCAAATCCTCTTTCAGCTCCTGAAAACAATTTTGGATCATCTACCTTTGAAAAATGTACGCCTAACCCAAAGGTTTGACGTGTTTCACCAGTAGCCCCACTGAATGTAGATTTAATTTCTGCGGCAGTTGTACCACCAGGATCAACGATGTAATGGAATCCATTTATAGCCCCCTGCATAAAGGGATATCTTTCTTCAAGTTCAGAAATGGTATTCAACGCCCGTTTTATCATTTGTAAATCATGGTTCTCCGTAAAACCCTTTGCAACATTTGTTTCGCCATATTTTTCAATCAACACAGAACGCAGATCTTCTTTTGTCTGCGCATCATTTATTTTATCCCAAAAAGACTTTTCTTTTGGCTGCTTTGCGGTTAACCGTTTTTGCCGCTCCACTTCTTTCGCTGCCTGTCTCTGCTGTTCAAGTTCATCGATTTCACTTTGAGGAGCCCCGTTCTGCAATGCTCTTGCTATCTTTTTTGCTAACCTGTAGCTTGCTGATCCACCCATGTCAACCATCCTTTAAAGCAAAAGAAGACTGAACATTGATCGCTCAGTCTTCTTAGGAATCTCGCTGATTATAATTATATCATGAGCGGTGATATATTTTACAGTTTATCTCATCATCCTCATCCTAATTCCCAGACATCTTCATCTGAGTCTCGGTACTCGAACATATCATCCGTAGGTTGTGTTCTGAGCTCCGGATTTTCTTCGATCTGCTTTATCACACCCCAGGCAAGGTCATCCAGAACGTCTTCATAGTCATACCATGCCCGTGACGTATCGAAAAGAGCATTAGCGATATAATTGACCGTCCTGTCACCCATCGCCATCAGATAGCGTGCAGCGGGATTGCACGTTTCCTTTCCATATTCGATTCCGACACGATCACCATCGTTGTTATAACGATAGATGATCCTGGAAGTAGCACGAACCATCTCCCCGGCAACGCTTTCCGCTTTTCCCTCGAAAGGAACCAATTCATCAAACAGTTGATTTAATTGATCCTCGTAAATGCTCATCATTTTTGACCTTCCTTTACAATTTGCTGGCCTCGTTTTATTGCTTTGACACTCCCCATGCCTAAAGGCAGGGGATTCTTAAGAAGGTTGCTAAGATAGCCTTATTCTTAAAGGGCTTGCCAATAGCCCGCTATCCAGTCTTTCAAAATTGAAATTCTGTTTACATTTCCGTTACCGCCTTATATCCCCATAGTTGAAGCGAGGGGTTTTACGGCTGTTTTCTGATAAAATCACCGTACCAGTTTGTTTCGAATTGAAAATCAAAATTCTTCAGCATTTGCTGTCGAAGTGTCATGTCATTCTCCTCTCAGCAAACCGCCATCATCTGCTGCCAAATGCACATTTTTTCGTTATCATCATAATCGGCAGCGTCCAAATCGTCATATACTTCGATCATGGCGTACTATTTTTCTTCTAAAGTGCTGATGGTGGACAACTTGTTAAGATAGTTGGCGAAAATTGTGTTTGCGTTCATAGGTAACCTCCGTGATTCAAAATTTATTATTTAATCAACTTACATTTATTATTATATGCGTTATTATATATTTGTCAATGTCTTCTTTTATTTTTATTACAATTAATCGTAAAGAAAAAACCGGGATATCCGGTTGTAATATTATTTTGAATTATCGTATGTTACTTTAAATCCCGCTGATTCGATTTGTTGAATTGTCGCCGCATGTGATGGATTATTTTTCCATGTCTTTGGTACAGAGAAATGATCTATATCATTGAGTGTTACATCACCGTGGAATTGTAATTCAGCGTATTGGTATCCATAGCTGCCGGTGTCATATAATTGTTTTGCTTGTTCGTAAAAATAACGAGCTTCACCTTCAGTAATTCTATCCGGTTCACCCCATTCTGCACTATATTTTGAAATGATACGGGGATTTGACACCCAACTCGGATATAAAACATCATACAACGAATCTCCAAGGGTCATTGTTGTACGGCTCACCATTGTATCTTTTTTGAAGACAATATCCAAATTACCGTAAGATGCAGCAGAAACAGAATCAGGACTTCCAAGATAGCCGTATTTTTCATAATCAGCGGGAGCTAAGACACCATCATATTCAAATGCTGTTCGCGAAAAATAATCTCTTGCGTCGAGATCTTCTGCACCCATTGATGTACCCGTCTCGAACTGATTCATAATTCTTCCACTGGATAAAATCTTTGCAACTGTACTTTCTTTTATTCTTCGGCGAAATTCAAGTTTCTCAACTGCTTTGCGTAAATATTCTTCTCCACGATCGATTAGTTTCTGTGCGTCTACGGGCGAGTTATCCCGTAAGTTCTTTGACTTCTCAATATGCCCTGTGAAATTCTTTAATAATTTTGGTAATTCTGTATTTACAGGATTATTCTTTTCTCGTAAATATTGCTCATATGCTTCTTTTGCTTGCTGCCGTACATAATCTTCATCGAATTCAAAAATTTCATTTTCGTATTCTTTTCTTTTCTTTTCGATAAATCTTTTAACAAATCTGAATTTTGCACTTCCACCCATGTGTTACCACCTTAAATAAAAAAAGAAGACTAAACTTTTTTAGCTTAGCCTTCTTAGGGTCCTGTAGCTGATGATTTACTTATTTTCTTATTCTCTGCTCGTAAATTTTCTCTTCACGATCAATTAATTTTTTGATATGCGACTTTACTTTATCCGGTACTGGAACATTTTTGTCACGGAGATCCTCTAATCCTTCCGTTTCCCATCCATCATCATACACTCTGGCAATGTTAAGGAATGAATCTAAAACTCCACTCTCACCATTTCCGTAATAAGTAGTATGTTTATGTAATTTATCTTTATAATCCGGGAATTGTACAAGGTAGAAGTCGGAATATTCTTCATCACCAACTTCTTTCTTTTCACGTCCAATTACTTTCATCTTGATTTCTGCCATATTTACCTCGCTGATTTAATTATACATCATCTGATTTACGATGGTTTGATAATTCTGTGGAAAAACCTTCTGGATATCGAGCTTTGAGCTTATCCACATTCATTTGCATGATTTCGTCAAGCTTCCACCCAAAAGAATGTGCAATCATGGCACAATACCAAAGTGTGTCTCCAAGCTCTTTTTTTGCGTGTTCTCTGTCAAGTTTCGCGCTATGGAATATCCACTTTTTTATCATGTCATTGAGCTCTCCTACTTCACCGGAAAGACCAAGGCAGCCATTCAGAATACCACCAACGTCCAAAGTCGTGTCATTACAGTCCATTCAGAAGTTTAACCGTTCTGTAGCCTTGCCATCGTTAGTTCTCATTGCTAATTCTTGATATTCGTTTCCAGTCATACATCTCTCCTCACATATGAATATTAACACAAGTCAAATAATAATCACCTGGAATGCTGTCAAGTATTTTGTTGTATTCATCATTCCATTGTGTATTAAATTTTCCTTCTTGTTCGATCCATTCTCCATCTGGTTTCAATACCGCCCACGGAGTCCATGTAAAAAGAAATTCTGCAAACGTCCGCTTTTCTGGTGACCAATTAGGATTCGAGGAGCAATCAAGAACATGCTGCACCCATCTGCGCCAAATCAAAGGGAACTGTTTTCTCAGCTTTTCTTCTGGTGCCGCAAGGTCAATTCGTGGAACATCTTTGATCTGAATATAATTGTTGGGCTGTTCGTACAGGCCACAACCTTCTTTAATTATGTAATAGTCCCATTTCGCATCGGGATTATTTGCAGAAATAGCATTACCTTCTTTATCGATATCTTCATACAATTCCATTTTTAAACTGTAATAGCGAATCGTGCCGATATCATCTTTATCCAGTGCTTCAAAAAGCTCTCTTTTTCCTTGTTCCGATAATAAATCTGAATATTTTCTTAATCGTTTTTTTACCTCTGGATATTCAGCGCAAATATATGGATCCACTTCTAAATCCTGATCGAATGGTTCCATGCACTCTGCTATCATCTTCAGGGTTGGTTTTTTCTCTGTGATAACCGCAACTTCTAAATGTCCCATCTCTTAGCTTCCTTCCCTTATCTTTGGCTCATAGTTTTTTTCATTCTCGTCATATTCTTCACGATCAATGAACCTGGTTCCGCATCGTGGACACATCCGCCACTGCGAAGATTGAATGACTGCGCCGCAGTTGCAGAAACCATTATTTTCTTGAATTTCTTTTTCTGTCATTGTCTCAGAAAAACCGAAGCCTCTTTTTATGATTTGTTCACACCAATTAAAAGATATTGGTTGACCGTCATCAACTAACCAACTCGGATCTTCAAACATCTGATAATATGGTTCAGCATCCGTAATATTGTAGACATTATCATGACCTAATAAAAACCAGTTCCCGGTTATACGAACGTTGATTTCCATGACCATTACTCGTTTCGCAAGTCTGCACAACCAGGTAATGAATGATTTCAGTCCTTCTTTAAATGACCGATCACGCAGATCGCCTTCTACCACCAGAAAATAGTTACTCTGCATTCGCATCCAGCCATGATTCCTATCCCTATATCCATCCCTATCAAATAGATTGTTTGTACGATTACCGAATTCGTCATGAGAACAGGAATCTGTGTTACCGCTTCTTTGAATGATATGAACTGTCATATCTCCTTCACTGCCGGATACGATAGGCAGATGATTCAGTACGGTTTCTAAAACAAAGCGTTTTTCTGCTTGTGTTCTGCCAATCGGCGAAACGGTAATTAATCCGCGGATATGTGTCCAGTAACTCATAAGTTATCCCCACCAGTGACGATCTCTTTCATCAACTCGGCAATTTTCTCCAACTCACTTATTTGTTGCTGTTTCTTTTCGTACCGTGCGTACTTCTCAGGCTCAACAGCATCCCAATCAATCGCCTGACCGCATCGTGAACAGTAATTCGATTTCTGCTGATTGTGCCTTCGCGGTACGTACTGCTCTCCGACGAACCATCCGCAAGTAGGGCAGCACCATTCAGCCCATTTGCTGATCCAGGTGTCTCCTGGTTTGTCAATATAATCAGTACCAATAAGTGATTCACCTGTCTTGAAAATAGGTTCTTTCGGTATCAATCTGTTATCATCTTGCAACACGTGATACTGATTATCTAATTTTGGCAAATCAACATAAATACAATCCATCTCATTGACTTCAGGATATTTAATTGCTATTGCATTCGCGTCAATCAATCTGTAACTCATTACTTGTTTCCTTTTTTCTTACATAAAATAAAAATCCATTGCACTTGTCTTATTTTTCATTGTCAGCTCCGTTATAACTTCCGCAGTTCGGGCAGTACGAAAAATCTGTGAAGTAATACTGATACGGAGCGGTCATATACTTCCCACACACAGAACATCTTGCTGACTGCCAGACTGGAATTTCATAATCCGCATTGTCAAAAGTTTCCTTTTCCATCCACTTTCCTTTCTTCCGCTCTGGCTCTACGGATGGCAATGTTTGCACCAGTTTTCTCACACCGCTGGCGGCACCCCCAAGGTCGCCATACAGGCCTCTTAATGTTTCTGCTCTCGAAGTCAATAAATTAATTATCGTTTGCCTATCTATACAATCACTCATTCCAACTCCGATCTAACTTTGCACCGCAATGTGAACAATAAGAATCACAACTAAAAACTTTTTTCTTGCAATACTAAATTCTCTGGTATCTTCACTAATATATTCACCACACTCAAATAAATGTGTAAACATTATTTTTTTTTGCGCGTCTATTGCGTCCTGTCTGCCTATAAGGTCACTCATAATTAGCTTTCTCTAAATCCATATATCCACATTTATCCATCATATCCGCTCCGCAGTGGTAACAATAGTAAAAATTGTGATTCCCGATATCTGAGTTTTCTAAAACTGCATGACATTCAGAGCACTCCCAACAATCTTCATCTTTTCGGCGTTGCCACCTTCCCTTCTTTCGATCTGCGGAAGCTAAATTATTAATTGCTTTTATCGCATCGTCCAGCCCTTTGTTGTACTGTGTGAACGGATTACCTTCACTAACATAACCGTTACTATTTCCTTTGTAGGCAGTCATGTAAACCTTCTCAAATTCGATTGCTTCAACAGCATCATTTCTATCAATCAAATCACTCATCATTTACTTCTCCAAGGTTCTGGTAACGGCATCCATGCGAGTACATTCACATTATGTGCGTCACAGTCACCATCATGCGCACACCACCATGCACTCTGATTCCAACTAATATACCCGACAGAGATAAATGAATTCTGGTTATATTTTTTATCTAATCTACGGATTGTCAACAGTACAAACTCTCCATCTTTCGGCAATGCTTCAGTAACAGAAATCCACTTCCGCTCCGGCTCTGCGGATGGCAAGGCTTTCAATGCTTCTACTGCTGGTTTTGCATCAAAACCTTCCGGGATGGAACAGCCATATGTTTCAATGTCTTCCGTTTCCAACCGATACATTGCATCTATCGCATCCTGTCTCCGAATCAAATCACCATTCATACTGCACATCCTCCTTGCAAATATCGTCTACTCTGACGATCCAGACAGGAAACCAACCTTTACCATAATTCGGCTTTTCCTGACCGACTTCAGCCACATACCCTGAAGCTCTTTCGCCATCATACCACCCACAATAATATCGACACCAACCATCTTTGATTTCTGCTTTTGGATTTATGTCCACATTAGGTATATTATTCAGACAATCTTCGCCTACGATATAACCAATCACAGCTCTTTTTTCACGGCAAACATCTTTAGAAACGACGTAAATACTACCTTCATCAAAATCTACCAATACACCCCATGTGAATTTTCTGTTACTCATTACTCACTCCAATAAAACCAAAAATTTCAGCACAAATGCATTTCGATGATGGACAAATATATTGGTAATGATTTTCTAAATCACATGAACCTATATGAGTACCAATTTCACTTCTATCTATTGTGTTTTTCCCACTAAAATATGGACAATTACAAATATATTCATCAATTTTTTTGTTATCCATACAGTCTTCCATCTCAGCATTCCTCAACCAGCGTCTTCATCGTCACTCCAATCCAGTTTTACTCCGCACACCGGGCAAAAATTGACTTGAGCACCATCATAAAATCGTCTGAGATAAAATCCGCATTCGCATTTATACACTTGAAATCCAAGATAATTCGCTTTCACTGTTCGCTTTTCAGGGTCTATGGTAGGCGCGTTTTCAATCTCTCGCCATACGTCCTTATTAGAAAAATCTTGGTCATCGTGAACATTCCACAGTTCTTCCAATTCCTCTTTCAATGCGTCAGCGTCAATTAACCTCATCTGACAGCTCCTTACTCTCTATTATTTCTTCTGGATCAGGATCCATAAGAGCGCCACAATTAGGACAATACAGTGACTTTTCTTCTGGCGTGTCGTACTCAAATCCGCATTCCGAGCAACGGTTGTAACCGTAATCGTCTTCTATCCATTCGCCAAATTGAATATCCATCTCAGCACTCCTCAATCATCTCCGTCGTTTCGCTAAACTCGCCACCCGAATTTTCTATCTTTGCATAAATGTCGCAATAAGTACAATCAAAGTAATCGTCCACTTTTTCAAGAAACCATGGTTGTTTTTCTAATTCTGGGCCACCGTAATAATTCCAATTCAAGCCTCCGATTCGTGCATGAATATACAGAACATCGTCGCGGCCACAGTATTTATTCCAAACATTCCACTGCGCTCTTACTCTTTTATCTGCTTTTTTAAAAGCATATCTAAACATTTTGCGTTTTCTGCCGTGAACAGATTTCCATTTAACGTCTACCGTTTCACCATCTCGGCGGAATAAATACTTTTTAATAATTCGATCAGTTCGACCTGATAATTCAAAACCGTTAGGGTCCAGCGAAACAAAATCTGATTGACAAAAATCCTCACAAAACATTAAAGCACGATAGTTAATCAAATCTTGTATTTCTTTTTCTGTCAGAGGTTTTTCATTTGTCATAAGACGCAGACCGCGAAGTCTCGGAACATCAATATTGTTATTCGTCATTACTGGTTCGAGATCTTCAATTTGAGCATAAGCACCTAAATCCATAATCATTCCTCTTTCGATTCTAATATTTTTAGTGCGGATTTTGGCCATCTTGTATCCTCATTCCAACCGTGATACCCTTTTGGTTGATAGCATTCGATTTCTTCACCATCAAAGTGAAGAACAGGTGTCGCCCAAGTGGAAGCAAGATAAGTGGCACTTTTTACTGGTCTACCATTTTCATAGATAGTTCCGCCAGTCCAAAACCAATCTTCAGCCAATCCGGCACTTGCCGTTTCCGGTTTTCTCTCTTTTATGATTTTCGCCGCTTTATCCCAATCAAAGACTTTCCCATTTCCGTAAGGTGTTGATTGATTTATTTCAATCTCTTTTAATAAAGCCATTTTCCACTACCCTTTCTTTTTTATATGCAAGCCACGTTTTCCCGTAATTAGCAGCATAAAACAATCTTGGATCAGTCAAAATTCCTTCAATAAAAGATTGTCTGATAACTACCCAGCCGCAATGTTTCTTTCCGATACTTTGAGATTCTATCCAGATAGGTTTTCCGACCATCTGTTGAAGTTCTTCATATTCAAGTGGCTCGTTTTCAACATTTTCAAGCATTTCTCGATACTCTGTCAGATAGTGGATCGTATCTGACAGCTCATTTTCATGCAGCTTAATCATTTGGTCATCATCAGGCTGCAAATCAGACAACCATGTGATTATTTCAGTTAAAGATTTCATTCATGACCACCGTTCCGCTCTGCGTAATACTGTCGGAGCTCATTCGTTAGTCCCAATACCATGACGATCTCGTTCCATTCATTAGAGCGTTTTTTGAGTTTTCCATATTCAGCATCATCAGAAGCGTTCTCAATAGCATCATTCGCTTTGACGGCCATCTTGAAAAGGCGTTTCTTTGCACCATCGCTAATCACTGCATAAGTCATTTATTTTTTTCCTCATCGTCCACTTTCATCACGATATCCTCACCGAAAACGACGTTCAAACCGGAGCCATTATCCCAATGAACCAGGATTGAGCCGATATCGTCAACGCCATGTACCGTTCCTAATGTTCCCATCGGAGGAGCCTGTACATCATTCATGTGGATAAGCTTCACACGGCAGCCGACCGGATAGATTTTGCGCAGTGTCGCGATTACGTCAGGGTGAATATTATTGAATTTCATTTGAGATTCCTTTTTTTAAACAGGTCGGGCGGATTTTTTCACCGCCCAGACCTTTATCAATCCTTATTATGCTTCAGCGTTCACCATGGCATATACCTTATCCAGGAGCGGGTGACCGTTCGTTACCTTATCGAAAAGGTTTCCGAAGTAGGAATCTGTCATTCTCAATGGTTCTGTGTGGCTTACCATGTCACTGACCGCATTCACAACACCGAAAGCCGTACCCCTGAAGTTGGCAATATCATCAGCGTTATAACAGCGTTTCAGCTGTTCCCGCTGATAAAAAGCGTTTCTCAGTTCTCGTTCACTTGCATCCTTACTGACCGGGAAAAGTTCTTCCCAGAATTTCTGGATCTTTTCGTTTGAGATTTTGATTCTGGCAAGGCGGACATAATCCTCATTTACTTCCGTGAAGTAATCCTCAGACAATTTCAGCGTTCTGTCAGCTTCTTTAATCTTTCCCTCAATATCACCGGTGTGACGAATCGAGAAGGAGCGATACGCATCCTTCACAGCAAGATTCAGTGTATTCTGACAAATTACGCGGATCGGGGTCACGCAAACCTTTACCGCACCTTTTCCATCAAAGGAATTTTTGAAAATCAGGTAATGATGATACCAATCTCCCATCACCTGTTTCGGTTCCAGACTTGCCTGCAGCCAGATGGTTTTCCAGTCATTGCAGCTTCCGGCATTTTCGTATGTACATCCACGACCGATCAACCCGTCAGTGAATGCAAACGCATCCGTATTTTGCACGATCTTGTACCGATCAGTGACCATTCCAAGAACTTTTCCATCATTGGATTTCCGATTAACCCGGTATCCTTTGATATGGTTCCCTTGAACATCAAACACAGGTTCCTGAAGCACCTCGAAATCAAGGTGAGCAGCTTTCAGCGCATCAGCAGAAGTCAGTGCGTCATTCACAATCGTCGCATTGGTGCGGGCGAAAATACTCGGGCGGGTGGAATAAAAACTTGTAAACATGTCATTCTCCTTATATTTTTACTTCAGATTATTTGATTACGATATCTTGTACATGGATGGGAATAATATTATTCCTTTTAAAAAATCTCAACGCTTGCATAATCGGCGACATCAATATCGCCGTCAGGATATTTCACCACAACACAAGGATCGCCGTTTTCGATAATGTATTCCAGGATTGAAACTTTTTCACCGTCAAGATAAGTGCTCATTTGTTGCCTCCGTTATTTTTAGTCTTGCTTTTTTCAACTTACATTACTTATTATACGCGCTTTTATTTAATTGTCAATGTATTTAATCATTTTTATTACATTTCAACTTATTTTTTAACCGGGAATTTCACCCGGTTATTATTACATATGACGAATTATGGTATCAATCACCAGATACAGAGCATACAAGGCAACCAGTGAAGCAATCGCACCGATAAATTCTGAAATAATCGTAAAAAACATTGTGACCTCCGTTGTTTTTTATTCAATCAACTTACATTATTTATTATATTCAGCATTATATATTTGTCAATGTTTATGTTTATTTTCATTACATTTAATAATTGTTTCTATTTTACATTTAACAAAAAATGCGCCTTGAAAAATTAACATCAGGACGCATTTTGAAGGACATTTTGTGTTTGATATATTGTTTATTGGTTTTGATATTTCAATAGCTTTATTTTTAATCCTGTGCGCTCCAGTTGGGTCTTAACCGATTATGTGGATACGTCCACACTTTGGGCACTTGCTGTAAACAGGCTGCTTAATCGGTGCCGATACATTCTCAGGATCGTTGGTCATCGGTTTGTTCATTTGTTGTGAAGTCTGCACAGTTCTTGCTTCATGTTCCTGGGCGGTTTCAGCTGGTGCATCGTCATAGACTTCCGTCAGATATCCGGTATTGGTTGGAGCTGTTGTCTGCGGTTTGAAGGATGGCGCGAATCCGAACATTGCCATATCGAAGTTCATGCTTTCCAGTTCCCGTTTTTCTACTGCAAGTTTTTCGGCATCCCATGTAGCAAATTCTGCTGTCCGGTTATCAGCGATCCGGTATGCTCTGATCTGTTCATCTGTCAGGTCATCCGCACGAACACAGGGAACGGTCTTCATATGGAGCTTTATCGCTGCCTTCAGTCGTGTATGTCCAGCAACGATCTCATTATTCGCGTCAATGACAATCGGCTGTTTGAATCCGAATTCTTTTATACTGTTTGCTACATAATTCACCGCAGCGTCATTTCTGCGTGGATTTTTGATATATCCGAACAATTCATCTACCGGGATTTCTTCTATTTCCATCATTTCAGCCTCCGGAGCCATTGATCATATACTTGAGAGGATATCTGTGCCATCATGACAGGCGGAACGCTCATTCCGCAAATGTATTTTGGAGATTGGTTTAAGAAGTTATAATCTTCTGGAAATGTCTGCATGTGGATAATATCCGTATCACTGATATTTTTACCATCATACATTCTCGCCATACTTCCTGAGGCTGCAAGTGTCGGAGCAACATCGTTATCCGCAATTACACCATATTGAAAGCTCGTTTCTTTTTGGTTATTGTTTTTCATAATAGAAGATATATCCTTATCGCCAGGTTTTCTAACCATCAGGCGCATTTTTGATATTGCGTTTTCATTAGCCCATTCTTTTCCCGATTCGCTCCGTATTTCTTTAAACAGGATCGGCGGTTCATTGAAGGATAATTTTAATTTCGGAAGGTCAATATCATTTCTATGAGCAATGAAGAACACTCTTTCACGTCTCTGCGGTACTCCCATTTTCGCGGCATTCAGTTTAAATAACTGCACTGTATATCCCGCTTCATGATAAGCTTTGATGATTTCATTTACGTATCCTTTGGCGTTTCCTGCAAGTAATCCTGTGACGTTCTCCGCAATACTGACCTTTGGCTTCAGCTGGTCGATCAGTTTGATAAACCAGAAGAATAGATCGTCTAACCGCTGCATTTTCTGACCTTCCCGGAATTGCTTTTCTACATTCCACCCTTCTTCACGTTTTCCCGCCTGACTGAAGACGCTGCAGGGCGGAGAACCGTCCAGAATGTCCAAATCATATAATTCAGCGGGCTTTTCTTTATCCAGAAAATCACGGATATCCATCAAAAACGGGTATTTTGGATGATGATTCACCTGATATACTTTCATTACACTGGAATCGATCTCACAATTACCGAGTAATTCATATCCGGCTAATTTGTATCCCATAGAGCTCCCCCCCCCGCAAGAGAAACATGAAAAGACAGTACAGCCGTTCTTTTTCACATTTGCAAGATCTGTAAGGTTCCATTTCCACGGAAATTTATGTTCAGTCATTGTACCGGAATCCGCAGTAAGGGCATTGCCGTTCAAATTGTTCGTCTGCATAGTCATCTAAGTCAATCTCCTCATTGTCGTTTATTTTACTGATTGGTTCTGTTGGTCTTGTATGGATCGGTATTTCTTCATTGCTATCATATTCTGAATCATCGGAATATGTCTGATCGATTGGCAATGGTTCCGGGTCCTGAGTGATAATACCGAACCCAAAACTGTTCATATCAAAACCAACGTTTTGAAGCTCTTTCATTTCGATACTGAGCTTTTCAAAGTCCCAACCGGATTGTTCCTTCACCTTGTTATCCGCTAATCTGTATGCTTTGATCTGCTCATCGGTAAGGTCATCTGCCATCACACATGGCACTGTAGTCAGTCCGAGTTTCTTTGCGGCAAGAAGACGGGTATGTCCTGCGACAATAACATAATCCTTATCTATTACGATAGGCTGCTTAAAACCAAATTCCTTGATTGACGCAGCAACATATTTCACCGCCGGAAGGTTGTTCCGTGGATTGTTTTCATACATTTTCAGTTTCTCAACCGGTATCTCTATTATTTCCATCAGCTTTTTCTCTTTCCATAAATCCATGCAATAGGAATAAGCGTATAAGTGTCTTTTAGTGCTCTGATACAGTTAACCATCGTCATTCCACTTGTACAAACATCATCAATAAAGATACAAACTGGTTTATTAGAGTGTCCGATTACCTGTATCACACCTCTGTCCTGTGTTACATCCGCGTATGTTGATCCTGATAAGTGTCTGTCTGCAAACATCTTGACGTATGGACAATTTAATTTCTCAGCAAGAACTTTCCCGACTTCGGAAATGAAATGTTTTTTTGTTTTGCTATGTCCTTGCGGAGCATTATAGACAAAGCAGTTATCGGTTTTATGAATCAATTGCCGGATCGTGAGTTCGAACTCACTGGCAACCATATTCAGAGCTTCAGGTTCCTGTTCCGCTTTTACTCTCTTGAGCCATTTGACCTGTTCTTTTTCGCTGGTGTCCCAAGAGCGAATAGACAACCAACGATAATCACCTTTTCTGTTAAATTTCGGAGCTAATGTTCCGATATTAACAGGCATGATTTTCAATTCATGGTCAACAGTATCAAATGCGCTGTATGTACTGATTTTTTTCTTTGTACTTTCCGGAGATAACAAGCCATTATCAAATGAAAACACATCGAAGCTGAACCCAGCTCCTAAATCATTTCGCATTCGATCCCCATGTTCGTTAACCGTTCGTAGGTTTCCCGCTGTTCATTTAGGCTCTTGCATTCAATCTGTACAATGAAGCGAGGATTACCTGATCCGGATGTTTCATTATCATCCTCATCCTCTTCTTCATCGTCAGTATCATAATTCGGGAAAAACCCGAAGTCGGCGATGTCGAATTCCAACGGATCGAGAAGCATGAATTCTTGTTCCAGACGGTCATAATCCCAGGTGGACATTTCCGCTACTTTGTTATCTGCAAGACGAAAAGCGCGGATCTGGTCTTCTGAAAGGTCATCTGCCATGATGCAAGGGACTTTTGCCATCTTTAACCGTCTGGCTGCCTTGTATCTGGTGTGCCCGCAGATGATCATGTTGTTCTTATCAATAATAATGGGTACTTTAAAACCGAAATTCTGAATTGAATTTGCCACGTACTGGACTGCATCGGAGTTCTTTCGTGGGTTGTTTTCATACATTTGAAGGTCGTTGATGTCTTTATATACTATCTGTAACTCATCTGCCATATTCTCTCCTTACGTTTAAATAAAAAGTAGACACTTGTATGTACAAAGTGCCTTCTTAGGGTCTGATTATATTTTACCTTATTTTATTATTCACATCGTTGTCATTTCATCCCATATATAGTGATATGGTATCCATCGTGTGGAAGTGTCGAATTCCGTCACAGGCTGAATCACGGGTATCCGGTACTCACCTGTTCCAACGAACATCGCTTTTTCAAGATTTAATAATGGGAGCTGACTTTTCTTCATTTCTTCTTACCGAGCTTTTCCCGCTGTTTTCTTATCCGCTCATCATGTTTTTCCATATCTTCAACGTTGTATGTCTTTCCACCAAACAATTGATATCCTCGTTCTAACGGTATCACTTCATCCTTCAGCTCTTCTGGCACAATACCGTTAAACAATATCTGTGATGGGTTCAGTCGTTTCTTCATTTCTTCATAACCCATCCAGAAATTATCATAATAATCCTTCGTCTGCATTGTCCCAACGGTTGACACACAGACCACCGAGTTTGTAGGTTCACCGTCGAAGCAGAATTGAAACGTCTGTGGCAATGCCCATGTGATCGTTGGGATAATGTTCACCCCGTTCATTTGAAGATAGGCAGCTACCCAGTGTTTTCGGTAGTGATTCCACACCTGCATCGCCTTCGGCATATTGGTATATATCGAAAACTCAGGGGAACAGACATAGCGGTACTGTTTCAGACGATCAAGATACAGGTCAGGTGCACTCCAAAGACGTTCGAATTGATAATCATGAACGTGAAAATGGATACCACGCTTAGATGGATCGTTCTTTTTGATATCACTTTGCATATAGTTGAATGGGATCCACTTTGTTGTTGTGTCGTATTCCTTCACTCTGCCTGCTATCACAGGAATTCCATATTCACCGACACCATCAAACAGAGCTTTTTCCATATTTAGCAGTGGGACAATAAACTTTTTTGCCATGTGTCACCCCACGGAAGATTCATAATCGTTCCTGACAGATGCGTCCCCCATCTCACATCTTGCCATTTTGTGAAATTCGTCTAATCCTTTGTCGCGGATACACTCCAGGAACTTGATAATCAGTGTATCAGTCTCCGGATGAAAATGTCTGCCTTTTCGCATTTTCTTATAGTGGATCATTGGTGATTCAGGTGTCCAGGCTTCTTTTTGATAGACCTTCCCGGCACCGATCCAGTCACAGATCATCTCTATGACATAGTGATATGGGATTTTGTTTGCAATCACACTTCCGTCTGCTTCAGTAAAATCTGTCCAAAATTCCCAATGATGAGGATTCGCTCCTTTGTGATGGAGCCATGCATAGCTGTAGCCGATGTCTTCCTTCTCTGCTTCAATCGGGCTTCGGTTCCCTTGAAAGTATTTCGCCGAGGGTATGAACTCTGCAAAACTAAATTTTGAAAGATCATGTTTGATTCCCTGCCATGTGATACCACACGCTCTGCATTCCTTGAATACAACTTTTTTATGTCTGCAAACGGTTAGAAAATGTTTGATATAGGGATTGTTCATATTACTCCTAATGTGTAAATAAGAAGGCACCTGTTAATTAAGGTGCCTTCTTAGGGTCTGTGTTTATTATAACAGAATATTATTTAGCAAACTCCCGAATCTGGTTCAGCCCTATGTATTTCTTTCCACCACTAACCAAAACTGGAACGCTCTGGATATCGTATTTTTTGGCAAACTCAGTTGTAGCTTCATCCTTCACGACAATCTTTTGATAATCGATCCCAGCTTGCTTCAGTACATTCTCAGCCATGTTGCAATTTGGGCATGTCTCTGTTGAGAAAAGCATATTAACATCCTTCTTTTCCTTGTGAAAGTTAGGATCATATTCTTTTCGCTCTTTGAATTCCTGCACCTTCCCATCATTCCAATTGCGCAGCGGACGATAATATCCCGTGATTCTGCTGTACACTTCGGTTTCTTTTCCACATTGTGGACATTGAGTAACTTCACCTGTCAGATATCCGTGGTCAGGACAAATTGAATACGTCGGGGATAGCGTGTAATATGGGAGATGATAATTTTCCGCTATTTTCCTTACAAGCTGCGCCGCTGCTTTCCACCCGCTCAATCT
>OCVV012887530.1_pt1 | contig 28769 bp, 41 predicted proteins | sample 1539721 | NCBI WGS metagenome assembly OCVV01 (sample SAMN02144230, study PRJEB22623) | gut metagenome | biome: sheep rumen | host: Ovis aries | place: New Zealand | reverse complement strand
AGCTGTTCCGCGTTTTTTAATGCTTTTTCTAATGCGTCTTTATTTGACAGCTAAGGCATCCACTTCGCTACATCGGCTTCATTTGCCATAACTGTAGGCATGTAGAAATGGTGTTTGCCTTCGCTGTCCAGTGTTGTAGCACCAGACGCCTTTAGAAATCTTCTATAATCAAGAGGGAGCAGTGTTCCTTTTATTGATGGCATACGAGCTTGTACATCTGCAGTGAGATACTTAGTATCAAAAATATTCATTCCGTCGGCTCTGTCTTTCGTCGGAGTGCCTTTCCACTTGTAATACGCCTCCAGATTTACAAGAGCCGTGCGAGGAACATCAAATCCGTATTCACTCTAATCCTCGCCAGTAGACCAACCTTTACTATCGTAGTTGAGTCCTTTTTTTCGATTTACATATTTTTCACTTTTGAGTGTGTTGCTACTAAAAGATGTAAAAGGATCGTAGCCAACTTTATCCACGGCTGCTTTGCGCATATTTCTTTCAATGAAATACACTTCACCGTTTGCGTTTTTACCGCCGTATACATAATCATGTCCATACTGAGAAAACCCATTATTAATAAGATCGACAGCCTGCTGCCACCGTTCCTTATTAATCATACGCTTCCCGTTATCCCACAGGAATGTTTCTTTCCCATTCTTCATGCCTTTCTCGAAAATGTCTTCAAGATCAAGAGCGATGACGGCTGGTGTTCCATCTTTTGTGCCATATGTATTATGGCCAGACATTCCAAGAAGACGGGTGTTTCTACTTTCAGAGACATCAATAAACCCGTGCTTCGTCGGGATAATTCTCTTGCCGTTCGCATCGAGTTCCTTCTGATCGAGAGGAATCGACACTCCGTTTTTAAGTTCAGTAATTGTATATTTCGGAGCCTGATACCGTTCCATCATAGGATCGATAATAACTCTTTGAGATCTGGTGTACTGAGCTCTGTTGGCGTCGCTGATCGTCTTCTGAACTCCAAGATACGGATTCAGATACTGATATTTACCAAGCGCACCCATTGCCTCATAGCCCTGCTCAACTCGTCTGGATGTTTTATTCGCAAGACTTTTCTGGACTTCAATGTCTTTTGAATTAAGATCTTTCCTGAATCTTGGCGCACCTTGAAGAGCTACTCCGAATTCTTTGAAGACATACCCGGCAATCTCATCCATCTGATCCTGAGTAAACTGTTCGAGAGCACGGAGGTTACCCTCACTCATAAAACCTGCACCAGAACGGACAATGCCTTTTCTGAGAAGGTTGTTGTGAGCGGCCATCTTAACGAGTTCAGCAGTAAGCTCTTTAGATACTAAACCGTTATTTCCTAAAGAAGCTCTGGTTGTACCACTTAAGTCGAACTTTAAATTCTTAAAAACATCAGGAAGTCTTTCTCTGAATGTATTGTAGTTTCTTGCGTTTCCGATAGTGATGGCGCCGTAAGAATGAGCAGCCGCCGATCTCATATAATCCTGACGCATCGACTTGTCCAGCATATTAGATACCATAAAGTCGATCAGTCTGTCGGATTGTTTCTGAGTACCAAAACCATAAAGAACGGAAGCAGCCTGTGTGTACTGCTTGTTCTGCTGGAGCATCTTACGAATACCAGCATCTGTTAAACCGGAACCGTGAGCACCCTGCATCATGTGGCCAGTAAGATTACCGACAACATTTCCTAAGCTGGCTATCTGCTTATATGTAGTTACGAGATCTCCACCTGCAGCATTAAGCTCTTTATAAAGATCGATACCTTTACGTAAGTCCTGAAGATCAGCTGAAGCGAGACCAACGGAACGAAATATCGTATTAGCCTGATCCTATCCAAGATTCTTACTGGTAATCTGTCCAATCTCTTTCACTGAACTTGTAAGACCAGTAATTGTCCTGGACATCATTGTCTGCATCTGGACAGGGAGTGAAGCGAAGTCTGTATATAAACCTTTCACCTCTTCGCGAAGTTTGCCAACAGAACTGTTAAGATTAGACATTGTATCTTCGCTAAGAGTTTTAGATGTGTATTCCGACTGGGTATCAATGAAATCCTTAAACGTTTTTTGAGCTTCATTTGTTTGTAGATCAAGCTCCATACTGACTTTTGCGTCTGCCATTAGATAACCCCCAATAAATCAAAATTGAAAACAAAAGTCGAAAGAATGCGGAGGTACGGAATTGAACCGTTAATCCTGCCTGATCAGTCCCCACATATAAAATAAAGAGCTGTAAGACCTACAGCTCTTTAGGGAAGTTATCAGATTTTTCTATCTCTCTCCGCGAAGGAATAGTCCCTGGCCTGATACTGTGCCAGTTTTTCTTTATTGTCCATAACGACTTCACGAACCGCGATATCCTTCTCGCGCTGCTTAACTTCCTCGTTAAGCTTCATATACTCAAGAAGGTTCTTCATCAGTTCGTTCGTCTGTTCTTCTTCCTCAGGCTTAATTGTTTCGTTAACAACTGTATTAATCCATGAGAGCAGGGGAGTGAGCTGGTCGTTCTTCGCGTTACGCATCTCAACCTCAAGCTTCAGGATCTCGTACAGTTCGTCCTGAGGATCTGACTCATTACCGAGATACAGTCTCTGTTCCCGAAGGAACTGTCTGTATCTGGGCTGAAGGTAGGAAACACCACTGTACTCATCTGTCTCAACAACTGCGTCTATCGCAGCGTTTACGACTTCGTAGTAATTAGGCTTAACAACTTCGGACATCTGGATTATTCACCTTCCTCAGGATTATATACTCCAGTTACACGACCACCTTCAGGAGTACCGGGTCCCATCTCGATAGGACGGTTGGACACGGAAGCAGCTTCGAGTTCCTTATACTTCTCAAGGAAAGGATTCTCGAGTGCGATAATCGCAAGCTGTTTCGCGGCATCCAGGAATCTATTATAAGAAGCCAGAGCATCGACACCTTTCCTCTGGGCATTCCTGTATTCGTGAACCATCGTGTAGTAGTAATCGGCAGCAACCTTGTAAGCAGTTTTATTTCCCTTATTATATCCACTCATATTAAGACTCCTCTTTCTTATCTTTTTTCGTTAAGGACACAGCGTCCTTAAGCCAACCCATAGACTCTACCGCGCTGGCAGAAGCTTCGGGTATCTTAACTGCACCAGAATTAATCGCGTTAAAGATCGCGTTCCCTCCACGTTTCTTTCCAGTAGAGAACGGGTTCACACTCTCGATTACTTCTGTTATTGACTTACCAGCTTTCTCATCAAACAGCGTCCGTCCCAGCAGATTAGACTGACTTTCGAAGCTGACGCGTTTCCGCAGGACGTGCAGGACTTGATTGAAAAAGTTCACAGACATATTGTTTATCTGTTTCTCGTCGACGATTCCAAGATAGACGGCAACAATAGCGACCGCGTCTTCTAACGTTATTGGTTCGTCCTCTTGGCCTCCCGGTTTTTTGCGGCTTCCTCTTTCTCTTCGATTTTGTTTATACGGCGGTAGATCTCGAGGATCTTCTCAATATCCGCTGCGGTCATGTAGTCGAAGTTATCTCTGACGAACTGTTCGTCGTCGAAGACTGCGACAAGGAAGTCGAAGATAATCTGTAAGCCATCTCGCTTCGGATCGTATACTCCCTGCTGAATCACAAAGAGTGTATCTATCGGGACATTCTCCAGAAGTCCTCTGGCTGATGTCCAACCGATCCTGTAGTATTCAAACCGGGTCTCTTTTATTTCTCTGTCGATACCGTTTATCGTAACGGTATTCTCGAGCTTATGATCTACTGGCTGTCGATCACTTTTCTCAGAACCATTCAGTTCGGCCTTCTCGGCTTCGCTTTTATTCAGGTCTGCTTCCTCGATAGCCGAAGCTTTCTATCCGTTGTCTTCGGGAACTTCAGGCTACGGGTTCTTTACAACCTTTCTGGGCATAGTAATCACCTCTAAGATCTCTTCAGTTAATCATGTAATACAATCGTAATATTTTAACGAATAAATTAATAAGTAACTGAGGTAGAAAGCTCCAGCTACTTACACGGTTTCCTGTGCCGATCACCGTAAACGTCTTATAAAAAAAGGGACTGCTGTTTATCGCAGCAGTCCCTGAGTCTCCCGGTTAAGCTGCAGTAACAGATCTATTAAGCAGGAAACTAATCTGAGCTTAAATTACGGAGTAGGTCCGACGCCGCCAGCACCCTGACCATAAGCAGCACGGAAGACATCCTTAGTCATATAGAACATCTCATAAGCAGCGTCGTCCAGACGGCCAGGATCCTCACAGGTAATAGTGAAGTCAAAGGTGGACGGGCTCTTATACGAACCGGACATGGTAGGCACCTGGGTAATACGGCCATTGAACATGTGCACAACCATGTAATGGGTAATACCAGCGTCGGTGCAGTTCTTACCGTCATTGTAAACGGGGAACACGGCGTACACTTCGCCGACAGCGCTGGCACTGTTATCAATCAGAACAGTAGGCACGTTCTCAACTTCGGTTTCGTAAGACACACGCACAGCGCCAGTCACGGTTGCGTCGAAGGTCTACTCCTTGTCGCTCACAGTGTATACACCGTCAGAAGGAGTCTCGCCAACGGTCATGTTGGGAACGAACACAGTGCCGTCCAGAGGAGTAGAGGGCAGGGTAATCTTGTGGGTAGTCGCGTCGGGGGTAGCTTCGGTGTAGGCGATAATGGTCTTCTTCTCGGAGTTCACGAAGTTCTGAGCGTTAGCCATAGCCCACAGCTCAGAGTCGAACTGGCCCACGGTGACGTTCATGTTCATCGTAGACTGGCCAGGGATCGTACACACAGCATACTTGGACCAGCCAGCGTTGATGGAGATAGAACCAAAGTCGATATCGCTGGTGAAGTTCGTCAGCTTATCAAAGACGTACTTCTTGCCGTCGCACCTCTTAAAGAATAAAAGAGGGACGTCGACGATATATCCACGTAAAGCCTGAATATACATAGAGTCACTTCTTTCTGTAAAGTTCATTTATACTAACAACCCCATGTCCTCCTACAAACAATGAGCTGTTAATATCAGCGTACCCGAAGTTTCTGTTAATAGACTTTATTAAACCAGAAACTTATCGTATATCTCGAGTAACCGACAGTTCGGGTAGCACTGTCCTTCTCACCAGCGATAGTAAACTTGTAACCATCTATATGTCCCCACTGGTCGACATCGATCTTTGTGAGGAGAAGGTTCAGTCTGTTGGCGATCAGAGTGGTTCGGTTATCGAGTGTGTCATTTGTCGCAGTGTGCATATCGTCATACTTGACATAGATGTCGAAGTTGAGGAGATGCTGTACGACATTCGGAACACCTGTAGTATTCTTCTGCTGAAAGCCATAGATAACTCTGACTTTCTGATCCGTGAGAAGCTCGCTCGTAGATCCAGCCTGAATAAAGTACTGTTCCACAAACTTATTGATCTTCACATTAGAAGGAATCAGCATCAGAGTTTTCAGCTGTTCATCTTTAAAGATTCTCTGACGCAGAATCTTCTTCCATGTTTCAGCCCATGATTCAATTAATGTTTCGGCCATATATACCTCTCACGTTAAGCAGGTCTGTAGGAAGTCTTCGCCTTCGCGTCGTTGAAGTAGAACTGGAACAACGTGTAGGTGAACTCCTCTACTTTAGAGAAATCAAAATCGATCCCTCCTTTAAGGTTAGGATCGAGTCTGATCTGTACGTCTATATCACTAAGTTGCTTCTCATGGTGACTGTCGCCTGTGGCCATTCTGAATAACATAAACTCGTAGGCCATGTTGTCCATAAGGTCTGCGGCGTAGTCTTCCAGCTTTTTCTGTACGGCTGGATAGGCAGCTTTCTTAATAGCTGATTCGAGCTGAGTATCTGAGATATGCGCATTACTATTATGAGCCATAGTGCAGACCACCAGCTTCTTTGTTGCACTGGAATCTGAGAGTGCCAAAATCCTCAGTCTGAGATGTGCCAGTGCGGTCTATGTCGACGATCATGTATCGGTCTGTGTCCCACATAAACGTATCGTTAATATGAACCTTATCCGTCTGGTCGTTCATCTGGACGGTAAGAATCGTGAGAGCTTTCGGAGAAACACCGGGAGTTCCCTGAGTTTCTGTATACTCCGGTCGACCGTCATAACGATAGATGTTGCAGGGGATAGAACCAGTAATAGCCTTGTATCCAGGGCCACTGATTCTGTAACCGTCGTCGTCTACTTCCTCGTCTACGAATCTCTCGAAGACGAATTCAGAGTTACATACGAGAGCTCTGGACGGAGCATTATTACTCTCAAGAGATACGTGCCAATCCAGAAGGTAAACCTGTCCGTTGTTCGAGGCAACGATCATGTCGCCTTTACGGATACCGCTCTCTACGTCTGCTCTGAAGTTAAGGTTATGGTCCATGTTAATGTAGCGGCTCTTCGTAGAGTCGGGATATAATTCGCCACGGATTATTACAGGCTCGTAGTCTTCGGCTGTTCTGTCGAACCAGTCCTTTACGAGTTCAAAGTCCATAACCTGGTTAGGTAAATCTCCGTCAAGAAAGTTTCTGAAATCATCTGCCAGAGTAGGTGGAAGATAGAACCTTGTCTTCGACGGGGCTGAAAGGTAAGGTCTAGCCATCTCTATCTTCTACCTCCTTTCTTAACTGTCCCCTAACTTCGCTACAGGGACACCTTTATACAGAAGAACTTCAGGGAGTCGGACGATACTGTTTCCGAAGTTCAGGATCTCCCGTCTGAGTCTGAGGAACTTCTCAATTGAATCGTCGGACCATTCATCGATAGGAGCGCCGTGGTTCATCTCAGTGAACTATGCCTCAATATCGCTGATCTAATACATGAGATCTCTGCCTGTAGTTCTCGTATATTCTTCGAACCCGGTACGTTTGTTTACGGGCTCATTTGTCTTTCGGTTTATATAATTTATCTCAACTTCAAAGTCCTTTAATCCGCTCATATAATCACCTTTATTAACCGTTCTTACTTAGAAGTCGTAGTGTAAGGAGTGGCGGTACATTCTCTTCCAGAGCTTCCGTCTCTCAAGTTCTAATTTATCTATCGTCTCACCAATATACTTGTAAGGCTTGTCAGCGTTCGCGATCGTTATAGCATTCGTACTGTAGCTGACAATGTTGTTAACGTCTTCCTGAGCCAGTCTGAAAAATTCGATCTGAGCACAGAGAATAACGTACCTTCTCTCGTCGAGTTTAAGATCCAGTCGGACGAACATTTCGTCGGCGCTCCCGGAGTCACCAGAGCCTGGTTCGTCCACCTCTCCGTCCGCTGGATCTGTTCCTGTCTCGCTATCGCTGAGGCCAGGATCATCACTGCTGGGATTATTGGAATCGTCTCCTTCTTCGGTCGTGTCGTCAGGTTCGGTAACCTCAGGACCGTATTCGATCAAAGACTCGATATCGACATCATACTGACATACATTAATCAGTAACTGCTCGATACCGTCCAGTACCATTTCTGTATACTGCTGATCCGTAGGTTCTATCGGCACACGCTGCCATGCGACTTTCTTCTTAAGCTTATCCACCAGCTTAGTCACTGAAGTGCGCTTGTCGTATGAAATCTTCGCCATGACAACGCCTCCTGTTTTATTCGATGTTAAAATTCTTTTCGGGCATCTTAGCCTTCAGGATCTTCAGCTTGCTGACAGGGAGATCCATATCAGCTGCCAGAGTATAGATCGCATGAAGCTCAGCTTCGTCGTCGATCTTTTCCAGCCAGGACTCAAGCTTCTTCTGGTTGCCTTTCAGATTCGCACAGATCTCGTCCTCGGTAAGATGCTTGGCTTCCTCGGGAACTTCCTGCATACCCAGTTCCGAGATTAAAACCTTCTTGCCGCTTTCGGCATCGTAAATTTCGAGCATACCCTTCGCGAACTTCTTACAGTTAAACTTCGCCCGGGACTCATCGTACAGGATGTCATTCATACTCATGATGAGCATCCCGTCATCAGCAGGAATATTAAAACCAGTACCGTCTGCCTTACGGACACCGATATCGTATTTACATACATTCACAACACGGAACATACTGGAGCCGCTATACATAAACATTCCTCTCCTTATCTGTAATCAGAAAAACTGGAGAGGCTACTAGCAAGAGTAGCCTCTCCTTTGTTGATACACCGGATTAGTAGTGTAGTGGAATCTTACTGGCAAATAAGATTAGCCGATCATGTAAGCACCAATGTTCGGGATCTCGGTAGACACGAATGCCACACCGCACTTCTCCCAGATCAGGGTTTCGAAGACCAAATCATCGATGTTCTGAGAGGTCATGGTCTGGACGTTACCTTCGGTCACGAACTTCAGGTTCTTGGATTCGGCAGTCAGTCCACCGGGAACCAGGTACAGCCAGTTCTTCTTCAGAACAGGAGTGGTGGTTCCGCTCTGGATAGCATTAGCCAGCTTCAGAACAGGAGTGCCCTTGTACTTGCCAATATAGCCGGACTCATTGTATTCGGTATTCAGAGCGTCAGAAGTAGCAACAAGCAGGGACAGCTGAGACACAGCAGAACGGTCGCCCAGAATACTCACAGGGCCCATAGTCTCAAAGTAATCCAGCTGAGCATCAAGGGTATCATCAACGATACCAGTGCCAGTAGCATAGAAGGGGCTGGCGAACTCAGAGATAGCGCCATGCAGAACCTTTTCGATCTGCTGGAGCTTCAGGAGAGCGTGGTTCCGGTTAGCTTCCTTAACCAGATCGGCCATGTTGATACGGTTCATCAGAAGGTCCATAACCTTAATAGCAGGACGGGAAGCGATACGCTCGGTATCAACCAGAACCTGCTTGTCAGCCACGAAGGAACGATGGACAGTTTCGCCATCAGCGTAGATCTTCGTGTGGATGCCACCAGTACGGATAGCGAAAGCAGCCTTCTCGCCCCAGCCGATGGACTTGAAATCGCAGATATCATTCAGGAAATCCTACTGATTATTCTGCTGATTCAGTTCGTTCATGGCGAAACGGATCGTCTGCGCAATCTGCTTGGCGGCATATCCGTCATAGCCATCATAGTTTTCGGCGAGCTCATGGGTGATGTCGTTAACTTCCTGCAGAACGTTGGAATCGATCCGCTCACCACGAGCCTGAGCCGCAATAACCTTTACATACTTGGAATCGCTATTCACTTTGATATCAGTCATCGTCTCTCACCTCGTCTTAATTAGCCGATCTTACCTGCGGCAGTAACGCCATACGTAGTGCCCACGGCAGGCTTCGCGGGACCACAGTTAGTCAGGAACACTTCGCCAGCCTGCAGGGGATGAGCAATAGCCATCTCGCCAGCAGGAACTTCATGATCGCGAGTGTCGTAATCAGCGCTGTCATTTACCTTCGTCTCGCTGTGTACGAAGTAGTACAGCTTGTCCACGGCCTGAACTTCATAACTCATACCGGGCATATTGTCATAAATCGTCTTAGCTTCAGCGGCTATAAACTTAGCGCCAGAAGAAGCGGTAGGCAGCTTCCAGGTAGGAACGCCGTTCACAATTGTCTTCACGACGATCATGCCATCCTTCTATGGAGCGTTAGTTCCGTTGACGGCACCGTCATAAATATAGCCGAGATGTTTTTCCATATATCCAGCCATAACTTATTTCCCTCCAAATAAAAAAGTCTCTCTTACAGGAGAGTCCGGGTCTTCACAACAGGCTCGGATTCCAGAAGAGAATAACGGGACGAACCCGATTCAACCATCGGATTAACTTCGTCCAGCTTCCCGCCAAGGACTTCGGAAACAACCTTGGCAGGATCATTATTAGCTTCGGCCATCTTCTTAACGGCCTCAGAAAGAGAAGCGAGCATTTCGCGCATACCGGAAATCTGCTCAGCCAGTTCACGGATCTCGCTTACAGCTTCGGCAGTTTCCTTCTTCTCTTCTTCTTCGACTTCAGCCTGTACTTCTTCTGTCTCTTCGGCTTCGGCCTTAACCTCTTCAGGTTCGGCTTCGGCTGTCTCGACAGCAGCAGCAGGGGCTGACTCTTCGGTAGTGCTCACCTCGATACGGTGAGATACACTTTCATACGTCGACACACCAGTATCAGTGTCGTACGTATCCACAGTATCATATGTTTCCGTACTACGGGTCACATAGACTTCTGCGTTTTCTTTCTTAGATTCGGCTACCTCAGAAGTTTCGGATTCAGTTTCGACTTCGGCCTTTACTTCTTCCTCAGATTCCGGGGCTTCTTCCTTTACTTTTTCGTCGACTTCGGTTACTTCGGCGAGTTCGGATTCAGCCTTAACTTCTTCCACGGATTCAGCTTCTGCGATAGTCTGTTTATCCTTGGGCATAGTATCTGCCTCCTTATCTAAACGACTATAGCTGTTAATCTCCGCTACTAATTTCTGGGCAGCGGCATCTTCACAGGCAGGGAAGGATACGACGCACATACCATCCATAAAGTTGTCGTCGCTTCGGTCAATTACTATAGTGCCGTCTTCCTTCTGTGCAAGATCGCCAGCTGTTACCTCAAAGCTGAAGTTGAGATTGTTATTAACAAAGAGTTCCGACATCGCTGCGCATGTCTTAGGAAGTCTTGTCTTCGGGACACGGGCTGTACCGAGTAAAGCGGTATGGCCGTTATCCAGAACATCCTTCCTGAAAGAAACATACGATCCGATAATCGGAGCTGTGCAGATCCCAGCTTCAGGGTCATAGCAGTGACCAAGCTCATCATAATTTCCCTGCTCTAAATTTGTAATATCTGCACAAAGAGGCAGGGCCAGGTACTTGTCCTGATTTTCACAGATCTCGTCAAGGAAAGCTTCTGTGCACTCGACACCGTTTAAGTTCGGGATATCGCTTGTGAACATCACCATCTCAACGCTGAGGAAAATCTTGGAACTTTGTAAACCGGAGGCAGATGCCATAAACCGATATTTGTTCTTACGGTCCACAGGCAATTTCTCCTTACGTAGCGTTCGGCGAATATATGGTAGGAGGACATACACCGCCTATGCGCAGATATATATTAATAGGGGAGACCCCTAGAAATATCTAAAAGAACTACGCCCTGAAACCAGAGCGTAGCCGTTAACTGTTATTGTCGCTGTAAGTCGCGAAACACTATATGCTGGTTAGACTGTCCGTCAGTTTGATCAAGTTCGAATTATCCTGTTCGCCAGTGTTCGGATTATTTACGGGCCAGCTCCCGTTTATGAGATCGAAGTATCTGAAGGCATCGATCCATCTTCATTCGACGGCTTCGGCTGTTTACCTCTGATCGCATTCTCAGGATCAGAGTTCCGTTCGTCGTCGTCCATCTCAGGTCTTCCAGGGCCATTACCTTCGCCGTCTCCGCTGTCGCTATCAGCTGAAGGGGAAACGATCTGAGAAGGAGTTGTAGCTCTCGGAGTAAGAATCTCGTCGATACCTTCGTTCAGTTCACGTTCGCGTTTCTTTGTTTCTACATCCATATCGAATCCGTTAAGTCGGGTCATCGACTCAGTAGAAACGACACCCTTCTGCCAGAGTTCCTTAGCTGTCTCACGGAGAGCTTTCTTCCCGGCGACATCCAGAGGAACGAAGTGGAAGAGGGGAACCTCGCTGATGTTATAAGAGCGCTCTTTAGAGAGCTCCTCTTTAATCAGGAGGTTAATCTTTGACATTGCTTCTTCTATCTCGCGGCGCATCATATCGATACGGGCTGTGACAGTCTGAACAGATACCTGGGCTGAGGCAAAGGTAGATCCATCTTCTGACTGACCTGTGACAAGAATACCGCTGACACCGCCAGCTGAGAGAATATCATTATTTACGTCCCTGTACTTATCATACTGGTAGAGGTCGTCGACATCAATCTTTATAGCCTGAGGCTTCGCGAAGATCGAGCTGACAACGAGAGGGAACCCGGACATACCTTTCGCGAAAAGGTCTCTGAGTTCGCCATATTCTTCGGCTGAGGATTCAAAGTCCATACCTTTCTTCTCGTCGCCGTATCCTACCCAGACAAAAGAGTGGATAGCCAGATTCAGCATAGCCTTCTCGTACCGACCAATAAGATCCTTCTTCGCGAGGGACTCAAGGGCTGAGAGAATAAAAGGATAGGCGTACCGCTGGTATGTAGGTTTCGGACCCTGTATTACTATCGTGTACTTCGGGTTCAGCTGTACATACTGGTCGCACCTGTTCAGCCCTTCGACTACTTCAGGCGGGAAACCTTTAAAGTAGGTTTCGAGTTCGTTGTCCTTAATCCAGTTCTCTTTAACGTTATAGGCTTTCTGCCGCCACTCTGAGTAGATACCGGAACAGTCGAAGTCGACGATAGGAGTACCGCCGAAAGAAACGTTTCCGATAGAGCACTTCTGGATAGGAAGAGAAACAGGGACGCCGTTCATGAAGTAAATGAAGCAGTTATTATAGGTAGCCTACTCAGCTGCCCAGGACTGAAGACGTTCTCTGAGTCGGATCTTCTTATAGTATTCCTCGTAGAAGTCTTTCGTCTTTACGTTCCCGGCTTCAAGGAACCAATCGTCTGTAAGGTACGGCTGATAGATATGATAGACGATACCGTGAACAATCGGGTCTGCGTCTTTATAGTAGTCAGCGAGTTCGAAGAACTTCTTTATATTCGCTTCCTTATTCGCGAGAAGAAGCTTATAGTCGTACCCTTTTATATAGCCAGTAATAGGGGCACTGTAGATGTTCCCTGTATTCGAGTAGGGTTCAAGGATCTGAGCCTCCTGCTAAGAAGAAGCTCCGACGATTCTCTTTGTTGGACTCGGGCTGACAGAGGAGCCAGGCCGCTGGCCTAAGACTCTGCGAATATTGTCGAATACACCCATCGGCCTACACTCTCCTTTTTCTTATAGACGACCGACAGCTCCGAGAGATCTTTTCCCGGAACGCTGTTTGCGCCTCTTGTTTTCTAGTTCGAGTTCTGAGATATAGTCATTACCCATCGCTAAGGCTGAATAGCGGTCCTTATGTTGTCCGACTTTCTTTACGTCATAGAGGACGTTAGAGCCAGCTCCAGGTTTCGCTACGATATTCGACATCTCAACCTGAAGGGCATCGGTGTTATAGAAGACGGCTAACTGCTGACGGGCTAAGTCTCTGGATTCCTTATTAGCTTCGTCGATCTTCTGTTTTATTTCAGAGGAAGGTTTCGGAAGCTCAAGAGTCTTCTGTTCCAGAGCGACACGAAGGTTATTATAGATTCTCTGGTTCAGGGCATTTACGGCTCTGAAAGGATGGAGAATCTGGACGGCATGAGGATTATAGTTCGGCTTATCGTCGACGACCCACGGAGGATATTCCTTCCCGGTCGTAAGGTCTGTAAACTCTGAGTCGAGGAACTTATCGAAAGCGTCGCCTATACCCCTGGCGTCGTAGATTATCTTTTCGGTATTCGGGAAACGGAGATAGAGTTTACGGATAAACGTAGCTAACTCATCGAGCCCGTTACCGTTAAAGGCTGCGATATACACAAGCTTACGGTGGAAGGAGCCATCGTTCCTTTCGGTAAACTTCAGGACAACAGCTACGGCATTATCGGAACCTTTCGCCTGAGAGGTAGCTATATCCAGACAGATAACGTATCTGGAGGTAGAGTTCTTAGGCTGAGTAAGTTCGATAGTGTCGAGGGTTCGGCAATCCGAAACCATCGAGTAAGGGAAGGCTGAGTCAGAAGTACCACCTACGAAGATCGAGCCGAAGTTCATGTCCCAGATAATAGAGGGCATCGTTTTCCGCTGTTCCTCAAAGTAGGACTTCGTGTTTATTCCTTCCTCTATAGCCGCTAAGTAGTCGAGGGCACAGGCGAACTTACGGGTATCGCCGTTAGCCTGAGCATTCAGAGTCTCCATAAACTTCTCATAATACGGGTTACTCTTCTCACAGCCGGAGGAGATCATGAGGATTTTGGACATCGGTTCATTATAGGTATTGTGCCGAGCTAAAGGTCTGACCCAGTTCGTCATAGGAAGCGCGAGATCCTGGAACTTCTGAAGGTCAACGTGTAAGGCTTCGTCGACGATCAGGAAGTTTGTACGCTGGCCGACACCCTGATCGATATTACCGGACCAGGCATAGGAACCGTTCTTCCATGTAGCGCAGGTAAAGTCAGCTGAGACAGAGATAAGGTCACGGGTATTCTCGCGCATAAGTTCCGAAGTTATACCGATATCGTTCTGGGCTATGTCCTTCTAGTTACGGAGGACAAGCGTAGCGTATCTTGTATTTTCTGAACAGATAAAGATCTTAGACCCTGGGTAGAGAACGGCACATACGTGGACGAGAAGGGCTGTAATAAAAGTCTTCCCATAGCCTCGAGACCAGACGACAGTAGAGAAGTCTGAGTTCCCGATAGCCCTGACAGCTACAGCCTGAGAAGGGAAGAGTTTTACAGTCGGAATCGTATCCCTGATAAAGATATCCCAATGAGTCCTGTAGTAGGCGATAAGCTATCCAAGGTTCTCATGGATACTGTCGATATTAATACGCTTCAGTACAGTTTCGGCCATACGGTTCCTCCTTAACTGTCGGAGCCTATAGCCGCGACGATGTGGTTATAGCGCTGAAGGATACGATCTATATCGTCCTCAGGGAAGACAACTCCGTTCGGGACGTTATAGTCTGAGAGTTCGAGAGAGAGTACAGCCTGAGCCCACGAACCTTCTTCTTTCTTCGAGTCGTCTTTCGCTCTCTTACAGGCTGCGAGGTTCGTAGACTTCATCATCATATCGTACGTAGAGAGAGCGTCCTTAACGACCTGGAAGTCACACTTCCCAGCCCGGTAGAGATCCTGAGCATTAGCGGCAATAAGAGACTGTACGGCGAGCTTACGGATCTGGTCCTCTAAGGCTGCGTCGTTCAGGTTATCGATATTCAGGTCCCGGCAATACTTCTCGAGGTACTCGAGTTCATGGGCTGAGTAATGGCCGTTATAGACAGAGTTATAGTATTTCTTGTCCGGGTCCTTCTCTTCGATTACGTAGCCAAGGACTTTAGCCTCGGGGTAAGGAATGTGCCGCCCGTCCTTATCCTCGTGAGGTTCGTACTTATAGTTACTGACCTAGAAGTTAGGGATGTGCTGGCACGTTACACGATCGAGTAGGATCTTCTTCCTGTCCTGTCCGGAGTGTTTATACGTGTCGTTCTGGAGACACTTCTTTTCGGCTACGGCACGGGCACTGTCCCAGATCGTTTCGGACCAGGCTCTGTTATTTTCCCAGAAGTACTCACGAACCTGGTCTTTCGTAGCGAGGTGGCTGACACAGTCACGGCACCACAGGTCTTTCCCGAGGTTAGACTCGAAGCCGATATTGTCGTAGAAGTCTGTACTCTCGTTCCGGGGTTTACCGCAACGGGAACAGTTTTTTGTACGCTACTCGTTCGCTTTAATCTTTCGGGGTTTCTGAGGGATAACGTTTTTTAATTCAGCCACAGGATCACTCTCCTGTTTCTGAATCGGAGTAAAAGACAGCCAGGGCTTTAAAGAGCTCTGGTGTTTTTTTGTACTTGTACTGCTTTATATGGTAGTAGGGAGTCCTGCGGATATAGGTGTAGTTAATCCCGAGGGAGCTGAGGTACTCAACTTCTTTACGGCGTTCGGTCATATATTCAGAGTCGAAAGCTTTATTCGGGATCTTCTTCGAGGCAGGAGAGGAGGAGGTCTGGTTAATCACGGTACTGATCACTTCCTATTTTTATAAGAGACAAATAGTTCCCCCGATCAGGGAAGGACATCAGACGCATCCGACATCCTTAAGCTACGTCCGAAGACAATAGCTTTATCTCATTGTAGTAGTTATCGAATGTGATACGGGAAAAGGGGATAGGGAAGTGAGGAGAACAGATATATGAGATTTCTCGCGGGGGAAATCGTGTCCAGCGTAAATTCGCGTTGGATTCCAAAAATACCCGTAAATAAAAGGAGGATAAAACCATGTTCACTACCATCATCACTGTCGTCGCTGTCATCGCCATTGCCATTGCTCTCTACTTTGTCGCTTGCGCTTACTCGCACTCCTACATCACCAACGACACCACCTTCAAGTACCTGGTAAACTCCTTAAGGGCTTTTACTCTGAAGAATGATTCCGTCGAAACACTTATTAATGCACTGAACGTTCTGACAAACGCAAACATCGTAATGTGTGATGGATACGCTCTATACACTGTTGGGAAAGAGGAAGAGATTAAGAAAGCTCTCGCCTCAACAAAATGGCACGGACTCTTTAAGCTTACGTTCACGTCGTTGTCAGTAGACGGCAAAATGGGATTGCTGTTTATCGAACGAAAGTACAAAGAATTTATTATTGTGCCGCTTGCTGACAAGGTGAAAAAGTATAGGGCTTTGCGTTACTCGACTAAGAGCCCTGCCGAAGTAGTCAAAGAGTTTGTATGGGAACGATACAACCAGGATATATTCACAGTGAAGAACTATTGCGGTGAAGAAGTATTAAAAGCTGACGACTATAACAAAAATTATCTCGTTAAGCTGTTGAACAGACTTAACAAAACAGACCTGAATCAATTCTTCCATATAATTGTCGACGATGACGAGATGTGGGTATACAAGAGGGAAGAGGTTCCTTCTTTTCTGAGATACCTGCTCTCGCGGTAAGATATTCCTACACGCAGAGAAACAACTTTCTGCGTGTAGTTTTTATATAAAAATAAAATAAAAAAATAGGAGGAACCTTGTTATGTTGAATTTGTTGATTAAGAAGTTCTGGATCGTGGTTGTTATGTTTATTGTGAGTCTTGTGCTCACAATCGGTGTATATGAAGCAGGACGTTCTGCAGGTCAGCGGGACATCCTTTTTAATTCCGAAATGTGGGTGGAGGACAACTCCATCCTCATTGACTTTGAAGGTGAGGTGTATGAGCACCTCGTCGACTAACAAAAAAAGCAGCCTTCTCCGGCTGCTCAGAGCCTGTGTATTACACGGGTTCTGAAGAGTCGGAGGAAGAAACTAAAACTTTTTTCTGAAAAAGTGGCGGTTTCTGCCTTTAAAAAGTGTATAGGGTGAAGACCTTTATACACTGACTCACCGCATCTACCCGGTTAAAGGTAGTGTGCCGGGATCGTAACCCGGACAGTAGACGCTCATCTACTGTTAACTGTTTACTACTCGACCAACAAACTATTCTGAGGAGGAAACAAAAATGTTGAACAAGTTCAAGGCTTACCTGATTTCCATGCTCGCTTGTGCCGCCGCCATGGGGCACGTTGAGTTCATCAACGCTGCCAACCCCGACGACGAGAGCGCCATCTGGGACGCCAACCTGCGTCTCGGCGAACTCAACACCATGCTGAAGAAGATGCTCAACGCCGGTGAGCCTCTGCCCATTGAAAAAGACTCTGCAGTCATCTCGAACATGAAGCAGAGTCTCCTGTACGATCTGTGCGGTGTGCTCTACAACACTAAACAGATCACGCCCAGCATTGTAACGCTGGAACATGACGCTGTCAACCTTATCACTAATCGTTCTGTAAACCAGAAGGAGAAGGAGAAGTTCTCCAAATACATCGACATGATCCTTGTACACAATGGTATTGAATTCGACGGGAAGCACTATGTTATGCTTTCCAGCAACAACTCCCAGCTTAAGGTTGGGAAGTGTGTCTTCGTTCTCGAAGATGTCATGAAGCGGACTCTTTCCGCTCTCGAAATCGCCACCATTGAAGAAATCAATGCTGCCGGAGGAGACAATGGCAGCGAATACCTGAAGAGAGTTGCTGTTAAGGCTACTCCGTCTTCCGTCCTGTTTGACGATGAAGGCAACGACGTGAAGGTGTCGGACATTATCATGATGTCTGACGTTGAGGTCATTCGCGTATTCAAGTCGGTCTTCGAGATTAACCCGGTAACAGGAACCCGTAACTTCTACAAGTACGGGAAGCTGTCTATCACTCTGTTTGATGGCCAGTTCTTGATCTTTAAATCCTGGATGCCCTCTGGTCAGTACAGAGGGTATGACCTCAAGGGATTTGGAATCCAGTCCACCCATGTTCTTGAATACTTGATCTCCATCGGAGAGCTTGATCCTGAAGCTACCTTCACAGATATTGACGGTAAGGTATGGCGTGTTAAGGATCTGTTCGGCAAGATCCTCGCCACAAAGAGTATCTGGAAAGGTAACAAACTCGGACTCACATGGTCCGAAACCGTTGCTCGTCTTCTGAAACTCTCTGAGAAGTATCCGACTATCGCTTCTCTGCGTATTGTTCGTTCTGCTGCTTCCGAAACCGCAATCGAAGGCGAAGACGAAGTGGACGATTTGATCCACGAGGTTGCCGAGCCCGAGGTTCGTTATATGAGCCGTCAGGCAAACCAGCAGTTCCTGTTCGCTACTGATTCTGAAATCCAGAACTGGATTAAGGGATCTGTTCGTCACATCAACAAGAATATGGATGCATTGAAGTTCGCGAAGAACTTCGCTGGAGATAATGAAGTTCTGAACGCTGTTGTCGACCTTTATCCTGAGATTATGGCTTCCGATCAGGTGATGTACGACGCTCATGCGAAGTACATCTCTGCGCTGCAGAATGCGGCACGTGGACGTATCCGTGTTCACGGTGTATACCCGTACATCTGCATGGACCCTGTGGCTATGATCAGGGTTCTTGTTGGCAGTTCTGACCCGGAGACTGAGAAAGGCATTATCCCTGCCAACAATGTGTGTGTTGGTAACTTCGAGAACGGTGCTGAACTCTACACTGTAAGATACCCCGCCAACCACATCGTTGGCAAGGTTGTCCGTAATATGAGGCTTGACATCTTTTCGGAAATCGGCGACGTGGCCGTATTGTCTATAAATGACGATCTGATCGTCAGGATGGACGGAGACTTCGATGGAGACGAGGCTCTGTTCACCGATGACGCATTCGTCATCGAGCAGTGCAAGCGTATATATTCCGAACTCAACATCCCGCTGATCACCTTCGCTCACGACAAGGCCAGTCGCTTTGAAGTAGAAGCTGATCGTAAGAATCTCATGAACTCCGTTGCTGCATCACTGTATAATGGTCAGAAGTTCAATCTTGTAGGCATTTACAGCAACCTTGCCTGCAAGATTCTGTCCAAGCTTAATCCGAACAGTGATCGTAATGCGATCCGTGCCGCTCTGCAGGAGTGTGCTTATGCCCACGTCGGCACGATCCTGGTGATCGACGCTGTTAAGACTGGCAAGATCCCGGAAGGTCTCGCCAATATGCTTAACGGCATGAACAAGGCAAACAGGAGGATGCCGTGGAACCAGCGCTTCACTGGCGGCATCCATAAGGTCTGGGACGACCCGAGATGGGACACCCAGAAGGAAGGCCGTTCCGTGGCTGACCGCATTGCACGTGCGGTACTGAATGGCACGAACAATGGCGAATTCTCCTACGATAAGCATGGGATGGACTTTGATGTCCGCATGCTTATGAATGCCGAGTTTGGCTCCAATACCTTCAGCGGTGTGGTTGACAACGAAGTCCTGAAGTCGATCAAGTACGACAAGCAGGACAGTGCTGTCGCTAAGGCCATCAAGGCTGGCGAGAAGGTTAAGCCCCAGGAACTGATGCTGTTCCTGTTCAAGAACGCTGCCGCTTTGGAACGGTCTCTGTCTGAGAATCCTGACAGCGACGACGTTCGTCAGGAATACTACCACACCGTGAAACAGATCATGATGGATCTGGACGAGCGCCAGAATGTCTGGCAGCTTGCCAACAGCTTCATCGCCAACGCATTCGAGGTTAAGCGCCTCGATGACGGGACCGTAAAGAAGCTGAAGTCCAACAAGGTCTGCACCCGCGAGGATGCAACCGAATTGGAAATTCACGCTGAGAAGGGCCGTTACGTGCGGTTCATTCTCAACGTGTTTGCCGACGAGGTTCTGGCGAACCTCAAGAGAAACATGTTGAACTTCTAATACGACTGAGTCCTGAGCATGACTGTAAACTGCTCCCATACGGAAAAGCCCCTAGGCAAACACCTAGAGGCTTTTTTGTGTGGTTGTCAGCACACCATCCTTGCAGAAAGGAGGTGATGTGATGATCGAAGACACTGGCTATGGGTTTCTGGTTACGTTTCCAGACGGATCAGAAATCGAGGTAGTGACTTATTCAGAGGCACTTACACTGCTTGCTGAGTAAGGATCATCACCACACGTGGGTATTATCGCACTGACAAGCGATTAATACAAGGGCTTCCTGTCAGCCTTAGAGACAGGCCCTTCCCGTGGGAAGCGGGATATCTTTTGGGTAGCTTGGATATCTGCTCGCTTCGCTCGCTGGCCTCCCGTTCGGTCGGCTTCGAAGGTGAGAGATATCCTCTCCCAAATTCCAGTACTTCCCGTAAGAACGTCCCCGTTCGCGGAACTCACGGGAGACTACCGCTCGTTACACTCGCTTCGCCATAGCGGCTGGTGAGTGGTTCGGGCTTCCTTGTCTGGATTAGCGTCGCTCCACTAGCGTTACGCTCCGCTTAGAACATGATGAGTCATTCGAACCAATGCTTGGCTGAACCGTGCAGGCTATACCCGCCGTGACCTGCAGGGTGAAGGAAGGTGGGCAATGAGTGCTGGTCGTCGCTTTACTCCGACCAAATCATAATACTCACGACTATAAACAAGGAGGAAACACTTATGCTGCCTATGCTCAGAGAAAGAAAGACCGCTGTGTTCGGCCTTGTGGCCGGACGTCACCCGTTGCCCGTGGATAAATACATCTGGACTGAGGAAGTCCAGAATCCGATGGACCACAAAGCACTGTACGAACACGCCAGCAACGTTATCGGTAATGAGTGGGACGAGATCACTGTCTACGTGACGGGTCTCACTCCTTGTCTCCTTGCTGTCGTGGATCATTGCCACTGGGCCGGGATCACCCTCAAGGTCATGCAATATGACCGCGACAACGACTCTTACGTGGAGTCTACTCTCTTCGTCTACGATGAATGTCCGTTCTGTAAGGGCAGGATCGCCAGGAACGCCTGGTCCTACTACTGCCCTAAGTGCGGATCGACTTAATTTTCGCTCCGCTCTAATTCGAATATGGAGAATGAGCGTTTTGCTCTACGTTACACAACTAAATATGAGGAGGAACGATTATGACTGGTTACATCCCCTGTGTTAATGAACCCCATATTTCTGGCTACTCCTATATCGTGAGGATTGGCCGGAAGCTCCGTGAATTCGTCAACGACCGTGAAGCTCTGGAATTCCTCAGAAATTCTGAGAAGAATTATGAGAAATATGGGCTTACTCCCGAGGATGACTATTTGCTCGAGCGGTAAGCCAGAGACTGAAATCGTGTAAAAAAACTCCAGTAAATTATCTATTCAGCCACATAAAGGAGGAATAGCTGTGGCAATCAAAATGTCTTCTCGTCAGGTGATTGATACCTTTCCATTCACTGTCCAGGTAGGATACTGTGACCTCTACTATCTTTTGGTGTACCAGCGGAAGGTTGGATACACCTGCGGGGTATATGGCTGGAATAGCGACATCTATTTCTGTGGCGATGTTGCTATCTCGACTGGATATAGGCCCTTCGGGAAAAGGGTCAGCTATGACTTGATTCGTAGATATAACGAGGAAGCTCGTAAGATCTACGAAGACCGTAATATTGAATTCACCAAGAAGGTTGAAAGACTGAACGCAATCCTTAAAGACTTTCTTGGTGACGCTAAGAAGGAACTATTGAACGAGTAAAGGAGGCTCGTTATGACTACTATAGACCGTATTGAACATGCAAAGATCGGTGACCACTATGTGATCATCGACTGGTGTATGTACACAGCTCCCGGTTACTGGGGCGTTGATGAATCAAACGATCCATGGTTCGGAAAGGCGTTCGCGGACAGGGAGCAGGCCGAGATGGTGATAGCCGACATGCAGGACAAAGGCTATCTCCCCGGACTGATCGCTCCTTCGTCTCAGGAACTCTGGGGCAACATTCAGGCTATACTCGCCGCTAATGAGGACGCAGTGATTGAGTACGAGAGACTTGGATAACTAAGTCTCTCTTTTTAAATGGGTAGCTTCCATATTTGGGTAGCTTGCGGATTTCGCTCGCTACGCTCGCTTCGAAGCTACGCGCTCGCTTCGCTCGCTCTCTCAATACCAGAGTGAGTGGCGACTTCTCCATGTTTGGATTCGCGTCGCTAAGTCGCTCCGCGCAGATTGTGAAGAGTCAGGAATGACTCACTATGAAAGGAGAATAAACATGAGTAACTGGAACAGGAATGATTCGTCTTGGGTGAATGGATCTGGATACTTCGACAGAACTATGGGTGCGGCCCTCGCAAAGATTGGCCGTGAGGACTACGCCAAGAACCATCAGGTTCAGGAAGCGAAACATGAACCGAAACGGGAACGGAAACAAATGCCTTCAGGTATCGTGTTCAAGCGTGCCTGGGTTCGCGCTTAATTGAGAGGTTTTAAACTCGGGACTGACTGATCGTCAGCCCTGAGATTAAAGCCCCTCGACTTACTCCTTGAGCAAGAGTAAGCAAGGCTTGTCGGACCGCAAGGTTCGGCCATGTGGAATCCTCCTTAGATATAGAGAGCCCCCTTAGGCAAGGGGCTCTCACTTTCTTTAGATTCGCATCGCTATCGCTCTGCGTAGATTATGAAGAATAGCTTTCTATATAAAAACGAAAATGAAAGGAGGACTGCTGTGGCTATTCTTGATTTTCACAACGAAAACCATTTTCTCTCTAACTTCTATGAATGCACAGTGAATTACAACGGGCTTACCTTCTCCAGTGCGGAGTCGGCTTTCCAGGCAATGAAATCTGAAAGTCCGTACATTCAGACAATGATGTCAGTATTCAGTCCTCTTGAGTCCAGGCGCTACGGAAGGAAGGTGAAGCTTCGCCGTGACTGGGAGGACGTGAAAGAACGCATTATGGCTGAGATCGTGTATGCAAAATTCATCCAGCATCCAGATCTCGCTGACAAACTACTCGCGACAGGTGAACAGGAACTCGTAGAGGGAAACCTCTGGGGTGACACATTCTGGGGCGTCGACAAAAGAAATGGTCGAGGCCAGAACAAACTCGGAAAGATCCTGATGAATATCAGGAGCGATATAAGAAACTTACGTGAAAATGAAAGGAGAAACAAAATGGCTACTATGAATCGGAAACTCGACAAGACCCCTGCGAATATTATCTTGAAGGTTGAGGGAAGCGCGAACACTCAGAACAAGAATGGAGCATATATCTCCAAGCTCGTACTCGGTGAGCACGAGAAGGAATTCATTGGCTCTGCTTCCGAGACTACGAACAACCGTATGGCCCTGGATGGAATCATCAGCGCTCTCGAGGCCCTGAATGACCGGGCTAAGGGTGCAACGATCGAGATCCACTCGAGCTGCACTTACATCTATGACTGCGCTACGAGAGGCACTATCGGGACTTACCTCAAGAACAACTGGACTACTCCTTCTGGAGTAGAGGCCAAGAACCGCGATCTCTGGGAGAAGCTCCTCGAGGTCAAGAAGGCCAAGGGCGTTAAGGTTAAGTTCTCTCTGGATGAGAACAAAGACCTGAAGAAGAAGGCCAGAGAAATGGTTCGTACCTTGAGCCCTGTAGTGGCTGAAATCTAATACTATTGATATATAGCGGGGTGGCTCCGGCTGGCCACCCCGCTTATAAAAAACTATTTAAAAATTTTGAGGAGGAACGAATTATGATCAGGAACAACATGAAGGTGGACATCAGGACCAAAATGCTCGAAGAAGGAATGAACACTATCGACCTCGCAAAAGAGATGAAGGTCAGCGGCAACTGCACCAGCCACCTCTCCCGTGGAATGGGTGTCGTGAATAAGAACTTTGTCCGTATGATGGAAATCCTCGGTTATGATATCAATATCAGCTACGAGAAGATTCGTCCTTAATCAGAGATAACTGTACCATGTTCCAGTAGTATATATGGAGAAGGGTACAGTTATCTTTTTTATTTTTGGTATAATACCTGTGACTGGAGTGATTGATTTGCCTGTATATAGAAGACCGAAGATGATTGTTCATGTTGAACAAACTAGTTCTGATCCTAAAACAGATAAGGATATTATCGAGACGTTCAGCAGGAACATGAAGCTGACGAAGAATGAAACAAAATTGCTGGTTGCTTATTCGCAGTTTAAACCCTGGTTCAGGCCAGCAACTAAGTTAGTATGTCAGGTATCTGGACTCCAGTCTGACACCGTGAAATACCTGAGAAACAAACTCCATGAGCTAAATATAATTTATGTTGACTCTGACCACATTTATTTGAGATGGGGTGATTATCGATCTATTTGCCTGGCTGATCCATTCATGATGCAGGACGGGCTGAAAGGAAGACTTAAGCTCGAACCGTTTATTAACCCAATTCGTTTTGAGAATCTGACAGACGAGGAGGTTTGTGAATACTTCTATAATGAAGAAAAGCTGCACGGCACTCTGGCTAATATCGGTGATAAAGCAGCTGACGAACTCTGTAAACAACTCGTGAATTATAAGAATAAGATGATGAAAGAGAGTTGGGAAGAAGTTTACTTTCGTACGACTGGAATGAAGCCGTATTACGACGATGAAGAAGAACCTGAAGAGTGGAAATACCTGGAAGATCCGTTTAAAGATATTCCTCCAGAGGACATAGAAGGAGATGATCTGCCTTTCTAAAACATGTCGGATCTGGTCAAAAATGGCTTAATTTCAATTTTCAAAACTACCCTATAACATGTATGTAAAAATTTTTTGCAAACTGCGTCGATACAAGTCTAACGTTCGCTCGCTACGCTCGCTCACGCCGCATCTCTGAAAGAGGGGGACGACCGCTCACTTAGCCGTTCGCGGTAGGCTGTGAAGAGCGGACGTTAGACGTCCACGAGGCCCGAGCGAAGCGAGGGCATACAAAGCAGACCGACACCGTGAGGCCCCGAAGGGGCCGAACAGAAAGCGAGTGAAGCTACGCGGAACGAAGCGGCGAGTCGCTCCGACAGGGAGCGAGCCGCTGAGGTCCGCGAGCGGAAGCGAGCGGTAACAGAGGAACTGATCCTGTCCCGCTACAGAACTCGCGACCAGCGGGAGCGAAGGAACTCAGACTCCTCGCGTCGCTCGTCGGGCTGCGCCCTCTTTGGCTGAAGGGAAGAATATAACTAGTTTCCCTCATAAGCTACCGCGAGCAGTAGCGAGCGGACCTCTCGCTGGAGCTCGAGGAAGAATGTGGAAACAATTGTGGAAAAGTTGTGGATAACCTGTGGATAAGTGGGAATCAAGGGAAAAAAAGAGTGGTTTTCCAGAGAAAAAGTGGGAAACAGTTCTTCTTCTCCTCCCTCCTTCCTCCTGTCATGGTTAATTCACATTCTTTCTCTACCTCGGGGAGGGGCTCCCCCTGGCCCCTCCCCGGGTGTACAGGTTGTAAAAAAGATTGACACATGTCGGCGTTCCAGATCGAAGTTGAGTAGAAACTCATATATGTATATATAATATATATAAAGCCGAAAGACTTCGTTCGTTTCTGTAGGATTAATAGAAATTATTAATACTACCCTCTGAGCTTTTCTGTCGAAACGGAAAGCTCTTTTAGTTTACCCGTAAATAATACTCGAAAGGAGCTTAATAGCCGAAATATGCGAAATGAATTAGCCGAAAGAAACTGGTTCGTAATTCAGAAAGACTTAGATCTTTCGAAAGTCCCTCTCGAAACCGATAAACTGACTCTCGATATGGTTCGAGTAACTGGCGAACTCGACTTTAGTTCGTTCCAGAATCTCAGTGAAATTCGGATTAAACACTGTCGGTTCGACTCAGTTAAGGTTATCGGACTTAACAATACGAGCATCGATATCGATTTTTCCTACTTCTACGACCTGAAACTCGAAAACTGTAAGTTCCTCTCGATCTTCGCTTCGAGTTCGGATTTCGTGCTCTGTGACCTGTCTAGCGATAGCTCTGTCAGACTGGTTAAAGGTTATAATCTTGATTTCCTGCACGTCAGTGTGGCAGGTAAGGTTTATAAACGTGACTATGTCACTTCGTTACAGATTAAGCCAACAAGCTGGATAGGGTACAAGACTGTTAACGAGTTCGGCGAGGATTATATCGTTACGTTCAGGATTCCTGAGGACAGCAGTACTCAGAAACTGAACAGTAATCTCTATCTCTGTGACTTCGCCGAAGTCTTGAGTATAGAGAAACAGGATCATGATTCTCTCCAGACTGAGTACCTTACCGATGTCTGTGAGACTGGTTTCGCCGGAAACCCCGATACTGAGTATAAAGTCGGAAAGACTTACTCAGGTGAGAGGCTCAGGCTTACGAAAACTAGGTAAACCCGGCTGTAAAGCCGAAGGTCCGAGCGAAGCGAGGAAAGAGAATAAGTCGTCTCTAGACCGCTCTATGATTGGTTTAGCGTCGCTTAGTCGCTCCGCTTAGATTATGAAGAATCGGAAATAAAAGCCGATTCGGGTACTCACTATGCTTCGATTGGCGTCGCTTCAGCTGACGCAGTCGCTCCGCTTAGATTATGAGGGGACAGGCTAGAACCGTCTCTTCTTAATAAAATCTTATTACTAAATTATTATTGAAAAAGAAAGGTGGAAACTACACATGTTCAAGACCGAAATTATTGGAAATCTGACCAAGGATCCTCAGACCCGTGAATTCACTGCCGCTAATGGCGACAAGCGTACTGTGTGCAACTTCGACGTCGCTGTGGACACTGGCTATGGCGACAACAAGAAGACCCATTTCGTCCGTATCAGCGTCTGGGGTAAGTCCGGTGAAGCCTGCGCGAAGTACATGGCCAAGGGCAAGAAGATCTACGCGAAGGGTATCGTGACCGCGAACGCATACGTGAATAAGGATGGCCAGCCTGCCGGACAGCTCCAGCTGAATGCTGACGAGATCGAGTTCCTGAGCCCTGCTGGCGGTAACGGTGGCGCTGCGGCTCCTGCTCCTCAGGCGAACTACTCCCAGGCTGGATTCACTGAAGAGCCCTCTACTGACGACCTGCCCTTTTAAGGGAAATCCCGGGACGTACCCCAGAAGTACGTCCCGGGTTACTTTTCTGGATTTAATTAAGAAAGGAGTAAGACTATGCCGGAAGATAACCTTATCGAATCTATGTATATGGATTCGGACTGCGAGCTCGGCGAAGACGAGTATGCATGGTTTCGTGAATACGAAGAGTGGGAGAATCAGAACCTGAAGTTCGATGTCGATGACTTCGCTAACGAATATTTCGGAGGTGAAATCCCGGCATAATATATTCCTTCCTTCAACCCGACGAGCCGATAGGCGAGTCAGCCATTTAGCCGTGAGCGCGAGCAACGCTAACGCGAAGCGTTCTGTTGCGAAGCAACGCGAGCGATATTTGTTTACTAACTGTGATTAAAGAAAGGTGGTTTCCAAATGATTAAAGTAAACGTACGTACCGACAAAGGCAATTCCGTTCCCTCTCAGCTGACCAACGAGAACCGGAAGATTGAAGACTTCCTCGCTTCCGTTGGTGTTCCTGTGACCTCTGCTACTCAGATCTACGCGAACGGCCAGATCTGTGACGCCGACACTCTTCTGGCCGATATCGACGCCGAAGAAGTGACCCTGATGCTGTGCGAGAAGATGCAGCTGGGTGCGAAGATGCACGTCGCTGGCCACGCCCTGGCCCTGACTTCAGAGTACCTGGACATCATTAAGGATGCGGCTGCTCATAAGCCTGAAGCCTTGATCGTCCGTGATCCTGAGACGAAGGAGCCTGTATTTAAGGTCGAAGTCGCCGAAGAAGACGAGTACGGCGATATCGGAAAGTATGGTGTCACGTTCTCGAATAAGGCCGACAGCTACGGAAACGCCGTGGCTACGACTGTCCTGAATCTGGATATGTTCGACGATCCCTACGTTCAGGATATCCGTGAGAAGCTTGTTCAGGAGTACGGTCCTGTCCTTGCGAACCTGCAGAAGGTTGAGGAGCAGATCGAGAAGGCTCGTGGCGAACTCGAAGCTCAGGTTCAGGCTACCGAAGGTATGATCGTAATCGCGCACTAAAGCCAGTTCTATCTCCGGGTCCGCGCCAAGACGGGCCCGGAGACTTTAATTTATTAAACGCAGAGGAGAGGTGAGAATTTGAATTACAGTAATAAATGGTCTACTCAGATCGTGAAATCCCTGACAAGTCAGGCAGTTAGAATTATGCACTCAGCTTTCGACGTAGACGGACCTGAAGGATTAACGATAGATAATTCGCTCGCTTCTTGTCTGCGCTTAATCTCAACTATGATGCCGGGTGCGAACATAAAGCTTTACTTCCAGTTTTCCGACAAGTTCTCGGAGTTCGAAGATGTTCTCGGTTCTTCGAGTAAATACGGAGCAGTCGTGGTGAATCTGGCTACTAAACCAGATAGTCTCAACGACTTTATTAAAGAAGTAAACTCGCATCATTATAAAGGCGAAGCTCAGCTCTGTTCCTTCTTTAAATCGAAAGGAATCCAGAACCCGTATGTGTGCTCGAATAATAGTACTGTCCATTTCTTCTTTCAGCAGTTCACCGAGAAGGAGCTTTGGGCTCTGATCTCAACGATACCAGTCTGGCTGAAGAAGAATGCATACGGCTATCCTTGCGGATTCAAAGGCGAAGAGAAACTCCTTGAATTCTTCGGGATGTTCGACAAGGGCCAGATAGCCGAAGCCTACGAGTTCCTGAACACGACTTCATTCTATGACGAGTTCATCGAGAAGAAGTTGTACGGGAAACTGAAGTCGATCCGTCAGCTGAATATCACGAAAGAGATCGAACACTTTGCCGGGATCGAGCGGCAGAGTAAGGAACAGCTGCAGGTATACGAGCGGAAGATCCTCGA
>OCVV011333594.1_pt1 | contig 28794 bp, 24 predicted proteins | sample 1539721 | NCBI WGS metagenome assembly OCVV01 (sample SAMN02144230, study PRJEB22623) | gut metagenome | biome: sheep rumen | host: Ovis aries | place: New Zealand | reverse complement strand
TGTCTGAGCGCAGCGAGTTTATGATTTCGCGAATATTAGCAGCAGATGCAGTGAATACATAGAAGTTCTTTGCGCGGAAGCCGTTTGAATTGTCACACAATTTCCCGACTATATAGTGTTTCGTAATTACCTGTGAAATAACAAGAGGAAAAGGAGAATTGAAATATTATGAATGATATTATCGATATCATTGATCTGGTCATCGCCATGTGGGGAGTGGTACTGATCTATACTGGATTTAGCTGCCGTATCACAGGAAATGTGAATAAGTACGTGCTTTGGGACAAGAAGGTCCCGTTTTCTAAATGCCGAAATAAAAGAGGCTACATCAAATACGTTTCCTGGAGAATGATAGTTGCCGGCATCGTTATTCTTATAATGGGATTGTTCGGTATGTTTTCCACTAAATATTCGGAACTGTATGATAAGTATTATAATATTGCGCTCCTCATCACACTCGGTGTGCTGGCGTGGTATGGCTACTTTTCATGGCAGGCAAATAAAAAATTCTACTAAAAACAAAGATCCTTCCGAAACACTGGCGCTTCGGGAGGATTCTTTTGTATCATGGGAAATTGCGCTCATTTCCTGTGATACAAATACTCCGGGCGATGGACATGCCGCACAAAGGAAGGCAGCTGCGCTGCCGTGCGGCGGCGCGCAAAGTCCGGTTCGATCCCCGGTCTTTGTTCCTGATGAAAAAAGTGCACGGAAGTCCGCTCGCGGACTTGGATATGAACAGCGAATGTGGATAAAAGAAGGGATAAATGTGGATAAAAAAGGATTTCTTGAACATTTTGTGGATAAAATGTTCATAATAGAAACAGTTTGTGTGTATTAAAAGTGTATTTTTGAAAACGTTTATGGTTGATTTTTGAAGACATTTTGACCTTGTTTCTAAGCTATGATATACTAACCCCAAATGACCGGAAATGGGGCGGACTGCCTCATGTAATATAGTAGAAGTATGTATTACTAAAACTTCCCGCATGTCATTTCTGAATTGTCTGATCATGATAAACACGTCGTCAGGACGCTCCCGCTTATTTCTTGTTTTATAGGAAATTACGATCATTTCCTGTGACACAAATCCTCCGGGGATGCACAAGCCACACAGAGGAAGACAGCTGCGCTGCTGTGCGGCGGTGCGCAAAGTCCGGTTCGCTCCCCTCAAGATTGAGCGGCCGGGGAGTTGAAGTCCGCTCGCGGACTTTATTTTGATCGCAAAAGGATATTTCGATGCGCGGCAGGAAGTATTGGTATATTAGACAAAGCGGTAAGGAGAGATGAGAAAATGGCATTGTTCGATAAGAAATTAAGTGATGATCTGATGAGTCTACAGTCGAATGGAGATGAGAGCCATCTGGACACGGCTGACAACGAAGAAGCGGCCAGAGTCATGGCTGAAGGATTCTATGAAAATGAAGAGCTTTATATCCTTGCGTCTCAGACGACGAAGCAGCCGTTCGTAGTGTGCGATGAAGATACATATGAGGATGAGATCTTCGTATTTACGGGAGAGGATATTCTGCAGGATTATGCAAAAATGTATACAAAGGATAAATATGCCTTATACGCCATGAAGATCCCGAAAGAGAATATTCCGGTTTTTTTGAATACGGTATTTGCCATTGGCGCGGATACGATCATGTTTTCTGACGGAGGAGCGCCGGTCCGGATCAGCATTGAAGACCTGGCAGAAGGCCCGAATTATCATAAAACGCCGAATGAAAAGATACTTCCGGCGAATCCGTCTGTCCAGCTGCCGGCAATATACTTTCTGCAGGAGCTTCGCCGCCCGATGGGGGAGCGTACTCGTCAGGAGATGGCAAGGCTGAGAGAGCTGGAAGAGGAAATGGTCGTTAATATGTCCCGCTCCGAGTTTATCGTTCTGTTTGACGCGGGAAGCAGACCTGCCGCACCCGGAAATAAGAGAAATATGAGAATCCCATATATCAAAGCGAAAAACGGAGATGTACTGCAGCCTGTATTTACAGATTATATGGAAGTTCAAAAGTTCAACGCAAATGTGAAAATGAAAAATATAAGCCTGACTACGGTTTCCTATGATCAGCTTCAAAATTTCCTCGGAAAAGCCGCAAAGGCGTTCGTAATTAATCCGGCGGGATTTAATCTTATACTCACGAAGGAACAGCTTAAGAAAATGAAAGAGATGTATATCCAGGAGGATGAATGATAAATGTTTCAGGCTTACGAAATATTAAGTGAAGAGATGATCGAAGATGTGCATGCGAAGGGCACGCTTCTGAGACATAAAAAAAGCGGGGCAAGAATTGCCCTGCTTTCTAATCAGGATGATAACAAGGTATTTAACATTGCCTTCCGCACGCCGCCGGAAAATTCCACCGGCGTTGCTCATATTATTGAACATACTGTGCTCTGCGGTTCCAGGAAGTTCCCGTTGAAGGACCCTTTTGTAGAGCTGGCGAAAGGATCGCTAAATACGTTCCTGAACGCCATGACATATCCGGACAAGACAATGTTTCCCGTTGCCAGCTGCAACGATACGGATTTCCAGAACCTGGTAGACGTGTATCTGGATGCGGTGTTTTATCCGAATATTTATAAGGAAGAAAAGATTTTCCGCCAGGAGGGCTGGCACTATGAACTTGAGAACGAAAATGAAAATCTGAAATACAACGGCGTTGTCTATAACGAGATGAAGGGAGCGTTCTCATCCAGTGAAGAAGTTCTGGAGAGAACTGTCTTTAACGCGCTGTTTCCGGATAATGCATACGGCGTGGAATCGGGCGGTGATCCGAAACATATTCCGGAGCTTACCTATGAGGAATTCCTGAATTTCCACCGCAGATATTATCATCCGTCGAACAGTTATATTTATTTCTACGGAAATATGAATATGGAAGAAAAACTTGACTGGCTCGACAGAGAATATCTCAGTAAGTTTGACGCCATCGAGGTTCCGTCGGAGATCAATATGCAGGAGCCGTTTGATGAGCCCAGGGAGATCACGGCAGAATATCCGATCCTTGAAGATGAACCGCTGGAAAATAATTCCTACATCTCGCAGAGTATGGTGGTCAGTGACAGCGGCGATGTGCTGAAAAACATGGCGTTTTCCGTGCTGGAATATGTTTTGCTCAGTTCACCGGGAGCTCCGGTAAAGCAGGCTCTTCTCGATGCGGGTATCGGAGACGATGTGGACGGATCCTTTAATGACGGCATTTTGCAGCCGTTCTTCAGTATTGATACGAAAAACGCTGATCCGAAGGATAAGGACCGTTTCGTTCAGATAATTCATGATACACTTGAAGAGCTTTCAAGGAAGGGGCTGAACAGGAAAGCGATCCTGGCCGGCATTAATTATTTCGAATTCCGTTTCAGGGAGGCGGATTTTTCCTCTTACCCGAAGGGACTCATCTACGGCATCGACATGTTTGACGGATGGCTTTATGATGAAATGGCGCCGTTTGCTTATCTCAAAGAGATTGAAGTTTTTGAAAGTCTGAAAAAGAAAACGGACGAGGGTTATTTTGAGCAGCTGATCAGGGATCACCTGCTTTCGAACCCTCACAGCGCTGTGGTAGTGCTCAATCCGAAAAGAGGACTGACGCAGGCGGAGGATGAGGAGACTGCAAAGAAGCTTGCCGCTTATAAGGCAGGACTGTCTTCAGAGGAGATCCGGAAGATCGTTGAAGATACAAAGCTTCTCAAGGAGTATCAGGACGCTCCTGAGACCGGGGAGGCGCTTGCAAGCCTTCCTGTCCTGAAGAGAACAGATATTCAGAGAAAGACGCCGATCACTCTTAAAAGAGAAGAACATGACTGCGGAGGGACTACGGTCCTTCACATGCCGTATGATACGAACGGCATAGGCTATCTTACGATTGCCTTTGACGCGCAGGATGTGCCGGACGAACTTGTTCCATACCTGGGGATCCTTCGCAGCGTTCTGGGATATGTCAGCACAGAGAATTACTCATATAATCAGTTGTTCCATGAGATAAATGCGAATTGCGGAGGGATTTCATGGGGACTGCAGACTTACCCGGTAGAATCGGGTGAAAACAAATGCTACCGCCAGTTTGGCGTACAGGCAAAGTATCTTTACGGCAAACAGGATTTTGTTTTTGACATGATCAAAGAGATCATTCTGACCTCTGATCTTGCCGACGCGAAGAGACTGAGAGAGATCCTTGCGAGCCAGAAATCAAGGCTTCAGAACGCGCTGACGCAGGCGGGACACGGAACGGCTATGAGAAGAGCTCTTTCCTATATATCATACATGGCCGCATGGCAGGACCGGACCGCCGGAATAAGCTATTATCATTTTCTGGAAGAGCTTGTAAATCACTTTGACGAGAGAAAGAGTGAGCTTACGGAGAATCTTCACAGAGTGATGGAATGCCTGCTGCGCCCGGAAAAAATGTTCGTTGGTATCACCTGTGAAAAAGATGCCGGAAAAACGGTTCTGGAGCCGCTTTATGACAGGATCGCCGATCTGAGATCGGTATTGTATACCGGACAGGCACAGACCGGTGAGTTTCACTGGGAAAGAAACGCCGCCAATGAGGGATGGAAAACGTCCGGCCAGGTACAGTACGTGGCCAGCGTCGGCAATTACAGGGAAAAAGGGTTCGCCTATCATGGAGCTCTGCGTATATTAAAGGTAATACTGAACTATGATTATCTGTGGATGAACATTCGCGTGAAGGGCGGCGCCTACGGCTGCATGGCCGCGTTTGCCAGAAACGGAGAATCTTATATGGTTTCCTACCGCGACCCGCATCTGAAACGTACTTTGGATGTTTACCGCGGACTTCCGGAGTATCTTAGAAACTTTGAAGCGGATGAACTGCAGCTGACGAAGTATATCATAGGAACGATCAGCGAGCTGGACACGCCTTTAAATGCGGCCGCCATGGGCGGACTTGCGTTTGCGTCTTACTTTACGGGCGTTACCGAAGAGGTGTTCCAGAAGGAAAGAGAGCAGATCCTTGACGCGACGGCAGAGGATATACGGGCCCTTGCGGATCTGACAGGCTGCGTTGCAGATACCGAAAACATCTGCGTTGTCGGCAGCGAGTCCGTTCTGGAAAAGGACGCGGATGAGCTGAAGACGCTGAGGCCTTTTGTGAACGGCAGATAACAGAAAAGGAAGAAATAATTTGGTATTAACATCAGAGAATTTACAGGATAAGACAAAGTCAGGATTCGTGGCGCTGATCGGGCGGCCCAACGTGGGAAAATCAACACTGATGAATCATCTGATCGGGCAGAAGATCGCGATCACGTCCAGAAAACCGCAGACTACCCGCAACCGGATACAGACGATCTACAATTCTGACCGGGGGCAGATCGTATTTCTGGATACGCCCGGTATTCATAAGGCGAAAAACAAGCTTGGAGAGTACATGGTATACGCGGCCGAGAGCACGATCAGAGATGTGGACGCAGTCCTCTGGCTGGTGGAGCCGGACGCATACATAGGCGCGGGCGAACAGCACATAGCGAAGATGCTGGAGGGCTCAAAAATACCGGTGATCATGGTCATAAACAAGATCGATAAGATAAAAAAAGCATCGATACCGGAGGCTGTAGAAAAGTATAAGTCTCTCGGAAATTTTGACGAGATCATTCCGGTATCCGCGCTGCACAGCACTAATCTGGATACGATCATTGATACGCTGTTCAAATATCTTCCTTACGGACCGCGTTTTTTTGACGAGGATACCGTCACGGACCAGCCGGTGCGGCAGATCGCGGCTGAAATGATCAGGGAAAAAGCGCTCCGCTCGCTGGGAGAGGAGATCCCGCACGGAATCGCCGTGACTATCGAAAAAATGAAAAAGAGAAGAAGCGGCGGCATAACAGATATCGAAGCCACGATCATATGTGAGAGAGATTCTCACAAGGGTATCATAATCGGAAAGCATGGAGCCATGCTGAAAAAAATCGGCACCGAGGCCAGAGCGGATATAGAAAAAATGCTGGAAGGGCAAGTGAATCTGAAAATATGGGTCAAGGTCCGCAAGGATTGGCGGGACAGTGATATCCTGATGAAGAATTACGGATATAATAAGAAAGATCTGAAAAACTAATAAAAAGGGTCGAAACATTAAAAAGAAGGATCCGAAAAACTAAAAAGAAGGATCCGAAAAACTAAAAAGAAGGATCCGAAAAACTAAAAAGAAGGATCCGAAACATTAATTTAAGAAGAATTTGAGAAATCAGTGAAAAGGATCTGAAAACGAATCGGAAGGAGCTTCGTAAATTCAGAGGAGCTGCGCCGATCGGGAAAAAGGCAGGGAACAGAGAATATGGCTGAGTCGATAGATGTATCCGGGATGGTTCTTTCAGCCATGCCTGTGGGAGAAAATGATAAACGGCTTGTACTTTTGACAAGAGAAGAAGGAAAGATCACCGCTTTTGCCCGGGGAGCCAGACGGCCGAAAAGTACGTTGCTGGCGGCGTCAAATCCATTTGTTTTCGGCACCTTCAGCGTTATTCCGGGGAGAAACGCCTACAGTCTGATCAGGGCCGATGTGATGAATTATTTCGAGGATCTGCCCCGTCAGATGCCCGGAGTATACTACGGATTTTATTTTCTGGAAATGGCCGGCTATTACGGAAGAGAGGGCGTAGATGAAAAGGACACGCTGAATCTTTTGTATCTGTCTATGAAGGCGCTGCAAAATCCGGATGCGGACGACAGGCTCGTGCGCAGGGTTTTCGAGGTGCGGCTGATGACGATCAACGGAGATTACGATCCCGGCAGGTCAGGTCTTAGCCGCGAGGCTCTGTACGTATGCAGGTATATAATGCAGGCGCCCATGGGAAGGATCTTTTCCTTTTCTTTAAATGAAGAGATACTGACAGAGGTGGAAAAACATCTGGACAGGTATATGAGCAATATTCTGGACCGCAGGATAAGGAGCCTGGAGATCCTGGAACAGTTCAAGTCCCGCGAGCGGGACTTAAACTGAGAGACCGCATGAAAGCATCCGCCGCGGGCGCGGGATACATGCGAAACCCTTGACAAGGAAGGGTTTCTTGTCTAGGATAAAAATGCTACTTAGGGTGAAAAATTTTTACTCAGCCGGGGAGTCCCCCGCCTCTGCAGGCGGTGGATTATAACAAATTTAACAGGAATTAATCAGAATAAGAAGTTTATAAATGAAAACATGGAGGAACTGTAGATGAGCAAGGAACTCGCAAAGCAGTATGATCCGAAGGGACTCGAGGATCGTCTGTATCAGAAATGGCTTGACAATGGATATTTTCACGCAGAGGTAAATCCGGAGAAAAAACCATTTACTATCGTTATGCCGCCGCCAAATGTTACGGGACAGCTGCATATGGGACACGCGCTTGATAATACGATGCAGGATATTCTGATCAGATATAAGAGAATGCAGGGCTATGAAGCTTTGTGGCAGCCGGGAACAGACCACGCGGCGATCGCCACAGAGGTAAAGGTCACAAATATGCTCAAGGACCGCGGGATCGATAAACAGGAGATCGGCCGCGAAAAATTTCTGGAGTACTGCTGGGAGTGGAAAAAGGATTATGGCAGCCGGATCATTAATCAGCTGCATAAGATCGGCGCTTCCGCGGACTGGGAGCGCGAGCGTTTCACTATGGACGAGGGATGCTCAGACGCAGTTGAGGAAGTGTTCTGCCGTCTGCATGGAAAAGGATGGATATATAAGGGAAACCGCATCATTAACTGGTGTCCGAAATGCCAGACATCCTTATCCGACGCGGAGGTCGAGCATGTGGATCAGGACGGCTTCTTCTGGCATATCAATTATCCGGTAGTCGGCGAAGAAGGTGAATTCGTGGAGATCGCCACCACACGTCCGGAGACTATGCTGGGAGATACGGCTGTGGCCGTTAATCCTGACGACGAGCGTTATCAGCATCTTGTGGGAAAAATGCTGGAGCTTCCTCTTACGGGACGTACGATCCCGGTGATCGCGGACGAGTATGTAGACAAAGAGTTCGGAACAGGCTGCGTAAAGATCACGCCTGCCCACGATCCTAACGATTTTGAGGTAGGAAAACGTCACGACCTGGAGGAGATAAATATCCTCAATGACGACGCCACCATGAATGAGCTTTGCGGAAAATATACCGGAATGGACCGCTATGAAGCCAGAAAGGCCATTGTTGAAGATCTGGAGAAGCTTGGTCTTCTGGTAAAAGTAGTTCCACACACACATGCGGTTGGAAGACACGACCGATGCAAGACTACGGTAGAGCCGATGATTAAGCCTCAGTGGTTTGTCCGCATGAAAGAAATGGGCGAGGCGGCTCTTGAAGCGCTCAGGACAGGTGAGCTGCAGTTTGTACCGGAAAGCTACGGAAAGACATACACACACTGGCTTGAGAATATCAAGGACTGGTGTATTTCCAGACAGCTCTGGTGGGGCCACAGGATCCCTGCATGGTATTGCGATGACTGCGGCGAAGTAACCGTTAAACGGGGCGGCGCGCCGAAGATCTGCCCGAAGTGCGGAAGCGCTCATCTGCATCAGGATGAGGATACGCTTGATACATGGTTCTCTTCCGCGCTGTGGCCGTTTTCCACACTTGGCTGGCCGAAGGATACGCCTGAGATGAGCTATTTCTATCCGACGGACGTGCTGGTGACAGGCTACGATATCATTTTCTTCTGGGTCATCCGTATGATGTTCTCGGGAATTGAACAGACAGGAAAATCACCGTTCCATCATGTACTGATCCATGGACTGGTGAGAGATTCCCAGGGAAGAAAGATGAGCAAATCCCTGAACAACGGTATTGATCCTCTGGAGGTTATTGATAAATACGGCGCGGACGCGCTCCGTCTGACGCTGATGACGGGAAACGCGCCCGGCAACGATATGCGTTTCTACTGGGAAAGAGTAGAGGCGAGCCGTAATTTTGCAAATAAAGTATGGAACGCATCCAGATTTATCATGATGAATCTGGGAGATACGGAAGTGCCAAAGACAATAGACAGCGCGCGTCTGGGTCTGCCGGACCGCTGGATCATCAGCAAGGTAAACGATCTGGCAAAAGACGTGACTGAAAATATGGACAAGTATGAGCTGGGAATCGCGGTGCAGAAGGTCTATGATTTTATCTGGGAGGAGTTCTGCGACTGGTATATCGAGATGTCCAAACCTGTTCTTTATAAGGGAACGGAAGAGGAAAAACTGCCAGTACTGTGGACACTGAAGACGGTACTTTCAAACGCCCTGAAGCTTCTCCATCCTTTCATGCCGTTTATTACAGAGGAGATCTTCTGTACGCTGAATCCGGACGCGGAGACAATCATGATCTCCGCATGGCCGGAATATAAGGATGAGTGGAACTTTGAGGAAGAGGCAGCGGCGGCAGAGCTGATCAAGGAAACTGTACGAGGTATCCGGAATATCCGTACGGAACTGAATGTTCCGCCGAGCAAACAGCTGGATAATCTTTATATTGTCTCTGAGGACGAGCATATCCGTAAAGTTTTTGAGCGTGGAAAGACGGTGCTTACAACCCTTGCAAGGTCCAATTCGCAGACGATACAGGCCGTTAAGGAAGGTATCGGTCAGGATGCGCTTTCGGCACATATTCCGGGCGCGGCTATCTATATTCCGTTCCTGGATCTGGTCGATATCGGAAAAGAGCTGGAGCGTCTGGAAAAAGAAAAAGCACGCCTGACAAAAGAGATCGCAAGGTCGAACGGCATGCTCGGAAATGAAAAATTCATATCCAAAGCACCGGCCGCAAAGGTACAGGCTGAGAGAGAGAAGCTGGAAAACTACCAGCAGATGATGGATCAGGTACTTGAGAGACTTGATCAGCTTAGCAAAAAATAAAACTATCCGCCGGAAGGGAGAACCTCCTGAATATGTGTGGGACAGACAGGCGTCGATCAATGAGGTGAAGAAAAGCAGTCTTTATGCAAAGGAGTTTCGCATATGTTTAAAAAAAGGCAAAAAAAGAATACAAATGAGAACGGAACGGAGCCGCTGAAAAAAACAAATGGGTTCGTTTCGTTTTGCAACAGGGTTTCCGTGCCGCTGCAGTTTCTGGGGTGCATCGTTCTGTATTATATTATAGAAGCTGTCTCCAGACACTCCTTTGCGGACGCGTTCAGCTATATGACGAACAGCCCTCTGGTATTTCTTTATAATACGCTGCTGATCTTTATGACGACGACGATCGTATATCTGTTCCCGAAACGTATTTTTATGAGGGCTCTGGTGTTTCTTTTCTGGCTGTTCCTTGGTATAGTAAACGGCGTTATACTGATGAACAGGGTCACTCCTTTTACCGGGCCGGATCTGAAACTTGTCGGCGACGCGAAGAAGATCATGAACAAATATCTGTCGCCTCTGACGCTGGTGATCGCTGTCATCTGCATCATAGCCATACTGGCGTTCCTGATCATGCTCCTGATAAAATCGAAGAGCTATGCGGGAGTGAAAAACTGGGCGGTAGATATAGGTATCGTAGTTTTGTCCGTAGCGGCGTTTGCGGGAGCCACACATATGGCGTTGTCATCACGTCTTATATCGGGCTATTTCGGAAACATCGCCTTTGCGTATCAGGATTACGGTTATCCATATTGTCTGGGCGTTACTATTTTTGACACGGGGATCAATCAGCCCGAGGATTATAATGAAAACAAGATCAAGGAGATCATAGCAAGCGAAGGCGATATTAAAGACAGCGATCCGTCGGAGAATGTAAATATCATCTTTTTGCAGCTGGAGACCTTCTTCGATCCGACGACAGTTAATTTCCTGAAGTTTTCTGAGGATCCGATCCCTAACTTCAGAAAGCTGATGGGAGAATATTCTTCCGGATTCCTGAAAGTGCCTGTTCTGGGAGCAGGAACGGCAAACACCGAATTTGAATGTATTTCCGGAATGAGTATGCACTATTTCGGCGCGGGCGAATATCCTTACAAGAGCATCCTGAAGGAATCTGCCTGCGAGAGTATCCCGTACGATCTGCGGGATCTGGGATACAGCACTCATGCGATCCATAATAACGAGGCTAATTTTTACGGAAGAAAGACGGTATTTACCAGATTTGGTTTTGATTCCTTTACTTCCCAGGAATACATGTCCGATACAAACGATCTGACGCCGACAGGCTGGATCAAGGATTATACTCTGACGCAGGAGATATTTAACTGCCTTGACGCGACGAAGGAACCGGATTATATTTATACCATTTCCGTGCAGGGACATGGCGACTATTCTACGGAGCCGGTCCTGGAGGATCCGGTGGTCACTGTATCAGGGGCGGAAGACAGAGAGTATAACAATTATTCCTGGGAATACTATGTCAATATGCTCCATGAGATGGATGAATTTGTCGATCAGCTGACGGAAAGACTTTCTCAGTATGATGAAAAAGTAGTTCTGGTCATGTATGGAGATCATCTGCCTACTATGGGACTGGAGACGAAGGATGTGGACTCCAGATATCTGTACCAGACGAATTACATCATCTGGGATAATTTTGGCATGGAACGTGAGGAAAAGGACCTTGCCGCCTATCAGATCGGTGCGGAGGTACTGGACCGTCTGAACATTCATGAGGGAACCATGACGAGGTTCCATCAGACCAGAAAAGAGACGAAGAATTATCAGAGAGATATGGAGCTTCTGCAGTATGATATGCTGTACGGAAGCCAGTATGTATATGGTGGGGAGTCGCCATATCAGCAACAGGTCATGACATTGGGCGTATTGCCGATCATGATGACAAATATTACACAGGATGATTACGGGGCACTGCATATTTACGGAAGAAATTTCACAGCCTGCAGTAAGTTTGAGATCAATGGAGAAATAGCCGGCGATACGGATTTCATATCCTCACAGGAACTTGTCGTGCGAAATGCCGAGGTGGATTACTATGATGAGGTGGATGTGGCGCAGCAGAGCGCTTCCTCCACGGCCAGAGTGCTTACCAGGACAGAACCGGTAAAATTCTTTACGGTATGTAAAACAGCCGTACCGTCTGTTCAGAGTGATTCCGGAAAAGCAGCCGGCGCGGCGGATAACAACGCCGGGACAGGAACAGAAGGAGCCGCTGAAAACGCGTCCGGAGCAGCAGGCGCGGAAGCTGACGGTTCCGGCGCGGCAGGCACAGCAGAAAATGCGCCCGGAGCAGCGGGTAATAACGCCGGCGAGGACCGCGCGCAGGAGGAAAGCAGCGGAAATTAAATAGCAAATTGAAAAGAATAACAGAAGAATGACATATGAAGAAGCGGCCTCTTACATAGAAGATGTGCCGAAATTTACTAAAAAGACCGGGCCGGATCATGCTTTGAAGATCCTGGGAGTCCTGGGGCATCCGGAGGAAAGCTTTAAGGTGATCCATGTAGCCGGGACAAACGGCAAGGGAAGCGTATGCGCCTATATAAACAGCATGCTGACGGCGGGAGGATATAGCTGCGGTATGTTTACGTCGCCTCATCTGGTGCGCGTGAATGAGCGTTTTCAGGTGAATGGCAGGGAAGTATCCGATGAAGACTTTCTATGGGCGTTTGAGCGCGTTATGGAAGCCGCAGAGGCGGTTATGACGCGCGGAGAAGCGCATCCGACATATTTCGAAATCCTGTTCCTGATGGGAATGGTGATCTTCAGGAAGTATAAGGTGGAATACTGCATACTGGAGACAGGTCTCGGCGGAAGGCTGGATCTGACAAATGTGGTAAAAAAGCCCCTTGTATGTATTATTACATCCATAAGCTTTGACCATATGGAGTATTTGGGAAGCACGATTCCGGAGATAGCAGGAGAAAAGGCCGGTATTCTGAAAGAAGGAACGCCGGCGGTATTTGACGACGGGAATCCGGAGGCGTCGGAGGTCATAGCGCGAAGAGCGGCAGAGCTGAATATTCCCGCATACCGGGTAAGGCCGGAGCAGATCAGGCTGATACGGCAGGATAGCGAAGGGATCGTTTTTGAATTCCGCGAAGATCCTGAAAGTAATGAGGGCGGGGGAATATTCCGGCTTGAGATCACGAGCGTTGCGGATTACCAGATGATGAATGCGGCACTTGCGTTTCGCGCTATGAAGGTGATACAGAGCGTTCATGGGATAGAAGACGACACTCTGGCGGAGGCCATATCCGATACCAGGTGGCCCTGCAGGATGGAAATGGTAAAGGACGGCGTGGTGATCGACGGAGCGCATAATGCCGACGGCGTTGCGGCTCTTATCCGGACAGCCTCACATTTTCATGATAAGCAGGAGCTGACGATCCTGTTTTCCGCTGTCGCCGACAAGGAATATCCCCGTATGATCAGGGAGATATGCGCCGGCCTTCATCCGGAACATGTGGTGACTACAAGTGTGGGCGGCAGCAGAAGTAATTCCGCGGAGAAAATGGCGTTATTGTTTTCGGAGGGCGGATGTTCCGACGTGACAGCAGAGACGGATGTAAAAAAAGCTTTTGTGCTGGCAGAAAAGAAGAAGGGCACAGGCATATTATTCTGCGTCGGTTCGCTGTATCTGGCAGGAGAACTGAAAGCAATTATATCTCAGTGTGAAAAGCCCCCCGCTTCTTAAGCGGCGGGTTATGACAAGCTCGTCTCAGCGGGCGGGACTTGAACCCGGGAATAAAGGAGAAAGAAAATGCTGAACTACGAAGAAGAATTAAAGAAATTTGAGCCCTGTATGGACGTGGACGAGGTAGAGGATGCGGTATACAACCGCGACATGACAGACGTTCTGGACTTTATTCGCGAGATACAGAAAAAGCAGAAGGACAATGACCGCTGACGAGATCCGAAGGGGAAATTTCGCGGAAAGCTTTGCGAAAAGTAACGCCGCGGGAACAGAGGGGACCAAATGACTACAAAGAACATGGAAAAAAAGGCGCGCCAGCTGTCAAACCTCTACTATAACAGAGGTCTTGACAAAGCGCAGATCAGAGATCTTTCCGGCGCTGTGGATCTGCTGGAGCAAAGCCTGAAATTTGATAAGGGAAACATCCAGGCACGGAATCTGCTGGGACTTGTATATTTTGAGATGGGAGAGGCAGTCTCTGCCCTCAGCGAGTGGGTCATCAGCAAGAACCTGCAGCCCGAAGATAACATAGCAACAGAATTCATAGAGAAACTGCGGGCCGATCAGAACAAGCTGGCCGTCATAAACCAGACGATCAAGAACTATAACGACGCGCTTAAAAGTTGCCGAAAGGGCGATGAAGATGTGGCAGCGATCAGTTTGAGGAGAGTTATATCTCAGAATCCCAGACTGATCAAGGCTTACCATCTGCTTGCGCTGATTTATATTAAGGAAGGTAAATATACCCGGGCCAGAAAGCTTTTGCGCAGGGCGCAGAAGATAGATAAAACAAACGCGACAACGCTGCGTTTTCTGAAAGAGATTGATGAAAAGACGGGAAGTGTCACAAGACTTGACGGAAAATCCATGCGTTCGGCAGCTTCGGACCATAAGATAGTCGAGAATGTGATCCAGACAGTCAACGTTCATGAATCGCCGGTCCTGATCAGCTTTCTGAACATCATACTGGGCGTAGCTGTAGGCGTGCTTTTTACATGGTTTATCATACTGCCGTCCCAGAGGCAGGCGATCAACAGGAAAGCGAATGAGAAGATCACTGAATACAGCAGCAAGATGGCTTCCCAGCAGAACACAGTGGAAGAACTTCAGGCACAGGTGCAGAATTCTGAGACTACCGTGACGACTGCCAATGACCAGATCGAACAGGCTGCTTCGCAGGTCACCTCGCTGGAGAATCTGCTGAAGACCTATGAGGCTTACAGGGACGAAAATTACAGCGAAGCAGCGGATACGTTTAAAAAAATCGATACAGATACACTGTCCGCAGACGCGATGATCATTTATGAAACGATCAAAAATGATGTGCAGGACTTCCTCTACAGCAAATATGTGGATGACGGAAAGTCCGCCTACGAGGGCGGGGACTGGCAGAGCGCCATTGATAACCTGGTTGCGGCAAGGCTGATAGAGGACGACGATTATGCTGTCATTGAATATCTGGCAAATGCTTACCGGCTGAACAGCGATACTGAGAACGCGATCGCCACATATCAGGAGATCATAGACAAATATCCTGATACCAGAAGAGCTGAAAATGCGCAGAAATACATCGACGAGCTGAAAAGCGGTACTATTTCCACGGATACTTCCCTCAGCGAGGAAAGTGAAAACAGCAGCGATTACGATGAAGACAGCTCCGACAGCTACAATGAGAGCTATGATGAAGACTACTATGACAGCGGCTATGACGACAGCGATTATTATGAGGATTACTGATCCGGTCAATGCGAAATATCTGACCCGGTTTCCTGAGGTTCTGCATCTGCCCGGCGGGGGAATAAGCGCGGGAACCTTGAGACGATCATCATGTTTATAGCCGAATATGGAGGAATGAAACTCACTATGAGTAACAGAAAAGTATATGAAGAGCTGTGCAGGCTTATTGGGAATGACTTCGTTCTGGCACAGGAACAAATGAAAGATCATACTACGTTCCGGATCGGCGGACCGGCGGATGTTTTTGTCATTCCTCAGAAAAAGGAGGATGTGGCCTCGGTCCTGAATTACTGCAAAAGCCGGGAGGTACCGTATTTTATCATGGGAAACGGAAGTAATCTTCTGGTCAGCGATAAGGGCTTCAGGGGCGTGATCGTTCAGATATTCAAAAACATGCAGGAATGTTCTGTATGCGGGGAGATCATTACCGCGCAGGCAGGCATTCTGCTTTCGAATCTGGCGGCGCAGGCAAAAGACAGCAGCCTTACGGGGCTGGAGTTTGCCTCCGGCATTCCGGGAACGCTTGGAGGCGCTGTCACGATGAATGCAGGCGCATACGGGGGAGAAATGAAGAACGTCCTTCGGAAGGTGAATGTAATGGACAGGGATGGAAATATAACAGAAATGGACGCGGAAGATCTCAGGCTTGGGTACAGGACGAGCCTGATCAAGGAAAAGGACTGGATCGTTCTTTCGGCAGAACTGAAACTAAAAAAAGGAGACAGGAAAGCCATTGAAGAAACGATGCAGGGGCTGAAGGAAAAGAGAGTATCCAAGCAGCCTCTTCAGTATCCGAGTGCAGGCAGCACTTTTAAACGCCCTGAGGGATATTTTGCGGGAAAACTGATCCAGGATGCAGGTCTCCGGGGAAAAAAGATCGGCGGCGCGCAGGTTTCGGAGAAGCATTGCGGCTTTGTCATCAACGCCGGCGGAGCGACGGCGGAGGATGTTCGTTCACTCATGAAATATGTGCAGGATACTGTCTGGGATCAATTTCAGGTGAGGCTTGAACCTGAAGTCAAATTTCTCGGGGAGTTCTGAAAATGTCTTTTTCATCAGAAATAAAGATAGAGATAGCCAAAGTGTCTGACGGCGCCAGACACTGCCGCCTGGCTGAGCTGGCGGCGTTTCTGATCTTTGGGAGCTGCCGGATCACGGAGTGCGGGGATGGAAGTTATCAGATACGTTTCCAGACCGAGCACCTGTATATGGCGGAAAAATATGTCCTGCTGTTAAAGCAGCTGTTCGGACTGATCCCGCAGATCGAGGAGGAACGGCAGCCGGGCCGGAACAGCAGTTCATACGTCGTGAACATTGATGACCGTGAAGGGGCGGTGCGCATACTGGAAGGCGTGAAACTCATTGAGGCGGACGGATCCGTTGCCCGCGGGGTTTCGCTTGAGCACTCTGTGCTTTTGCGTCAGGAGTGCTGCAGGAGAGCTTTTTTAAGGGGGGCATTCCTGGTCTGCGGATCCATCAGCGATCCGAACCGTTCCTATCACCTGGAGATGGTCTGCAATGACAGCTTTTCGGCTGCGCAGCTGTGCGCTCTGGTGCGGACGATGGAGATCAGCGCAAAATCTATCATAAGAAAAAAGTATCATGTGGTCTATATAAAAGAAAGCGATGAGATATCCAGAATGCTTGGCCTTATGGGAAGCAGAGTAGGTCTGATGAACTTCGAAAACATCCGGATACTGCGGGAGGTACGCGGTAATGTTAACAGGAAGGTTAACTGTGAGACCGCAAATATAAATAAGACCGTGACCGCAGCCGTGAGGCAGGTGGAGGATATTGAATATATCCGGGATACAATTGGTCTGGAAAGTCTGTCAAAGGTTCTTGACGAAATGGCCAGGGTTCGGTTACAATATCGTGAAGCTAGTCTGACAGAATTAGGTTCACTTCTCGATCCTCCGGTCGGGAAATCAGGAGTTAATCACAGACTTCGCAAACTGAGTAAGATCGCAGAGGTTTTGAGAGAAAACAGGAGGAGCATTAAAAATGGTCAGTGAGAAAGTCACAGTACATCTTTCGGGAAGCCTGGAAAACAGACCGATTGCAATGATAGTTCAGCTAGCGAGCCAGTTTCGCAGCGAAATACACCTGGAAAGTGACAATCGCAGTATCAACGCAAAGAGCATCATGGGAATGATGACTATGGGAATCGATTCCGGAGATGAATTGACGGTAGTCGCCAACGGACAGGATGAGGAAGAAGCGTTGAAGCAGATGGTAGCTTTTTTATCGCAGAACAGCTGATAATGTAAATAAGATGCCGGCGCATTTATTTATGCGCCGGCATCTTGTTTTTGTTTCACAGTAAATTATAAAAACTTCCCGCTTCATGTTGAAGGGGCTGTTGGGATCATGAAAAACAGCATCGGAAAGTTTTTGTAAATTACGTTAGTTTTCTGTGAAAAACCCTCCGGGGGATACACACGCCGCTCAAAGGAAGGCAGCAAAGCCGCTGAAATATTAACAGACGTCTGCTGTGAAGGCAAGACGTCTGATCGCATATCAGTATGCGGAAAGCTGCTGCAGCGCGCGGTTCTTTATAATAATGTCTCCGTGCTCCAGAAGAAACGCTTCATAGGCGTCTCCTGCCTGCCGGTTCGTACCGTATTCAGTAAGAACGTTGCATACCTGATTAAATCGTTCAGGCGATTCCTCGGCCTGATGAAGCACCAGAATGTATCCGTCAGGATCCCTGAACAGGGAATTGCATCCGGAGTAAAAATCCTTCAGACTGTGGGCGGCCTTTATCACATCATCAAGTCTGGTGAAGGTGAAAGCCTGAACCAGCCTGAGAGAACTATCCTCATCGGAAGACTCCTCAGAGGGTGTATTCTTCCTGCGGTCAGGTGCGGCGCTGCCTGCGGATCCGGATCCGGCCTCTGTGTTTTTGCGGGCCTCATGGATCCTTTTAAAAAGATCCAGAATACTGTCGGCACCGGAGGGGTGCTTCGTTTCTGCCGGGCTGTCCTCTTCTGACGGCGAAAATCTGGAAAAACGGGTATCCAGTTCTTCGGGATCCTCCACCTTCGTGATTATCAGCGTGATGCTGTCCGGTGAGGTAGGAATTGCCTCGATCATCAGAGGAGCATTTTCAGAATCAAAACCAAAACGATTACGCGCCTGCTGCATCATGTCCTGGAATAGCTGTTTCGCTTTTTCCGAACCGTAAGCGAGTTCGCTCAGACGTATCTGACGGCTCTCAAGATCGGAACTGGTCAGCGTGCACTTTATTTTATTGTCGTTGATTTTTTCTATCTTCATATATAAAAATCCTCTTCTGTTCTTTTGCCACAGTATATACCATTCGATAGAAAAAAGTAAAGGGAAAGAAGTAGTTTTGGGGTTGAATTTTAAAAAAGGTTTGATATATAATGGTTAACAGGATCCGCGGTTATCTGTACACGGCAGAAAGAAGGTGATTCCGTTGTGCAGGTGAAGTGAGATGTGATTTTTTTCTATATAAAAGGACATTCTGTCCGATTCTGTTTTTCTAAATTTCTGACTGTATTTTCACAGTAATTATTCCAGAGTTGAAAGATATTTGCCGCAGACCATGAGGGCTTGTTTTTGTGCGCTCTTTATCTCGGTGTGAGAAGACCCCCGCTTCTTAAACGGGGGTTATGACAAGCTCGTCTCAGTGGCGGTCCAATCTCCCGCTGAGATAAACGCTGCGCGAGGATGCGCAGAGACTCGATTTGGAAGCTGTCAGCTGAAGCTGATCCGAATCCCGCGCCAAATCTCTCGCGGGCGAGCCTATAATCGTATGAGCGGCTTATTAAATGAAAAAGCCGGGAGTCTATTTGCCTCCGGCAAAAGATCAAAGCCAGAAAACAGAAATCGCCGATCCGTTTGAAACATTGTAAAAAATTATCAGGAACACAGAATTATCTTATTCACACAAAACAAGGACGGAGTATTATCCATGCAAAAGGCGATGGCGGGTATCTTCCGCGTTTCCGGGTCCTGCTTTTACGAAGGCTGAGGCAAAACGGAAGACTGCCCGCAGGCCGCCCGGGTGTATGTGATTGAGATAGGGGGAATTCTGCTTCAAAAGTATCTTTTGGGTGGTAGAATGAAAAAAAATAAGAATGAAGTAAAAAGTCCGCTCAGACATGAACTTCTTGATCTGAAGCGGCAGGGAGTAGGGCTTTATTTAAATGGAAAAAATTACCGTACTGAAAGGATCAGCCGTATCGTGGCGGAAAGCAATGATTATATGCGCGATTATATTCTGGAAGGCGGAGAAATAAAAGCGATAGACTTCAGAAAACTCAGCGATGAGGATAGACGAAGATAGAATGAAAAGAGATGATTGATGTAAAGCCATCGGGTCAGAGCAAGTGAGGTTTCCTGTAATCTGTTTAACTGCCCGGTGGCTTTTCTGATTTAACAGGAAATTTTGTCAGTTTTCTGTTAAAGAAGCCCGCCGGGGGATGCACACGCCGCACGAAGAAAAGCGGCTGCGCTGCTGTACGGCGGGTTTTATGATACTTGCCTAAAGAATTATTTAGCTTTAAAATAAGGGAAGTATAAAATGTGGAGGAGTTTCTATGGTAAGAATATTATGCGACAGCACCTGCGATCTGTCCGCGGAGCTTACGGAGAGATACGGTATCGTGATCCTGCCGCTTCACGTAAGTCTGGGAGATAAGGAATATCTGGATGGGGTCGATATTTTCCCGGAAGATCTGTACCGATGGTCTGACGAGAATAAATCTACGCCGAAAACGTCAGCGGTCTCAATGGAGGATGTGGCTGCAGTATTTGGTCCGATCCTTGAATCGGGAGATGAAATTGTATGTTTTTCCATTTCGGATTCGATGTCTTCCACGGGAAGCTGTATGCGGATGGCGGCGCAGGATATGGATGCCGAAGACAAAGTCACAGTGATAGATTCAGCGAATCTGTCTACGGGGATCGGACTTCTACTGATCGAGGCAGCGATCATGGCAAGGCAGGGAAGATCCAGAGAAGAGATCCGGGAATGGGTCGAAAAGTTAAAACCTTCGGTTCGGGCAAGCTTTGTGGTAGATACTCTGACGTATCTTTACAGAGGAGGACGCTGTACAGGGGTTTCCGCCCTCGCCGGCGGAATGCTTCGGATTCATCCCAAGATCCTGGTAGAGCAGGGGGCTATGACCGTTGGCAAAAAATACAGAGGCAAGCTGAACAAGGTGATCATGAGCTATGTAAAAGATATGGAGGAGGATCTGAAGAAAGCCAGAAAAGAGAGAGTATTTATCACACATTCCGGCGTAAATGATGAGATCGTGGAAGAGGTAAAAGATTATCTGACAAAACTGAATGTGTTTGATGAAATACTGGTAACCCGGGCGGGAAGTGTTGTTTCGAGTCATTGCGGACCGGGAACCCTGGGAGTACTTTTTATAGCTGATTAAGAACAAAGGGATACCCTGTCAGTGAAGGGCATCCCTTTAAAATTGTCAAAAATTATTTATCCTTCCCGATCAGATGATGTTTCGTTTTCCGTGTGTACAGAAACGAATATGCGCGCTTTACTCCGCTGCGGTTTCTTCAACAGGCACGGGATTTGTCACGCTGACCTTGTGATCATACCATTTTCCTTTGGTGCCGATAATAGCGAGGTCGAATTCTTCACCGATCACCGGAACCGGAACATCGAAACCGCTGACATCCTCGGTAGTGCCATCCTGATAATCGATGGTGTCTGTAGTCGGCTGAAGAAGTACCGCCCCTTCCTTCTGCGCATCTTCGGCGGTTCCGGGATACATGTTAACGATGTTCTGGGACACCAGACTTATGTGTATCGTCATCTGACCGTTTTCCACGGTGAGAGTTCCCTTGCCGTCAAGCATTTCGTTGACGTGGAACATGGAACTGTCAGTGTTGAATTCAGCCGTATAAACGCCGTCTTCGAGGGCGGCCGGCGAAGCGGTTTCTGCAGCGGGAGCCGAAGCCGCCTCCGCGTTTTTTTCGTCAGAAGCACCTATGGAAGAAGCGGCGGCCGCGTCGGAAACGCTGACAGAAGATGCGGCAGTTCCTTCGCTGCTGCCGGTGCCGGTTGAGGATGAACCGCCGCAGGCACAGAGCGCCGCGGAAATAATAACGGTCGAAAGAAGGGCTGTGATCAGTTTCTTTTTCATTTAATTTGTTTCTCCTTATAGGTTATTATGCGTTTGCCATGGCGTCAGCTGTGTGGGCGATGTATAATTCTTCGATCGCAGGGATCCGGCCGAGGCCTTCGATCTGCACATCGACATTCTCGAAGCTGCCGGAAGCATTAAACATGCTGAGCCAGGAATCCTCATCCACACCGGCCATGTCATTGTTTGCGTGGTCGCCTGCCACTACCATCAGCGGACGGAGGATTACTTTCGTATAACCTGCATCTGATGCGGCTTTGATGATTTCCTCGCATGCGGTTTCTTCCGGCTCGCCCTCCACGGTGCCTACAAACACATTGGAATAGCCAAGTTCGTTCATCTGGGACTGCATCTGAGAGTAGGAAATCTTCGCCTCATGGGAAGTTCCGTGACCTATGAATACGAAAGCCGTTCCGTCTTCGGCAGCTGCCGCGCTGTCAGAATAGCCGGCTTCGGATGCTGCCGCCGCAGTTACTGCCTCTGCCACAGCTTTTTTATCCTCGTTTACTACACTGGCATCATTACCGACTTCGCCCAGAAGAGGCTCGGCAACTTTTACGGATTCGAAGTTATCTTTGTATTTTTCAACTGCATCCATGAGTTCGTCATACTCAGCTCCGTGCATCAGATGAGTAGGCTGGATGACCAGATTTTTGACGCCGTTATCCACGGCGCGGGCGAGGGCCTGATCCATGTTATCTATCTTTTCATTATCGCGGGCCTGGATATGATTGATGATGATCTGAGCTGTGAAGGCCCTCCTTACTGACCAGTCGGGGTTAGCTGCCTGGATGGCTTTTTCTACCCCGCCGATGTCTGTGGCGCGGCTTTCGTTAAAGGATGTTCCAAAGGAAACGACGAGGATCTCGTTTTCTCCTATCTCATCAGCGTTCAGCGGATCATCAGCGGAAGGGTCTCCCGTGTCTCTTCCGAAATAATCCGGATCAGCGTTTTCTCCTTCCACAAGCGCTTTCTGTGCATCCGTAAGCGCATCCCATGCAGCTTTTGCCTCGGCACATTGTGCGTCTGTCTCTTCGGTCCACTCCTGTACATAGATGGCGTCGATCAGATCGGCAACCTTATCAGCGGCAGCCTGATCATCATTTACAGAAACTGCGGAGACAGATGAATCCACGCTTTCAGACGCGGATCGTGAAACGGCCTTTGAAGAAGCCTCTGAACCTGAACCGTCAGTGCTCGCAGCGTTTCCGCAGCCTGCCATAAGCGTGCCTGTCAGAGCTGCGCTGAGTAATATTGTAATCATTTTCTTTTTCATGTAATTCCTCCTTTTTCGGGCAAAAAAACATATAATAGTAAGTGATCTCATATGTGGAGTAAGCCCGAGACGTTTTGAAAATGCTATGCCTTTTAGTATAGTTTCGCCATATGTAAATGTCAAATGAAGGAGAGTGATACTTCAGCCGGCAGAGGGCACAGGTTTCCTGACGTTTTTGAGAACTCGTTTCTGAGGGTGGAATGAACCGGCAGGGGCGTTATTTGCCGGAAGTCATTTAACTCAGATGGGGAGGCCCCGCCTCTATAGACAGTGGGTATTGAATCAAACTTGACTCAGCGGAGGATTTCAATCCCCCATCTGAGTTGAGCCTCCGGCGGATCGCAGAGCTGCGCAGAGGAAGACGAACAAGTGCGTCGCGCAGCTTGCGCGCGATCAGAGATCGCGATTTAATTTCAGGTTGGAGGCTTGCAAAAAAGCCGGAACATGGATTATAATATATAAAGATTTCAAAGGGGAGCTGACAGGAGTCGGCTGAGAGGAGATCTGGTGGATCTCGACCCGGAACCTGATTTGGATAATGCCAACGTAGGGAAAATAAAGCGCTAAGTTTCGCGGATATGTCCTTACGGCATATCCGTTTTTTCTGTCATAGGAAATTGCTTCGATTTCCTATGACAGAAACCCTCCGGGGGATGCACACGCCGCACAGAGGAAGGCAGCAGAGCTGCCGTGCGGCGGCGCGCAAAGTCCGGTTCGCTCCCCTCAAGATAAACAGGTTATCTGTTTATAAAAAGCCGCAATGGCCTGATGCAGCCTGCGGACTGTATATATTGAAAGCGCATTCAGAGTGTTGTTTCAACTCAGATGGAGAGTCCCTCGCCTCTATAGGCGGTGGGTATTGAATCAAACTTGACTCAGCGGAGGGTTTCAATCCCCCATCTGAGTTGAGTCTCCGGAGGATCGCAGAGCTGCGCAGTGGAAGACGCACAAGTGCGTCGCGCAGCTCGCGCGCGATCAGAGATCGCGATTGAAAAAAGGAACGTCACGAAGGGGCATACCACCTCGGGTATGTTTTTTCGTGACGTTTCTTTTTTATTTAAATGGAAAGGAGATGCAGATGATTAAAGTTAACGGAGAGGAGATGGAGTTCAGGGAAGCTACGATCCTGGATTTTTTGGAGAAAAATGGTTATAAACCGGACAGAGTCGTGGTGGAAAAAAACCTGGAGATCATTCCAAAGAGTGAATGGGGAAAGGTGCTGATCTCGGACGGCGACAGCGTGGAGATCCTGATGTTTATGGGAGGCGGCTGAATCATGGAAGAATACTGTATTTCAGAAAAGGAGCTGGAGAAGGCGTTTGACGAGCGTTTTCCGGAGGAAATAAAAGTGAAGCTGAAAAATGCCTCCGTGGCAGTCGCCGGGCTTGGAGGCCTGGGGTCAAATATAGCTGTGATGCTTGCCAGAAGCGGCGTGGGAAAACTGTTTCTGGTGGATTTCGACCGTGTAGATGTGACAAACATTAACCGGCAGGCTTATTTTGTTTCTCATATAGGGATGGAAAAAACAACAGCGCTCCGGGAGATACTGGAACAGATCAATCCATATATGAATATAGAGACAAAGACGGTCAAAGTGACGGAAGATAACGCCCCGGAGCTTTTCGGCAGTTATCCGATCGTCTGCGAGGCGTTTGACCGTCCGGACCAGAAAGCGATGCTGACAGGTACGCTGCTTAGTTCCTGCCCCGGCGTTACCGTGGTTTCAGGTAATGGAATGGCTGGTTACGGGGATGCCAATGATATACGGACAGAAAAGAAAATGCACAGGCTCTATGTCTGCGGAGATTTAAGATCTGATACGTCGGAGGGAATGGGCCTGATGGCGCCAAGGGTCGCCATCTGCGCGGGACATCAGGCAAACCAGGTTATCCGGCTCATATTAGGTGAATAATGAAAGCTTTCCACATGTCATTTTTGGCGGGAAATTTGCGCGGAAGCCGTTTGAATCATCGCACAATTTCCCAGCCATATGAAGTTTCGCAATTGCTTCAATAATTTATATATGAAAGGAATTTTAAAATGGAAGACAAATTGATTTTAGGCGGACATGAATTTAACAGCAGATTTATTCTCGGATCGGGTAAATATAATCTGAACCTGATCAAAGCTGCGGTGGAGCAGGGCGGCGCGGAGATCATTACGCTTGCGGTACGCCGTGCAAACACGCGTCAGAGTGACAATATTCTGGATTTTATCCCGGAGGGAGTGACTTTGCTGCCGAACACATCGGGTGCGAGAAACGCTGAAGAGGCGGTGCGTATCGCCCGTATTGCAAGGGCTATGGGATGTGGAGATTTTGTTAAGATCGAGATCATGCATGACATGAAGTATCTTTTGCCTGATAACTATGAAACTGTCAAGGCGACGGAAATCCTGGCTAAAGAGGGCTTTGTGGTACTGCCGTACATGCATCCGGACCTGAATGTGGCACGGGATCTGCAGAATGCAGGCGCGGCGGCGGTAATGCCTCTTGCTGCTCCGATCGGCAGCAATAAGGGCCTTGCGACAAAAGAACTGATCCAGATCCTGATCGATGAGATCGATCTGCCGATCATCGTGGACGCGGGAATCGGCAAACCGTCACAGGCGTGTGAAGCGATGGAAATGGGCGCGGCAGCGGTCATGGCGAATACCGCCATTGCGACTGCGGGAGATGTGCCGGCTATGGCGGGTGCTTTCAGAAAAGCGATCGAAGCGGGACGCAGCGCTTATGTGACAGGTATGGGACGTGTACTTGCAAGGGGCGGCAGCGCATCAGATCCGCTGACGGGATTTCTTCGATGAGCAGGAATCATAACCGCTATATATTTGTCCGCATTAAACAGGAGGAAAAAAATGATGAATGAAGAGAATCAAATATATTTCGTGGACAGTGACAAGCTGCCGGCTGCCGCTTTGGAACGAAAACACAGACTGGAGACGGATCCGTCGTTCCGGACAGATCACATGAAATATATTGAAGGGATGGAACAGATCAGCTCCGACGTTATGGAGAAAGTCATCAGGCAGATGAATGAATATGATTATTACAGCTACGGAGAAGAGGATGTGAAAAGGGCGCTGAGCCATGACAGATGTTCGGTAGAAGACTTTAAAGCCTTGCTTTCTCCGGCAGCGGCGCCGTTTCTGGAACAGATGGCCAGGAAAGCCGAGGAGGAAACCAGAAAGCATTTTGGTAACACGGTCTATATATTCACGCCGCTTTATATAGCTAATTATTGTCAGAATTATTGTATTTACTGCGGTTTCAACTGTTATAACAATATTCACCGGAAAAAGCTTAGCTTCGAGGAGATAGAGCATGAGATGAAGGTCATCTCCGATACGGGAATGGAGGAAGTCTTAATTCTGACCGGCGAGAGCCGGAAGTATTCCGACGTGGAATATATAGGGGAGGCGGTGAAGATCGCACGGAAATATTTCAGGAATATCGGAATCGAGATCTATCCCGTGAATACGGATGAGTATAAATATCTGCATGAATGCGGCGTGGATTATGTGACGGTGTTCCAGGAGACCTACAACAGTGATAAATATGAAACGCTTCATCTGCTGGGTCATAAGAGAGTCTGGCCGTATCGTTTTGACGCGCAGGAAAGGGCGCTGATGGGCGGTATGCGGGGCGCAGGTTTTTCCGCGCTGCTTGGTCTGGATGATTTTCGCAAGGATGCGCTGGCTACGGCTCTGCATGTATATTATCTGAACAGAAAGTATCCGCATGCGGAGCTTTCGCTCAGCTGTCCGCGCCTTCGTCCGATCGTAAACAATGACAGGATCAATCCAAGAGATGTAGGCGAGAGGGAGCTTTGCCAGGTGCTCTGCGCGTACAGACTGTTCCTGCCTTTTGCGGGGATCACGGTATCCAGCAGGGAGAGCCTCTCCTTCCGCAACGGCATCACAAAGATATGCGCCACGAAGGTCTCAGCCGGAGTGTCCACCGGAATAGGCGACCACGAATCCAAGTATACAGGCAAAGAGGATGCGGATGTGGGCGACGAGCAGTTTGAGATCAATGACAGCCGTTCATTTGAGAGAATGTATGAAGACATGGAAAAGGGAGGTCTTCAGCCTGTGCTGAATGATTACATATATGTTTGATCCAAAAGATACTATCGCGGTAACAAACCGGCACTTATATAAAGGAGATTATATCTGTCAGATCCGGAAGATCGCGGCAATGCAGCCGAAGGCGCTTATATTAAGGGAAAAAGATCTGACGGACGCGGAATATGAAGACCTTGCAATGAAGGTGCGCCCGATATGCGAGGCGGAAAAGGTTCTGTTTTTCGTGCATTCCCATGCGGATATGGCTTTGCGGACAGGATGTGAAAACATTCATCTGCCTGCCGCGGAGCTGAAGAGGCTTTCATCGGTGCTGAGTAAATTCAGGAGAATAAGCGTCTCGTGCCACAGCGCGGAGGATGTGCGGGAGGCGGAAGATTTCGGAGCGACGCAGATCGTGCTGGGAACGATATTTGAGACGCAATGCAAACCCGGACTGAAAGGCAGAGGGATCGATTTCGTAAAAGACATATGCGCCGGGACAAAACTGCCCGTCTATGCAATCGGAGGAATAAAGCCAGAGAATCTGAAGGAAATCAAAGCGGCCGGTGCGGCCGGAGGTTGTATGATGTCCGGATTCGTTGAATGAAAAAAGACTGTGAGGGAATGCTGCCTTTTTTACCCGTGGGGAATGATGACAGAAAAGGGCCGTGGCATGTTTGTGCAAAACAGCAAAATCATATAAGTACTAATTGTGCAAAAATCAGCAAAACTAATCTTTTTAGAATATTAATGAAAGAAGACCCGTCTCGTAATGACTATGATCCGGTTTGTCCGGAGGAACAAAAAGCAAAAACGGACAATTAATAAGCAACGTGGGATATTGAGAGATCAAACGTGGTCGGTTATATTAATACCATGAACGAAAGAGTACCGGTCTCGTAAAATTGATGGTCCTGACTGTAGGTCGGGCGGCTTCGCGGAAAATGCAGGGGGTGCGTTTTAACGGAGCCCGATCAATTTACAAACCTGATGGGAAGTGCATTCTTATCAGAACTATGTGTTACAAGAGGGTAATTTACAGGCAAAAAGGAGAAAATTATGAAAAAAAGATTAGTTGCCGGATTATTAGCAGGTACAATGGCAATGGCAATGATGGCAGGATGCGGAAGTTCTTCTTCAGGAAGCACAGCAGCTGCTTCTGACGCAAAAGAGACAGCTGCAGCTTCCACAGCAGCAGCACCTTCAGGAGATGCTAAATACAGCATGACTCTGGTAATGTCCATCCGTGATGAGTTCAGAAGCTCCGTAGAGCAGGCTATTTCCAGCCAGGCATCACAGTACGGCGTTTCCTTCGCGGCACAGGACGCTAACAACGATACAAATAAGATGCTTCAGTACATCGAGGCTTCCGCAAACGGCGGCGACGACGCGGTTATCGTTAACCTGATCGACTCCGAGACAGCTCCTCAGTGTATCGAGGCAGCAGGCGACATGAAGGTCGTATTCGTAAACATCGCTCCTTCAGATCTTTCCTGTCTGAATGAGAACGCTTGTATGGTTGCATCTGACAACCTTGAAGCAGGACAGAGACAGGGCGAATACCTGGCTCAGTGGTGCAAGGACAATGACAAGACAGAGCTTAACTATATCCTTCTTAAAGGAACTCTGGGTCTGATCCACTCCGAGCAGCGTTCCGAGGGCGTTATCGCTACTCTGGAAGAGAACGGAATCAAATGCAACAACGTAGCAGGAAACCCGCTGGTAGCAGATTATGACCGTGCGACAGCACAGGATATGATCTCCCCGCTCCTGGGAGTAGAGGAGTTCGACGCTATCATCGCGAACAACGACGCTATGGCACTTGGCGCTGTAGAGGCTCTGAAGGCAGCAGGCATGGATCCTAAAGATTACCAGATCGTAGGCGTTGACTGTACAGCAGACGGCGCAGAGGCAATCGAGAACGGAGACATGTCCATGACAGTATTCCAGGATCCTCAGGGACAGGGAAGCGGATCTCTCCAGGCAGCAGTTAACATGCTCGAGGGCAAGCCTATC
>OCVV012873669.1_pt1 | contig 28807 bp, 32 predicted proteins | sample 1539721 | NCBI WGS metagenome assembly OCVV01 (sample SAMN02144230, study PRJEB22623) | gut metagenome | biome: sheep rumen | host: Ovis aries | place: New Zealand | reverse complement strand
ACTTGCTCGAAATCTTGCTCATTTTCAGTCCTTCGGAGTTTTGACGGTGCAGATTTTTGTCTGACCGCGGCAAAACCACAGCGAACCCTGTCGGGTTCGCGAGGATTTTAACAATGGACAGGCGGAAATATGCCCGTCAAAACCACGGTTCGGATTATTCCTGTCACCCTACGGCGCTTGTCGACGTACCGCATGGCAGGAACGATTGTGTCTATCTATGGTTTTCGATAAAACTACGTTATCTGTCCTTTGGTACCTCTATTATAATATGAATCGGGTACAAAATACAAGATTGACTTTTAGCCCCCTAAACCGTATAATGGACTCAGTGATTTTTTAGTCTGCACTGCGAGATCACGGCGTGCGCGCCCGATCTCAACCGATAGAAAAAGGATGGATGAACATGAGCTATGCTGACGAGCGTTTTATCGCGAATTGTAAGGATATCATCGAAAACGGATTTTCCGACGAGGGGATGAACGTGCGCCCGTACTGGGGCGACGACCACTCTCCCGCCCATACGATCAAGCAGTTCGGCGTGGTGAATCGCTATGATCTCAGTAAGGAGTTCCCGATCATGACGCTGCGCAAGGTCTTTTTCAAGAGCTGTATCGATGAGCTGTTGTGGATCTGGCAGAAGAAGAGCAATAATATCCATGACCTCAAGAGCCATATTTGGGACAGCTGGGCGGATGAGAACGGCTCCATCGGCAAGGCATACGGCTATCAGCTGGGCGTCAAGCACGTCTATCCCGAGGGCGAGTTCGACCAGGTGGACAGGGTGCTGTTCGATCTTAAGAACCATCCCGAATCCCGCCGTATCATGACCAATATCTATAACCACCATGACCTGCACGAGATGGGGCTGTACCCCTGCGCCTACAGTGTGACGCTGAATGTGACGGAGAACAAGCTGAACATGATCCTCAATCAGCGTTCGCAGGATATGCTGGTTGCCAATAACTGGAACGTTTGCCAGTACGCGATTCTGCTGCATATGTTCGCGCAGGTATCGGGCTTTGAGGTCGGCACCCTCCTGCACGTGATCGCCGACGCGCATATCTATGACAGACATGTGGACGCGGTCAAGCGCATCATCGAGCTCGAGCCCTATGACGCGCCCAAGCTCTGGATCAATCCCGAGGTCAAGAATTTCTACGACTTCACCGTGGATGACTTCAAGCTGATCGATTACAAATACCACGAGTTCAACGAGAAGATCCCTGTCGCAATCTAAAGAACAACCATTGTAGGGGAGGGGCTTGCTCCTCCCGCTTATCATTGTTCTGCAAAAGTTTTTAACAAACGTATCAAGGAGTAACCTATGAAACTGATCGTAGCGGTCGATGAAAAATGGGGAATCGGTAAAAACGGCGATCTGCTGCTGTCCATCCCCGATGATATGATGTACTACCGTACGACGACCCGGGGCAAGGTCGTGGTGATGGGATATACGACCCTTCTCTCTCTGCCAAAGAGCAAGCCTGCGCCCGGCAGGCTGAATCTTGTGCTTGCCGATATCGAGGGTCTGCGGATCCCCGGCGCGGTGGTGTGCGGGAGTATGGAACAGTTGCTGAGACTGATCGGGTGCTTTCGCCCCGACGATGTATTCGACGTGGGCGGCGGATCGATGTACCGCCAGCTGTTGCCGTACTGCTCCGACGCGCATATCACCAAAATGCGCTTTGACGGCGAGGCGGATACCTTTATCCCGAACCTCGACGAGCTTGACGGCTGGAGCGTAGCGGATGAATCGGAGCTGAAGGATCACGAGGGGATGAAATATTCCTTTGTCATCTATCATCAGGATTCACCTAAGCCGCTGGTGACAGCACAGAAGCTCAGCACGGATATGTCGGCTTATTTCAAGAAGAAAGAACCCCTCACCCTGCGCCTGCCCGATACGGAGGATCAAGCCTATCGCAGGGAGCTTAAGTCGCTCCTGCACGCTTACTTCCGTCCGCTCGAAAAGGGTGTGAGCGCCGATGACGTCGCAGATTTCCTCGAGCAGGATGATCTCAGCTTTGAGGATTACCTGCGCGCGCATCACTTTATCGCCGATCTCACGGATATTGAAGCGCTGACCGAGAACTACAACAGCCTCACCGATCAAACCGACGCCGTGACCGTCGATAAAAAGGATCTCTCTGCGATCGACGCCTACGCGGACGGCGAGTGATCCTCAATAATTCACAAACAAAAAAGGATAACTGTAACCGAAAAATAGCGATATAAAACATCCCCTCTCGAATGAACAAAAGTGTTTAAACGAGAGGGGTTTTCTCTTGGTTGTTTTATTGTGTAGAATCGTAAAACAGTATCAAAATGGTAGCAAGATGACTTATAAAGTGCTAAAAAGTCAGTGTTTAAGCCATTTCTTTAACTTCTGTTCTTATTCCCACTCGCTCCCTGCAAAATAACCTTAACAGTATTTGTTTAAGGATTTTAGCACGGAGTATTTCTATTATTTGTATTGTAAATATAATACAGGCTATCAAAAATTCTGTTGCCATTTTGTTGCCACGATACAAGATTATTATAGCAGAAGTATACGATAAAATCAACACTTTAAAGCGATAAATTACAGTTAAGTATATCTATCTAATCCGTATCAAAAAAGTGTCACGTTTTTAGGCTTACTCTCATCAATTCCTTCATATACGAAACTAAGTCGTTATCATTCATTTCTAATATTTCTTCTTTAGTCGCCCATTTGTACGCATCGTGTTCTTCTAAATCAAGCTCTATTGTTTCATCTGTGCCTGATAAACTGCACAAATAGATTAAAGTAGTAAACACCTGTTTCTTCTTTGTATCCATATTAGATTTTTCGTAGAGGATCCTCTCAACTGTAACATCCAGATTAGTTTCCTCTTTCGTTTCACGCACGGCAGTTGAGGATGGAAACTCTAACTTTTCAACTGTGCCGCCGGGAATATCCCACTTGCCGCCCTCATAGTTTTCTTTTCCTTGCTCTGTCAGCGTTCTTTTGAGAATTAGCAACTCATCCATCGAGTTCTTTATTAGTGCGTGTGCGATCAGATTACTCATATCGTTTATTCCTCACTTGTGTCGTCCTTTTGAATATCCTGCTTTTGACAATGTTTCAGCCGCAGGGCTGTGTATTATTCATCCTTGCGGCTATTCTTCTTAATCATTCTGTTTTACTTTATCGTTAAACTCCTGAATCCTTTTCTTCATAGCAAAGTACTGAGCAAACCAAATGAAAAAATAAATGAAGAAGAAGATGACGATATAGCCTGCTATTCCCAGAAAGCTATGCGGCATCCAGTACATACAATAAGCAATCGGCAACATTGATACGGAAATGACAAGGCAGTGAATTACCGTCTGCTTCAAAAGGCTCCAGTTTTCATTTTCCCAGATAACCGATGCTCCTCCGAAAGCGGCTCCGTAAAGTAAAGAGCAAATCGTCTGAATTACGACGGCGTTCAGCTCATTGCCGCAAAGAGCAGTCAACTGCGGCACTACAGGATAATACTCTCCCTTTTTGATTATTACCGAAATGATAAGTGTGATCATAAAGCTAATGCTTAGACCGATAGGCGCACCGATCAGGCAGCGCAGAATAACTTTCTTTTTCATAATTTACCTCCTATAAACCTAAAACTTTTTTGATTTTTGACACATAGCGTCTTGAAACATATGTTGCCGTTCCGTCGGACAGCGTAACGCAAATCGTACCCGATAAGCTCAAATCAAAGTTGCGCACCTTTTTAAGATTGATGATCTCCGAGTTGGAAATGCGCACAAAGCTGTACTTGGTAAGCTGCTCCTCAAGCTCGTATAATCTTTGTCTTATGATGTATTCTTTTTTGCTGACTGAAGCAAAGGTCTTGCCGCCCGCAGAGTAAATATGGATAATGTTATCGGGTGATAAGATTTCCGCCAAATCATTATAAAAGCCCGTAATAATCTCAGGAGACTTAGATGAAAGCGTATTGAGTATATCGTTGATTTCATCATTTACCTTATCAGTAATAATAATCACTCTAGGCTCAATACAGCTGTCGTCGATTTTGATTTCTACCTGCATTGTTTTTTCCTCCTTTGTTGACAACAGTATACCACGCTTTGAAAATCAAATCCACCGTTTTTCAATAAGTGGTCGTTTTTTGAAGATAAGTGGTTATTATTCAAAAAACAGAGCCGCCAAGCAGGAGATTATCCCACTTGGCGGCTTGATTATAATTCTATTTTAGAAATTTATTCCCACTCGCTTAATTCATTTCATTACTAAACATATTAGTTTAGTATTCGTTTCTTTTGATACCATTATTACCGCTATTCTGCCTATTATTTTGGGCTTCAAATTATAACAGTATCAAAACAGTATCAACAGTACTGCTGTTATTATAGCACGAACAATCTTTAAAATCAACACTTTAAAGCGATAAATCGCATTTAAATATATTTTCTAATATATATCGAAAAGATGTCACGCTTTTGGGCTTCAAAAGGCACTGTTTATGCGCCTTCTGGGGAACGGTCTTGATAAGTTGGGTTAATTCATTGCTTTTCAAGTTCGGTCGCAACACACTAATTCAAATATCCAGAGATTGATTATGAAATTACAACCCTATTAAAAAATTTATTGAATTTTTGATTCTTTGTTATTAAGATATAAGCCCAATACCCAATAAATGCTCCTAAAACATTTAACCATAAATCATCAATATCAGTTCCACGAGCCTGAGGTAATTGCAATAGTTCGATGCATAAAGACATAGATAAAGCTATTACTAAAATATGTTTGAGAGATACGTTTTTCCAAAGAGTCGGGATTAAGAATCCTATAGGCACAAAAAGACTTATATTACCAATCACATTTATTATAAAGTACAAATAATTGTAGTTATAGATGGCTTCATAGTATGAATCAGTCAATACTTTACCCGGTATTAAATTAATCTCTCCAAATACATTTTGGCTTACTAAAATGAGCTTTGTGTTACCAAACTCAATTTTGGGAATAAACGTCTGTGAAGCAACACCAACACAGTACATAACAAAAATCAGCAACACTATTTCACGTAACCAGTTTTTAGCGGTCTTATTTTTCTTCAAGATGATGAATCTGATAACGATATAGAACGGCACAGAAATCAGCATATATGGTACAGAGTTTATGATATATCCAATGATTGTATTCATAATTAACCTTTCTTCCGCGTTATTTTAAACTATCAATTCTTGCTCCGATTATGATGCCATTCTGTTGGTCGGCATTAATGCAACTAAATCGTAAAGTTGCGGTATCAGATGATCCATCTTCAAAACTAACTTCCGCAGTAACCGTAACTTTATTATACATCTCATTATAGATTATCTTAATATCATTCATAAATTCATTGATGTATTCTTCGTCAGATAATGATTTACCTTTCTCCGTTTCTGTTTTCGGTGACATTGAGAATATATCTTTGTAAGCATTTCTAGCCTCTTCACTAATGTTTCCATCCGAGGATATCCTCGTCAACAGTTGGATAGGGAATGACTGCATTTCGTCGTAATCTTTGAATTCGGTATTTATTTGATCATCAAATGAAACGGTGTAGCTTGAATACTGTTTATCCTTTTCAATATAGCTCTCAATCTTATTATTGCTCTCAATTTTTTCTGTGATTTTATCGGAAGCTATTGCTTCATTCGGATGTTTCTCACAATATCCAGAAAGATAAGAAGTATAAGGGAATAGAAAAACAGCATTTTCGACGGTATATTTTATGGATTTGATATTTCTTCCATCACACATAATCGCAAATGGAATAACACAGTTATAGATTTGTGTTCTCTTATCTCCCTCAATAACACTTCCACTCTCACCGCTGACAGGGGCAACCTTTGCAATCTCTACAAATGATTCTCCTCCTATTTCAGCGGCATTTGCTTTTAATACAAAAGAATTCCCTTTTCCACTAAAAGTACCTATAATAACTGTAATAATCATCACGGCAGCCAAACACGCCGCAACAGTTGATATAGGTTTGAATCTCTTTTTTTTAATATGTTTTGTATCCCTATTTATTATTCTTTGAATAAGTTCATCTGATGCGTGAACTTCATCAAAGGTGCTTTGATAAAGCTCATGAGTATCTTTGTAATTGCTCATATCCACGCCTCCCCAAGTTTATTTTTTAACATTTTTCTTGCTCTCATTAGTCTTGTTTGCACATTACTCTCCGATATTCCTAGAATGGAAGCAATTTCACCACACTTATAGTCCTCGTAATAGTACAGATGTAGAACCGAGCTGTATTTCTTTGGAAGCTTCATAACCTCAATAAAGATTTCGCCTTTTTTAGATTCTATGTATTCAGGCTCATAGTCTAAGTCACTGAAAGAAATTACTTTTTTTCGCCAAGGTGAACGCCATAGGGATTTGCATTCATTGACAACAATCCTGATTAGCCATTTTCTAATATGGTCATCACTTTCAAAATCCACTTTGCTTTTCAGCAGCTTAATAAAAGCATTTTGGGTAACATCCTCTGCGTCGCTTTTGCTTTTACAAAAGCTCAATGCTGAACGAAAAACAACATCCGTATATTTTTCAACTATTCTATTGAATTCGGAAGAATCCACAAACATCACTCCCATCTCCTGTATAACACATAAAGTATTATACTTGTTTTTCTTTTTTATTAAAAGCTCTTCATTATTACAACGCTTTGAAACTTAAAAATATCACAAAAAATTGCAAAAATCCGCCAAGCAGGAGATTATCCCACTTGGCGGCTGTGCTGATTAGGTGTAAATCAACTCTGCATTAACAATTTCCGTTGCCTGATTACGAATATTGTTCATTCGCCGCACCCACAGCATTTGATTTTCTGCTTTGAGCTGCTCAGTCACGCTTTCCTTTTTGGCGAGTTGTTTTACCAACCGAAAGAACATCTCCTCTGCCTGCTCATCGATGTCGGCGAGATAGGCGGTTATCTTACAGCTTGTCAGCAGATTGGTATAGCGGATTTTGTGATGCTGCTTGATGTAGCGCAAATGCCGCTTCCCCCAAATGCCGATTTCAACCTTCGGCTGTTCGGGTAGCGTCAGGCAGGGCAGATAATAATCGCCTTGCAGCTCGTAATGAATGCCTGTTTTCTTGTCGTAAATTCTCTTTTTCATCGTTCATCAACCTTTCTTAATATATTTAGCGTGCGTCACGCTGTTTTGACTTTTTGAATCCTCTCGCCTGCTCGATAATCTCATTGAGCTTGTGCTTTCCGAAAACCTTTTCCAACAGGCGATAGGCTTTGTTCTGCTCTCGGAGCATACCGTTGACCTCTTTGAGCTTGGAATTTTCATATTTCAGATAATCGTTCTCACGGTGCAATCTGCCGTTCAGATTATTGATGCGGTGGTAATTCTCCCAACCCTGATAGCTTCTGGCGAGGACTGTTCGGACAAGGTTTTTCAGACGCTTGATTAGCGGCTCCACAAACTTTTTCTTATAGCTCTTTGCCGTCATCAAGCCCTGCGGCTCAGGGAGTTGCAGTTGCGGATCTTCGTCAAGCTGTTTTTCGACGTCGCCGAGCATTTCCTTTGCTTCCTCGATTTTCTCAACCGTCGCTTTCAGACCCTTGACCTCCAACTGCTTTTCCTCGATCTCCCTGTCAAGCTCGGCGACCTCTTTGGCTCGCTCTTGCTTTTTGTAATCAAGGACGGACAGGTGCTGCTCGTGAGTACCCTTCTGCTCCCATTCAATGCCGTGCCGCTCCATAATCTGAGCGAGGACTTTCTTTTCGGAAAGTATCCAGCGGTTCAGCTCATTGTCGCTCTTTCCCTCGCCTTTGAAGCCCATATTGAGCATAGCCTGTTTCAGCGAAACTCTTGTTTCCAATCCCCGTTTGCTGCCGATGGTGAACGGTACAAAGTCGATATGGATATGCGGCGTTGCTTCGTCCATATGAAGGTGAGCAGAAAAAACTCGCAGATATGGATTGCGCTCTTCGAAGCCCTGATAGTATTCGTCGAGGATTGTCCTCGCAAGCTTGGCATACTCACCTGTCGCCGACATATCTTCCTTGTTGCCTATTTGGAAGATGATTTCGTGGAACAGCTTTTCCTGCTTTCCTGATTGGATATGCTTATAGTAATCGGCTATCTTTCTGTCCTTGCGTTTCTGTTTATCGTTGTACTGTTTCAGAGCTTCATCAAACATTTCGTGATACACTTTCTTGATCGGCTCGTTACAGTAATCTATATTCAAATGGGTACGCTCTCTGTCCACATTCTCCGCTGTGAAAGTGCGGCTGTTGTGCGTGACGGAGCCTTTACCCACCATTGCGCTAATCGTTCTCTTCATTTATCTACCTCAAATCTGTATTTGTATTCAGCTATCTTTTTACTGAGTTGCTTACTCAGGTTCTGTTACTCTTGCCAAGAGTAACGCAAAAGCACTTTTGACAGCAGGGCTATCAAAAATGCAACCTGCAAGCAGGTTTTGCGCTCTCCGAGGGGCAAGGGCAGCCCTTTGAAAAGGGCTCCCTGCACCCCGCCTAAACTCTATTGCGTGTCAGTCCGTGTCAGCTGTGTCGGTGTTTCACACACCCCACAATCGCTGTCACAGCCGTCACGCTTTGACACGCCGCCCTCATAGGTCAGCGTGATTCTGCGCCCGTCGTGAGTGCGTTTATAGTGATAGGCAATCTTGTGTTCGTCCATCAGACGGTTGACATTGACATTCAGCTTTTGCGTGATAGCGTTTGGCTTGATGTCAACGGCAAGATACTCGCACAGCTCCGTCGGCGTACCGCACCATTGCGAATTGTCGGCGGTCACCCTTTCGGCAATCCTTTCGAGCAACGGCTCAGGCGGCGCTTTCCACAATTCGGTTTCGATTTTGTCAAGCTCCCACACCAGCGTTTCCGTGTTCTTCTTCAAGTAAACACGCTGGTCTTGCTGATCCCTGCCGGATACCTCAAGCGTGGCGTTATTGCTCGTGCGCTTATCTTTGGAGAGAATAAACGCACCGTCCGCAGCACCAAGCAAGCCGTTAGTGCCGGAAATCATATCAAACTTATCATCAGCGGTTTGCTTGCGTGTATGGTGGACAACCAACATACAAATGTTATGGCTGTCCGTGAAGCTTTTTAGCTTCGTGATGATCTGGTAGTCGTTAGCATAGCTGTAATTCTCGCCGCCGACCTCTCTGACCTTCTGCAAGGTGTCGATAATAACCAGCGAAGTGTCAGGGTGCTTCTGTAAGAAACCGTCGAGCTGTTCGTCCAAACCATTGCCGAGCTGATGGGCTGATACCGAAAAGAACAGGTTTTCATTTTCGGCTGTTCCGAACATACGATACAACCGCTTTTGTAATCTCGGATAGTCGTCCTCTAAGGCGAGATACAGCACCTTACCCTGCCAAACATCAAAGCCCCACAGCTTTGTACCTGTGCTGACGTGATAGGCAAGCTGCGCCATCAGAAAGCTCTTGCCGATCTTCGGCGAGCCGACAAACAGATATGTGCCCCGGTAGAGCAAGCCGTCGATAATCGGCGGCTTACTCTTGTAGGTGCTGTCAAACAGCTCGGTCATTGAAACCGTGTGTAAATACGATTCGTCTATATCGCAGAGGTCGTTAATTTCATCAAACCTATTGAAATCTGAATTGTTATCGTTTATAATAGTGGTGTTAGATTTTGTGAATGGCTGTCCTGCTTCTGCGCCAACAGAAGCGTTAAGGGCAGTCATTTCATTTAAGGCGTCCATTCGCATTCCTCCTTCATACCGTTTAGCGTAACGGTGATCAATCTGATATTGTCGAGCAGCTCGTCATCAACGCCTGCTCCTGCTTCTATGCGTTTCAGTTCATCCAAAACTAAGGCGAGCTGTGTTTTCAGCGCTTTATATACTTTCGGATTGCCCTGTACGACAATATCCCGATTCAGACATTTGCGGTAGCAATACTCCTGCTTCGGTAAGCCTGAAAGCGCAACGGCGATATTGATTTGCTTGTGTTCTTCGGGTGATACCCGAAATCCCACAGTGATATTCCTGAAACGGTTGTGTCGATCTACATTTTTAGCTGACATTTTGCAGTCCCCTTTCAACATTTAATTTGTTAGCCATATCGCTTTGTGCTGATGGTAACATATGAGCGTAACGATAAGTAATGTCGATGCTCTCGTGACCTACTCTGTCAGCGATTGCCACAACGGAAAATCCCATTTCAATCAAAAGCGAAACGTGGCTATGCCGTAAATCGTGTATGCGTATGCGTTTTACGCCCGATTCCTCACAACCACGCTTCATTTCACGATGAAGGTAACTTTTAGTGATAGGAAACAATCTGTCGTCCTTCCCAATCTTATACAAGGAACGGATATAGTCTTGCAGCTCTTCTGAGAGAAAATCAGGCATAATGACAGTACGGATACTTTTTGGCGTTTTCGGATCGGTAATCACATCTCGCTGTTTGATACGCTGATAGGATTTGTTTATCCTTATCGTCTGCTTTTCAAAATCCAGATCGGCAGGAGTCAGCGCCAATAATTCGCCTAATCGCAAGCCGCACCAATACAGGATTTCAAAGGCGTAGTAGGAAATCGGCTTATCCATTATCGCTTCTGCAAACTTCAGATATTCAGGTTTAGTCCAAAACTGCATTTCCTTTGTTTGCTCTTTACCCATATTGCCAACCTTAGCCGCAGGGTTACTCTTTAAGTCATAGAACTTAACGGCGTGGTTAAAAATAGCGCTGATTTGATTATGAATCGTCTTTAGATAGGTTTTAGAGTACGGTTTTCCTGCGGAATCACGATAACCCATCATTTCATTTTGCCAAGACATAATATCTGTCGGCTTGATTTCGCAGAGCTTTTTGTTTTGAAAATAAGGTAATACCTTTTTCTCAATGACGGATATCTTTGTGTTCCAAGTATTCTCCCTGATTTTTTCTTTGAGATCCGCCTTGTAAAGCTCCCAAAACGCTCCGAAGGTCATATCGATGTCATCACTTCTTTGAAGCAGGAATGTACGTTCCCACTCGCTCGCTTCACGTTTGGTCTTGAAACCTCGCTTAACTTTTCGGTCGGTACTGCCCTGCCAGTTCTTATAATAGACGGACACATACCAAGTGTTGTTTGATTTATTCTTATAAACAGCCATTTATATCACTCTCCTTCTTCGGCTGATTGTACACCGTAAAATTTTTCCTCAAAATACCGGCGGCTCAATTTGCCTGCTACGGTATAAAAGCCTTTGGCTTTCAATTCCTTGTTGAGCGTATGCATAATCTTGTATGCACTTGATTTTGAAACGCCGAGACACTCGGCGATTTCATCAGCAGTAATCACGTTCTTGTTTGCTGTCATAGGTTTAACCCCCTTTCTTGTTTTAATTTATAGTTGTAGAATTGATTTACAAAGCCCCGGATTAACTTACCGAGCCTCTCACCTCATTGCCTGCGACGCTTCTAACGCTCGGACTGTGACTGGTGGGGAGTATCCCTCCTGTTTCTGCGCTCGTTCCGTTGGAAGTCTTGGCGCATTTGACAGGAGTGCGTTTACTCGCTTGACTAAACTTGTTAGCTTAGTGTATTTCTATTATACTAAACATATTAGATTAGTGCAAGTGGATAAAACATAGAAAATACTAAACTTTTTTGCTTTGAAACTATTGACATTCACTAAACATATATGTTATACTTATTACATTCTTAGGAAAAGAGGTCTAAATATGTCGATTGGTGAAAGAATCCGTTATATCCGTAATCTGCGTGGTATGACACAGAAAGAACTCGGAAAAGCTATCGGCTTTGACGACAGAACGGCTGATATCCGAATCGCTCAATATGAAAGCGGTACTCGCACCCCGAAAGCAAACTATGTAGAAGCGATTGCAAAAGCGTTAAATGTTAAGACTTTCGCTTTGAATGTACCCGAAACAGATACCTACCTCGGTTTGATTCATACGCTTTTCGCTTTGGAAGATACTTATGGTATTAAAATCAATTCCATTGACGGCGAGCTTTGCCTTACGCTTGATAAGCACAATAAAAACTATATAACTATGTTTGAAATGCTCAATGACTGGCGTAATCAGGCTGAGAAGTTAAAGAATGATGAAATCTCCAAAGAAGAATATGGCGATTGGAAATACAACTATCCGCCGACACACAAAAATAACCCCTCTCGAATGAACTAAGCGTTCAAACGAGAGGGGTTTCCTCTTGCTTGTTTTATTGTAAAGAATAGTAAACAGTATCAAAACGGTATCAACAAGACTTTTGAATTGCTAAAAAGTCAGTGTTTAAGCCATTTCTTTGACTTTTGTTCTTATTCCCACTCGCTTCTGATTTTCTCAACTTAAACAATTTTGTATAGGCGATTTGACACAGATTATCAGGAGCGCTTGTATTACTCATAAAAGACAGAGTATCAAGATTTGTGTTGTCAATTTGTTGTCATGATTATAGCATATCCAAACTGAATTTTCAACACTTTAAAGCATAAAATGAATGTTTCGTAGAGATTGCGTTTATTTAGGTTTATTTTCAGTTTGACGACTAATACTTTAATAGTTCATTATATACCTCGATAGCGTATCGATCCGTCATTCCTGAGATAAAGTCTATAATAGCTTGAAGATATAGTTCAATTTCATCAAGACAACCATATATTTTCTCATTTTTATACCTCATATATGGGCCGGGACAATCTCTCAAAAGATCTATTGATACGTACTTATCCAAAAAATCAACAAAATCTGTGATTAGTTTTGGATAATAATATTTTAACTTTATTAAAGAATAAATGGTATTCTGTTTATCATAAGCTTCAATCAAAATCTGATAAATAGAGCGAATTACAGATTTCACATAAATGCGGTATACATCAAATTTCTTATTTCGGTATATTTTCTCGTAGTTAAATGCTTTAATCTCGTTTAGTAAGTTATTATATTCTTCACCAAGACGAATTCCGTCTGTAGGAGAACTGTTTTCGCAGATGCTTATTATAAAATTATGCATTATAACAGTTGTATTAATTGCATTCTGACCATATTTTTTTGATATTTTTCCGAGTTCATACAAATCTCGGCGAGTTAAGAAGTGTAATCGCACAGCATCTTCAATATCTCTACCAAGGTATGCGATTTTATCAGAGATTTTTACAACACAGCCTTCCCATGTGAATGGCTGATATTCGCCGGAAGAACAAAATGTGTTTAAGTCAATAGCAACATCTCTTGGCTTTATTCCGTTTTCGTCTAATTCACCACAATGAGAAATTATTCCGTCCCTCACTGCATAGGTCAGATCAAGGTTGAAATAATTCCTTTTATCGTTTTCCAGTAATTCTAACTTATCTACAACTCTCAGGCCATTTCGTTCATGCCAAAACTTATCCAAACCGTATTCATTTCTAATTTCTGATAGTTCAACTTCTCCTTCATGACCAAAAGGAGCATGTCCAAGATCGTGTCCTGTCGCAATTGCTTTTGTAAGATCAACATTTAGTCCCAAATATTTGGCTATCGTACAACTAACTGATTCAACATGCTGCACATGTTCCATTCGGGTACAAATATGATCGTTATCTATATTAAAAAACACCTGTGTTTTATGTTTTAGTCTTCTATATGCAAGGCAATGAAGAATTCGTGTATAATCTCGTTCATATGGGGAACGAATATCATTTTCACGTTGATATAGTGGTTGCTCTCGCTGTATATGGATGTCCCAATTTTTGTTATCAGGAATTGATGATACTTTACAGAATCTTTCTTTTACCATAATACTTCTCCTATTCACTTGTAATGTATAGTATACTAATCAATGCATTGCTACTTGTATGTCCGAAACCACATTATCGATATATTCTTTCCATTCTGGTGCTTCTAAAGTATCTCGTTGAGTTTCACATGTATTTATCAAATCTCTTAGCTTTTGGGGGTGTGCCTTATTTGTCTCAAACATGGTAACAAAGAATTTTTGGAATTGTTTCAATGTTAAAGGAACAATATCCAGTCGTTGCTTAACATCGCCTTTCGCATACCATACACCATGTCTAAATGTTTCAGCGGTGTTAGTGTCAATACTATTTGCTATAAACATTCCATACACAGGCTTATCATATTTCAAAACTGCATCAGAGACATGACGTCTAACTGGCTCACCCTCCATTGCTTCTTGACGCGAGGATGTTGACATAGTAACTTCTGTAAGAATTGTAAAGTCGCTATATTCACAATATAAATCGCCTTTTCCACCACCGGCAGCCGATACAGGTAAGAAATCAGCATCTAGTTTAAAGCCACGAACTTCATAAGGCTTATTGACCATATGATCTATCGCGAGAGCAGCGCGCCAAAGCGTCCATTCGAGATAAGCAGGAGTTTCATCCCTGGGTACTTCGATAGCGCTATCTTCATCGTAAATCAGTTTACCGCCGCCCTTAATTAACAATGACATATAATCACTGATTTCTTCCCATTGATTACACTGATCGTTTGCATATTGGATTTCATCTGTCTGAGCAAGGATGTTTTCAAGCCGCTGTCTTGCAATGTTGATTTCAGTTGCCGTATTCAAAGGAAGATCAGAAATATCAAATAAGATATGACGCTCTTTCATCTGCTTAATGAGATCATCAAGCAATGATTTTGCAACATCTTTATTATCAGTAGGCAAAGGAGCACCTGTGCAGAGAGTTTTATATTGCTCCATAAGCGGCCTATCACTTGCAGTCGTTTTAGCCAGTTTTTCTGCTAAGACATGTTTTGTGGGAACGATAATCAAGCCTCTACCTTTACGCTGTAATATACCTGAAATGCGCAGGTATCTCATGTTCATATCGCTGTAATCTAAGAAGTTATCCGCTTTTTTATCATAGTGCTCAGCTCTTTTAGCAATTTCTTTTTTGTCAAAGACACGCTTTGAAGGAGCATTGGCTCTACGCTGTCTCAAATCAAGTATTTGAGTAACAACATCGTCTAATCTATAACTAGGGTTAGTAGTATGTCCCCAAAGAGCAAATTCAATTCTACTTAATTCGGAAGATCCTGAGCGCCTTTCTAATTCCAACATAATTGCCAATAACCATCTTAAGGGTGAAAAAAAGCCTGTATTATCTGGAATTGCAAACTGTTCAACACTCATTGCTCTCAAGAAACACTCCTGCATGGCCGGAAAGGTATCTGCCTTAAGAAATATTTTTCCAAAAGTAGTTATATCATCTAAAGCACCAAGCTCCTCTTGAAAACCATCTTTCCTTTGGACTTGAGGATATATTAACCCATTCTTCGCAAACATTAAACGCCACTTTCGAGCGTGACTACCAGAACTGTCTTTTCCCGCTTCATTTTGAATGATTCCTTTTTCATTGAGTAAATTCATAAATCCAAGTTCATTTTCCCGTCCATGAAGATGCCCAACAAAGGAAGAATTAGCAAACACAGAAAACCCTTCTTGAATACGGTTTGGATTACGCAGACCGGTATTTCCTACATGCCATATTGTAATTTGTTTATTCATATTGATTTCTCCAATCAATAACCGACAAAGAGATACTCTTGTACGGAGTTTCTATGTGTTTTTGCATCGTTTTGATTTCCGAATGAATACTTGTAGTCAATTGGAATGACTTCTACGTGTTGTTTATGTTTTGCCATTATTGCAACCATTTCATCTTGCGTAGGCAAACTGTTAGAAGAGTAGGATACTATTAAAATGCTTTTTGAAAACTTTTTGAATAAATGATCAAACGCATCTGCTGCACCTTTTCGTGTTGCAAACGGTGTAGGATAAGATTTGAATTTCTTTGTCTGTGTGTGTTGCTGAATCTCTACACCTTTCCAATCACGAGCAAGGCCTTCTACAAAATGATATCTTCGTACATATTCATTATCGGAAAGTGGAGTATAGTAAGGGGGGTCAATATATACTAAATCCGGATTATCAACTTTCAGCGACATTGCGTCCATTTGTGCAGAGCGATTAACCTGACCGTTATCAAAAACAGCATTGTTAATTGCTTCTACAGCCTCCAAGAACTGCTGTTCAAGCGTCTTTTGCAAATCTTTTCGTCCATCGTTATAACGTTGCCCTGTATAGGTGAAGATGCCGCGAGGACGCTTTTTTGTACATGCGCGTATCAAAGCAGACATTGCTATAGCATGCTTATACTGATCTTTAATAGTAAAAATATTAGTGCGTAACGTATCAATCAAATCATTTTCTTTATCGGTATAGTATAGGTCTTTGAAAGTTGTTGCTACAAAATGATCTGACTCTTTATGTTCAACTAATAAATCCTTTGCTTCTTCTAACGGCAGTGTAACAGTATTGTTTTCAACCATAGCTTTAGTAAAGATTGCAGACATTGCCATATAATCGTTACAAACTACGGATTTACCCTGTGCCTTAAACATATATCCGACAATACCGGATCCCGAGAACAGATCAACAACCGTATTCACCTTAAAATGTGAAGCAACTGACCATATTTCAGATAACAATTTGCGTTTTGAGCCCATAAATCGGGTAGGAGGATATGCTGATACCTGTTCCGGTAGTGGCTTAGGAAGCAATTTAATCAAAGTACGCTCTTTAGGAGGAATAGTAACAATAACATCTTCACCTTTTCGAGAGCTTCCATTACAGGAGATATGACGTTTTGTTTGAATAACATCGATATTGAAAGGAGCATATAACTCGTGAACCAACGGATGATTTGAGTTGGTTAAAATAATATAGCAGCCTCGTTCATGCAGAGTCATAATCATCTTTGCAAGTTCAACATGATCTTCTTCATAAAACTGTTCTTTGGTATATCTTTTAAAATCTGCATATTCAGAAATAGGCAAATAAGGAGGATCAAGAAATACAAAGTCTCCGGGTTGGGCATAGTGTTCCAGAACCAACAAATAGTCACCGCATAAAATATCTGCTTTTCCTAAAGCTTTTGAAGCAGCCCTAAGTCCTTCTTCGTCACAAATCCTGGGATTCTTATATTTTCCATATGGTACATTAAATTGACCCTGCTTATTGACGCGATACAATCCGTTAAAGCATGTTTTGTTCAAATAAATAGTTCTTGCTGCTGCTTCTGTTTTCGAGAGCTTTGTCCAATCCTGACCGCGAACCGCATAAAACATATCAGAGGTATTCTCGTACTGCTTTAAACATTTGATTACATCTTCTACATGATCGGCAACTTCCCGATACATATTTATTATCTCAGGATTGCTGTCAGCTATAATAGCATTCTCCGGCTGCAACGCAAAAAACATTGCACCGCCGCCAAAGAAAGGCTCGATATATCGACTATAGGATTTTGGAACTTTCGGCAAAAGCTCCCCCAATAGTTGTGTCTTGCCACCCGCCCATTTTAAGATGGGTTTTGCTTGAGTAATTTCTACTTTCTTAACTGCTGGTTCTGCCATTATTCTTTCCTCCTTTCACTGAATTGAATCGTGAGTTAATTCCATAATATCGCCAATGTCACATTGTAGAGCGGTACAGATTTTTACCAACACATCCGTAGTGACATTTTCATTTTTTCCTAACTTTGCCATTGAAGCATGGCTGATACCCGCTGCAACACAAAGGTCTTTCTTTTTCATATCTTTATCAATGAGTAATTTCCATAATTTTTTATAACTTACTGACATAATAACCTTTCCCATAATAATAAGTATATTAATTCAAAAATAGCTGAAATTAATTCAGCGTTCGCTGAAAACAAAGATAGTATAACATATTGTATTTCAGATTTCAATGCATTCAAAAAAGTAATATTATGAAATCCCCCATGCTGATTGTAAATAGTATCAACACGAGGGATGACAAATAAACACTTATTATTGTTCAAGCAATTGCGGATATCCGCATTCTATATTTATAGTGCTGGGTTCAGTTTTAATTGTGTATTCTTGTATATATTCATTTGTCATTGAATCAATGTACTGCAAAGCAAAAGATAGGCCGTCTTTAAGATTCTCTTTATTTAGTACAAAGTACGTATAAGCGCAATCTCCAACATTGATGACTTTATTAAATGCTAACCCGCCAATATTACTCCCGGTGTGGATAACCAAAGTTTTTGCGAACCCGTTTCCAATATTTTTGATGGTTACGTTAATTGTTTTTTGATTATCTTTGTCATCGAGTTTATCGCCAAGACTATATCCAGTTCTGAGATCGCGTCGAGGATTTTGATCTAGTTCGACCATAAGAAACGGCTGCACTGCTGCCCTTTCTTTCTGAGCGTCTGATTCTTTGTAATAACGAATTGTATAGAATACTCCAAGAAAAGCAAGTATACCCGAAAACGCACCGCCGATGATACCGCCCCAGTATGATGCTACTGATGCAGCCCAGGTTTCTTCCTGCCCAATAACAACACAATGTCTGATAGCAACTTCAATACCGATCGATAAGAGGGCTATAATTACAATAGCGATAATAAGGAAAACAATAACCCGCAAAAGAGATATTCTTTTCTTTTGTTTTTCTTTTCCTGGTTCATATGGCTTACCAAAGCGCTGAAAACTGATTTTCATGGTGTTGTCCTCGGTACGGTTGTGCATACATCTAATAACTTATGTAGATACGATATCTGAGTCAGAATATCTATAGCATCTTTTTCATTTATATCCCAGTGGATTCTTAGCTCATGTGCGGTTACATTTCTGACCATGTGTATCACGCCGCAGAGCATTTCCTTAAGTCCATTTTGTTGATTTTGTTCACTACTAGTCCGTAATGAATTATATGCGATGTACGGATTGCCAACTGCAAAAGCAGTATTAAATAATGCTGCACCATCCGTTGTTAGCCCTGACATCGCTCTAACTCTATCACACAGACTTTTTGCTGCTTCTTGGACAGCATGGAAATAATCATTTGCTAGCAATTCATCCCGGCAACACTTCAGAACTTGTGGATGGGCACCATAACCAGTTAGCTTTTCACGTAACTCTTTTGTCCGCCGTTGGACTTCGCCAAGACTCTGAGCTTTTGAAACTGGATAGAAATGTCCATTGTTTCCTATTTCTATGCCTACTAGCATCAAAACCTTATTGAGCTCAAATCGCATCCTGTTATATCTTTCTGGATTATTAATCCCTTGAGCTGGTTCCATACAGTGCTGTATAAATTGGTAAATAGCATTTGTAGAACCACTTTCATTTACAGCAACGCAAAAGGCATTATAAAGACGTTTCCACTTTGTCAGTCCGGGATCTGGGTCATCCATATGACATTGGGCAAGGTGATGTTCAATCTCAAAGCCTTTCAGACCTCTTTCATCACCATCGGTATCACCCATGATACGTGCAATCTGTTCAATTTGATTCGGTGTTAGTTGCGGTAGTGCCATCAACTATCTCCTTCCTGATAAAGCTTATATCTGCTTGTTTCATTGATCGCCATTGGCCTGATAGACTGCCCCAGTTTAATGCCTCATAGCAGAACAACCAGTATCGATCCATGTCTGTTTTTTTCAGTTCCATGGCAACTCTGTTCAGCGGCTTAACCTGAGTTGCTTTTCTTTTCCAATGATTCTGCTTCATGAAGTAAATCCATGTCATAGTCAGCAACAAGCAGTCTTTGCTCTTTATTACATAGTCCTGTGCTTTGATATAATCGTTCTCGAACTCTTCAAGCACAAAGTTAAATCGAACAGCATAATAAATCGAATAACATATGCTTTCATAATCATTTTGATTGACTGCATCCCGGTATATTGTATCAGAAAGCACTTTGATTTTGCTTGCATCAACTTCATATGGTATAAACACATATTCTTCCATCAGATGTAAAAGGTAAGGATAGAGAGATGCCATATGCATGAATCGCTTTGCTGCTAGCTTTTTTCCGTTTTCGGAGAGATTTAAACCTTTCAGTTTTTTGATAGCATAGTTGATAATTGCGAAGTCGCCCGTTTTTGTTGCCAACTTTAAAGCCGTATCAATAAATGTGTTAACCTGCGGATATTCAATCATTCCAGATTTACCTGCTTTGGGTATATCACTCAGTTGGTGCTTCCAGTTTTTCTCAATTCCAATAGGGAGCTCTATCACCTTTGTCTTCTTGTGATTCATAGGCAAATCGAATTCATTAAGAGCACCTTCAAGATCTCGAAGAAACCGTTGTGCCTCATCATGGCTGTTGACATAGCAATCGTAGTCATCTATGTTCCTAATATAACGGTAGCCCTTATCATAGAGCTTCTTATCTACTACAGTCAGAATGATCTCTGAAAGAAGGTTTGAAATATGTGGCCCGATAAGAAGTCCATGTGTTTCACCGTTACGCATATCTGAACATGCTTGATCAAGCCTGTTATACCAAGTGTCTTCACGAATTGTTTGCTTTGCTTTTTCTTTTCCTACTAAAGCCCACGGTATCGAATGTGTATAAATACTGGGGAAACATGTGGAGATATCAGCTTTAACTAGGAAGCGGCTCGTTCCTTTGTCATGCACCAGCAGATCTGACTCTGGGTTACCATCTACTCGCCAGTTTTTATAATTCATATCAAAGATGCGCTTTTCTTTGTACTCTTTGCGAACATGAATTCGGCTGACGCGATAACTTTGCCCGTCCGTTTGCATGTGAAAGTGGGCGCGGATCTTATCCCAGTTGTCCCTAAGCTCAGAACAGGCTCTTTGATACTTGAAAGGATTCGGAATACCCATAAGCCGTGGTATACTGATATTTCGCATTACTCGAAAGGTTATGTATTCATTCCAGCTCGCTTCAAACGGTTTGGATAATAATTTGCAGTAATTGAAGAAGGGAACAGCAGTAAATACGGGAGGAAGCTTTTCAGCAAAGAAACCGTATGCGAGAAGGCCTTCATAAAGTTCACTGGAAGATATTTCGTCCATAAAGTCTGTATACTTTTTATCCACTGATGTCTTTACCTCCTGTTCTTAAGCTATTGTTTCATTATAGATTAGATTTATTCAAGCAAATATGTTTGTATTATAATCGGCGCTAAAACAATTATAGTATAGCACAACAGCATGAATCGTTCAATATTTTAAGGTGTTGTTTTACACAAAAGATAAAAGCGGCGGGGATTGTTCCCCGCCGCTGCCTCATGTATAAATCAGATTGTTGTTAACTACCTCTGCAGCTCCATTCTGAATATTGTTCATCTTCTGTACCCATAGCAACTGATTCTCCGCCTTGAGCTGTTCGGTCACACCTTCTCTTTCGGACAGTTGCTTGATCAATCGTGTAAACATTTCCTCTGCCTCTTCGTTGATATCGGCGAGGTGAGTGTGGAGTTTGCCCTTAGTCAGGAGGTTGTAATAGAGGATCCTGTGGTGCTCTTTGAGGTAGCGCTTGCGACGCTGTCCCCAGATGCCGATTGGACGATTATCGCTCTCGGGGAGCTTGAGGCAGGGGAGATAATAATCCCCCTGCAGCTCATAGCGGATACCGGTTCTGCTGTCTGTGAATGTGCTTTTCATGTTGTACCTACCTTTCTTCTTGCCTGCGTTCTTGACGCGGGATTTGATTGTGTTTGAATGTTCTGACCATGTATGCGATGTTTTCAACTTTGCCTTTACCTAAGTATTTTTGCAGGATTTTGTACGCTTTGTTTTCCTTTCGAAGTTCCTCATTGACCTCCGTCAGCCTGCTGTTTTCCGATCGCAGATAGTCGTTTTCGTGCCGCAGACTTTTGATGGAGGAACACAGGTTGTAGTATTTGTTCCATCCCTCAAAATACTTTTCGGCGAGTGCTTTCACTAAGGATTTCAGCTTGCTGATGATCGGATCAACGAACTTCTTTTTGTAGCTTTTGGCGGTCATCAGACCTTGCGGTTCGGGTGGTTCCAGCTCCGTATCGGACCGGAGCATATCCTCGATCTCCTGCATGGTGGTCTCGGTTTCTTTTAGTCCGGCGACGCGTTCTTCGAGCGCGTGCACCTCCGATTCCTTGACCTCGATCTGAGCATCGAGCGCCTCCACCTCTTTTGTCCGCTCCTGCTTTTTGTAGTCAAGGACGGACAAATGTTGTTCATGAGTACCCTTCTGTTCCCAGCGGATTCCGTGACGATGCATGACTTTTGCAAGCTGTTCTTTTTCGGATTGTGCCCAGCGATTCCACTCGGTATCGCCGCGGCCGGCGCCCTTGAATCCCTGCTGTTCGAGAGCCTTTTTGAGCGAAACTCTTGTTTCCAATCCTCGCTTACTGCCGGTCGTAAATGGTACGAAATCAATGTGCAAATGCGGTGTTGCTTCGTCCATGTGCAGGTGTGCGGAGAACACTTTCAGGTGCGGATTACGCTGTTGGAATCCCTGATAGTATTCGTCGAGAATCGTCCGGGCAAGCTCGGCGTGATCGCCTGTGGCGGACATATCATCCTTGTTGCCGACCTGTATGATCACCTCGTGGAAGAGCTTTTCCTGCTTGCCTGACTCGATGTGTTTATAATAGTTTTCTATCTGCCTGTCCTTGCGTTTCTGCTTGGCATTATAGTTTTCCAATGCTTGATCGAACAATTCGTGATAGACTTTTTTGATGGGCATCTCATAGTAATTGATATTGAAACGGCTCCTTTCGGGATCAACATTTTCTGCTGTAAAGGTTCGATTGTTGTGACGATAGGAGCCTTTTCCTGTATTAAAGCTGATGGTTCTTTTCATTGTATCATCTCCTAATCATTTGATTATCTATTAAAATGGGTATGTCTCGGGTTCTGTTACTCTTGCCAAGAGTAACGCAAAAGCACTTTTGACAGTAAGGCTATCAAAAATGCAACCTGCAAGCAGGTTTTGCGCTCGCCGAGGGACAGGGCAGCCCTTTGAAAAGGTCTCCCTGTACCCCGCCTAAACTTTGCCTCGTGACGGTCCGTGTCGGTCGTGACGGTGATAGAGGGATCCCACAAAGACCGACACGACCGTCACGCATCGACACGCTATCCGTTATACAGAAGCGTGATACGCCGTCCGTCGTGACTTCGCTTATGGCTGTAGAGAATGTTGTATTCGTCTTTCAGCCTCGCCGCGTTGACGTTCAGCTTCTGTGTCATGGCGTTAGGCTTGAGGTCGATGCCGAGCTGCTGGCACAATTCGGTCGGTGTGCCCGACCAATGCGGACTTTCCGAATGAATGATCTGGCTCACCGCATCTAACAGTGGCTCAGGCGGTTCTTTCCACAGCTCCGTTTCAACCTTGTCCAGTTTCCATGCAAGCGAATCTGTATCCCTCACAAGGAACATCCGCTGATCCTGCTGATCACGACCCGAAACATCCAATGTCGCATTGTTGGATGTTCGCTTGTCCTTTGTGAGAAGGAACGCGCCGTCTGCCGCTCCGAGCAGACCGTTGGTACCGGAGATCATGTCGAACTTATCGTCGGCATTTTGCTTTCTGGTATGGTGTACCAACAGCAGACAAATGCCGTGTTGCGCGGCAAGCGTTTTTAGCGCGGTGATGATTTGATAGTCGCTCGCATAGCTGTAATTATCGCCGCCGGTCTCACGAACCTTTTGCAAGGTGTCGATGATCACCAGAGAGGTATCCGGATGATCATGGATGAAGAGATGAATCTGCTCATCCAGACCTTTACCCACACTGTCGGCTGATACCGAAAAGAAAAGGTTTTCATTCTCGGCAACGCCGAACATTCGGTACAGCCGTTTCTGCAATCGAGGGTAGTCGTCCTCCAACGCTAAGTACAGAACGGTTCCTTTTCTGACGGAATAGTTCCACAGCGGTGTTCCGGTGCTGACATAGTAGGCAAGCTGAGCCATGAAAAAGCTCTTGCCGATCTTCGGTGCGCCGACAAACAGATAGGTTCCCTGGTAGAGTAAGCCGTCGATGATCGGCGGCTTACCCTGATACACTCTGTCGAACAGATCGGACATCGTTACGGTTTTTAATCCGGGCTTGTCCGATAATTCAGTTACATCAAAAGACTTGCATTCATCGGACAGATCGGTTATACTATAGTTACTGGTTTTGAGTGACTGTCCATCATCTGCGCCAACAGATGTGTTACGGACAGTCATTTCTTTTTTGTCATTCATATTTTTCCCCCCTTTATATCGTCGAGTAGATGAGTAACAATTCGAATCGAATCAAGGAGTTCACCGTCGATCCTTTCCCCGGCTTTGATACGATGGAGTTCATCGAGAATCTGCATCATACGGAAGGCGAGAGCTTTGTATACTCTCGGATTGGCTGAAACATGTATTTGCTGATTAAGCAAGGCGCGGATAGCAAACTCCTGTTTCGTCAGTCCCGACAGCTGGACAGCAAAATGGATTTGTGCTATTTCTGACGGTGAAGCCCGAAACGAAACAGAGACGCTCCGCCACCGTCCGTATTTGTCCAATGCTTTAGCTGACATTCTTCTGCTCTCCTTTCCATATCAGATTGAGCTTGTCCGCCATATCAGTCTGGGTTGACGGAAAAAGGTGGGCATAGTTGTAAGTAATATCGATACTCTCATGGCCGACACGATCGGCGATAGCAACTGCCGAGTATCCCATTTCAATCAACAGCGAAATGTGGCTGTGCCGAAGATCGTGGATGCGAATTCGTTTGACGCCTGCTTCCTTGGAGCCTCGCTTCATCTCACGCAGTAGATAATGCTTGCTGATGTCAAACAATCTGTCGTTATCAGAAATGTTATACATCTGATGGATATACTCTTGGATCTCGGTAGATAGGAAATCCGGCATTTTGATCACGCGGTTGCTCTTGGGCGTCTTTGGATCGGTTATCACATCCCTGCCGTCGATCCTTTGATATGACTTGGTAATGGAGACCGTGTTTTTTTCAAAATCAAAATCAGCGGGGGTCAACGCCAGCAATTCTCCCTCACGAACGCCGCACCAGTAAAGCACTTCAAAAGCGTAGAAGGAAATCGGTTTATCCATAATTGCAAAGGAAAACTTTTGATACTCTTCAAGTGTCCAGAACAACATTTCGCGGCTTTTGGCTTTTCCCATATTACCGACCTTAGCCGCCGGGTTTTCCAACAATCCATAATACTTAACGGCATGGTTGAAAACGGCGCTTAGTTGGTTGTGGATCGTTTTGAGATAAACCGGCGAAAAAGGGTTTCCGTCTTTGTCACGATAGTTCAGCATTTCATTCTGCCATGCGATGATGTCTTTGGGCTTGATTTCAGCCAGCTTGCGCTTACCAAAATAAGGCTGTATCTTCGTGCGAAGGATATGCTCCTTCATATGCCAGGTGTTCTCTTTGAGGCGGCTTTTCATATCAGCGGTGTACATTTCAAGAAAACTGTCGAAGGTCATGGATAGATCGGCTCTGGTCTTATTGAGCTGTTCTCGTTCCCACGCTTGTGCGTCTCTCTTGGTAATGAAACCGCGCTTGGTCGTTTGTTTCCGCTCGCCCTGCAAATCGGTGTAGCGATAGTAAACCATCCATGTGTTTGTCTTTTTGTCTCTGTAAACGGACATTTTTTCATCTCCCTTCATTTGTTTGTTGTGTTCCGTAACAGGTTTTTTCTAAAAAATACTGTCGGTTGATCCTGCCGGATACGGTAATATATCCCTTTGCCTTCAGTTCTGCATTCAGATCGCGCACGATTTTATAAGCATAAGATTTTGATATACCCAATACTTCGGCAACATCTTCAACTCTCATAAAAGTTTGGTTTGACATCCAATCACCTCCTTTCACTTTTTGTCGCCGTTCTCCTCGCATCAAGTTCCTGCCCCCCTGCTTTGAGGAGCGTTCTCCTTCGCTCGCTCCCGGCACCACCCGAGAGGTCTTGGCAAAAGTATCAAATGCGTACGGTCATTCAATTGTTTCATTAAACTTATTTGTTTAAGTAATTCCTATTATACTAAACAAATTCAGTTAAGTCAAGAGCTTTGCAATAAAAATATTAAACAAATTTATTTAAGTTATTCTTGACATACTTAAACAAATATGCTATCCTTGCTTTGTAACAGTATCAAAAAAGGAGACGGTAATATGGCAATCGGCGAGAGAATACGCTTTATCCGCAATCTGAGAGGTATGACGCAGAAATACTTAGGTATGCAGGTTGGCTTATCGGAAAGAACAGCGGATATTCGCATGGCTCAGTACGAGTCGGGAGCAAGAACCCCAAAGGAAGATCTAACAAATTCTCTGGCAGAGGTACTGGATGTTTCTCCTATGGCGCTGAAAGTACCAGACATCGATGACGACATCAATCTGATGCACACACTGTTTGCTTTAGAGGATATCTATGGATTTAAGATCGATATGCTTAGCGATGAAGTCTGTATTCGTCTCGATAAGAATCGCGGTATGGAGTACATCAAGCTACTTGATCGATTTAACACTTGGTACAGAGAAGCAAAAAAGTTCCGTGACGGAGAGATCAGTAAGGAAGAGTATGACCACTGGCGCTATCATTATCCCGATGATGAGATAGAGAGGACCATGTCGGCGATTAGAAAGAAAAGCGGAGGACAAAGGGATGAATAAATCACAAATAACAGTAAGTAATAATATTGATCTTGATAAAAGCCTTTACCGATATATGTCTTTAGCACAATTTCTTTCGATGGTAGAGAATCAGAGACTATATTTAAACAAAGTAAAGAATTGGGAGGACCCATGGGAAGGACCAGATGATCAGCTTCCTATTCTATCAAGCGACGGTCAGCCGATATTTTCTGAATCATGTTTGACTGCAACTACAGTTGGTCAGTGCTGGACTTACGAAAGAGACTCTGATGCAATGTGGCGTATTTACTCACCTGATAGGCAGGGTATAATGATAGAAACCCGAGTCGATTGCTTTAGCTGTATTCAGGATTTAAGAGCTCCAGTGTTAGCAAAAGTTTTATACTATTCGAAAGACAACTACCTTGATAAGAAAAAAGAAATATCAGAAAATAGAAGCTATTGCTTTGCAGGCGATATGGCTTTAAAGAGAGAAGCCTTTAAACATGAAAACGAGGTAAGGCTACTAGTATGTTTACAAGCATATAAAGAAATTGAAAACCCATTTGTAGTTTCATATAAAGACTTTATTTTTGATCCACTTGTTTTTATAAAATCAATCACATTTGATCCAAGAGCAGATGATTGGTTCGTTGAAACTATGAAGAAATACTGTATTTCAAAAGGTTTCACTTGTCCTGTAGAAAAATCTCTCTTATATAAGAAAGATTTCTTTGATAAAGTTAAACTTGTGAAGAAATACGAAACAGTAGATAAATAGAAAAAGAGCTAACTGACTTAACACAAATCAGTTAGCTCTTATCTTATGAAATAATGAATGTTGTCAAAACGTTGTCATAAAGGCGGTCTGAACTTCAAAAGTTCAGGTTTTATGCGCCTTCAGGCGGTTTTTGCCATCACTCCCACTCGATCGTGGCGCAGGGCTTCGGTGTGAGGTCGAAGAGGACGCGGTTGACGTTCTTGACCTCTGTGGTGATGCGCTGTGTGATGTGCTGTAATAGGGCGAAGGGGACGTCCTCGACGGTAGCGGTCATGGCGTCCTTAGTGTTGACGGCGCGGAGAATGACAGGCCAGCCCTCGGTGCGTTTGCCGTCTGTTACGCCGACACTCTTGAAATCGGGGATCGCGGTGAAATACTGCCATACCTTGCCTTCAAGGCCGTTCTTCGCGAATTCCTCGCGCAGGATCGCGTCACTTTCGCGGACAGCCTCCAGACGGTCGCGGGTGATCGCGCCCAGGCAGCGAACGCCCAGTCCGGGGCCGGGGAACGGCTGGCGGAAAACCATGTTGTCGGGCAGACCCAGCGCCTTGCCGACGACGCGCACTTCATCCTTGAACAGCAGCTTGACGGGCTCGACCAGCTCAAACTGCAGATCCTCGGGCAGACCGCCGACGTTGTGATGCGCCTTGACACCGTCGCTCTCGAGGATATCGGGGTAGATGGTGCCCTGAGCGAGGAACTCAATGCCGTCGAGCTTTCTCGCCTCTTCCTCAAAGACGCGGATGAACTCGGCGCCGATGATCTTGCGCTTCTTTTCAGGCTCGGGGACGTTTGCGAGCTTGTCGAGGAAGCGGTCAACAGCGTCAACATAGACGAGGTTCGCGTCCATCTGGTTGCGGAACACCTCAATGACCTGCTCGGGCTCTCCCTTGCGGAGCAGTCCGTGGTTGACGTGGACGCAGACAAGCTGCTTGCCGATCGCCTTGATCAGCAGCGCTGCAACAACAGAGCTGTCTACGCCGCCGGAGAGGGCGAGGAGTACCTTTTTGTCGCCGACTTGGGCGCGGAGCTCCTTGACCTGCTCGTCGATGAATGCCTGAGCAAGCTCAGGAGTGGTGATTCTTTCCATGGTTTCGGGTCTTACATTTCCTGTCATAGTTACCTCCCAAATATACACCTTACTGTATGTATGGTATTAATGTTTAGATTATAACAAAATGTAGTAGTGTCGTCAATATTTGATGGTTGAAAAATCGGAATGAAATTGACGATAAATGTAGTAAAAATACTGGAATCCCCCTGCTATTTTCCATCCCAAAGGTGTTTGGATAAATCCACTCTGCCGTCAATGAATGCTACTCCTTCGTTTTGCAGGAGGGCAATTTGTTCGTTGACGCCGCCGAAGGCGAAGGCGCGGGACGGCTCGCCGTGGCGGTTGACTACGCGGTAGCACGGGATATGCTCTGGGTCGGGATTCACGTGCAGGGCATAGCCGACGACGCGGCTCCAATGGGGATTGCCCGCGAGCATCGCGATCTGTCCGTAGGTCGCGACCTTGCCGTAGGGGATGCGTTTGACAACGTCGTAGATCAATTCAAATGAGTTTTTCATCGCATTGCTTCTTTCTCGGGTGACATCATAACTGCGTCGATAACGCCGTATAG
>OCVV011358378.1_pt1 | contig 28820 bp, 22 predicted proteins | sample 1539721 | NCBI WGS metagenome assembly OCVV01 (sample SAMN02144230, study PRJEB22623) | gut metagenome | biome: sheep rumen | host: Ovis aries | place: New Zealand | reverse complement strand
TTTTTTGAATGGTTTATACTCTTTTCCGCCACCTTCGAAGCCTGCATTTTTGTAGAACTCCACGAAGGTAAGACGCATCGGGTGAACCACTGATGAGATCAAGCAGAGCGCGAAATTAAGCGCGTGGCCAAAGACCATGATCAGCAAGGTTGGCAGCCATCCTATCCATCCGGGCAATGCCCCTCCGGCTTGAAGCGCCAAGGCATTGAACACATTGCCTAAAATACCTCCAGCGAGACCAAGCGCGAACAAACGGATATACGACAGCACATCGCCCAGCAGGCCGCTGACCATATTATACGTGCCCCATAAACCGCCACCGATATTCACCAGCAGAATCTTGCGATCCGGATTGCTATAGAACAGGATGAACAGCGCGCATATACCCAAAATCGCATAAATGCAATAGAGCCCGATGGTAGATAGCGAACTTGCGGTTGCCGCCCAGACGATGAGCGTCACCAAAGCAACAAGCCATGCACAATCATACGCCGCGTATTTGAAACCGTCGCGTAAGGTGATCTTCACTACCTTGAAGCCCATAGCAAACAAGATTTGGAATATACCGATGAGGATTGCGAATACCATCATAGGATGATACGAGCCGCCCATGAAATGCACCGTAGCGTTCGTCTCCGTGATGAAATACTGCTTCACAGGAGCAAGGAATGCCACTTCCTCCAGATTGATTCCGAAGAACACACCCGTCAGAATACCGACAATCATAGTCGTTGCGCCCATGAACACGCCTAACCATCCCCACTCTTTCAGTTTCGGAGCTTTGAGAATGACCGCTATACCTGCCAATAAGATCAACAGGCCGTAGCCTCCATCGCCCAGACAGAGTCCGAAGAACAACATGAAGAACGGCGCAAAGAAAGGCGTCGGATCTATCTCTGCATAATTTGGCAGCGAATAGAGCCGCGTGATCGGTTCAAAGAGCCGGGAGTAGAAGTTATTCTTCAGTTGAATCGGCACTTCGTCCTCCTTGGTCGGGTCAGTCTCTTCGTAATAGACTTCTGCGGCAGCGAGCATGGCGTTCAGTTCGGGCTCTTTGTCTATCGGACAGAAGCCCTCAAAGAGACAGAGCGAACCTTCTGCGAGTTTATCGGTAGATAGCGTAACACGCTGCCAATCAATGTTTTGACGAGCTTCTTTGAGTTCGATTTGCAGTTTGTCGATGTTGGCTAACTGCCATGCCTCAATGCGGGCATTGGCGGCAGCGAGCAAACCTTTGAGGTGCTCTACTTCCTGCATGTACTGTGCTGCAGATTTCTCGGGCTGCGGGAGTTCGGTAGCCTTGTCGAGCAGTTCCGAGTTATCGATATTTCGAGATATCGAGTTATCAAGGTTTACGAAATAGGTTTTTCCCTCTTTCTCAGAGACTTTTATACCCCACTCTTCTTGAAAAGCAGAAGTGCTGCAAGCGAAGAAACGAAGCGTATAGCCGGCTTCTTTGAGTTGCTGGATACGCGCAGGATCGAAGTCACCCCAAACGGCAGCCTGTTGTGCTGCTGTTTGTGCATCCGCAATGCTTTGTTCGATGTTGGCACGTTCTGCGAGCAGTTGATCCGGCGCACCCTGTTTGAGCAGACGACGCAGTTCATCCTCATGCTGGAGGGCTGCCTGAAGTTGCTCATCGTCTTCGATGAGACCTGCGGCTTTCTGTGTGATATGCACTACACCGAGGTCGCGGAGTTGCGTCAGGAAGGGTTCGTAATCACGATGGAACACCAAGAAGGTGTATTTCTTCATTTGGGTAATCATGCTTGTGCCCTCCTTTCCTCTTCTGCGCGTGCTTCGGCTTCGCGTTTAGACTTAACAATCTTCTGGCTTGATTTAGAGAGGTTCTCTTCATCTTCCATGAATCGTTTGATTTTACGTATAGCATCCTGATAACCAGGGATCTGTACTTTCTCAAAGAGGTTCACTTTCTGCGTTGTTTTCTTACGCGCATACTCGAGCAGTTCCACTTTGCGATGTATGAACTCCTGGCGGATACCGACATCGGCTATGGCTTTGAGTTGCTCAAAACCATCTGCAAACCATTTGGGAGAGGAGAAGAGCGAGAACTCTTTGGTGGAATAGACGACTTCATCCAACACGGGTACGCGCACGCCTGCGATCTTTTTAATAGACATGCGTACGTCGTCCACATGGATGAGCGAAGTGTCAAATTCGCCCCAAAGTGCAATCATCTGGTCGTAATCCTTGATGCGGCGCTCGACTTCCTTATCCAGGTCTTCGAGCTCTTTCTTTGCCTTCTTCACCTCGAGACGAAGAGCTGTCTCTTTGCTTTGCAAAGTGGGCAAAGTTCGTTGCCGCATCTTCAAATCTTTCTCCAAAGTTTGCAACGATGTTTTATTGAATTGGTATGTTATAGCCATAACCTATTATGCTTTTGGCCAGTACTTTTCAACAAGAGCGGCCTTGATATTTACTTCTTCCGGTTTGAAATATTTGCCAAACAACGTCCAAGCTACGTCGAGCATCTGGACGGTATTGATGTTCACGTCAATAGCGAGGATCTCGCGGCTGTAGTCGCGTGCAAAGTCCAAGCAACGCTCATCGTAGTTGGTCAAGTCAAAACCGTTCTCTTTCTTGGTCTTTGCGTTGGCTGCATCGGCATACAAGCGAACAGCAGCGTTCATTACCTGCGGGTGATCTTCGCGAGTCTTCTTGCCGGCAACCAATTGTTTCAGACGAGACAGCGAACGGAACGGATCGACGATGACTTTACCGATTTCGGAGTCACGACGGAGATAGAGCTGACCCTCAGTGATGTAACCGGTGTTATCCGGAATAGCGTGTGTGATGTCACCACCGGAAAGCGTGGTTACGGCGATGATGGTGATAGAACCACCACCTGCCTGCTCCGGGAACTGAACTGCCTTCTCGTAGATCTTCGCGAGGTCGGAATAGAGCGAACCCGGCATGGAGTCTTTCGAAGGAATCTGATCCATACGGTTGGAGACGATAGCGAGTGCATCAGCGTAGAGCGTCATGTCGGTCAAGAGGACAAGCACTTTCTCGTGTTTCTCTACCGCGAAATACTCAGCAGCGGTAAGCGCCATATCCGGAATCAGGAGTCGCTCAACCGGCGGGTTCTCGGTCGTGTTGACGAACGAGATGATGTGGTCGAGCACACCTGCGTTGGTGAAGACGTTCTTGAAATAGAGGTAGTCATCGTTGGTCAGACCCATACCGCCGAGGATGATCTTATCTGCCTCTGCGCGGAGTGCCACGTTAGCCATCACCTGGTTATACGGCTGATCAGGGTCGGCGAAGAACGGAATCTTCTGTCCGGAAACAAGGGTGTTGTTCAGGTCAATACCTGCAATACCGGTCGCGATGAGCTCTGACGGTTGTTTACGACGAACGGGGTTCACAGAAGGGCCGCCGATCTCAACCTCTTTGCCTTCGATAGCCGGTCCGCCATCAATCGGGTCGCCGTACGCATTGAAGAAACGTCCTGCGAGTTGGTCAGACACTTTGAGGCTCGGTGCTTTGCCGAGGAACACTACTTCGGCGTTGGTCGGAATACCTTCGGTACCCTGGAACACCTGGAGCGTCACTTCGTCACCGATGATTTTTACTACCTGTGCGAGTTTGCCGTTGACGGTAGCGAGTTCATCGTTACCCACTCCTTCGGCTTTCAACGAACAGGTTGCCTTGGTGATCGCCGTAATCTGGGTATATATTTTTTGAAATGCTAAAGCCATAATAATTAAAAATTAAAAATTAAAAATTACGAATTACGCAGCGATCTGCTTTTCTGCCAAGAGGTCATTAAGTTTCTTGCGGTAGTCTTCGAACTCTGCGGAGTGGAACTCACAATAGTTCATCTGCTTGCAGAGGTTGATGACGCGTTTGAAGTAATCGATGACATCGAGGAAGTTATCGAAATCGTAGTCGTGTTTGCAGATATCCATGACGAGGTGAAGCATATACTGCTGGCGCTCGAGCGGACAAACAGCGTCGATCTTATCGAAGGCATCCTGCTGGAGAATGACGAAGTCGATGACTTCGGATTTCCAGAACGCCTCGTGGTAGTCCACAGGTACGCCATCATCACCAAGGATGTTGATCTGCTCCTGAATCTCTTTACCGCGCTGCAGATAGGTCTTCATGTCGTTGACCATCGGCAACCAGTTTTTGTCAATCAAGCCGGAGATATATTCCTCAAACTCAGGGTATTCCACATATTTGGAGTACGAGTCGATTGGGTTCACAGCCGGGTAACGTTTGCGGTCTGCACGAGCTTGTTCCAAAGCGTAGAAGCAACGTGCGACTTTCTTCGTTCCTTCGGTAACCGGCTCTTTGAGGTTACCACCGGCAGGCGAAACGGTACCGAGGAAGGTAACAGAACCAGTAGCTCCATTATTAAGGTACACGTAACCTGCGCGCGCATAGAACGCGCCGATGATTGCAGAGAGGTCCATCGGGAAGGCATCCTGTCCCGGAAGCTCCTCCAGACGGTTAGACATCTCACGGAGTGCTTGTGCCCAACGGGAAGTAGAGTCCGCCATGAGGAGGACGCGCAGACCCATCGAACGATAGTACTCGGCGATGGTCATGGACGTATAAACAGAAGCCTCACGGGATGCCACCGGCATGTTAGACGTGTTGGCGATGATGATGGTACGCTCCATGAGTTTGCGACCTGTATGCGGGTCATCGAGTTCGGGGAACTCGGTGAAGGTCTCTACAACCTCGTTGGCACGCTCACCGCAGGCAGCGATGATTACGATATCCGCCTCGGCTTGTTTGGAGATTGCGTGCTGGAGAACGGTCTTACCGGTACCGAAAGGACCAGGAATGAAACCTGTACCACCCTCGCAAAGCGGGTTAGCAGTATCGATGGTACGCACACCTGTTTCAAGCAGTTTGAAAGGACGCGGTTTCTCGCGATAAGCGAGGATCGCTTTCTTCACCGGCCATTTCTGAACCATAGTTACTGCGTGGTCTTGTCCCTCAGCGTCTGTCAGAACCGCCATCACTTCGTTGATGGTGTACTCACCGGCAGCTTTGATGGCTTTGACAGTATAAGTACCTTCGAAAACGAAAGGCACCATGATCTTGTGCGGCTGATGGTTCTCATCCACTTCTCCAAGCCAAGAAGCAGCTTCTACCTTATCGCCGACTTTGGCGATAGGAGTGAATGCCCATTTCTTCTGCTCGTCGAGCGGGAAGTTGTACTCACCACGTTTGAGGAACACGCCTGTGAGTTTGTCAAGGTCGTTCTGCAAACCGTCGTAGTTACGGCTGAGCAGACCCGGGCCGAGCGTCACCTCCAGCATGTGTCCCGTGAACTCCACTTTGTTGCCCACTTTGAGGCCACGTGTGGATTCGAACACCTGCGCATATACGTTGGCGCCGATGACCTTGATGACCTCTGCCATCAGTTTGGTCTCGCCGACGTAGATGTAGCAAATTTCGTTTTGCGCAACCGGACCATCTACTGCGACAGTCACCAAGTTGGCAATAATTCCTTTAACTTTTCCAGTTGTCATATCTTGTAATTGTTAATTACAAATTAAAAATTAAAAATTAAAAATTACGCGTCAAGCTTCACTCCCTTCTTCTTAGCCCTGAAGGGCACGATTAAAGGGCTAAGCTTCGAGCTTTACCCCTTTTTTTATATCCTTCACGAGATCACGGAAGATTTTTTCGCCTTCTTCGATGGTGAGGATAGACCAACGATGGAGCATGAGCGCTTCGAGATAATACGCAAAGACCATTTCGGGGGAGAAGAAATCAAACTCAGTACGGTCTTGCAACCACTCAAAACGGATAGCGTCTTGGGCTTTCTCACGCTGCATGAGGTCCTCAATCTGCGCGAGCGCAAGAATTGATTGATAGTCTCCCGGCAGTTCGTTCAGACCGAAGTCCTTTTGCGACGTGTGCGTGCGCAGTTGCTCCGCCACTTCTCCTTCTCCAACGATCTGGGTCTTGACATCGAAGCCGTGCTTGCGGCAAATTTGCGCCACGAGCACGTTGTTCATATCCTGATTAAAACCGAACCAGTCCCGGATAAAGCGGTTCTTGGCTTTCAAACCTTGCTCGAGCGTCTCTTCATTCATCGGCGCACGCAGCAAGTCCAGATAAGCCTTGTCGGATGCACGCAACTGCTCATCGAACAACTCATCGAGTTTTTCGAGAGAAACAGGTGCATCAGAACCAACTTTGAGTTCCGGAAGTCCGGCAAGTAAATATTCGTAAGTCATGTAAATTTACGATTTGACGATTTACGATTTAAAACAACTCCTCAACGAGTTGGGGACGAAGCATTTCCTTGAAGTAAGCGATGAACTCAGCGTCACCGAAAGCGAGTTTGTAACCGCCCTTTGCCGGCTGAATAGTGAAGTCCGTCTTGATGCCTTTTACTTCTGCAATCTTCACGCCTTTCTCAAGGAGTGCTTTGGCGTTAGCGGTGAAGTATTTCTTCAATGCCTCTGCATCTTTCGCCTCGATGAGCACTTCTCCATCTTTCGCCATCTGCTCTGCCAGTTTAGCAATCACGCCCTGCATGAATTTCGCATCAGCCGTAGCTGCTTTGACGCTGTCTGCGGCAATTTGATCTGACAGAAGGTTTGCGATTTCGGTCTTAACGGCGTTAACGGATTGCTCCGCATAGAGCTTGAGTTCCGCACGTGTTTTCTTGTCGAGGTCAGCAGATTTGCTTTCTGCATCAGCGATGATAGCTGCTGCTTTTTTCTCTGCTTGCGCAATAATGTCTGCCGCCTTGGCGTTCGCTTTCTCCACAATCTGTTGCGCTTCGGCATTTCCTTTTTCTACGCCTTCCACGTAGATTTTGTCGGTTAATTCAGAAAGATTCATAATAATATTTCAATTTAGTCATTAACAATATTGATATTTTTGGGCGATTTTGGTGTTTCTCTTTATTGGCGCGCCAAATTTGGCGCAAAGTTACAAAAAAAAAATGACATATGCAAGAAAAATTCAAATTATTACCCTAAAGAAGAAAAAAAATTTGCATAAGTGCAAAAAAAGTAGTATCTTTGCAGTCGAATTTGTTATTTTACGTAAAATATTACAACAAGAATATGGAAAGAAGAGTACGCGTACGTTTTGCGCCAAGTCCGACCGGCGCACTTCACATCGGCGGTGTTCGCACCGCATTGTATAACTATTTGTTCGCTCGTCAGCACGGCGGAGACATGTTGCTTCGTATCGAAGATACGGACAGTACACGTTTTGTGCCGGGCGCCGAGGAATATATTTTGGAAGCCTTAGATTGGCTTGGAATTGAGATAGACGAGGGTCTGCGTCAGAAAAAAGGCACCAAAGAGATTGAGGCTGTGGGTTCACACGGTCCGTACAGACAGAGTGAGCGGCGTGAGATTTATCACACGTACGTGAAACAGTTGCTGGACAGCGGGCATGCTTATATTGCATTTGACACGCCGGAAGAACTGGAGGCGAAACGCGCAGAGACACCTAATTTTCAATATGACTCGCGTACGCGTATGAGCATGCGCAACTCGCTGACAATGCCGGCTGAAGAAGTACAAGCGCTTTTGGACAAGGGAGAGAAATATGTGGTTCGCTTCAAAGTAGAGCCGGATGAGGATGTACATGTGCATGATCTGATCCGCGGCGAGGTGGTGATCAACAGCAATATATTGGACGACAAAGTGCTGTATAAGTCTGCCGATGATCTGCCGACTTATCACTTGGCAAATATCGTAGATGACCATTTGATGGAAGTGAGTCATGTTATCCGCGGTGAGGAATGGTTGCCTTCCGCTCCACTCCATGTGCTGCTTTACCGTGCGTTCGGCTGGCAGGACACGATGCCTGAGTTTGCGCACCTGCCGCTGCTGCTCAAGCCGGACGGAAACGGCAAACTGAGCAAGCGTGACGGCGACCGTTTGGGTTTCCCTGTCTTCCCGTTGGAGTTCCATAACCAGAAAGATGGAACTGTGAGCAGCGGTTATCGCGAGAGCGGCTATCTGCCGGAAGCGGTTATCAACTTTCTGGCATTGCTCGGCTGGCACGGAAGCGGCGACAAAGAGATGTACACGATGGAGGAGTTAATCCATGATTTCTCGCTCGACCGTGTATCGAAAGCCGGAGCCAAGTTTGACTACGAGAAGGGAAAGTGGTTCAACCACCAATATTTGCAGTTACGCAGCAACGAAGAGTTGGCAGAGATGTTCATGCCGGTTCTGAAAGAACAATTAAAAATTAAAAATGAAGAATTAAAAATTGACCGAGCGATGGTGGCCAAGGTTATCGGTCTGACCAAGGATCGTGTGAACTTTGTGCCGGAGTTATGGGAGCAGGTTAATTTCTTCTTTGTTGCTCCGACGGAGTATGACGAGAAATCGCTGAAGAAACGCTGGAAAGAAGACAGCCCGAAGCACATGGAAGAGCTGATTGCTTTGTTGGAGACCGTAAGTAAAGATAAGTGGCACGACAATCGCGAAGAGAAGAATGAAAATGGCGAAAATGTTATTCGCTGGCATTTGGATGATGTGGTTATGCCGTGGATTGCTGAGAAAGAATACGGTGTTGGTATCGTCATGAATGCGTTCCGTATCTGTCTCGTGGGCGCTGCTCGTGGTCCGCATATCTGGAACATAACGGATGTTTTAGGCAAAGAGGAAACGCTTAAACGCGTTCGTCAAGCCTTGAAAACCATTCAATGAGGTTAGGGAAACGACAAACGAACTTCCTGCTTATTATCACCAACGGTTGCCAGGACAGGCAACCGTTTTTTTTGTAGGAAGAAACATGGATTTGGTGGAATTAGGCAAATTTTTTTATGCTATAAAATGGTGATTTGTTCCATAAATGGCATTTTTCCGCATTTAGGGGACGACAGATTTGCAGGAATGAAAAAAATGTAGTACCTTTGCATCGTCAATTGATAAAAAAGTGACGCATATTGGCACTCGCGAGAGGAAAAAAAAGAGGGATAACATCCCTCTAAAGAATATAGACAGATGCCGGAATGGGAGGGGGCAAAAGGAGAAAACTGGAGGAAGAAAGAGACGAAAGAGACCTGACGTATATGTCCGTAATGGTCGCGAGATGGTCGCGGGATGGTCGCGGGATTGAACCGTAAAAGGAAGGTAATAATTAAGAATTGAGAGTTGGAAACCGGCACGTGAAGCCGGGGCAATACGAAAAAGAAAATACCGGCATTAAATGCCGGGTCAATGAACAAAGTTAAAATAGAGAAAATGGCACAGGAAACAGAAAAACGATCAATTATCCTTCCAATTGCAGGCGAAGGCGAAAAACGCAAAACGACAACTGAAATCGAGTTGGCATTCAAACGGATCCTTGTAGTCACATCGCCGCAAGGCACAGGAGGCAAAGGTGCGTTGATTTATATAAAAGGCAGAAAAGAACCTCTTCAAACTGCGCAGACCTTTACTTTCAAAATTTACGGAACGCAACAATCACAAGTATGATATTAAAAATCGGTGCAAAGTTACTGCTTTTTTTTAAAATATGCAAATAAAAAGCATAAAAATTTGTATATTTGGAAAAAAAATTGTATTTTTGCACTCAAAATGTATCAAATGACACCCAAAGAGGCTCTACATACATATTTCGGGTATGATAATTTCCGTCCGTTGCAAGAGGAGATTATCGCTTCCGTGTTGGCAGGACGTGACACCTTGGCATTGATGCCGACCGGTGGAGGAAAGAGTATCTGTTTTCAAGTACCGACCCTCGTTATGGGTCATGAGAATCCAGAGAAACGGCTTTGTTTGGTAGTAACGCCGCTGATAGCTTTGATGCGTGACCAGGTGGAGAATCTGAAAGCGCGCGGTATTCACGCCGCGGCTGTTTATACCGGCATGACATGGGATAAGCAGCGTGTGGCACTGGATAATTGTCTATACGGGCCATACCATTTCCTGTATTGCTCGCCGGAACGGCTTGAGAGTGAGGAGTTTAGGAAACGTCTGGCGGATCTGCCGATTTGCTTGATCGCCGTGGATGAAGCGCATTGTATTTCCCAATGGGGGTACGACTTCCGACCATCTTATTTGAAGATTGCGGAAGTGCGAAAAGTGCTTCCGGGTGTTCCTGTGTTGGCGCTAACCGCAACTGCGACGCCGGACACTATCGATGATATTCAGGATAAATTGGGCTTTGAGGAGAAACATGTGTTGCGCAAATCTTTCCACCGCGAAAACTTGACGTATGTTGTGCGGCGCACCGACCAAAAAGAGGAACAAGTGGCGCATATTTTGAGCCGCGTGCCGGGTTCGGCGATTGTCTATGTGCGGAACAGGAAGCGGGCACAGGAGTTGGCGGAATGGTTGAAGAGGAGGTCTAACCATGACCCTTCCCAAAAGGGAAGGGAGAATTTCTTCTCTATAGATTATTATCATGCGGGGCTGACAACGAAGGAGAGGAATGAGCGTCAACAGGCATGGACGGAAGGCAAAACCCGCGTTATTGTGGCGACGAACGCATTCGGTATGGGTATTGACAAGCCAGACGTGCGCGTAGTGATCCATTATGATCTTCCGTCGCATCTGGAGAGTTATTACCAGGAGGCAGGTCGAGCCGGTCGAGACGGCAAGAGGGCTTATGCTGTGTTGCTTTATAATCCGCAGGAGGACAAAGCCAAATTGCAGAAACGCGCGGCAGACACCTATCCACCGAAAGAGTTTGTGGAGGCGGTTTATCACAAGACCATGGATTTTCTGCAGATAGGCGCCGGAAGCGGTTTGGGGCATCGTTTCACACTGCATATCGATCAGCTTTGCCAAGTGATGAAACTGCCGGTGATACAAACCTACTCTGCCCTGCATATTCTGAGTCAGGCGGGGTATATCGATTTTGAGGAAGAGCACGAGACACAGCCTCGCGTGCAGATCCTTGTAGCCCGGCATTTGTTAGGAGAATACAACCTTTCTTTTGAGCAAGCGGAATTATTAGATGTATTAATGCGCTCTTATACCGGCATTTACACCGATCTTCAGTATGTGCGCGAAGCGGATGACAAAAAAACGCATGAGATATTGGTCTCATTAGCCCAGCGAGGGATCATTACGTATATTCCGCGTTCAGTGGGTTGCAGTTTAACGATGACAAACGAGCGACAGACAGAGATCTATCTATCGCCCGAAATCTATGAGAAGCGCCAGGAACAATTTGTGACCAAACTGAAAGCCATGTATGAATATGCGGATCAAAATCAGTTCTGCCGCGAGCAGGTGTTGTTATCGTATTTCGGAGAAACAAACGCAGCGCCTTGCGGGCACTGCGATGTGTGTAGAGAACTATTTATACAAGCTTAATCGTCAATACCGATCATTTTCAGACTGCGGTTGAACTTGATCTCGAGTTGGTTATTCAACTCCGCTTTCCAGCCCAGATCGTCCTTACCCCATTCAACGATGAATGCTTGCGGGAAAGAAGCGACTACTTGCTTCCGAACCATCTCCGGTACAAGGGCATCCGGCACCGCCGTGTACTTGCAATCTATCTTATGGAGCGATCCGTCACTCTCAAATTCAATTTCTTTGCCGTCGTTGAAACGTACTTCGTACTTTTTGCCAATGAACTCATTATCCAACTTCACGTACGCAATCGTTGACGCATCAAAGTATTGGTTCACAGTAGCCTGAGCGGCAGCCGGGATTTGCGCAAAAGTGATAATTCGGTCGTTATCCGCATACAGATTGAGAACGGTACACATTGCTACGCAAGCAACTAATAACATCTTTTTCATACTCTTCATCATTCTAAAGTTCATAAAATAAAAGTTTGTTTTCTACTGAAAATACAGCAAATTCTATGCCAAACTATTTATGGCTCATCCGACATTCGCGTTGGTGATAGCCAAAACGAATGTCGGATGAACCTAAAAAATATCAAAAAAGGAACTTCGTTTCCAAAGTTCCTTCATTTTTGTTGCTCGATTGATGCTTATTCAGCAGCGAGTGTAATACGGCGGAAATCGCAGATAACTACACCTTTTGCTTTGAGTACATCTTTTACGAGTTCTTTGCTCTCGCTCATGATGTAAGCCTGCTCAACGAGTGTGTTCTCTTTCAAGAATTTACCCAGACGTCCTTGTGCGATCATCTCAATCTTCTTAGCCTGATTAGCGAGGTTAGCCTCTGCCTCTTTAGCCACAGTAGCCTTGATCTCGCGAGCCTGCTGTGCCTGCTCAGCGGTGATCCAGCCCTTAGCCTGGTTAGACTCGATGTGATCGTCGCTGTCCACGTGAGCCGGGTTGATACCTGCTTTGCGGATAGCGTTCTCAACAGCTTTGTTGATCTCGTCCTGTTTGGTCTTCTCGATAGCTACTTCGAGCTCATGCTTCTTAATCTCTTCAGCTACGTGATCTGCGTCGAGCGCGATCGGGCTCATAGCTGCTACCTGCATCGAGATGCCGTGAACGGTCTCCTGGTCTGCACCTGCTTCTGCTGCAACGAGCGAACTGAGTTTGTTACCCAGGTGGTTGTAAGCATCCACTACCGGAGCCTCCAAACAAGCGTAGTCTGCCAACTCCATCTTCTCACCCGTAACGCCGGAACGCTCGGTGATGATCTCTGCAACGGTAAAGTTGCCGATATTGAGAGCTGCCAAATCCTCTTTGCTCTGTACTTTGTTATCCAAAGCAGCGTCAAGGATCAGTTTAACCATGCCTACGAAGTCCTCGTTTTTAGCTACAAAGTCAGTCTCGCACTTAACGCCCACAATAGCGCCGAAGTTGCCTTTGACTTTACCGAGCACGCATCCTTCAGAAGCCTCGCGGTCGCTACGTTTAGCAGCGATAGCCTGTCCGCGCTTGCGGAGCAAGTCCTTCGCAACTTCGAAATCGCCGTTTGCCTCTTCCAAGGCTTTCTTAACGTCCATCATTCCTGCGCCGGTAATATCGCGCAGTTTCTTAATATCTGCTAATGTTACAGCCATTTTAATTTACGATTTAACGATTTACGATTTAACGATTACTCTGCTTCTTTAGCCTCTACTACTTTCTCAGCCTCTCCTTTCGGAGCAGCTTTGCGGATGCGTTGACGACGCTCTTTCGGCTGCGGAGCCTCGGTGTTTGCCTGCTCTGCTGCTGCCTCTTCGTCTGCTTTCTCTACCTTACGCTCCTCGAGACCCTCTTTGATAGCCTCGCATACTGCGCCAAGGATTACGTCGATTGCTTTGGTAGCATCGTCGTTTGCCGGGATAACGAAATCAATGTTGTTCGGGTTTGAGTTCGTATCTACGATACCGAATACAGGAATTCCCAAACGGTTAGCCTCCGCTACAGCAATGTGCTCTTTCATCACGTCCACTACGAATACTGCGCTCGGCAGACGGGTCATATCAGCGATAGAACCGAGGTTCTTCTCCAATTTCTCACGTTGACGGGTTACTTGCAGTTTCTCGCGTTTGGAAACGTTCTCGAGCGTACCATCGGTCATCATCTTGTCAATCAGACCCATTTTCTTCACAGCCTTGCGGATAGTCGGAAAGTTAGTGAGCATACCACCTGCCCAACGCTCTGTGATGTACGGCATGCCTACCTCTTGTGCGCGGGCAGCAACTACTTCCTGAGCTTGCTTTTTCGTACCAACGAAGAGTACTTTGCGGCCGCTACGAGCCAGGTTTTTCAATGCCTCTGCTGCCTCTTCTACTTTGATAGCAGTCTTGTTGAGGTCGATGATGTGGATTCCGTTACGCTCCATGTAGATGTAAGGAGCCATAGCCGGGTTCCATTTGCGTTTGAGGTGACCGAAATGTGCGCCAGCCTCGAGCAATTGATCAAAATTTGTTCTCATTGATTTTAATGTAATTAATTTGTTTATAAAAATCTCCGTTCATTCTGGAATACTCTTTCACGCGCATAACACATTATTAAAAATACGCGCACGCATACGCGTTTGAGTCTCCAAAACAATCGTGTGGTAATCCCGCAGGAGTCCACACGATTTGGAGTAGTACGAATTAACGTTTGGAGAATTGGAAGTGCTTACGTGCTTTGGGCTGACCCGGTTTCTTACGCTCTACCTCACGAGCGTCACGAGTCATGAAGCCTTCTGCCTTCAGAGCAACTTTGTCTTCCGGATTGATTTTAACCAGGGCGCGGGCGATTGCCAGACGCAATGCCTCTGCCTGACCCTTGAATCCACCACCGTCAAGCGTTACCTTGATATCGTATTTCTCAGCCACACCGAGTTTGTTCAGCGGCTGGAGAACGATGTAACGCAGGATAGAAGACGGGAAATATGTCTCGATGTCGCGACCGTTGATCACGATCTTGCCGGCACCTTCATTTACGTAAACGCGAGCTACTGCTTCTTTACGACGACCTAATGCATTAATTTGTTCCATTGTCTTCTAATTATTTCAGGGTGTTAATATCAATTACTTTCGGTTGTTGTGCCTGCATGTTGTGCTCTGCGCCGGCGAAGATGTACAGATTTGTGATCTGACGAGCGCCAAGGCGGTTTTTCGGCAGCATTCCTTTTACTACTTTGCGAACGAGCTTGTCTGCACCTTTCTTGAGCAGGTCAGCCGGAGTAAACTCACGTTGACCGCCCGGGAAACCGGTGTAGCGTACATATACGCGGTCGTTCCATTTGTTACCTGTCAGCTGCACTTTGTCAGCGTTCACGATGATTACATTGTCGCCACAGTCCACGTTCGGAGTGTAGCTCGGTTTGTACTTACCACGCAGCAATTTTGCTACCTTGGAAGCCATGCGGCCAAGAATCTGGCCTTCAGCGTCAACAACGACCCACTCTTTCTGAGCGGTTGCCTTGTTTACATTCGCTGTCTTGAATGAATTGTATTCCATTAATTTAATTTGTTTTATACCAACCCGACAGACATCTTTACGATTGACGATTTAACGATTTACGATTTTTGATTGACGTCAATTCACTGCCCAAATTGGCGATTTATAATTTATTTATTTACGCGCTTTTCCGCACACGTAATATATACGTTCACACGATAATTGTCTCACAATAATCGAGCCCTATGCGAGAAAAAGCCTGCAAAATTACAACTTTTTTTTGACATGACCAAATTTTTTTGATAAAAAATGCAAAAAATAGCGTTATTTTTTCGAATTTGGCTCCAAAAGACGGTATTTTCGTACGCTAAAGAGGATACAAGCCAGGATAAAATATACTCCGGTAAGGATCCAAAGGGCGATAAACTCGGTCGAGGCAGAGGCAGTGAAGCCGTTGGTATGGATAAGCGATGCACCCATCGAATTGATGTGGATAAACCCGTGTGCGCCCCAGGTATATGGGATCGTGTAGGAGAGGTATTTCCATGCGTCCGGAATCATCTCTTTCGGCCACGAAATACCTGCCATAAAGAGGAAGATAAGCGAGGTGGAGATCAGGAGCACCAAGCCCGATTCGCGGTTGCGGATGAAGACCGAAACGCACATGCCAAAGAAAATAACCGCTAACAAATACGGCACAATAAAAAGCAGCACATCGCCTATATCGCCCACATGCGGAATATCGAAGAGCCGTGGCAGGAGCCCTAACAAAACCGCCGCAAGGGCGTAGTAAATAAGGAAATACGCGCACGCGCGCCCGAGAAGGCTGCGGAGTGAGTACTGGTCTAAGTTCTCTTCGCGTGCCGTGCCGCCGAGCATGCAGATACCGAAAAGAAGGGTCTGATGCAGAATCAGAATCAGCACCGCCGGGATAAGGAACGAGCCGTAACCGCCGGTGGGCGTAAAGAGCGCTGTTTCGGTATAAGGCGCGTCCTGCACAAGCGCCCACGCGAACTCTTTGTCCATGCCCATCTGTTCATAGCGGTCGATCTGGATGTTACGCATGGATTCGAGCATCACCTGGTTACAGGAGAGGTAAATCGCTTTCATGTAGAGGAACGAGCTCATGTCGCAGTACAGCGAGATATGTGCCTGTCCGAGCGGATCGGCTAACTGGCGTTCAAAATCGCGCGGGAAATAGATGATGCCGTGTACCGTCTGGTCACGCAGTAGTTTCTCCGCCTCCGCCATGGACGTACAGGTATGCGTCAGACGAATATCCGGCGAGGCATTCCAGCGATGCAGGAACTCACGGCTCTGCGGGCTGTTACTCAGATCCACCACCGCCACGGGGACGTTCGTGATCTGCTCGTTCCAATAGACTGCCTTGTAAATAAGCGGGTATGCCAAGGTAGCGACGATAAAAATGACCATCACTCCCGGGTCCCGGAATATTCTTCTCAGTTCATTTACAAAATCATTCCACATTAGACAATTCACAATTTACAATTCTTAGCCCTAAATGGCACGAATTATTTTAAAGGATAATTCATATAAACCAAAGCTCTGTGCAAACGGGGTGCGACGAAGAGGGACGCGAGCATAAAGCCCGTAAGCGCCAGCATGTTCGGCAGGCTGTTTTCAACAGGCGCAGCCATCAACGCCTCGTTCACATAAATGAGGTAGTAATGTCTCAGCGGCTCGATATACGAGAGTGCTCTAACCGGCGGCAGCATCGCCATCTGCGGGTACGTAAAGCCAGAGAGCGAAAAGCCCAGCATGGAATAGAGTGCACCGATAGAAAGGGCGTCACGGAGAGTCGGCAACAAACCGATCATCGTGATCCCGAGCGCTTCCATGGCTAAAATGAAGAGCAGTAGACCGAACATCAGCCGTCCGTAACTACCATATACCGGGAAGCCGGCAAAGCGGTACAGGATCACATGGCAGCCGACGCCTAACACCATGTAAATGAAGGTGTAAGGGATCAGTTTGCCGATCATGGCGACGGTGTAGTTGCCACCTGCGGCTCGCAGCCATGCGTGCGAAGTGCGCGACTTGAGTTCAAAACCGATGGCAAAGATCGTCAGCATGAGGCATATCAGCCCCAATATACCCGGCAGGATCGTACTGACCAGATAGACAGAGTAGTTGCCCCACGGGTTCGCCACCATGTGTCCCTCGATGGTCAGCGGCTGAATACGATGCATGATCACATCGTCCGTCATGCCTTTCTTGCGCAGTACCTCGCGTTGGAAAGCGCCGGAAGTGAGGTTCACCATCGTCAGCATCTGCTTGTACGCCGTGTTGCCGCCGACGGTATAGGCGTTCGTGACATAAAAATCCATCTGCGGACGTTTGAAGTCCACCAAGTCCCGATAGAATCCGTCCGGAATAACAAAGATGCCGTAGATCTTGCCTTCCTGCATAGCAGCCCGGGCTTCGGGGTACGAATTGGTGATCAGTTGTATATCCACCGAAGGCGTTGCCTGCATCTCGTGTGCCAAACGGCGGGAGATGGAGGTCTGGTCGAGATCAACCACCGCCACCGGCATCTTCTCCGCCGCGCCGCCTTTCATCAGCGTCAGGAAGAAGAAGGTCGATAGCAACATCACCCCGACAGATGCGAAGAGGTACAGCGGCCGCGCGAACATCATATGCAGTTCGCGGAGCAGCACACGCCATATATTTTGAAATATAATGAACATTATTTTTATTGACTCGTGATCTCAATTATCAATTGTCAATTATCAATTCTCAATTACCAAAGCGGTCATGCCGGGCCGGAGGTTCGGAATCTCCATCAGCGGACGGCATTTGACGTCAAACGTGCGTACATCGTAGCCGCCGTTCTGTTTGGTGGAACGCCATGTCGCGTATGTACCCATCGCCTTGACATGCGTCACCGTCAGCGGATATTTGATGCCGTTCGCCAGCGCAGGGATAGTGACCTCCACCACACTGCCCATCGGGAACAGATGCAACATGTCTTCCCGGACGGCAAAAGTAAACCACACATCGTTCAGATCGACTATGGACATGACCGGACTACCCTGCCCGACCAGTTCGCCGACTTTCGGGAAGAGCTCCGACACCTCTCCGTCACAAGGCGAAAGGAGGTATTTCTCCGCCTCGGCAGCGGCTACTTCTTGCAATATGCCATCTACTCTCGCCACTTGTGCTTCGGCAGCGGCTTTGTCCTCCTCGCGAGCGCCGGAAAGCGCCATTTGGTACTGGCTTCGAGCGGCTTTGACGGTTGCTTCGGCGGCTTTGTACTGCGCTTCTACTTCATCGCGTTTCTGCGCGGAGACAACTCCTTTGTCATACAGACGCTGCACGCGCTCATAGGACTTGCGGTAGATCTCTTCGCCCGCTTTCGCTTTCTGATAAAGCTCAAACGCGCCTTGAATCTGCTCGCTTCGCGCACCGTTCTTGGCTTTTTGATTGACAGCCTCCGCCATCTCGCGGGCAGCCAACGCCTGTGCTTTTTTCGCCTCCACTTCCGGCGAATAGATCACCACGAGCGTGTCCCCTTTCTTGACTTGTTCGCCCTCCTCATAGAGGTACATCTCGATACGTCCCGGCACTTTACCGGATACACGGTACTCTGCCGCCTCAGCTTCTCCCTGAATAAGCGTCTTTTCCGGACGAAGTGCCAGAATACCGACTACTGCTACCACAACGACTACTGAAAGGAGTGCAATCAACCCCAACAGCAGACTTCCTTCTTTTTGATGTTTCATATTATAATTTGCCTAAATATTTGCGTAATTGTGTTTCCGTTGTTTTGGCTTCTACTTCGGCATCGACGAGGTCGGTAGCCGCGGCAAGCCAAGCCGTCTGCGCCTGCATCAGTTCCGAGGCGGTGATCATACCTGCCTCGAACGACTCTTGCGCCATACGGAGCACCTCGGCGGCATTGTTCTGTGTCAGACGCGCCAGCACGATCTTCTGCTGTGCCTCGGTCAGTTTCTGATTCGCCTGCGTGGTCTGCAAGGTCAGCAGTTCCTTGGTCTCCTCCGTTTTGAGCGCCACCGCGTTTGCCGCATGTTTGGCGGCTTTGTAACGATAGATATCGTCCGCATGCACGATCGGCACATTGACCATCACACCGGCGGAGAAGAATCCCTTGCCGTCCCATTTGCTGCTGATACCGTTTTCCACGTTCGGGTTCGTATAGATGTACCCTGCCGTAGCCACGATGTTCGGCTGCAAGCCCGCAGCCATCAACTTGGCGTTGGATTTGGCGATCGTCTCCGCCTCGTGCAGCAACTGCATCTCACTCCGCTGAGTAACAGCGTTCTCCACGTCGTTGGTATTCTCCGGCAGCGAGGTCTCGCCCAGACCGCTCTCGTCCAACTTGAACGCCGTGGAAAGCGGCAGGCCGCACACTTGCGCCAACGCCATATTCGACAGCGTCAGACCGTTCTCCGCTTGCAGTTTTTTCACTTCCGCCTCGCCGCGTTTGGTCGTCACTTTGAGCAGATCCGACTGCGTTGCCACACCTTCCGTCACCGCCTCTTTCACATCGCTTTCCAACTGGCATAACAGCTTGTAATACTGCTCCGCCAGCTGCTTCTTACGGCTCACGGAAACAACCCTCCAATAGGCTTCGTCCACGCCGTAAATGATATCGTCCTTCTTGGCATCCGCCTCGATAGCGGCAATATGCTCCGACGCCTTAGCGATCTTGTACAGCTGCGTCAGACGGCCGCCGGTATAAATAGGCTGCGTCACCCCTACTTGGGCAACCACCACATGCGTCAGATCAACCGTCATCTTGTTATATACCTCCCGGTACGCATCGGCTATCTTCTGCCCGGCATCCGTCTCGATGTCCAAGATCGGCTGCTCCAGACGCGTCCCTTCGAACTCCGCCGCCAACTTGCCGATTTTGCTTTCTCCGCTCCATGTGAACGAAGCCGTTCCGTCCGGCGCTACAGAAGCTGTACCAAACGAGAACTGCGTCTGATTAGCCAACAGGTGCGCATTGCGCGAATTCCACATATAACCGCCGTTCGCGCTCACACGGGGGAACATGGCTGCCAATGCCGCCTTGCGGTTATACTCTGCTGCCAGACGCGTCTCTTCGTGAGACTGAGCGGAAACACCTTTCGTCAGTGCCAGATCACGGCATGCCTGCAACGAATAATACGTCGTGTCGCTCGCCTGTGACATCAACACGGAACAAAGTCCCAATAAAAATACAGAAATTTTATACTTGTGTGTCATAACATTGTTTGTGTTTGGCATTCATTTTTCGGTTCTTTTAAGCCATAATTCATGCTACAAAAAACATGCCAGATACGACATGTCACGTCTTATTTTGCGCTAAAATGTCATTTTTATTTGTTTATGTCAAAAATTTGTAGTAACTTTGCATGCTTTTTCAAAAAATGACACAATGAATAGATTTCGTTTAGGGAAAATTTGCAAATTCTTTCTTCATTGGCACTATGACATTCGCGTGACCGGCGAAGAACTGCTCCGTGACGGAGCGGTGCATCTGGTCTTGCCGAACCATACCGCCTATATAGATCCGCTGCTTCTTTTCAGCGAAGTATGGTGGCTGCCCCTCCGGCCGATGACCGATGAGCTCTTCATGAGGCATCCTTTCTACGGACGCGTGCTCAAACTCGCCGATGCGATCGAAGTGCCGGATCTCAACAAGAGTTCCATGACACGCGAGGAAGGGGTTGCCGCCGCGGCGCAGCTCAGCCGCATTGCCATTGACAGCCTGGCGGAAGGCAAAGAGATTTGTTTCTATCCCTCGGGGCATGTCAAGACGATTGACAAAGAGCTGATCGGTAACCGACGTATGGCGTATGAGGTCTGCCGGGAGTTGCCCACCGGAGTGCGCGTGATCCTTTGCAGAATGAGGGGATTGGAAACGAGCCGATTCTCCAAACTCAAACCCAAACAATGCAAGTTCCGCCGAACGGTCACCATGCACTTCGAGGACCGCACCGACGATCTACGCACATGGGCGAACACCCTCGATAGAAGAGATTTCAATAAGAAATTAGAGGATTGGTACAACCAACAGTAACACAAATTTTATGTCTCGACGAGAGGTCGACGAGAGGTCGTGTTTAACAAAGGATGATTTCCGGAAATTATGCAAAAAAAATCTGCACTTGTTTGTGCAGATTTTAGTATTTACAGGTTTTTGCGTGCTATGGATCACATAGTAACGCCTATACCCAAAGATGAGAGACTACTTGATCTCTTGCGCCTTAATGCCGTCTCGCTCGAGGAGAGCGTTGATGGTGGGTTCGCCGCCACGGAAACGTACATACAGATCCATAGCTTTCTCGGTACCACCCTTCTCCAAGATGTTCTCGCGGAAACGTTTCGCTGCTTTCTTATCGAAGATAGAGCCGTTCTTGGCTTGTGCCTCTTTGAAAACAGAGAATGCATCAGCATCGAGGAGTTCGGACCATTTGTAGCTGTAATAGCCCGCTGCGTAACCTCCGGAGAAGATATGCGTGAATGCGGTACACATCTGCGTGCCCGGAACGGTCGGAAGAACCTGTACTTGCTTCATGGCATCGTCGCTGAAACGGCAAACGGACTCAATTGTGCCTAATTCGTCATTCTCCACAAACGGTTGCTCCAAAGTATGCCAAGCCATGTCGAGATATCCGAAACTGAGCTGGCGCACACAAGCATAGGCAGCCAAGTACGTCTGCGAAGCGTGCATCTTATCCAGCAATTCTTGCGGCAAAGCCTCACCGGTTTTGTAATGTTTGGCAAAGGTATCGAGGAACTCTTTCTCGTCGATGAAGTTCTCGTTGAACTGGCTCGGCAGCTCCACGAAGTCGCGCGGTACGTTCGTTCCGCTCTGCGCAGCATACTGGCAGCGTGTCAACATACCATGCAGACCATGACCGAACTCATGGAGGAACGTGCGCACCTCGTCATACGTGAACAATGCCGGTTTGTCTGCGGTCGGACGGGTGAAATTCATCACATTCACAATATGCGGACGATGATCTTTCTTGCCCTTGATATACTGCGGTTGGAAATCATTCATCCAAGCACCGCCACGCTTGCCATCCCGCGGATGGAAGTCAGCATAATACACAGCAAGGAACTTGCCTTTCTCGTCAAATACCTCATATGCCGTTACCTCGGGGTTATAGACCTGGATCTTTTTGTTCTCTTTGAATTTCAAGCCATAGAGACGTTCTGCAAGACCGAAGACACCTTTCTTCACGTTCTCCAGTTCAAAGTACGGACGCAGGTCATCATCCGAGATAGCATACTTCTCTTGTTTGAGTTTCTTGGAGTAATAGCTGAAATCCCAGGGCTGGAGATGCGCAGCATAGAAACCATGCGCATGTGCGTAATCCTCCACCTCTTTCACCTCAGCTTCGGCAGCCGGCATGTACGCGTCACGCAGTTGATCCAGCAGGCTGTACACGCGCTCCGGCGTCTCTGCCATGGTCTTATAGAGCGATTTTTCAGCGTAGGTCTTCTTGCCAAACAACTTCGCCAAAGCCAGACGGGTGTTCACGATCTCCACGATGATCGCCGTGTTATCAAACTCTCCACCGATACATTTGCCGGCGTTCGCCATGTATAACTCACGGCGGATGTCACGGTTATCCAAGTCCTTCATCAAAGGAATAGTGGTGGTCGGTTTGAGGTTGAGCAACCATCCTTCGAGGCCTTTCTTCTCTGCGTTAGTACGGAGCATGGCCTTGGTGTCGTCATTGAGTCCGGATAAGAGCGCCTCATCGGTAATGAGCATCGTCCACGCGTTGGTGGCTTTGAGCACGTTCTGGCCGTATTGGAGGGTCAGTTTGCTCAGTTTGGCACTCAGCTCGCGGTAGATTTGCTTGTCCTCGGGGCTCAGGTTCGCGCCGTTGTTGGCGAAGGACTCATAGACATCTTCCAGCAGTTTGCGCTGTGCTTTGTTCAGTTTCAGTTTGTCGCGTTGCTCATACACGGCTTTGATGCGTTGGAAGAGCCCCTCGTTCAAACGAATAGTGGATGAATATTCGGACATTTTCGGGCTCAACTCCATTTCAATCTGTTGCAGGGTGTCATTGGTCTCTGCGCTGGTCAAATTGTAGAAACAGCCGGCTACAACGGTCAGCAATTCGCCCGAAGCCTCATATGCTTCGATGGTGTTTGCAAAAGTCGGCGCGGCAGGATTATTGACAATATCGTCAATATCCTTCAAGCCCTGCTTGAAAGCCTCTTCAAATGCCGGCATGTAATGCTCTGCATGAATCTCATTGAACGGATACGTGCCGTGCGGCGTCTTCCAGTTCTTGTACTCAAAGAACGGATTCGTGGCAGCGGTGGCTGCTAAAACGGTAGTGGCTAATGCCATAGTTAGTAATTTTCTCATTTGTTTATTTATTTTTTACCTCGCAATAAGTTAATGTCTCCGGATAATTCGTAGATTCCGATTACGGACTCGTCTGCGTTGCTTTTCTTCTTGTTGTATATAGGTTTCATCATATATTTAGCATCCTTTGCAGCGTCAGTTCCGAGTGCGCGAATGACGTAGAAATACGCTCCTTCCGCCGCTTCGCGGTTACCGATCATACCATTCCACCCTCTCGCGGGATCAGTCCATTCATAGACCAATTTGCCCCAGCGGTTATAGACCCAGCAATGGAACTCTCTGAGGGAACGATATGCAACCCTGAACTCATCGTTCTTACCGTCTCCGTTGGGGGTGAAGACGTTCGGCACCGCCAGATACGATTCGCTGATGTTCACCGTCACTTCCGAGGAGTCGGTCATACAGAAGGGGTTGTTCACTTTGCAAACCACGCGGTACGAGCCCGGCTCGCTGAAGACATAACGCACATCCTTGTCTGCGCGTGTAGCAATCACTTGCGTAGCCTTGTAGATCGTCCAATTATAGAACTGAACAGCCGGCGTCGGGTTGCTGTAAAAAGCCACCTCCAAGGGTCCGCTGTATTCCGATCCTGCTATCAGTTTCTGGCTTGTTGGCCGGTTACGTTCGTTGCTTTTCTCTCCCTCTTCTCCACGCGCCGTGGCCAGAGAGGTCAACTCCATGTTAACCGCAATCACATCCTCTGCTATCAGCTCCGTTCTGTAGCAAGCGCTGTCCAAACCCAACGCGATACGGATATCGGCGTCATAACAGATTTTCACTTCCGTCGGACCATAGAGCGCCGGCAGGATATAGTTGCCTTCATGCAGGGTGTTCTTCACCTGCGCCGCGGAATCCGCCCATGCCTCTCCATTCCAGGAAAGCGCATTATAATTTATGGAACACGCGCGCGCGTAAGTGCCTTTGCTACCATCCTTGCGCGTATATTCCAACGGAGCTACATCTCCTTTCACCCGCAGCGTCGTAGCCTGACATTCCGGCTCAAGCGTCAAATCCAAATCCGCCGCCGGATCGGAATAAAGGAACACATACACCGGCGACGACTCATACGTACCATCCTGGATGTAAAAGCCGCCATCGTCCGGATAAATCTCATCCGCATTGGACATATACAGCGTACCATCCGTGTTGTACCAATTGACATACCCGCGTGTTGAGCGTAGATGGACCTCTTCTTTGAAGATAAACAAGGTGTCTTTACCGTTCACCACCTGCGTAGCTGTGCCCACGCACTCGATATCCGAGGCATAGCACACAGCCGTAAGCAGGAGAAATATTGATGTTACTAATTTCTTCATTTATTGACTTGGAAACGTGTATTGCCGTTTTGAATGAAATCCACAATCTGTTTCGCCGCCGCAATACCGGCATTGATATTCGCCTCTGCGGTCTGTGCACCCATCTTCTTGGGTGTAGCGAAGTAGCGTCCTTCGAAGAGCGTACGGAACTTCGCATCAGCCACCGGCATAATATCGGTCATGTATTTGAGGTCAGTACGCTCCTGCATGAGCGCGATCAGTCCTTCCTCATCGATGACCTCTTTGCGTGCCGTGTTGACGAGAATACCGCCTTTGGGCATGAGGTTAACAAGGTCGTGGTTGATCGAGTTCTTGGTCTCTGCCGTTGCCGGAATATGCAGGCTCACGATGTCGCAGGACTTGTACAGTTCCTCTGCGGAATGAACCGGCTTCACGTTGGCCGCCACCATCGCCTCGTCAGGGCAATACGCGTCATACGCATAGACATCCATGCCGAAGCCCTGCGCGATACGAGCTACGTTACGTCCCACATTACCGAAGGCATGAATACCCAATTTCTTGCCCTTCAGCTCTGTTCCGCTTGTGCCGTTATAGAAGTTACGCACGGCATAAACCATCAAACCGAGCGCCAACTCTGCTACGGCGTTGCTGTTTTGACCCGGTGTGTTCATCGCTACCACCTTGTGCGCCGTAGCGGTCTCCAGGTCGATGTTGTCATACCCTGCCCCGGCGCGAACCACGATCTTCAGTTGCTTGGCAGCATCCAAGACCGCAGCGTCCACCACATCCGAACGGATGATGAGCGCATCGGCATCTGCCACAGCGTCCAGTAACTGAGCTTTGTCTGTATATTTCTCGAGCAGCGCCAGTTCATATCCTGCGCCCTCCACCACTTCGCGAATACCGTCCACGGCCACTTTCGCAAAAGGTTTCTCTGTTGCTACTAATACTTTCATAGGTTTAATCAATGTTGTGAGTTCTATTGTTTTACCTGTCGATGTCGTGATCCGATGTCGATCCGTAGGCAAAATATAAGAATATCCCATAATTAATGTAATTTCTCGTATTCTTTGATGCAATCTACGAGTGCTTGTACGCCCTCAATATCCATGGCGTTGTAGCAGGAAGCACGGAAACCGCCCACAAGACGGTGACCCTTGATGCCCACCATGCCTTTTGCCGTAGCGAACTTGAAGAAATCGTCCTGCAACTCCTCATAGCCCGGTTTGAAGACGAAACAGATATTCATGCGGCTGCGATCCTCATTCTTTGAGATCGTTGGCATAAACAACTTGCTCTCATCGAGACATTTGTACAGCAGATCCGCTTTCGCTTTGTTGCGCGCCTCGATCCATTGTACACCGCCGTTCGCTTTGAGCCAGCGGAGGGTCAGCAACGCCGTATAAACCGGCAGTACAGGAGGTGTGTTGAACATCGAACCGCCATCAATATGCGTCTGATAGTTCAGCATCGTCGGGATGTAACGGCTTACTTTGCCCAAACAACTCTCTTTGATGATCACAAAGGTCACACCGGCAGGAGCGAGGTTCTTCTGTGCGCCGCCATAGATGATGTCGTACTGGCTGACATCAATTGGACGACTCAAAATATCGGAACTCATATCAGCTACCAAAGGCACATTACCTTTTTTGCGGTAGATCTCCGCCAGTTTCTCGTCGTTAATCTCGGTACCGAAGATGGTGTTGTTGGTGGTGATATGGAAATAATCAGCGTCCTGCGGAATCTCGTAATCCGTCGGGATGTCCGTCGTGCTGGCGGCTACTTCCACAGCCTCGCCAAAACCTTTCGCCTCTTTGAGCGCTTTCTTCGACCAGACGCCGGTGTTGAGGTATGCCGCTTTCTTCTCCAACATGTTAAACGGAACCATGCAGAATTGCATGCTCGCGCCGCCGCCGAGGAAGAGAACGCGATAGCCCTCCGGTACATTCAGCAACTCTTTCATCAGCGCTTCTGCCTCGTCCATAACAGGCTGGAAATATTTTGCACGGTGAGAAATCTCCAAAATAGAAAGTCCTTCACCCTGAAAATCCATAACGGCTTCTGCCGTCTGTTTGATCACTTCTTGCGGCAGGATCGACGGTCCTGCATTAAAATTGTACTTTTTCATGATTATAAATCGTTGTTTTCGTATTTTTCGTTGTTTTCGTAAAGTACGTAATTACGCAAACTACGTTTACTTCAATGTATAATATTTATTATTCCAAGCGGTCGGGTGTACGAACGGCAGTTCAATAATGCCTTCTTTATGCTGCTTGCCCTGCGCGAGGTGAAGCGCCATAGCAACTGCTGCCATGTCATCGGCGGAAGCTTCCTTAGCTTCCGTGGCCGGTTGAGGAGCGGCGATATATTTCCGCAATTCCTCCGGCACTTCTTTGCCTGCTTTCTGCATACGCTCAGCGAGGTCTTTGTTGAACTGTTCTTTGGCGATGCCGGACTTGTACTCGCGGTATTGTTTGTCGTGCATAGCGAACTCAAAGAGTTCCTCATCATCCTGACCGCGATCCCAGCCCAGTTCTTCCATCTCCTTGATATACTGCGGCAGGACGTTCGGATAGAGTTTCTGCGGATCGTCGGTATAGAACTCGAATCCCTTCTCTTTGGCGAGTTCGATGATCTCCGGAGCCAATTCACCCGGCAGTTTACCGGACTTGCCGAGGATCATACCCCACATAGCAGGATCCATGCGTGTGAAGTCTTTCTCGCCCATCGAGCGGCTGAAGAGGTTCATCAGCGCGGCGTTCTTCACGTACTGGCTGAACGGCGTTACGAGGCACGGTGTACCGAGCATCGGCCAGATACGTTGTACCTCGTCGAAGAGCTGTACAAGTAACTCGTCCTCACTCAACTCTTTCTCACCTTTCTTCTTGAGGTTGGCGTTGATAGCCGCGTGCATGCCTTTGAGATCCGCCATGAGCGATCCCATCATACCGCCCGGCAGACCGCAACCCACGAGCAACGAAGTCATCAACGCGTTCTTCGGGTCAATCCAATAACCGAGGAAATCATCTATGAACGATTGCGTCAGACTACGAGCCTCCATATAGGCTTTCATATTGATGTCTTTTACGAGGAATCCGGCATCTTTGAGCATCGCCTGGATAGTGATCACATCCGGGTGTACTTTACCCCACGAAAGCGGCTCCATCGCCACGTCCAGCACATCGCCACCGGCTTTGGCTACCTCGAGCATCGAAGCCACACTAAAGCCCGGTCCCGTATGACCGTGGTATTGGATGATGATATCGGGATGTTTCTCTTTGATAGCCGCTACGATCGTTCCCAGCATAGCCGGACGACCGATACCCGCCATGTCCTTCAAGCAGATCTCCTGCGCGCCACCTTCGATCAGTTGTTCAGCCAAGTTGATGTAATACTCCGCGGTATGCACTTTCGAATAGGTGATACACATTGTTGCCTGCGCGGTCATGCCTGCCTCTTTCGCCCATTTGATGGACGGAATGATGTTGCGCGGATCGTTCAGACCGCAGAAGATACGGGTGATGTCTGTTCCCTGCGCATGCTTCACTTTGTACATCAACTGGCGCACGTCTGCCGGCACAGGATTCATACGCAGCGCATTCAGACCGCGGTCCAACATATGGGTCTTGATACCTGCCTCGTTGAACGGTTTGCAGAACGTTCTAACCGCCAAGTTCGGGTTCTCGCCATACAACAGGTTTACTTGCTCACTCGCGCCGCCGTTGGTCTCCACACGGTCAAAACAGCCCATGTCGATGATCACCGGCGCTATCTTCGCCAACTGGTCTTTACGAGGCACGTACTTGCCACTACTCTGCCACATGTCACGATAGACAAGGGAGAATTGAATTTCTTTTTTCATGTTATTATGTATGTCTAATTATTGTTCGTTGATAAAAAACGCTGCAAAGATACAAAAATTTTCTGACATACGCAAGCGCGCGCGCTATTTTTTTAATAAAAATGTGTTTTTGCCGCAAAGTACGTAATGTTCCATTTGCCATAAATGCTCAAAAACACCCATTTCGCGGCTTTCGGAGGCATTAAACACCCGCTTTCGTCCTCTTCCGGGCTCTACTCTGCCCTCTTTTTTCGCATTCTTGCATAAAATACCCCTCCGAACTATGCCAAAACGGCAAAAAATACAATTTTTTAGAAGATTTTAGCCCAAAAATTTGCAAGAGTGAGAAAAAAGCAGTAACTTTGTGGCTGTTTTGGAAAACACATCAAACAACTTCAAACGCGAAGCATCAAACAAATCAAATAATAATTAACTTTAATTATCATGGCAGACAACAAAGTAAACATGTTAGCGGATTTTGCTCCGGTCTCCACGCAAGTATGGAAGGACAAGATCATCGCTGACCTGAAAGGTGCCGACTTCGACAAGAAGCTGGTATGGCGCACGCCGGAAGGATTCAACGTGCAGCCGTTCTACCGCCGT